>Ga0172379_10004493_pt1 | contig 20561 bp, 18 predicted proteins | sample GrowelOW334metaG_FD_119756 | JGI IMG/M metagenome (GOLD analysis project Ga0172379, IMG submission 119756) | Groundwater microbial communities from an aquifer near a municipal landfill in Southern Ontario, Canada - Groundwater well OW334 metaG | ecosystem: Environmental > Aquatic > Deep...
ATACCAAAGGGTATAAACGAACATAAAGAAATTTCGAAAAATCTTCCAAATTCCTTATCTAGATAATGTCTAAATTTAGAGTAACGCATTTAATGTCCGATCGACTTACCTAAAACTACTTATTTTTTTAAAACATTAAAATTTCCGGGATGTAGTATAGTGGCAGTACACATGCATGGGGTGCATGTAGTCCGAGTTCGATTCTCGGCTTCCCGACTGAACGAAAAAAAATGTTTGACTTCTTAACACAATTTGTTTTTCATCCGGTTAAGACCGGAGCTGTCTTGCCGACAGGAAACGAACTTTCAAATCTTATAACTGACCTGGCTCTTATCGGCAAAAATCCAAATGAAACCGTTGTGGAACTGGGTTCCGGAACCGGCGTTTTCACGGAACAGATTTTGAAAAAGATTACATCAGACGCAGTTTTCTTTTCCATTGAAATCAATCCCATTTTTGTTGAAATGACCAGAAAAAAATGTCCAAAAGCCTTGGTTTATGAAGACAGCGCCGTGAATATCGGCAAATATTTAAAAATAAACGGTAGAAAGGGGTGCGATTCTATCATTTCCGGTTTGCCTTGGGCCGGATTCAGCGAAGAGTTGCAACAGGAACTGCTGAATTCAATATTAAACTCTCTGAAATCGGGCGGAAAATTCGTGACCTTTGCTTACATTCACGGCCAATATCTGAAAGCCGGTGAAAGGTTTAAAGAATTGCTCAAAAAGAATTTTTCAAAAGTGGAAAAGTCTAAAATTGTCTGGAAAAACTTTCCACCGGCTTTTGTTTACGACTGCACAAAATGATTTTTGAAATATTCAATCGCGTGCTATAATAGGAAAAGCAGAGATTATGAATGCACAAGATCTTTCTGACAGTAAGGGACGAAATAAAAAAAACGACGACGGATTCTTTTTTAGGAATATGCCGCCTGGGAGCGTAATTGAGGATAATCTTTTCCACCAGATTGTAGTACGCGGCGTGGAACAGATTCCTTTTCAAAATGCTCCGAAGCCTGCCCACAGGGCCCGCCAGGAACTGTCTAAGTAGTGTCCCAAAAATCAATGCGATTCGCCTCGGCGAGTCGCATTTTTGTTTGACTCGATTTGTTTAGAGGTTGCAATTATTTGAAATATTTTTATGTTATAATCTAAGGGTCTGTTCATAATCTAATGCCTAGATAAATTTCCAAAATTTCGTGCGAAAATTTCAAATCTTGAGGAAGCATAGCCGAGCTACGCTGACGAAAGAGTTGAAATTTGCAGCCGAAATTTTGGGAATTTAGCAGGCAAGCGTTGTTTTTAGCATTATTAATTTAGCGGTTAGATTATGAATAGACCCTAAGATTAAAGGTAATTCATATTCAATATTATGAAAACACGTTTAACCCAGATTATTTTAGCGGTTATTGTTTGTGTGGCGGTTGTCGGCATTTATTTCGCCATAACAGCGCCAAAAAAAGAGGCCGTAAGCGGTGAAAATAGCGAAAAAGCGGCGGATTATGGCAATCCAAACGACCCCAACGGTTTTTTTGGTTCAAATTTTGCCACCACAACCGTTGCAATCGGAGACACTGAAATCACGGTTGCCATCGCCGATTCGGTGGACAAACAAGACAAAGGTTTGGGAAGCTTGAATTCAATGCCGGAAGATACGGGAATGCTTTTTAATTTTGCCATCGCCGATAATTATGAATTCTGGATGAAGGATATGAAATTTCCGCTGGACATTATTTGGATAGATGAAAATAATGTAATTACTTACATAGAAAAAAACGCAACACCGGAAAGTTACCCGAATACTTTTGCTTCAGACCAAAATTCCTTGAATGTTCTTGAAGTCAATGCCGGTTTTGCAGATAAACACGGAATAAATATTGGCGACTCAATAAGTATTTCCGAAAACTACTAAAAATTGTTCATATTTTTCAAGACGGAATTTGCAGTCGTTTTACATCTCAAAATTTCTGTATCGTGAAGCCAAAAAAAGGCTTTATACACATTTTTTTGCGCCCAAATTTAAGGTAAAATTGTATCTACCAAAAAAAACTTTATTAGAAATGTTTTTAAAATTATTTTAAATAATATGGTCACTGCAAAGAAAGCCGGCGAGAAAAATTATCTGGTAAAGACGGTTCAAAAAAGAGACGGATCAATTGTTCCGTTTGATCTGGAAAGAATTGTAACAGCGATTTATAAAGCAATGATCCAAACCGGCGAAGGTTCGGAAGATGAAGCTAAAATTGTGGCCAATAAAGTTTATGCCGAGCTCATTCCGATTGTTAAAAAACACAAAACATTTATTCCGACCGTTGAAGGATTGCAGGACACCATAGAAAAAGAGCTTATTTTGAGCGAATATGTAAAAACGGCAAAAGCCTATATTTTATACCGCGAAAAAAGGGCCAAACTGCGCGAAAAAGGAGTTCATGTGCCGGAAAAAGTTCGAAAATTATCGGAAGAAAGCAAAAAATATTTCAAAAATCCTCTCGGTGAATTTGTTTATTACCGATCTTATTCAAGATGGATTGAAAATGAGGGCAGAAGGGAAACTTGGGTGGAAACCGTTGATCGCTATGTTTCTTTCATGAAAGAAAATTTGGGCAAGCTTTTGAAAGACGGAGAATACAAAGAAGTTCGCGAAGCCATTTTGCGCCATGAAGCTATGCCGTCAATGCGTTTGCTTCAATTTGCCGGACCAGCCGCCAAGCGAACCAATGTTTGCGCTTACAATTGCTCTTTTATCGCGCCGTCGGCAATTCAAGATTTTGGAGAAATAATTTACATATCAATGTGCGGAACCGGAGTCGGTTTTTCGGTGGAAAGCCAGAATGTTCAGATGCTTCCGCAAATCAAGCTTCAAACAAATAAAAAATTGCCGATATTTGTCATACCGGACACCAAAGAAGGATGGGCTGAAGCGCTGGTTCACGGAATGAAAGCATGGTTTGACGGCAGCGATGTTGATTTTGATTTTTCGGGACTCCGTCAGGCAGGGGCTCGCCTTAAAGTTATGGGCGGAAAATCATCCGGTCCGGAACCGCTCCGGATTCTCTTGGCTTCAACCAGAGAAAAAATTTTAAGAAAACAGGGAAGAAGACTTTCAAACCTTGATGTTCACGATATTGTTTGTCGGATTGGCGACTGCGTGGTTTCCGGAGGTGTCCGAAGAAGCGCACTCATTTCTCTTTCGGATTTGGACGATCCGGAAATGCGCGATGCCAAAAAAGGCCAGTTCTATATGACTGAACCTCAAAGAAGCATTGCCAATAATTCGGCCGTTTATCTTCAAAAACCGTCAAATGTGGAATTTATGGACGAATGGATCGCTCTTATGAAAAGCGGGTCCGGAGAAAGAGGTATTTTCAACAGAGGCAGTTTGCTGAAAACTTTGCCAAAGAGGCGTATTGCGGTTTTGAAAGGATACATTGGCGGTCTTGGCCCAAATCCTTGCGGCGAGATTATTTTGCAGTCAAAACAGTTTTGCAATCTTTCAGAAGTGGTAGCCAGAGTGGAAGATGATGAAAAATCTTTGCTTAGGAAAATTCGCGTGGCCACAATCCTGGGAACTTATCAGTCAACACTCACAAACTTCGGCTATCTTTCCAAGGAATGGAAAGAACATTGCGATGCGGAAAGATTGCTCGGTGTTTCCATTACAGGCCAATGGGATTGTCCGGCTGTCAGAGATCCGAAAGTTTTGCAGAAATTAAAGAATGAAGCCATAAAAATAAACGAGCAGTTTGCCAAAAGATTCGGCATCAATGCTTCAACTTGCATCACTTGTGTCAAACCGTCAGGAACTTTGTCACAGACCGTTGATTGCTCTTCAGGAATGCATCCGAGGCACGCGCCGTTCTATATTAGAAGAATCAGAATTTCTGCTACCGACGCTTTGTTTAAAATGCTGAAAGACCAGGGGATGCCGTATTATCCGGAAGTGGGGCAGTCGGCTGACAGCGCAAACACATTTGTTTTGGAATTTCCGGTAAAGTCTCCAAAAGGTTCAATCTATAAAAATGATTTGACGGCCATTGAACAGCTGGAACATTGGAAAATGGTTAAATTGAATTATACAGAGCACAATCCTTCCGTAACTATTTCGGTCGGCGAAGAAGAATGGATTCCGGTAGCGGAATGGGTTTATAGAAACTGGGATATTATCGGAGGGCTTTCATTTTTGCCGAGAGACAATCATGTTTATCAGTTGGCTCCATACGAGCCGATTGACGAAAAGCGCTATGAAGAAATGGAAAAAAGATTCAAGGCTATTGATTACTCAAAAATAATCACGTACGAAAAACAAGACGAAACGGAAGTCAAGAAAGAATTGGCGTGTGTGGCGGGAGTGTGCGAGATAGTGTAAAAACACAAATAAACACGGATTTTAAAACGAATTAACACGGATAAAAAAACAAAAAATCCGTTCGTCCGCTTGCGCGGACGAACGGATTTTTTGTGGAGTTAGTACATTTCCGTTATATTGGAAAAATATAGATAAAAAGAATATACTTTATATATAGTAATCTTTTTTTGCGAGTTAGGAAGTTTAGGAAAATGTTTTTTATTATCAAAAATGAGTCTTATTTTTAAAAGAGCAAATGTGTTTTATGAATTTGTCATTTGATAAAGAATTAATAGCTGATTATAAGAGCCAACCCCAAAAGATTAGGGTTTTAACGGAACATTGGGTTGATAATAATATTTTTTGTCCGAACTGCGGACATCTTGATATTGATAGATATAAAAACAATAAACCTGTCGCTGATTTCTTTTGTTCGAATTGCAAGGAAGATTATGAATTAAAAAGCAAACAGGACACTTTTGGAAATAAAATTATTGATGGTGCGTATCGCACAATGATCGAAAAATTACAAAGTAGTAAGAACTCTAATTTTTTCCTGCTTAATTATGACTTACAAAACTTAGATGTGTTAAATTTTTTAGTCATCCCAAAACATTTTTTTGTGCCGGAAATTATTGAGGAGAGGAAACCTTTGTCTGAAAAAGCAAGAAGAGCGGGTTGGATTGGTTGTAATATTTTACTTCAAAGAATTCCACAAACCGGAAAAATCTTCTTTGTTAAAAATCGTCAAATTGAATCAAATGATAAAGTTGTCGCTGAATGGCAAAAGACACTTTTTCTTAGAGAAGAAAAAGAAATAAGTGCAAAGGGCTGGCTTTTAGATGTCATGAATTGTGTTGAAAAGCTGGGAAACAGGGAATTTTCTCTTGATGAAGTTTATGCTTTTGAACAAGTTTTAAATAAAAAACATCCCGAAAATAAACATATTAAAGATAAAATTCGTCAGCAGTTGCAAATTTTAAGAGATAAAGGTTATTTAAAATTTATTAGCAAAGGAGTTTATTGTGTAAAATAATATGAAACTAAAAAAGTTTATAAAAAAACTAGAAAAAATTGATAGAGAATCTACCACATCTATTGATGTGGTAATGGCCGACGGTATTCCTGTTGTCAGTCCTGTTTATTTAGATGATTTTATAAACAAAAAGGTCGTAGTCATAACAGATCAGAAATAATTTTGGGTTGTCAGATATTAGTTGCCAGTATTATTTTAGCTATCTGCCTTTACAAAAGTTAGGATTACCAGTACCTGAAAATTAATTTTGCAAAAGAATTCAAATATAAACGGCAAAAACCACGCTTTTGGCGTGGTTTTTGCATGTGTATCTTCGCGCCTATAAGCCGAATTTTGTATCCAGCACTTTCAAAAAGTGCTGGACGATAGCCATTTATCTACGCCTTACATTACTGCAAGGCTTAAGCGGCACTTCCGCCTTGCGGCGGACACGGCCTTGCACCGGAGTAAGAGTTTTGCCGTTGCACCCCCGAGTTTAAATTCGGGATTCGCCCAGCACTAATTTTGATTGATAGAATTTTCTACAAACCAAAATTAGTGCTGGGCGCCTCGCCGCTTTCGCGGCTCGGCGTCACTGTTCGCATCTCGCGCCTTGCGCCCGCCCGACTGAACACGTCAGTCGTTCGGGCGGGGCGGAAGGGCGTTACCCTTTACTTTCGCTCAATTAAATGAACTCGGTGTTCGGACTTTCCTCAGAATGCTAAAAAGCTTTCTGTAGCTATCCAACGCGGAGAAGTCATTATTATAACACACAATATATTAAATAGGCAACCATTGTTTTTAATTAGTATTATTAGCAAAATTAGTCCGCCTAGGCGGATTAGTATCGATACGGTTGCTTTGCTTGTTGTTTTAAAACTTTATATAATGTAGCTTAAAGTTTGATTATAAATTAAAAATTTCTCTTCTAATTTTTATGGAAAAAACACAAATTAATTTGGGCGATCTGCCGGCTGAAAAAGTTTTGGCGGAAAAACAGGGCAGAATGGACAAAATCTCGTTTTACCTGATTATACTCGCGGTCTTCCTTTGTCCGCTTTTGTTCACGCCTTTTTCTTACGCGCCTTTGCAGTTTGGCAAAACTATTCTTCTGGCCATTGCGGCTATCGGCTCTTTTATTCTATGGATAATCGGCCGGCTAAAAGACGGAAAATTCAACATTCCAAGCAACTTGATAATTTTGGGAGCGGCGCTGGTTGTTTTGGTTTCCGCTCTTTCTACAATTTTTTCTGAATCTGTCGGCAATTCATTTATGGGCCAAGGATATGAATCTGGCACTTTCGCTTCCATTGTCGTGTTTATGCTTTTTGTTTTTCTGATCCCCATAATTTTTCGCACAAAAGATAAAATACTTTATTTGTATCTGACATTTTTCACTTCATTTTTTATTGTTGCCATTTTTCATCTTCTCCGAATTTTGTTCGGCCCCGGGTTTCTATCTTTCGGCTTGTTTACCGATCCGACTTCAAATTTCATAGGCAAATGGAGCGACCTCGGCATTTTCTTTGGGCTTTCGGCCATACTTTCTTTGGTTACGGTGGAACTTATTTCTCTCAGCAAATTATTTAAAATTTTTGTTTATTTGACGCTTATTGTTTCAATTTTTTTCCTTATGATTGTGAATTTTTTCACGACATGGGTTATGATTGGAATTTTTTCTCTGATTATTTTTGTTTATAATTTTGCGTTCAGCAAGGATAGTTCAAAGGCCGTGGCCGTTTCTTTGAATGGGGAAACCTCTCCGTCTGGAATGCCGCCGATCAAACGAACCGGCAAAATCGCCCCGGCTTCGCTTACGGTTCTTATAATCTCGGTTGTGTTTATTTTGGCCGGAACATCTTTAGGAAATTACATTTCTTCCAAGTTAAATATTGCCCAGCTTGATGCCAGGCCGAATTGGTCGGCTACGCTAAATATCGCCGGCAACACTCTGTCTCATCATCCTGTGCTTGGAATCGGCCCAAACCGCTTTGTCAGCCAGTGGCTTTTGTATAAGCCGGCCGGCATTAACAATACGGTTTTTTGGAATACCGATTTTAACAACGGCGTCGGTTTTGTGCCGACATTTATTGTTACGGAGGGAATTCTTGGAATTTTAGTTTGGCTTTTCTTCCTGGGCAGTTTTCTATATATAGGATTTAAAGCTATTCTTGCTCCGATTAATGATAAAATTTCCCGCTTTTTGATCCTATCATCTTTTATGGCGGCGCTCTTTTTGTGGATTATAAACATTTTCTATATGCCGAGCACGGTCATCATCGCTCTAACATTCATCTTTACCGGACTCTTTATTGCGGCGGCCAGCCAGGAAAAAATTATCAAAATTAAAATGATTTCTTTCGCCAATGATTCCAAGTTAAGCTTCATTTCGGTTTTGGTTTTGATAATTTTCCTGCTTTCTTCATTGGCGCTCGGATATATATTTATCAAAAAATTCGGCTCAGCGGTTTACTTCAGCTCGGCTACAAACGCTTTCAATGTTGAAGGCAATTCCACAAAAGCGGAGCAGTACATCGGAAAAGCGGCCGGACTTTATGGAAGCGATATTTATTTACGGTCATTGGTTGAAACCGGTTTGGTAAAAATGAATGCCGTGCTGTCGCAAGACGCGACGAAAGTTTCCGCGGATTCTATCAGAAGCGGTTTCCAAAGCGTTTTTGGCGAAGCGCTTTCAAACGCAAAAGCGGCTGTTGATTTCAATAATTCCGATTATCAAAACTGGGTCAGCTTGGGCAGAGTCTATGAAGCGGTTGTGCCTTTGAAAATTCAGGGCGCTTACGAAAACGCTGTCAGTTCTTATCTTCAAGCAGTCAAACTTAACCCGAGCTCGCCGGCTCTTTATCTGACTTTGGCCAGATTGGAAATGTCCAATGGCAACAACGCAAAAGCAAAAGAATACATCACTCAAGCGGTGGCTTTGAAAAATAATTATACCGATGCCATATTCTTCTTGTCTCAAATTGAAGCCGGAGAAGGCGATCTCAAGGCGGCTATTGCTTCAGCCGAAGCGGCGTCAGCCATTGCTCCGAACGACCCGTCTGTATTTTTCCAGCTTGGCCTTCTTCGCTATAACGCCAAAGACTATGCCGGTTCCGCCGCGGCGCTTGAAAGAGCGGTGGCATTGAACACTTCTTACGCCAATGCAAAATATTTCTTGGGTTTGAGTTACGCCAACATTGGAAAATCAGCCGAAGCCATTCAACAGTTTACCGATCTTAAGGCGTCCAATCCGGACAATAAAGAAGTTGCCACAATTCTTGCCAACTTAAAAGCGGGCAAGGCGCCATTCACCGGAATCACTCCTCCGGCGGATAGCAAACCGGAAAAGAGGGCAACGCCTCCGATTAAAGAAACGAAAGCAAAGCCAACGTTGGATCAAACAACTGATTAAAACTGATGGTAAAACGGATATTCAAAATTCTTAACCGAGAGATAAGCGGACTCCACGAGGCCGCTTATCTTTTAGGTTTCTTTGCTTTATTGTCGCAGATTTTGGCGCTGGTTCGGGACAAGCTTTTGGCTTTCAGTTTCGGAGCTTCCCATTCGCTAGATATTTATTACGCCTCTTTTCGAATTCCGGATTTAATTTTTGTATCCATTGGCTCTTTGGTTTCCGCTTCCATATTGCTTCCGTATTTCATTGAAAATTTTGAGGGCGGACAGGAAAAAGGCAAAACTTTTTCCAATGATATTTTTACAGTTTTCTTTGTATCCATCGCCGCCGTAAGCGCTGTTATTTATATCATTGCTCCATGGCTCATTCCAAAAGTCTTGCCGGGCTTTGCCAATGATCCGGCGCTTCCGGAACTTATTTCTTCAGTTCGCATAATGCTTTTGTCTCCTTTTTTCCTCGGTTTGTCAAATCTTTTTTCCTGCCTTACCCAAATGCACCACCGGTTTTTGGTTTATGCGGCCAGTCCGGTCGTGTATAACGCGGGAATAATCGGCGGAGTGCTTTTGGGCTATCCGGCATTTGGCATAAACGGATTGGCGCTTGGCGTAGCAGCCGGCGCTTTTCTTCATATGGCAATTCAGATTCCCTTTATGCTCCATGAAAAATTGTTGCCAAGACTGACCTTAAATATTGATTGGAGCAATATTAAAAAAATTGTCCTGACTTCTTTTCCGAGAACAATCACTTTGTCGGCTAACCAGCTGGCTTCTTTTGTTTTGATTTCTTTGGCGTCGCTTATGGCTTCGGGCTCTATTTCAATTTTCAATTTTGCTTTTAACTTGCAAGCCGTTCCGCTTACCATTATCGGCATCAGCTATTCTTCCGCCGTTTTTCCGACTTTGTCCCGATTGTATTATCAAAAAAATACCCAAGAATTTTTGGAAAAAATGATAATTTCGGCCGAGCATATTATTTTCTGGTCAATGCCTCTGTCAATTTTGTTCGTAGTTCTTCGCGCCCAAATTGTTAGAACGGTTTTGGGTGCCGGCAAGTTTGATTGGGCTGATACTCGCTTGACTGCGGCGGCTTTGGCTATTTTTACCGTTTCCACTATCGGCCAAAGTTTAGTCATTCTTTTTGTTCGGGCTTTTTACGCCGAGGGCAAAACAAAAAGACCGCTTTATATAAACGCCATCTCCGCTTTATCAATTGTCGCTCTCGGCTACGTTCTGGTTCATTTATTTTATGCCGTGCCGGAATTTAAGTTTTTCATAGAAGATTTGCTCAAGGTCAGCGGACAAGAGGGAACGGTGGTCCTAATGCTCGCTTTGGCTTATACTCTCGGAGTTTATTTGAATACGGTTTTGCATTGGGTTATGTTTGAAAAAACCTATAAAGGATTTACCAAGCCGGTTTTGGAAACTTTGTTCCACAGCTTCGCTTCGTCGGTTATTATGGGCTATGTTGCTTTTCTTTCGCTCCGGCTTTTTGCCGTAATTTTTCCCGTTACTAAAGTCTGGGGAATTTTTATGCAGGGTTTTTGCGCCGGTTTGGTCGGAGTTGCCGTGGGCGTTACAGTATTGATTCTTTTGAAAAATAGACAGCTTAGGGATGTTTGGCATACGCTTCACGGAAAAATCTGGAAAGCGCCGGTGCCGCCGGCGGAGATAACGCAGATTTAGGGGAAGGGTATAGCGTATAGCGTTTAGGGTTTACCTTGTGAAATTCGCTTTAGGCGAAAGTTGCCTTGCAACTTTTTCACAGGGTGTAGCTGTTAGGTGTTAGGAAAAGACAAGATAAGAAAAGAAAAAAAGAAAAGCCGCCGAACGCTTCGCGTTCGGCGGAAAATTATTCTCTAGTTGTTATTGATTTATTGCCTTCTCGCTTTTTTGAATATCCCCAATTTCTTTAGAATATCGAACAATTGACCTAACCCTACAGCTAGAAATCCGGTTCCTAGCACAAATGGCCACCACCAAGGGCCTTTGTATGATGACGGTTTTTGTTCAATTGCGGCGTAGAGGATATAGACTCCTACTGCGGCAAGAGATATACAACAAGCGATAATAATGATTAGAGCCAGCTGTTTTTTCATACTTGAGAGTTCTCCTTTCTTTTTCTTTACATGTTATCTGCGATTACTATAGTATAGTAAATTTAACCAGTCAACTCAGTAGTGAAATTTTAATTTTGTTGCACAAAATTTTTCACAGGGTTTAGGTGTTAGCCCCGTTAGAAGTTTACAAATATCTTTTTACCACAAAAATACTCGGTGGCTATATTTTGTTTATGATTATCTAAATATTTATAATCTGCTGAACTTCTAACGGGGTTAGGAAAAGAAAAAAAAGAAAAAAAGAAAATCCGCCGAACGCGAAGCGTTCGGCGGAAGTTTGTCTCTGGCTTTTAATTGGCCGTAACAATTGCGGTTTGTTCTTTTTTTCTCAAAATAGTCATCGCAATGCAAAAGCATAAGATGGCGCAGGCTCCTGGGTAAAATCTCTCTTCAATGCTCCAGGATTTGCCGCCAAGAAATGAAAAACCGTTAGCTAGCACACACCCCGCGTATATATAGCTAGTTTGCAAATCCGGTTTTTTCCAAGATTCCGCAAATTGTGGAATTCCGGAAATGACGACCGCAAGCGTGCTTGATATTGTCACCATCTTTGAGCCGCTTATCGCCCAAATTATCAGGCAGGCGATAACTAGAAACAAAATAAATGTCTCAAATCTCGTCCATTTGAATTGCTTCTTGTAGACAAGTGAAATGATAACTATAGTTCCACCGGCGCAATAAACAACGAGCAGAAGATAGTTTCCGCTCTGAAGGATAATACTAATTAAAGCAATCAAATCCAGCGATACCCACAGAATCCACGTGGCGAAGCTTTGTTCAATCTTGCCTTGTAGAATTCCTGACACCAAGGGGTAATAAAGAAAAATAGCTATAAAGCTTCCAAGCCAAATAAATGTTGTGTTCACAACTAAAGCCTTTCTGTTGAAGATTTCGATGAGCTGCCTTTTTATATGATAGCATGGCTCATTACGCATGTCAAGCAGAATAAAACCTATATTTTTGCTATATTTATAATCTATCTTTAAAATAATGGCTAAGCAAAAAGCCAAAATTTCGAGCGAAAATTTAAAAATGCGAAGAACGATAGTAACCTCTCGTGATGAGCAGTTTGAAATTTGCAGCCGAAATTTTGGCTTTTAGGTAGCCAAACCTCATAAGGATTTACTTTATCGGTGGTTATTTTAAAGATAGATTAAAAGTCTATATGGAATTAAAGAACATCAGAAATTTTTCAATAATCGCGCACATCGACCATGGAAAGTCTACACTTGCCGATAGGATGCTTGAAATTACCGGCACTATTGAAAAACGTAAAATGGAGAATCAGGTCTTGGATAGTATGGAACTTGAGCGCGAGAGAGGAATCACTATAAAGATGACGCCTGTCCGTATGAACTATACCCTAAACGCTATACGCTATACCCTGAATCTTATTGATACCCCCGGGCACATTGATTTCTATTATGAAGTCTCTCGCGCTTTGAAAGCTGTTGAAGGTTCGGTTCTTCTCGTTGACGCCACGCAGGGCGTTCAGGCTCAAACAATTTCAACTCTTGAAATGGCCAGGCAGGCCGGCATTGTTATTATTCCTGTTGTCAGCAAGATTGATTCTCCTTTGGCTCGAATATCGGAAACAAAAAAAGAAATTGTAAAACTTCTTAGTTGCAGAGAAGAAGAAATTCTTGAAGTGTCCGGGAAAACAGGACAAGGCGTTCAAGAATTGCTGAATGAAATTGTAAAAAAAATTCCTCCGCCCTCTGAAACACGGATTAACACGAATATTAAGTCACGGATAAACACAGATGCAGAATCCGTGTCATTAGTAGTTCGTCCAATCCGTGTTCATCAGTGCCTTTTAGAGGCTTGGTGTTTGATTTTCAATATTCAAACCATACCGGCGTAATTGTTCACGTCAGAGTTTTTGACGGCCAGGTTGATAAAACAAAAAAACTTGCCTTTAAAATAGCCGATCGAGAATTTAATCCGATTGAAGTGGGCACTTTCTCGCCGGCGCCCACGCCGAGAGAATCGCTTTCCGCCGGTGAAATCGGTTATATTGTGACCGGAATTAAAGAACCTGGCATTGCTTCCGTCGGAGACACCATTGTGTTCGCCAAGAGCGCTTCAGAGGCCTTGCCGGGCTATATGAGCCCAAGGCCGGTGGTTTGGGCGTCGGTTTATCCGGAAAGTCAGGATGATTTTGATATTTTAAGGCAGGCGCTTTTAAAATTGCGCTTATCGGATTCCTCATTCACTCACGAGGAAGAATCTTCCGGGCTTTTGGGCAGGGGATTCCGATGCGGATTTTTGGGAATGCTTCATATGGAAATTATTACGGAAAGGCTTCGCCGAGAGTTTAAGCTGGAACTGGTTGTAACTACGCCGAGCATTACTTATGAAGTTGTTGATACCAAAGGCAAAAGAAATGCCATTTACTCAGCCATTCATTTTCCGGAACAAAATTTGATTGAGAAAATTTTTGAACCATGGGTGGATATGAAAATAATCAGTCCGTCTGATTATTTGGGACAGATTATGCAGATTTTATATGAGCATGAAGCCGAAGTCGGCGAATCGGAAAGTTTTGGCGATAATCGCGCCGCAATAAATTTGAAAATGCCTCTTCGTGAACTTATGCGAAACTTTTTTGACGAACTTAAAAGCGCTTCTTCCGGTTTCGCTTCAATGTTTTATAAAATTTCAGAAATGAGAGAGGCTGACGTGACCAAACTTGAAATAATTGTGGCGGATGAAGTGGTGCCGGCTTTTTCGCGTGTAGTGTCAAAAAGGAGAGTTGAGGAAGAAGCGGAAAAGGCGGTTGAAAAACTTTACAAAATATTGCCAAGACAGCAATTTTCCACAAAAATTCAAGGCAAAGCGCTCGGCAGAATTATTTCATCAAGAACGCTTTCAGCTTTACGAAAAGACGTTACCGGATATTTATACGGAGGAGACGTAACCAGAAAAATGAAGCTTTTGGAAAAACAGAAAAAAGGCAAAAAAAGAATGAAGGAAAGGGGAAGAGGCAATGTTAATATTCCGCATGATGTGTTTTTGAAGATGATGCGACAGGAACGCTGATTTCCGCGGATTAAAGAACGCGGATAAACGCGGATAGAAAATAAGAGGAGTTTCTATTGCGCAGAATAAAATTCCCGCCGTTCGGCTTGAAAGCGAACGGCGGGAATTTTAAATTTTAATATCCTCCGAGTAATGGCGATGCGTAAAGCAAAACCATGCTTATTATCATAAGAACGCAAACCACTCCCCAGATAATTCCTACGGTTCTTTTGTGTTTTTTATCAAAAAGCATTTTATTATTTTTTAACTTTTGTTACTTCTGTATTATAATATAGGTGTGAAAGAGTTTCAAGAAAAAAAGAAATTCCGAAAACTGCTTTATTCTAAAGGCGTCCTGCTATTTTTGATAATTATTTTATTTTTTGCTGTCAGGTCCTCGCTTGGCGTTTATGAGAAAAGCAAAGAAAGCGGTCTTAATCTTGAAATTTCAACAAAACAGCTTGCCGATCTTAGCGCCCGACAGCAAGCTTTGGCTGTGAAAATTAAGGACTTGAAGACCGAAGAGGGAGTTGAAAAAGATATCAGGGAACAGTTCCGCGTAGCGAAACCCGGAGAAAAAATGATTGTGATAGTGGATTCCGACAGTTCGTCAAGCACTGTTAGCGACATAAAAGCTCAATCTTTATGGTCAAAATTTTTGGGAATTTTTGGAGTTGAAAGGTAGCAAAATTTAACTTTTAAGGATATATTTGTATACCAACATGAAAGAAATGCGGGTATGGTCTAGTGGTAGAATGCGACCTTCCCAAGGTTGAGACGCGAGTTCGATTCTCGCTACCCGCACAAAATACTGGCCTTGCCAGTTTTTGTGGGGGTAAAGAAAGCCACGGGGGCGGCTTTCTTAGAGAATCGAAGCCTGTTTGAGTATTTTTTGGAGTTTCTTAACGAACAAAAAATCCAAACAGGGGACTGAAACTGTAAGTTTCGATTCTCGTTACCCGCACAAAAATTCTGATTTTTGGGTGGGCAGAGCAGGCAAACTGCTTTGCCTGCGTCGAGAATCGAACGGCGGAACTATGTTTTTTCACCAGAAAAAACAAGTGAGCCGGCGGCTAGACAAAATTTTGCGGCGGCAAAATTTTAGTCGGAGCCGATTCTCGCTACCCGCACCAAGGGTGCTAAAAAACAAAACAATTATGTTAACCCCAGAACAAGCGAAATGGATAGCGCATTTGTCTGATGAGGATAAAATAAAAATTATTCCATTTGATCACACTGTTGAAGAAAAATTTCAAAAAGTTAAACAACGAATTCAAAAAATTCTAGGCAAAGAAATTCCGGTTGAACACCATGGAGCGACAAGTTTAGGTATCTCGGGGCAAGATGAAATTGATGTTTATATTCCAATTTCGTCGGATAAATTTAGTTCATTAATCAATGAGCTAAAAAATATTTTTGGAGAACCAAAAAGTTTATACCCGCTAGAACGAGCAAGATTTGTAACAGAAGAAGATAGAAAGCATATTGATGTGTTTTTAATAAATAGAGAACATTACGGTTGGAACAATATGATTAGATTTGAAGCATATTTAAAATCCAATTCGCAAGCTTTAGAGGATTATAAAAAATTGAAAGAGTATGGAAATGAATTGAGTGTTCGCGAATATTATCGCAGAAAAATAGAATTTATTAACGAAGTTTTGTCTTGTTGTTAGTTTAGTGAACAAAGATTAAACATTAGACCATGCTATTTAATTTTGTGTCTATGGTTAAAAATGATATAATTGTCCAGAACCTATGCATAATCTAATGCCTAGATAAAACATTAAAATTTCGAGCGAAAACCGCGAAGCGTGAGGAAGGATAGTGAACTCTCCTGACGAGCGATGAGTGGTTTGCAGCCGAAATTTTAATGTTTTAGCAGGCAAGCTCTTGTCTTCTATTTTTAATTTAGCGGTTAGATTATGGATAGGTTCTAGGGCGATAAATAATTTTCTCATTACACAAAAACAAATATGAAAAAAGTAAAAATATATTCAACGCCATCTTGCGTTTATTGCAATATGGCCAAAACTTATCTCAAAGGCAACAAGATAGAATATGAAGACTATGACGTGGGCGCTGATATTGAAAAAAGGAAAGAAATGATAGAAAAGAGCGGACAAATGGGCGTGCCGGTCATAATAATAGGCAGCGAAGTGATTGTCGGATTTGATAAGGAAAGATTGGCATCTACGCTCGGAATAAAGTAAGAATAATGAAGTCATGATTAACGATTCATGATTCATGATTCATGATTTAAGATCTGTGAATAAATTTAGAAAATCCCTAACGCTTCGCGTTAGGGATTTTCTAAATCATAAATCCTGAATCATATATCATAAATCAATCTTCTGCTGCCGTTTCAAGTTTCTGGTTAATGTGTTATATTTTGCAAGTTAGAGCATATGCCCCCGTAGTTAAATGGATATAACAATGCCGTCCTAAGGTGTAATTGTCGGTTCGATTCCGGCCGGGGGCACAAACAAGTCGTAAGGGCATGTGGAACAAGACACCCGCCCGACCGAACGATTACGTTCTGTCGTTCGGGCGGGCTCCTAACGTCTAGATGTCGGTTCGACCTGCCCCGTAGTGAACCGAGTCGGCGAGGTTCTACTACTGGGGTTCCGGCCGGGGGGCACAAAATTGTAATTATCATATATTTTGCTATACTTTTGCCATGTCTCCTGAAGAAAAAAGAGTTGCTTGAAAAGACGTTTGTGCTTGCCGAAGAAAACAATAAAATTCTTCGCAAGATGCACAGAAGCGCTGTGTGGGCTTCCGTTTTTCGGGTTATTTATTGGATAGTTATAATCGGTGCTTCAATAGGCGTGTATTACTATATAGAGCCATACGTCAACCAAATTGAAGGTCTCTATAAAAGCGCTAAGACTAGCATTGACACTATCAACACCAGTTCCAATGCCTTAATGGACGGCCTTAATGGTGTAAAATTGCCGAGGTAATTCAATGTTTAATACGTCGTTATTATTTTGTTCTGGTGCATACCAGAACAAAAAATGCCGAGGTAGCCCCGACGCTTTGGCCTTAAAGCCAAAGTTCGGGATCCCGACCGAAGCGTCGGGACTCAGTTAAAATCCAAAATGCCGTTTGTGTACGTCTTAAAAAATGAAAAAGGAGGATATTACGTTGGTAGTACGGTTGATTTAAAAGCTCGAATAAGGCATCATATGAACGGTTTTACTCCGTCGACGAGTAAAATGGGGAAGCTTGAATTAGTTTTTTCTCAAGAATACGGATGTTTAAAGGATGCAAGGCATATAGAAATGAGGATTAAAAAACTCAAAAGAAAAGATTATATTGAAAAAATTATTGCGGATGGAAAGATAAAAATGAAAATAAAATAAAGTTTTGCCGAGGTAGCTCAGTTGGTAGAGCACGTGCCTGAAACTTCGGGCCTTCATTAAGAGATTAGTGAAGCAAATCGGGTGAATTCGGGGAAAACTCGCGGTAACGCGAACAATCCCGAGCCAAGCCAAGAAGGGATAAAAGTTTCTTGGAAGGTGTAGAGACTAACAGGTGAGACCCAACGATAATCCTGTACTAGCGCCCGACATCCTAGATGAAATTTAAGGATGATGAGATAGTCCAAGCGTCAATTTGTATTGATGTATACGGAAGAGCATGTGGTCGCCGGTTCGAGCCCGGCCCTCGGCACAAAAGTAAAGACCGTTCGCTAAGCGAACGGTCTTTACTTTTGTGCCGAGGAGCACTGAACTGCTTCAGTGCGTGCCGGGTTCGAAAGGGCTTTCAATGTTTGTGAGGAATTCTTATTCCGAGCAAACCTGAAAGCCACCTGCCGATGTAGTCGGAGAGCCCGGCTGCCTGGAGATAAAAAATAAACTCCGAAGCCAAAGGGTCAGTCGGAGTTCATATGTCTCTATAGCTTAAAAAAAAGAAGTTTAAAATATCTGACAGCCTGCTTAAAGTTTTTTCTTGTTAAATGTTTTTTTATCTCTTTTAACGCCGAAAGTTTTCGGAACAAAAAGAAACTTAAGCTACTATTTTTTGTAGCACGATTGAATAGGGAATAATACATAATAATCCTTTCTCTTCCGCCATTAACTTATCACATTTTTTCTGTTTTGGAAACATTACACCAAAATCCCGCCTTTCGGCGGGATTTTTCTGAATCTATGACGACGACTTCACTTTAATCTTCGTCTCTTTGTTCTTATTTAATTTAGGCAATTTCAAAACCAAAAGTCCGTGCTTTTCATTTGCCTCGGCTCCTTCAACATCCACTTCTTGAGGAAGAAGAATCGTTCTTGAAAATGAACCCCAGTAAAGTTCTTTATGAAAATAATCCTCATCATTTATCTCTCGAGATTCTTCGCGACTGCCTTTTATTGTAACCATATCTCTGGTAATTGAAATATCCAAATCTTCTGGTCGAACGCCGGCAGTTAAGGTTTTGATAATTATATGTTCCGGTGTCTGAAAAACATCCACCGTCAGCTGGCCTTCTTCTGAATCCTCATCCATCCAGTTTGAAGTTTGATGAACACTCGGATTATTAATGGATCTTTTTTCAGATAGCGGGGAAGCCTTAACCAATCGCGGTTTTTCTTCAACTTCCTCGTTTTCATACTCATCGCTTCCGCCAACTCCTGTCAATCTTTCAAAAAATGATTTTTTGTCTTTCGCCATATTTAAGTAAATATATTAGTTGATAAATTTGAATTAACGCGTTATTCTTTTTACTTTTTCAAAAACTAAAAAGAGAATCACTATTGCTGTCCAAACCGCGCAGAAAACAAAAAAAGTAAATACTCCGTCATCCTTTATTATAAATAAGTTAAAAAAAGCATGCAATGTGATTCCGAGGATAACTCCGATTGCCAAATATCCCCTTTTTATTTTTTTTGATTTGTAAAAAGCGAATGCGATAAACGCTCCAATAATCCCCGAAGTAAGAATGTGTAGAAGGCTTGCTCCGACAAATCTTAAATTTGCGGTATTGACGCTGTCAAAAATATCAGAGCTGTTGATTGGTGTCAGTAAGAACAAAGTGTTCTCTAAAGCTGAAAATCCAAGAGCTGCCGTAATAAGATACACCATTGCGTCTATAGGCTCATCAAAAGCTTTGGTGCGCAAAGCGGAAACATATGCGGCGCCAAATTTAAAAATTTCTTCCGTGGTAGCCCAGAGAACAATCATTATAACTCCTGAAAAAATAGTTTTTATATAACTTTCTATATATAAGACAAACAGAACCGACAACATTCCGGTAAGAAAAGAAAGCAGAATCATTTTTTTGGGTTCGGGATGAAGCTTGTCTTCTCTAAGCCAGAACAATAGCCAGATAAAAGATGGCAGAATTCCTCCAAGGGCTGAATAAAAAAAAGTCTGAGCGGGCAACATTCCTCAATAATATCATAAAATATAGCCACAGGTATGTTTAATGGTTGAAAAAGCCATTGACAATCCATTTAGTATATCTTTTAGTGTGAATAACACTAAGAAGTCTTTTTGAACGTTTTTTTAAAAATGTCCTTTAAAAATATTTTGATAGCAACGAAAATTCATAAAGGACATAAAAATTGTTGAATTTAAAAATATTTCTATAAAGGACAATTCGTTTATCGCTATAATTAAAATATACGGCTACAGGTTAAGTATTATAAAGGACACTGGCTCTCTGTCTCACGTTTTATGGCTTAAAATATAGTTTTTATTGTCATCAATCGTCGGTTACATCGGCTTGACATTATACTACAAACGCCCAAAATAATTTATAAACTTATTTTGATTGGTAAAACTTAGTGAAAATGAAATAAATAATATAACGTTATTACGTTGAAAAATATGAATAAAATATTTAACCTTAAGCGGGGCGCAAAAGACCAAAATATACTTGCCCGAATGGTAAGCGTAATCGTTGTAATTTCTATTTTGTTTCAACCTGTTTCCGTTGTGTTTGCAGAGGCATCTCTACTTAGCACAACTACGGAAGTTCAAAACATAAATACTGCTGAAATTGCAAGTTCTACCGGATCAGAGCAAATATCTATTCCTTCTTCCGCTTCATCCGGTCAGGAATCAATCGCTGTCGTTTCCAGTGCTTCTGATTTGGTGGAAACAAACAATCAAACATTGCAAATGGCTTCAAGCGCTACGGTTTCTCCAGCGTCATCTTCTTATAAAATTTCTCTTGATTCTAAAACTTATTACAAAGGCGACATAGTAAAATTAAGCTGGACAAATTCGGACAAAGAAGCGCTGGTTTCCGTTTGGTATAAAAATATTGGGAGCGGCATTTCAAACCAAATCACTTTTCACAGCAGTCTCGCTGGTGAAAATTTTTACGACTGGACGATTCCAAACGAAATGGCTCTCGGACAGTACTCAATTTTAATAAAATACGAGGATACTCTTTTGGCAGAAAGCTCAAATGCAATAACCATTGCGGACAAAATAATTTCGGCTGCGAGTGTATCTCCAATCATTAGTTTAGTGACGCCGTCATCTGCGGAAGTCGGGAGTTTGATAACGCTTACCGGTTCCAATTTCGGCACTTCCACCCCGAATCGCGTATTCTTCAAATCAACCGATCCTTCAGTTACCGGCAGCAACACTATTGGCAACCTGTATTCTTCTGACGGTTTCTCGCTTTCTTTTGAAATACC
>Ga0172379_10004494_pt1 | contig 20559 bp, 23 predicted proteins | sample GrowelOW334metaG_FD_119756 | JGI IMG/M metagenome (GOLD analysis project Ga0172379, IMG submission 119756) | Groundwater microbial communities from an aquifer near a municipal landfill in Southern Ontario, Canada - Groundwater well OW334 metaG | ecosystem: Environmental > Aquatic > Deep...
CAACCGACTGATTTCTTCTCGCTCCAAATCGCTTAATCTTAAATAATTTGTCATAGAAATCTAGCGTATCATTATTGGCGCTTAGCGCCAAATATGTTGCGTTAGATTCTGGACTCAAACTATGTTATAGTCCAGTAAAAAACAAAATCACCCTTTTGGGTAGAATGGAGGAGTTGTTGCATGAAAGCTGTAGCTAAAGAAGAAGAAGTGGGTCATTATGCTATAGTTGTGGCCGACGGCTGCCAAAGGGTGGTCGAGATATTAGAAACAACCATAATTCACACGGTTACTTTCGTCGACAACAAAAAGTCAGGGCGTTGCACTGTCACCCCAAAAGATATCCTGTCTTACTGTGGCTCTGCGGCAGAAGCCACAACGTATTGCGAACCTCGAACACCGGTCTTGTCCGCCAGTTGCGGCCAAGGCTAAGGTCTATAAACCCGAAACCAACGAAGTTTAGGAGGTATCCCTATGGAACTACCTACGACGAATTACGTTGTCGTGAAAGACGGCGACCAGGTTCGACCCGCCCGGTTGGATAAAACCGTCCACCATGTCGTCTATGTCGACGGCCAAGTGGATGAACCGGCGGTTGTTGACGCCGATCAGGTACTGGCTTTCTGCGGAGATGAGCAGGAAGCAACAGGGCTTACAGGTCGGCTCAACCGTAAGCCCGTCGCCACCGAAGACGGAGATACCTGACAAATCACCGAAGTCGGTCGGCGCTAGCCACTGTTCCCCCTCTCATCGCGAGGCCGGAGTTTCCCTAAAGGAAATTTCCCGGCCTCTTTTTTTAACCCCGCACCAAGTCGATAGTTAAAAATTTGCTCTACCGAATGCCGCTTGGCGGGACGGGTTTACTAAGAATTTGTTTAATTTGTTTGATCGTTTCCACTCTGACTAATTCGGCTCTCAGCTCCGCCGCGCCGGCAAAACCCCGGACATACCAGGCCAAGTGTTTTCGGGTTTCAATAATCCCCTGCTTGCCTTTGGCTTTCTCCGCTAAAGTCGCATGCCGTATCGCGACTTTTTTGATTTGGGAAAAATTCAATTCCTGATACTTGCCGGTTTTCAGATAATCTTTGGTTTGTTTGAACAGCCAAGGCTGGCCATAAAGTCCCCGAGCCAAGCCCACGCCGTCAACGCCGGTTTTTTCTAGCATCAATTTGGCATCTTCCGGCTGATTGATGCCGCCATTGCCTAAAACTAGGCCAGGGAAAGCCTGTTTGACTTTTTTTATCATCTCGTAATCAATGGGCGCGCCGTAAGGATTTTTAAACGGCCGGCCGTGAATCATCAACGCCGCGACCGGCAAATCAGAAATCGCCTTGACGAAATCCAAGGCGGTAATCCCGTCAATTCCCGATCTGATTTTGACTGACACCGGCAACTTGGTATTTTCTAAAACAATTTCAATCAGCCGGCGGCAATGCTTTAAATCCCGCATCAGCGTAATTCCCCCGCCGTGCGCCACGACTTTTTTCGCCGGACAGCCGAAATTCAGGTCAACGCCGGAAAAGCCGGCCTGTTCGACGATTTTTACCGCCGCGGGAAACATCTCCGGCCGCTTGCCGAAAAGCTGGCAGACAATCGGCTTTTCGCTTTTTTCAAATTTCAATAGCGCCAAAGTTTTTTTGGCGCTATAATACAGAGCGTCGGCGGAAACCATTTCCGTATATAAAACATCGGCGCCAAAAGATTTATTCAGCTGGCGAAAGGCTGAATTAGAAACACCCGCCATCGGAGCGAGTGCCAAAATTGCCGACCGACCGGAGAGGCCGGGTTTATTCAATTTTTGCCAAAAATTTGTCATATTCAGTAAAGCCGGTAGACCCAAGTAAAACCAGCAACCTGGATTCATTGGCCGACTAAAACTAACTGGATTTACTTATTTTATTATAAACAAAATCCGCCAACGCCGTGGCTGAGTTCGGCTTGCCAATTTCGCCGGCGGCTTTTTTCATCCGCTCAAGTTTGTCAGGATAAGCAATCAAGTCATTTACTGCCTCAATTATTCCGTTGAAATTATCGGCCTTAACCGCAGCGCCGCGGCTGACCAAAAAATCAACATTATCCTCTTCCTGGCCAGGAATAACTTTGTTTATTACCATCGGTAATTTTTTCGCCATACATTCAGAAACCGTCAAACCCCCGGCTTTGGTAAAAATCAAATCAGAAACAGTCATTAATTCATGCATATTGTCGACAAAGCCAAAAACTTTAATATTTGGTTTTGAATGAAGGTCTGAATTATCCAAATCAGCTTTCAAATATTTATCTCGGCCGGCCACGACAATAAACTGCACCTGATCATCGTGTTTTTTTCTCACGCCTTCAATAATATTTTCCATGGCCACAAAATCGAATTGGCCGCCAACGATTAAAACGGTCGGCAATTTTGAATTAAGGCCGAATTTTTTACAGAGCTGCTCTTTGTCTAATTCCGCGGCAAATTTCAATTCAATCGGGATTCCTAAAACAATAATTTTGTCAGAACTTACACCAAGCTGCTCTAACCCGTCACTAACCACTTCATTGGCGACAAAATAATAATTTACTTCCTGGCTGACCCAGAAACTATGAACCCCAAAATCAGTCATAACGATCGAAGAATAAATATCAACTACTTTTTTTTCCTTTGACCTTGAAATTATAACCATTGGCAGCGGATGAGTTGAAATAATAAAATCCGGTTTGAATTCCAAAACAAACGGAATAAATCTCTTTTCAATCGCCAGCCGAGAAATCAAACTCGGCAGCTTCTGGTTTGACGGTTTTTTAAATTGGCTATATAGCCAGCCCCACAACTCGGGCTTTTTGGCGCTAATCATATTGTAGCCTTCTACAAAAGCCTTGCGATACAAACGATTGGCGAAACTGACGATATCAACATTTTTTACTTCAACGGCGGGGTATTTGTTTTTAAAAGCCTGCTCAACCGCCCGGGCAGCCGTAACATGCCCCATTCCGCCGCTCGAATAAACAATTAGGATTTTTTTCATAATTAATCAAAATTATCAATTAAATTTTCACAATAATTGCCTGATGAATATTTGTAATCTTTAAAATTATTTATGATTTTATGTTTTTGGGGGTTCCACCGGATATATTCGAGGTGATAATTAAAATCATTATCGTTTCGGATATAACGGTCAAAAAATGATTTTTGCCATTGAAATTTCAATCTGCCATTCCAATGACACCGAAGGCGAGGATATATATCCTCGCCTTCGGTGTCGGATGATTTTATCATCTCATTAATATGAAGGGAGGATGTTCTTTTCAAATTATGCAAAATCTGCGAAATATTATATTTATCTCCTGGCCGGATTAACAAATGAACATGGTCAAATAAAATCACAAACCCGTATAAATTAAATTTCTTCAAATTTTTACAATATTTTAAATCATCAATGAACAATTCACAAAATATTTCTTCCTTGAAAAAAGGAAACCTGTTTTGGACAACAATGGTAACAAAGTAAATCGCGTCGGGAAAGTATATTCTTTTTTGTGAATTTCGATGCAACATAGCAAAAATTTCGCGCTATGTTGATTTATTTTAATCTTCTGAAATCTACCGACAGCAGTTTTTATTTTGGGAAATAATAAAATGGTTATCGGATAAATCATCAATAACATATCCTTTCCCCTCAATCACCTTCCTTAGCTCATCAGCTTTTTCCCATTCTCTTTTTTCTCTGGCTTGCTGTCTTTCATTAGCCAACTTAATTATTTCTTCCGGAATTAGGCTGACCTTATCAAAACCTAAACCTAAAACTTTATCAAAATCAATCAGAGTTTCTTTGACATCTTGCGGTTTTTCTCCGCTTTTTGTCAATTCCCAAATTATTGCCAAGGCCTTGGGAAGATTTAAATCATCGTTAATAGCTAATACGAATTTTCTCTTAAAAGATTTGATAATTTTCCCCTTTACCATTTTTTCTATGATGCCTAAAGCTCTAATTTTATTTTTCAGTTCAACCAAACCATTCTGCGCCGCTTGCAAAGCTTCCCAGCTAAAGTTCAATTTTTGCCGGTAATGAGTCTGAAGACATAAATAACGAAAAGCCAGCGGATCAAAACCTTTGTCAATCGCCGTCTGCAAAATTATTAGGTTGCCTTCGGATTTACCCATCCGACCGGAATCAATTACCAAAAATTCGCCGTGCAGCCAAAATTTCACCGCTTCCCGGCCGGTGATGCCCCAATTCTGAGCCCGCTCGTTGGTATGATGAACCGGAATATGGTCAATGCCGCCGCAATGAATGTCAAATTCCGAGCCTAATTTTTTTAAGCTCATGGCCGAACATTCCAAATGCCAGCCGGGAAAACCCTTGCCCCAGGGTGAATCCCATTCCATTTGCCGCTTAGAATCTTTGGGGCTGAATTTCCACAAAGCAAAGTCCGTGGGATTTCTTTTCTCCGGGTTAACTTCGACCCGGGCGCCGGCTTTTTGACCGGCTAAATTCAAATTGGCTAGCTTGGCGTATTCCGGATACCGGCTGGTGTCAAAATAAATGCCGTCAGCGGTTTTGTAAGTCAAGCCTTTTTTTTCCAATTTTTTTACCAAATCAATCTGTTCTTTGATATAATCAGTCGCTTTGCACCAAACTGACGGTTCCAAAATATTCAAGTCTTTCAAATTCTTTTTAAACTCTTGAGTGTAAAATTCCGCAATTTCCCAAACGGTCTTGCCTTCGCGCCTGGCGCCTTTTTCCAGTTTATCTTCGCCGACGTCAGCGTCAGACGTCAAGTGGCCGACATCCGTGATATTGGTAACGTGTTTGACTTTGTAGCCGTTATAAAGCAAGACTCTTTTTAACAAATCTTCAAAAAGGTAGGTCCGCAAGTTGCCGATATGGGCATGATTATAAACCGTTGGCCCGCAGGCATAAAGGCCGACCGTTTTGCCAGCAATCGGTTTAAAATCGCTTTTTTTGCGAGTCAAAGTATTGTATAAACTGATTTTTTCCATAAGTAAATTTTAACCAATTTTAAGGTTTTAAGCAAGAAAAAAGCGGCTCAACTGAGTTTAGTGAGTCGCTATCCGATGTCGAAATGCCTCCGGAAATTAAAGATGGCGCTGGCCGTGCCAAAGGCCAAACCCATCCAGCCGAAAATCCGGCCAATGTCCAATAGTTGCGGCCAAATGGCCAAAACTATGCCCAAGCTGTAAAGCAACATGCTCAGCTTGCCATAGATATTTTCCGGTACTACTTGCTGATCAGAGCGGAAAAACCTGATAAAGACCGTCGCCAAGACAATCCCTAGGCCGACAAAGGAAAATACGATCAAGTAACGATCAACTGGCCAGAATTCTGCCACCCCCAAGGGTACTACCAGCAACTTATCGGCAATCTTGTCCATCAACGAACCGATGGCGGATTCTTTACCTGTCGCCCGGGCAATCAGCCCGTCCAAGAAATCAGTTAGCAGAATTAACCCAAACGCAACGGCAAACTCAAAGCGGCCTTGGTAATTTCCCCAAAAAATCCAGGGCAGAATTAGAACTGCCGCTGCCAGACGAAAACCCGTAATCAGGTTGGCCGAAAGCCAGCCTGGCCAATTTTTTCTAAGCCAGGGAATTAGCACTGCTTCTTTCTTGCTGCTGGCAAATTCCAGCAAGCGCCTGACCCCAGACTCAAAAGCCAGGGCAAATTTCTCTACCCAAATGACTCCGTCGCTAAAAAAAGGCATCGCGTTGCCCCTCCAGGTTTGTCTCGTAAAAATCAATGAACCGCTTTCACCTTAGCGATATTTGAGCTTAATGTCAATGGAATTTATAAAAAAAGTACCCCACTTTACTAGGCTTAAACTAAAGCCGACTAAAGTCGGATAACCGATTTTATCTTTACTCCCACTCTTTCCCCTGTCTAACCAATAACTCTGCCGCTTTTTGTGGTTCAGCCATCAGTTCTTTGACCGCTTTTTCCATCCGCATTCCCTGAGAACCCTTAACCAAAATCAAGTCGCCGCTGGCAATCCGATTCTGCAAAAACTTTCCCGCTGCCAAGCTAGTTTGAAAATTGAAACATTTGTCCTTTGGCATTCCGGCCTTAATCGCCCCGCGCACCATGTCGCGCGATCTCTCGCCAACGGTGATTAAATAGTCAATCTTATACTGTTTGACCGCGGCGCCGATCTCTTGGTGCGCCTGTTCAGTGATTTTGCCTAATTCCAGCATATCGCCCAAAACAGCGTACTTTTTATTATGCTTATCCAAATTAAGCTGGCCTAGCTGATAAAGCGCTTTTTTGGCGGCTAGCGGCGAAGAATTATAAGTATCATCGATAATCAAAGTTTCTTTGATGCCGGAAATCAAATGCATCCGGCCTTTCGGCGGCTCAAAATTTTTCAGGCTTTCAATAATGGTATGCAAATTTAATTCATAAATTAAGCCGACCGCAATCGCCGCCAAAGCGGTATAGACCAAATGCTCGCCCAAAACCCGGGGTAATAATACCGGCATCACTTTGCCCTGATAATTAAGCTTGAAGCTGATGCCCTGAATCGTTGAAATATCTTTATAATCAACCTCATGGCTGACCGCCACGCCGGTGGCCAAAACATCAGCCTGCGGCGCGAAACCAAAAGTCATCACCTTGGCATTGGTAATCTCTTTCATCGCATAGACTAGCCGGTCATCGCCGTTTAAAACCGCGTAGCCGGTCTTTGGCAAGGCTTTGACCAAAAGCCCTTTCTCTTTTGCTACGTCCGGCAAGGTGTCAAAAAATTCCAAATGAACCGGCGCCACCGCCGTTACCACGCCGACTTTTATCGGCACAAAGCCGGTTAAATATTTGATATCGCCGGGATGGTCGGCGCCCATTTCCAAAATTAAAATATTCGGATAATTTTTATCTTTAAAAACCAACAACCGGCCGGCTTGCCAAAAAACCAAAAACCATTTTAATAACGACCTACCGCCGGGTTCGGCTCCGATAATGGTTAGCGGCGTGCCGATTTCGTTATTATAATTTTTAAGGCTTCGCCGAACATTGTAAGCTCCGGCTAAAACCGTATAAATCGCTTCTTTGGTTGAAGTCTTGCCGACGCTGCCGGTGATGGCAATGACTTGCGGCTGATACTTATCTAAAATCGCCGCCGCCAAAAACCGCAGCCATTTTTTTAATAATTTTTTAGCAATTTTTTTCATATCTAAAACCTAACCCCTAATACCCTAAAACCTATAACCTAACTTCCTAACACCTAATAATCCGGCGGTATCTGATAATAGTTTAGCAGATAAGCGGCGATATCGTGAAATAGCGGGCAAATCGTATCTTCGGCAAACCGCGGACCGCTGGGATTATTTAATTTAACCAGCATGACAAATTGCGGATTGGAAACCGGACCGAAACCGACAAAGGTGTGGATCGTTTTGCCGCCATAGCCGCCGCCGGGAGCTGGCACCTGAGCCGTACCGGTTTTACCGGCAAAATAATAGCCTTTAACGCCGGCTTTTTTGCCATAGCCTCTTTCCACAACCGAAGTCAGCATCCCGGTTAATAATGTCGCTGTTTTCGGATCAACTACTTGTCTGACTGTCTGCGGCCCAAACTCTTCTTTTTTGCCGTCAGGATGAATTATTTCGGAAACTAAATACGGTTTAACCAGTGTTCCTTTATTGGCAATCGCGCCAAAAGCAGCAGTTAGCTGCAGCGGCGTTACGGTAATCCCCTGGCCGAAGGCTGAAGTCATGCCGTAGATTCTGCCGGGCTTATCCAGCGGCGAAATATCGCCCGGCATTTCCTTGTCCAAAGTAATGCCGGTCGGCTGGCCGAAACCGAAAGCTTTGACGTATTTTTGAAAGGTCTCTTTGCCGATTAATTGTTCGACAAAAATAACGCCGGTATTTAATGAATTTTCCAGCACTTGAATCATGGTTTGTTGGCCGTGAGCCTTCAAATCAGAATTCCGAATCGTGAAAGAATCAATTTTGACTTCGCCCGTATCGATGTAAGTTGACTCCGGAGTAACTTTTCCTGAATCAAGCCCGGCCGCCATCGTTACCATTTTAAAAACTGAACCCGGTTCATAAGCGGCAAAAATTGCCGGATTGTTGAAATAATCAATATTTCCAACCTCGCCGTAATTTTCCGCATCATAATCGGGATAATTGCACATCGCCAAAATCTCGCCGCTTGGCTTCATAATAATTACCGTTCCGCTTTCCGCCCTGAAATAGTCATAATAAAATTTCAATTTTTGGCAGGCGATAAACTGAACCGTGCGATCAATGGTTAAAACCAAATCAACGCCGTTTTCCGCTTTTTTTATTGACCGCGGACCAATGGTGATTAAAGAACCGAGGGCGTCTTTGATTGATTTGATCTCGCCCGATTTTCCGGTTAGCGGCTGGTTAAAATAGCCTTCAAGGCCATATTGGCCAATTTTTTCATCACCTTTGAAACCGACAAAGCCAAAAAGCTGCCCGCCGATTCCTTTCTCGGGATAAAACCGATAGCTTTCCGGCAAAATTCCGATGCCCTCAATTTTTAATGCCTGAATCTTTTCCATTTCCGGTTTGGCAACTTTATGCTTAATCGGCTCATAAGGGTCGCTACCTTTACTTAGTTTGGCTAACAGCGGCTGCCATTCTTCTTCTTTTAATCCTAAAATCGGCGTAATCGCATCAATCACTTTTTTGGCATCTTTGATTTTTACCGGCTCGGCGTAAACTAAATAATAATCCCGATTGGTAACTAAAGGAAAAAGCTGATCTTTTTCTTTGGTATAAATCGAACCGCGAAGCGGCAGCAAGTTCTTCAATACCTCCTGCCTTCGTTCGGCCAAATCATGATAGAATGAATGATCCCAGATTTGCAAGACGAATAAACGGCCAATAATGACGAAGCTGATAAAAAAAATAATCAGTGCTAAAAGGGTTATCCTTTTTTGGTAAAGCGATTGAATTGGCTCGGATTTTTGCCGTTTAATTATCGCCATGAAAAAATAAATTAATTACTTCGCTAAATTTACCAATAACATTAATTTAAACTTAAACCCCGCCAAAAAGCAACGGGGCTGGTTTGAATTATTTTTTTATTTAACGGGCTAAAGCCACCGGCGTTGTTTGCAGATAATCCGCTTTGCCGGAAGCAACCAGGCCGAGTTTATCAACTTTTTCTTTAACTGCACCCATTGACTGAAGGCTTAAAGCATCAAGCTGTAAATCCGAATTTTCCTGGCTTAACTCAGCAACCCTATTTTCCAGTTCCTTAATTTGGTAACCCTTAGTTGCTAAACTGTTAATCTGAATCAGATAGCTAATACCGGCAACCGCAATCAAAGTAACCAACATCACTTTTAAATCCTGGCTGCTTATCTTTACAAAAGAAAACCTTTTTTTGGAGCGGCTGGATTCTCTAGCTGGTTTTTTGGCGAGGCGGAAAAATTTGGACATATTTTTATTTTTTATTTTTATTAAATTTTTTGAGCGACTCTTAATTTAGCGCTGCGGGATCGGGAATTTTCTAAAACTTCCTGCTGGCTTGGCTCGACGGGCTTAGGCGTAATTATTTTTAAAGTCTTTTTATGCCGGCACTGGCAAGCAGGCATGGTCGGCGGACATATACAATCTTTGTTTTCCTGCCGGAAAAATTCTTTAACCGTCCGGTCTTCCAAAGAATGATAGCTGATAACGGCGATTTTGCCGCCTTTGGCCAGTAAACCGACCGCCTGGGGCAAAACGACTTTCAAATTTTCCAATTCTTCATTAACCGCAATCCTCAAAGCCTGAAAAATTTTTGTCGCCGGATTAATTTTTGATTTGCCACGGTAAAATCGCCGGTAAACTTCGGAAATTATTTCCACTAGCTGAAGCGGCGTATTTATTATTTTATTTTTGCGGGCGGCGATAATTTTACCGGCAATTTGCCGGGCTAACTTTTCTTCGCCGAATTCTTTAAAAATTTCCGTTAAATCTTTTTCTTTAAAAGTATTTAATATTTTTTCCGCCGTTAATTCGGTCTGCCGGCCAAAGCGCATATCAAGCTTGCCTTGAGCCAAAAAACTGAAACCGCGGTTATGATCAGCCAGCTGAGCGCTGGATAGACCCAAATCAAGCAAAATGCCGTTAACTTTGCTGAAATTATTCGCCGCGGCAATTTTTTTTAAATTTTTAAAATTATCATTAACTAAAACTTTATTGCGGTAACTTTTCGTATTCTCATTGGCCGCGGCAATGGCGGCGCCATCCAAGTCAATGCCTAAAACCCGGCCGCCCGAACCAATTTTTTGTAATAACGCCTGAAGATGACCGCCGCCGCCCAAAGTGCAATCAATAACCAAATCGCCTTTTTGCGGGCTCAAATAATGAATTACTTCGGCCGGCATTACCGGTTGGTGAAAATATTTCATAAATAATGTTTAAACACCTAATTCGCCCAAGGCCTCGGCGATGTCGCTGCTTTTGCTTTCGGTTCCCTGCTTGTATTTTGTCCACTTATCAAAATCCCAAATCTCCAAACGATTGTAGAGCCCGGTAATTACCACCTTTTTTTCAAAATCGGCATACTTGCGCAAGTAGTCAGGAATTAGCATCCGACCTTGTTTATCAATATCAACATCCATCGCCCCGGCTAGCATCAAACGGGCAAAAGCCCGGGCATTAGCCTTGGCAATCGGCAAAGCCGCTAATTTTGGCGCTAAAATTTCCCATTCTTCTTTGGTGTATAAAGAAAGACAGTCGTCCAAACCCTTGGTAACAACTGCCCCTTTAGCCAAAATCGCCCGAAACTTAGCGGGAACGGCCAGCCGGCCTTTTTCGTCAATATTGTGTTGGTACTCACCGATAAACATTGATTTCCTGATGATTTTCTAGGTTAATTAGATTTTGTCTTGATTTTTGGCTTTATTTTTATTTGATTTTTGATTTTTCATTATCCCCAAGGGCTAGCAGTTATCCCCACTTCCATCCACTTCACACCACTATATTACTATTTTATACCACAAAAACAACTCTGTCAACCACTCTCAAATAAAACAAAAAATGGCACAATTGGCCATTTTTTAAATAAAATTTACCTCTTTTGTCAATATTATGCGGTAATGTGTGGATAAATCAATTTAACCCCAGCTTAGTTTTGATTTTTTTGACTATCTCATTCAAATCAGTTTTAGTCTTGACCAGATATTCATACTCGCCGACCGCTTTTACCTGCTCAAAAGATCCTTGGTCGGCCAAGTTGCTTAAAATAATTACCGGCAAACCCTTGGTTTCTTCATGAGTAACAATCTCGTTTAAAATAGTAATGCCGTCGATATCCGGTAATAAAATATCAAGCAAAACAAAATCCGGTTTTTTGGCTTTGAGATAATCCAAAGCTTTCTGTCCCCTTTCAGCGATAGCAACGTTGAAGCCTTCGTCAACCAGCTTCTTTTTCATAATATCGGCCAAATCCAAATCATCTTCAACGACTAGAATTGTCTTGTTAATTTTATTGTCAGATGTCTTCATACTTGATAATTTTATTATTTTCGTTAAGAAAGAATCTTTTTTTGACCGCTTTGCCGGCTAAGGCTTCGGGATACCAGTATTTATCATCATCCCACATCTGGTCGTAAGGAATCTGGTCTAAGGCAAACCAGGCCGGCCGACATTCATCGGATTCCCGCGGCTCGCCGCTGAATTCCTTGGTTAAATAGATATGGCAGCGCTGGTTATAATCAATTAAATGGTCAGGCCAGATAAATTCGATAAAACCCAGCTCAGTCAAATTTTTGATGTCCAAGCCGACTTCTTCTTTGACTTCTCGAATTGCCGCGGCTTTCGGCGATTCGTCGGTTTTGACTTTGCCGCCCGGACCATTCCACTTCCCGGCGCCGAAACCCCGCTTTTTCATAATCAGTAAAACTTCCGACTGTTCGTTAATTACGTAGCAGAGATTGGTTAGCTTTTGCACCGGGTAATCAGCCATATTATTTTTTTAAAGTGATATTCGGCTCACGGCCGTAAAACGGTTCAACGGTTCGGCCAATTTTAGTCCGTTTGATTTTTTGGCCGCCGATTTTTATCAGCTGGTCAATATCTTTAAATTCATCCAGTTTTATTCCGACAACCGGAATCTTCAGCGCCCAGGCTAAAGTATTAGCGGTCACCACGCCGATGCGCAAGGCCGTGAAAGGGCCTGGCCCCAAAACAACAAATATAGCTTGCAAACTGGCTGGCTTGCAGGCTCGGCTGGCTAATAGCTTGTCAATTTCAACTAATAATTTCTCCGCTTGCCGATATTGAGCGGTAAATTCTCTCTTGGCTGCCAGCTTATCTTTTTCGGCCAAGCCGATAAAAACTTTTTTTTCGTCGGCAGTATGGATTATTAAAAACATAGGTTATAAATATTTTATAAACCAATCCGTAACGACTGGATTAATTTTTTTGTAATACTTTGGCTGTTTCCAGGTATGCGGCGCATTTTTTATAATTGCGAGTTTTTTCGGCCCCGAAAGCAACCGATAAGCGATTCGCGAATGAATCATTGGAACAGAATCATCTTTTGTGCCATGAACGATTAAAACCGGAATTTTTAATTTCTTGATTTTTTCCACCGTATTATAATTCAAAAGATCCTTAAGGTACTCAAATTTTATTTTTAAAAATCGTCTTTTACTCCGGCTGTAAGCAATAAAATAACCGGTTTTTTCAGCTTCTTTGTATTTGTACATCCGGCCAAAATCGGCTTTTCTATTGATTACGCCCGCTAAGTCAGCCGCGGCCTTAATTCTTTTATCCGATGGCGCGTAATGCATTATTAATTGTCCGCCGAGACTGTGGCCAATCAAGCCGATTCTTTTTTGATCGACAATTTTTTGCCGGCTTAAAAAATCCACGGCTGCCTTCAAATCATTCAGATACTGACCGAATTTTATATCCTCTATCCGGCCGTAGCTTTCGCCGATACCATTGCCGAAATCAAAGCGAAAAGCTAAAATGCCATTTTTCGCCAATTCTCTGGCTAAGCTTAGTAAATGCATCTGCTCCTTATGGCCTTTAAAACCATGGCAAATAACAACCGCCGGAAATGGCGGCTTGCCCTTGGGCAGGTTGAGCAGCCCGACAATTCTTTGATGATGATTATTTTTGAACTGTATTTTTTTTACCATTAAAATAAAACTGGCTTAGCTTGTCAACGATGACGATTTTCCGGCCTTCCAAAATATCATATAAAAATCGGTCCGTAATATCCTGGCGATATTTAAATTCTTGAAAGCTCATGACTGTATAATTAATACTATGATTTAATTCCTTTTCAAAATCCTTGACGATTTTAGCCAGATTTTTACGGTTAACGGCGCCGACTAAAAGCATATCCGTTGAAAAACCTTCGATGCCGACAAAAATCCCCGTCAAGATAAACATTTTAACGGTCGCCATTTTTTCAATTTTACTGACAAAACTTCTTTCCAAAAGCAACTGGGCTTTTAGCAACAAAGCTTTCAGCTCCGGATACAGGATAAAATCGGTATTGGCTAAAAAATATTTTTTGCTGCCCGGCTTTTCTTTGATTTTTGATTTTTGATCCTCGGCATTTTCGGTTTTTACCGGCTGAACTGATTTAACAATGCCAAGCTCTTCCAAATTATCAACTTCCCGCCGGATTGAGTTTAATTGGCTTTTCAGCTTTCTGGCCAGTTCCCTCAAATAATAAGGCTGGCTGGGATTATTCAAAAATAAACGCAAAAGCTTGACTCTGGTTTTTGAACCAAATAGTTGTTCAAGCATAAATTAGGATTTAGTGCTTAGGATTTTACCATCACTGGTCATTAAGGCTTGTTTATAGTATAATATAAACATTAATTAATGACAATAATTTGGCTTAATGGATTATTTGGAAGCGAAAATCAATCAGCTCGTGATCGAAAAGCCCGGCCGGCAAAAAACTTTTGTCCGGACTTTTGCAACCAAGCCAATCCGGCCGCTGGCAGGCAAACTGGGAAAAGTTTTCGGCTTGATTGAAATTGAGTCAACTCATCCTCAAATCCCAAAGCTGATTGATTTAATTATTGAAGAAATCAAAAACCACTACTACGGCCAAGATAATTTAACCCAAGGGGAAGACTTTCCGCTAATCAGCGAATATTTCGAATCGGTCTTAAAAAAAACCAACCTGTCAATTGCCGCTTTTTTGGAAAGCGAACAAATATCATTGGACTTAGAAAAAGTAAATATTCTTTTGGCTACTTGCGTCAATTACGAAATTCATTTTACTTTAGTCGGCAATATTGCCGCTATTTTGTTTTTCAACACTGCCCGGGGCAGCTACCGGATAATAAATATTTTAGAAACCACCAAATCGCCGACGGCTTTTCCCGATCCGCTTAAATTCTTTTCCCAGGTAATTAGCGGTAAATTAAGGCCGCAAGACGTTTTATTTATCGGGACAGCCAACATTTTAGACTATTTTTCCCTTGAAAGAATCAAAAATATCCTCACTGGTCAAAAACCAGTCGATGGTACTCAGGAATTAAACCAATTGCTTTCACAGATTGGCAATAAAGAAAATTTTGGCGTCATCACTTTAGAATTGCTAAAAATGGCAATTTCGGTCAAAGCACCGGCTCGGCTAGAAGAATTCAACTATAGTGAAGCGGCCTCAAAAGACTCCATGAGAGAATTAATCCATACCGAAAAAGAAACCGAAAAATTATTAACCCCGTCGTTTCGGCCGGAAGTAAAAAAATATTTTAATTCCGTCAAGGAAGGGGCTCAAAATTATTTTAGTCAGGCAAAAAGCAAACTCGCTTTACCCCATAAAAGGCCGCGGCCGGCGATTTTAAATCAAAATTTTAAACCAAAAATCAATCTCAATAGTCAGATAAGCAGCATCAATAACCGTATCAAAAATCTCGGGCAAATTAAAATTTTTACCCGGATCAAAGGCCGAATCAAAAATATTTTTTTGCCGCTAGCGCCATTACTCAAAAAATTACTGAATCTCGTCGGCGATAACTTTGTCGGCAAAAAAATTTCCCGGCTGGCGAAAAAAATATTTGCCGATTTGTCAACTCGATTCAAAAAGCTGCCTCAAAAAAGCCAGAGACTTCTAGCCATAATTATTATTTTGGTAACCTTGTTTTCTTTAAGCATTATATTTTTAGTGGTAAAAAACCGCTACGACCGCAAACTTCAGCAATTCAACCAAACGGTTACTGACGCCGAAAATAAAAAAAATGAATCGGAAGCCAGCCTGATTTATCGCGACGAAAACCAGGCCAGGCAGCTGCTAATTGATGCCAGAAATCTTTTAAACGCTTTGAATCCGGGCACCAAAGAGCAAAAAGACAAAGTCAGCCGCCTCAAAACTGAAATTGAAAACCAGCTGGAAAAATTGCGGCATATTGTTTATGTCCAAGAGCCGATTCAGCTGGTTAATTTCCAAAATCTTGATCCTGGCGTAAAAATTGCTAATTTTTCGGTTTTGGCCGGTAAAAACATTTATGTCCAAAATCAAAACAACGAATCAATTTATAAAGCCAATATCGATAGCCGGGTAATTTCAACTTTAACTTCGCCCAAAACCGGCAATTTAACCTCGGGTATAGCTGTTGCCGCCGATCAAATACTATTTTTAAATGAGGCCAAGTCAGCTTTCCAGCTTAACCCGGGAAATGATGCTGTCTCAAATTCTAAAATTAATATTGGCGCTAACGCCAAAATTGCCGACCTGACTACTTATAACGGCAAAATTTATCTCTTAGACCCGACCGGCAACCAAATTTATCGCTACACTAGAGCTGGCGATAACTTCGGTAATCCCACCAACTGGATCACCGAAGCCGGCGTAAATTTAGCTGACGCCAAATCATTAACGATTGACGGAACAATTTATATCCTTAAAACAAACGGCGAAATTTTAAAGTTTGATAATGGCAAAACCGTTGACTTTAAAATTAATGTCATTGACCCGCCGCTTGCAGCGCCGACAAAAATTAAAACCAGCGCTGAATTAAAATATATCTACATTTTAGACCCGCCGGCCAAACGCTTATTGGTGCTCGCCAAAGACGGCAGACTGATCAGCCAATACATTTCGCAAAAATTTGACGACTTGAAAGATTTCAATGTTAACGAAGCCGCCAAAACAATTTACATCCTCAATGGCACTTCTATTTTCGGCGTTCCGGCGGAACACTTGAAATAACTTTTTAAATCAAGCAAAAAAAGAAGGTGCGACTTTAGGGTCACACCTTCTTTTTTTGCTTGCCGAGGTAAAAAGATCTCGACGTATTACGAGATTTTACTTCAAAGTTACTTTTCCGCCAGCTTCTTCCAAAGTCTTTTTAATTTTTTCAGCCTCTTCCTTTTTAACGCCTTCTTTAACTACTTTTGGCGCGGCGTCAACTAAATCTTTGGCTTCCTTCAAGCCTAATTCAGTTACAGTTCGAACGGCTTTAATCACGCCAATTTTATTATCACCAGCCGCGGTTAATTCAACGGTAAATTCCGTTTTTTCTTCGGCTACAGCGGCAGCACCGGCGGCAGCAGCCATGGCCACCGGAGCGGCGGCAGAAACGCCAAATTTTTCTTCGAGGATTTTAACCAATTCGGCTAAATCCAAAACTGACATTTTTTCGATTTCCTCGACTAAAGATTTGAATTTAGCCGGGATTTCAATTGATTTTTCTTCGGACATAATTTTTTATTCTCCTTAATTTATCTAATTAATTAATTTTTAGCTTCTTTGATCGCGCTTAAAACGCAGACTAAATTTCTCAGATTACCGGCCAAGACATTAACAAAGCCGGAAACCGGAGCTTTAATTGAACCAATAACTTTGGCCAATAATTCTTCTTTGGAAGGCAGTTTGGAAAGTTCAACGACTTTATCCCGACCGACGAATTTACCGTCCAAAACGCCGCCGAAAGCTTTCAAGGCTTCGTGCTCTTTGGCGAAAGTTTCAATCACTCTGGCCGGGGCAATTTCATCCTCATAGCCTAAAACCAAAGCTGATTCCGCTGAAAAACTTTTGGGATCAATGTCAGTCAGGCCGGCATTTTTTAGCGCCATTTTCATTAAAGTCTTTTTAATCACGGTATAACCGATATTTTCTTTCCGGCAGCGTTTGCGCAAATCCTCGATTTCTTTAACTTTGAGGCCGTTAAAATTAACAAAAACCAAAGACTTGGCTCGGCTAAGCTCCTCAGCTAATTTCTTGATTTCTTCGTCCTTTTTTTGTCTTGTTTTAGCCATAAATATTTAGGTTTTAGGTATTAGGTTTTAGGTATTAGGTTTTAGATTACCATCACAAAGCAAAAAGCGCTAAGTATGGATAATTTTTACTACAACCTATAACCCACAACCTAATTAACTAAAAATAAAACTGCGGCAAAACCACAGAGCAAAAACTAAAAATTAGTTACTTTACCTGCGCTGGGCTGTTTTAGCCAATTTAATCCCGATTTTGTCGGAACCCAGCGGTCTGTGGCCTGATTAAATTTACTTAATCAGCATAGCAAACTGGCAGAATTTGTCAACCCCGCACCTATTTTACCACAAAAATATTATAAATATAAAGTAAAATCCCTTCGATAACTTAATAAACAGAATAATGAGTTTATATAAAATAGGTGCGGGATCAAAAAAAAGAGGACAGTCTAAGACTTATCCTCTCGCTAAAACTACAGTGCTAACCTGCCCTCTTTTAGGCTGGCACCAACTCTTGATTCTGCCCTATCACTGTGTTTACCCCTTCCAGGGAAACACAATTATGACTGGACAGATTGAAATAAATGAACTCATCGCCACGGCAGTGGTCACAACCTTGACCACCACACTGCTGACACCGTGGATTTTTGCCGCGGGGCGGACGTGGTTTTTCCTTCTCTTGAAGAATAAACCCTCGACAAACATTGGCTGGCCGCCCATTTTTGCCTGGCAGTCCAACCACCTGAACCTGGACGCGAGTAGCACTCCCCTCAATAACAACCGAGACTACCGAACCAATCACGACTTCTTCTTCTTCAAAACGTGCCATTCTTTACTACCTCCTTGCGTTGTTGACCCTGGAACGAAAAAGCTACGGAGCAAGACGCTGCCGTAGAAATAATTAGCTTAAACCAAAATGGTAAGTTTGTCAAGGGTTTACAAAAAAATAACCCGGATTTAAACCCGGGTTAAAAGCATTTTAGGTTAAAAAATGGCTAATTTTAGCTAATTATAGTGCCGACAAAATTACGCTCAGCTAAAAAATTACTTAGGTTATTTAGGTTATCCCCCTTCATCACCACTAACTTCAGCCGCCGCTGATAAGCTAATTTGCTGGCAACCGGATCAAATGGCACATGAGCGCCCGGCACCCATTTAGTGCCGACTAACTTCAAGAAATTCGGCCAAACCATTTCTTTCAATGGTTTAGCATCCTTAAACTTCTTTGGGTCTTTATCGTAAACATAAGTGATATTGGAAAGATTGATCACGGTTTTGGCGCCAAAAGCCTTGGCCGCTAAAACGGCATCCTTATCCGACGATGAGCCAGGCTTAAAACCGGCACCGACAATTATCCGGCAGCTGGTTTTGACTGGTTTAGCCGGATCGGTCAAAATACTTTCAAAAGCCGCTTCGCCAAAAATCGCACTGACCAGCTCGGCATTAAGCTTCGTGGTTGCAATGCCGATAAAGTCCAAATCCCGATCACTGACTTTTTGGTTGACGATTCTTGCCGCCTGCTGATAAGTCCGGCAGGTATTGCCGCCGCCGCAAATTAAAATCACCCGATTGCCTTTTTTGGTATAATTCAAAATTAATTCTTTAAATTTTTTTAAAAAATTAATATCCAGCCCGTCAGGGGCAATCAGCGAACCGCCAAGCGACATAACTAAAGTCTTTGCCATACAAGAAAAATTAGGAATTAGGAATTAGGAATTAGGACTAATTTCCTATCTTCCCAATTCCTACTTCCCAGCTACTGATAATATTTGGCCTTGGCCTTAACATGCTCATCATGGGTTTTACTGTAAATTACCTGGCCGTCGGGCGTAGTTAAAAAATACCAATATGGATTAGCTTGCGGATAAATCGCCGCGGTAATCGCTGACAAACCCGGATTACAAATCGGCCCGGGCGGCAAGCCTTTATATTTGTAAGTATTATAAGGATTATCAATTTTAGTATCGACCGCAGTCGAGCGAGACACTCCCTTGCCGGTAACATAATTGACCGTTGAATCAGCCTGAAGCGGCATGCCGGCTTTTAAGCGCTTATAAAAAATATCCGCGACTAGCTTTCGGTCGGTTTCCGAGGAAACTTCTTTTTCTAAAATTGAAGCCAAGGTAACTATTTCATGAATTGTTTTGCCTTGCCGGGTTATTTCAGCGCGAAGTTCCGGGGTTAATTTTTTACCAAAATTATCAAGCATTTTCCGGACAATGTCTTTAATCGCCGCATCGTGATAAATTCGGTAGGTGTCAGGGAATAAATAGCCCTCCAGATCCAAATTTCGCGGCTTGGAGGCTAAAAAATCAGATTCATCCCACCAGTCAGCTTTTTTTTGGATAACGGCCAAAAAATCCGTTTTTGAAGAAATCCCTTTTTGAGTTAAATAATCAGCATATTCTTCGTTATTCCAACCTTCAATGAAAGTTAAATTGACTTCTTTTGTAACGCCGGCACCGCGACTTAGAATCTGGGCAATTTCTTTGATGCTCAAATTTTTAGCTAAAAAATACTGGCCATCCTGAAGCTTGCTGCTAACACCTTTAAACCAGACATAAAGCTCAAAAACCCAGGAATTGCTAATTAAACCCTGCTTTTCCAATTCCTGGCTAATTTTAGTGCTGCCCCAACCCGGTTCCACTATAAACTCCTTGAGTTGGGCGTCTCGAGAAATAGCCGTATCTAAAATGTAAAGATAAAAAAACCAGCTGGCTAAAATTACCAAAATAAAGCCGAGAGCATAATAACGTTTTTTCTTTTTCTTCTTGCCAAAAAACATATTTTCCTATCTCTTACGTCTTACGTCTTATATCTTATTTCTTATTTCTGATTTAGACTCCTCGCCATTCTTTTTCAACCTGGGCATGGCGCTCGGGCGTTCCGGTGTCAAACCACTGGGCATCGGAACAAAAACCAAAAAGTTTACCGGCCTGGGCTAAAACCGGCCAAACGTCTTTTTCCACCATCACAAAATCTTTATCAGGCAAATAATCGAAAACTGCTGGCGATAAAATGTAATAACCGGAACTGGCATATTCGGAAGGCGCTTCTTCCTTTTTCGGCTTTTCAACGAATTCTAAAATCTGATTGCCGTTAAGTTTAGCAATGCCAAAATGAGTTGGGTCGGAAACTTTGGTTAAAGCAATGGTGGCAACGGCCTGGCTTTTTTTATGAAACTCCAACATTTCTTTTAAATTCAAGGCGAATAAATTATCGCCGTTACTCATAAAAAAATCTTCTTTAATCACTTTTCCCTGTTGTTTTAAAAGCAATAACGGACCGGCCGTACCTATCGGCTTTTCTTCCCTTAAATATTTAATGGTTACGCCAAATTTAGAACCGTCGCCGAAGTATTCAACCATTTTATCGGCCAGATAGGCAACTGATAAATAAAGATCGGTAAC
>Ga0172379_10004495_pt1 | contig 20558 bp, 22 predicted proteins | sample GrowelOW334metaG_FD_119756 | JGI IMG/M metagenome (GOLD analysis project Ga0172379, IMG submission 119756) | Groundwater microbial communities from an aquifer near a municipal landfill in Southern Ontario, Canada - Groundwater well OW334 metaG | ecosystem: Environmental > Aquatic > Deep...
CACAGATTCGACGTTTTGACAAGCTCAGAATAAATAAAACGCCGCATATGCTGCGGCGTTTGAGTAAATCAAGTTAATTTATTTTATGATAGACGCAAAAACCGAGGCACATAAGTACCGCGAAGCTCTAGTGGTAGGCGCACTAGAAGAATAATAGTTTGATAGATAATGGTGTTTTCCATATCGTGTTGCCAAATTGGCAAAAAGTAATATAGCACAGTGCTATGGGTCTTGTCAACCTATTTGTTGCGGGGTGAAGAACTGGGCGTAGCTACTCTTTCCTGAGGGTTGAGCTGGATATTTTGAGCGGTGACACTGCCGTCACTGTTGGTCTGACCGAAGACAGCCACTCTGGTCCCTACCAACAAATCAGTAACACTAGCCTGACTTGGCTTAATAATCGAGGTATTGGTGCCCAGTAAGACAATCTTGGAACTGCCGTCCTGAAGCTTGACAGTCAAGGAGTGATCATCATGACTAATAACCTCGCCGATCATCTGGCCACCAGCTCGGTTACCCAAAGCACCACCACTCCCCGCCCGAGAACCATTGGGGGCAAACTGAGCTCGATTGCCGAACGTAGCTGGGGTCTTGGTTTGTTGGTATTTAAGACCACTGAAGAAGCCCAAAGCGGCCACAGTCAAGAGAACTAAACCGGTCAGAAAATTTTTGTTTTTCATTTTTATTTTTATAAATTATTAATCGAAAGAGCTATTCGTAGCGCAGGGCTTCGATGGGCTGAAGCTCCGCCGCTTTTTGAGCCGGATACCAGCCGAAGATGATTCCAATAACTACTGAGACGGCGAAAGCCAGAAGAACGGAGATCGGAGAAATGATAAACAGAGAACTAGTCATGACTGAGATAAGGTAGGAAGTCAAGATGCCGAGAAAGATACCGATAAAACCACCGACAAAGGTAAGGATAATAGCCTCGGCTAAAAACTGAGTGATAATGGTTTTCTTTTTGGCGCCCAAAGCTTTTCTGAGACCAATCTCTCGAATTCTTTCGGTGACGGTGACCAGCATAATATTCATGATGCCGATACCTCCAACCAAAAGAGAGATGGCCGCGACGCCGGAAAGAAGAGTGGTAAAGGTACTAGTGGTGGCAGAAGCGGTGTTTAAGATATCTTGCTGAGAAAAGATAGAAAAGTCGGCTTGAGTAGGGTCGCTGAGCTTGTGGCGAGCCAGCAGAAAATAGCCGACTTCGTTTTGGGCGGTAATCATTAAGTCGGCCGTTTTGGCTTCTAGGGCGATAGAGCTTAAGTGCTTTACCCCAAAGAGTTGCTTTTGGGCAGTAGTAACGGGGACATAAACCATGTCGTCTTGGTTGCCGAAGCCTGACCCACCTTTGGCCATGGTGGTACCAATCACGGTAAAGGTATAGCCAGAGATCCGAAGAGTTTGACCAAGTGGATCGATACCTTCCCCAAATAAGTCAGTCACCACTTGCGGCCCGAGGACGGCCACTTTGTTCATGGAGTCGACGTCATTTGGAGTAATAAAGTTACCCGAGGCGATTTCTAGTTTGTGAACTTCGGTATACGCCGGTGTGGAGCCAATAATCTGGGTGTTGGTATTATTTGAACCGGTAACGACTTGAGATCTGCCTGAGTACTCCGGGGAGACGGTTTTAACCGAGGTAATTTCCGAAGAAGTAGCGATGGCTGTGGCATCTTCCAAAGTAAGAGTGGTACGGCTGCCGGCACCACCCCTGACGCTACCTTGGCTAGAAGATCCGGGATTGATGGTTAATAAATTGGAGCCTAGAGACTCGATACGAGCCGAGATAGAAGCTTGAGTAGCTTGGCCTAGAGAGATAAGGGCGATAACGCTCCCGATACCGATGACGATACCGAGTATAGCCAGGCCGGTCCGCATCTTGTTTAAAGTCAGACTGCTGAGGCTTTCGCTGATAATTTCTCTGATTTCCATATTATTGATGAGAGTGAGTAAATTTCACCTGACCGGAGTTTTTACGGTCGCTGATAATTTGACCGTCGCGCATAGTGATAATACGACGAGCGTGCTGAGCAATGTCCGGCTCGTGAGTGATCATAACAATGGTATGACCTTTGTCATTGATATCTTTAAAGAGAGACATAATTTCCTCTGCTTGGGCGGTAGCGATGTTACCGGTAGGCTCATCGGCCAAGATAATGGCCGGATCGAGAGAAAGAGCCCGAGCAATGGCCACTCGCTGCTGTTGACCACCCGAGATTTGATTGGAAGTGTGATTTAAACGATCCCCCAGACCAACCATTTTTAAATATTTGGTAGCCAAAGCAACTCTTTTTTCCTTGGGAATACCGGCATAAGCCATAGGGAGCATGACATTTTTTAAAGTAGTAGTGCGAGGCAGTAAGTTAAAGGCCTGAAAAACAAAACCAATTTGACGATTTCTAATATCGGCCAGCTCATCGTCAGAGAGAGTTTCAATATTTTTACCATCGAGGACATATTTCCCTTTAGTCGGCTGATCTAGGGCTCCTAAAATATGCATTAGAGTCGACTTACCGGAGCCTGATGGCCCCATAATAGCGACAAACTCTCCCTTGTTGATGGTGAAAGAAACATCGGCTAAAGCAACTGTCTCAAAAGCTTCTGTCTGATATACCTTAGATAAGTGATCGGCAATGATAATGGGAGTAATCATACTATCTACCGACAAAGTTACGAGCTCCTCCGCTAGCACCACCGAGACTACCGAAGGGAGAGGCGGTGGTAGAAGTGGTGGTCTTGGTATTGTTGATAACACTGGTAACGACAGAGTCACCTTCGTTGACTCCGGAAATTATTTCGGTTTGAGTATCGTTTGAGCTACCCACTTCAACGGGGATGCTAGTGAGCTTACCCGAGGTCAGGAGGCGGATTGATTTGGTGCCACCTGTAGACTGAACTGCCGATGAGGGCACCAAAAGAACATCATCCTTGACGTCGGTGATAATTTTGGCATTGACGGCCATGTTGGTATAAATATTTAGATCGGTTTTGTCAATGAGGAGGGAAGCCGAGTAAGAGGTAACACCGGAACTAACGCTACCACTAGTATTGATCGCCAAGACAACTCCTGTCAGAGTTACCTCCGGAAAAGCATCTAATGTCAAGGTTACCTTTTGACCAGATTGAACTTTGGTTACATCAACTTCAGTGAGACTGATAGTAGCTTGATACTGGCCAGCCGGATTTTTTATGGCGCCGATTTTTTGGGACGAGACCGAAGAAGAGTTTGTTTGTGAGTCGGTACCGGTACTGACAGTGATAGTCGAGGAGCTTGAGTTAGCTAGGACTACCCCGGGGGCTAGTACTAGATTGTTTACAAGACCCTCGGCTGGCGAGTAAATTGTACTGGAAACTTTTTGATAATTGCGATAGGCGGCGGAGACTTTGGCACTGGTGAGAGTAATACTTGAATCGGTAATTTGGTAGGCTTTAACCGCCGCTTCGTAGGCTGCTTTGGCTTGAGGGTATTCTCGAGTAACGATATCGAGCTCATTGGAGGTGTATGGCTGATCGGTGTCCGGATTCCAGCCTCCGGAGATTGAATCTCTTTGGGCTGTCTCGGCATCGGCGACAGCTTGCTGTTTTTGCAGCATAGTTATTTGGGCAGTTTGTTTGGCAGTAAGGGCATTTTTGGCGTTGACCAAAGCGGTTTGGTAGTTGTTCCAGGCAGTAGTTTGGGTTAATTGACCATCATCATCGAGATTAATCTCGGCAATTTTTTGGTTTTTTTTGATAGTATCACCATTCTTGATATATACCTTGGCAATAGTCCCGGTGGCGCCGGTGGTGATATAAGTGGTGTCGCCGGAGGTAATGGTTCCCGAAGCTGAGATGGTAGAGACCAGCATACCCCTGGTGACATCAGCGGTCTGGTAGGTGGGCAGGCTTGACTGCCTGGATAGATAATAGCGGTAGCCACCAAAACCCAGGACAACCAAAACCACTGCTAGAGAAATAACCCGGTGAGACTTTATTAGGGCGAGGGTCTTGGCTAGCGGAGTACTCATTTTATTCATAGGTAGTTGGATGTTAGTTTTGGATTCTGAATGTAAGCTGAAGAATTAGACTGGTTTGGATAAAGGAAGTTCCACCACAAAGGTGCTGCCGGAATTTGGCTCAGTAGTGACCTTAAGAGTACCCCGATGGGCCTCGGTAATTCTTTTGGCAATGGATAGACCGAGACCAAAGCCATCGGTAGCGGTACGGGATTGATCGGAGCGGAAAAATCTTTCGAAAAGATGAGGTAGATCTTTCTCGGCAATGCCACAACCGTGGTCGGAAACGGATAAGCTGAGGGAAGTGGAGGTTTTCTTGGAGTCGATCTCAATTGAAGCACCGGAGCGGCTGTACTTAAGAGCATTATCTAGAAGAATGGCCAGTAAGTCGACTAGATCCGGTTCGGAGCCAAAAAGAAAGTAATTTGGAGCGTGATTAATAATGGAGATATCTTTACTTTTGGCTAAGTGATTTACGTGCTGGAGGGCTTTTTGGATAATTTTCCGAGTAGAAATTTTGGAAAAAATTGGTTTTTTATCAACTAAGCTGAACTGGGCCAAACGGAGTAAGTTACTCGAAAGGGTGCCCAGGCGGTTGATATCCCCGAGATTGTCTTTAAGGACAGCTCGGGCGATAGCGACGGAAAGCTTTTTGTCCCTAAGGGCGACTTCGGTCGCTGTTTTTAAAGAAGTCAGTGGAGTGCGAAGCTCGTGAGAGGAGTCGGTAACAAAACGATTTTGTTCGTCCACCATGATCTGAATTGGTTTTAGAGTTTGGCCGGCGAGGAAATAACCCAAACTACCCGCCACCAAAAAAATGCCACCATTGATGAGCAGTAAGGTAAGGGTAGCTCTTCGATCGGCGGCCTCAATAAACTCAACATCCCAAGGCTCAGAGGGCTGAACAAAACCGTAACGACGCTCGATTCGAAACCGCTGTTCCTTAACAAAACTTTTTACCTGAACCAAAAACAGCTGATGAATAATCAGACTAAAAAATATGGTGACGGACATGAGGATCAGCAGATACCAAAGAGTTAATTTGAGGCGGGCGTGTTTAAACATTTTATTCTTCTATTTTATAGCCAAAGCCTCTAACAGTCTTGATTAGAGGAATTAATTGTTTAAAGGGAAGATCGATTTTTCGGCGAAGGGCGCGAATATAGACTTCAACGGTGTTCAGTAAAACATCGGCGTCGTAGTCCCAAACATGAGAAATGATCTGATCTTTGGAGAGAATCTTTCCTTGATGCTCCATGAGAAAAAGGAGAAGAGTAAACTCTTTTTTGGAAAGGTTTATGACTTGATCATCTCGCCTTACCTCAAAAGTTTTTTGATTTAGAGTGAGATTGGAAACGGTGATGGTTTCGGGAGAAACGGTAGGCGGACGCCGAGAGAGAGCTCTCACTCTGGCCAGAAGCTCTTCAAAGGAAAATGGCTTGACCAGGTAGTCGTCCGCGCCGGCGTTTAGGCCGATAACTTTGTCCTGGGTTTGACCTTTGGCTGTCAGTATTAAAATCGGAGAGTGAATCGACTGGGCCCTGAGCTCTTTAACTAGAGTCAGACCGTCCTTGCCGGGAAGCATGAGATCCAGGATGAGCAAGTCAAATACCCCTTCCGAAGCCATGTCAAAACCGGTTTGGCCATCATAGGCCACATCTACCACGTAGTGTTCTTGTTCGAGACCTTTTTTGAGGCTACTCGCGATTCGATGTTCGTCTTCGACCACTAGGATTCTCACAAACTGAATTATAGCTGTGAAGCTGAAATTTAGCTGAGTAACTAATTTAATGAAAGGAGTTGTTTTTTGAGCTTCTGGTACTCTCTCGTAAAATAAACTCCGTTCTGAGCCTCACGAAGATCAAAACCAAAAGCCCGACGACTAACGGCGATGATAGGTGGAGCCTGAATTCTCTTAAAGATGTTGATCTTAAAAAGGGTCCATTTGTGCTCGAGGTCTTGGATAAAAGCCTGATGACTGGGAAAGTACTTGGAGACTAGTCCGGGAGCTATTTTGAGCTCTTTTTCGAGAGTGCCAAGCTGATACAGCTCGAGAATATTTTGGGGGTCGAAGCGAAACTCAACGAAAGAGCGAATGAGTCGGTCGTGATAGGGATAGAGGATGGGATCTCCCTTACCTTGAGTGACATCTTGCTCCAAGCTGAGCTCAGCTGAGGGGACAACTTCCAAGATGGATGACGGGATAACTTCCTGGGCCTCGTACTGATTGATGAAGCGGGCTAGTTCGTAAATCTCGTTTTTATAGATGTCGCCAAGGGGGGAGATCGCTCCGTCGACATCGCCGTAGAGAGTACAGTAGCCCAGAGCGGTTTCGGTCTTGTTGCCGTTATTGACAAAGACGGCTCCCAGGCAGCTAGCTAGGGCGGCCAGGACACGACTACTGCGATCTCTGGCTTGAATATTTTCGATAGTTAGAGGAGAGATGGTGAGAGACACTTGTTTGGCCGAACTGTCTTGTCTCACAAACCGGATTTCGGAAAGCTCTTTGAGAGTGAGATCGACGGCTGGCTGAATGGGGAAGACGGCGTAATTGAGACCCAGATTCTGGGCCAAAAGAGCGGCCGAGTTCCGAGTAACATCAGAGTTAAATTTTGAAGGCATGTTGACCGCATAAACATTTTCCGGACCTAAGACTTGAGCCAGCAGGTAAGCAACTAGGGCCGAGTCGATACCACCACTAAGACCGATAACAGCTTGAAGAGTGGGAAGAGATCGAAAAAAGTGGGCTAAACCGTACTTGAGACCGACCAAAAGCTCAACCAGATCTTGCCGGTCTGAGGGCACCGGAGTAGCGATGGAGGGAGATGATTTTGGGCCGATGACCACCTCGAGAGTTTCCTCTGCGTAGTCCTGAGTAACGGCCATGAGAGTACCATCGGAGTGGTAGACCGTGGAGTGACCATCGAAGAGAAAAATATTTTTACCGTTGTTTTGAGTACCGACATTGTTACAGTAGAGAAAAGGTACCGGACTTTTTTCGAGAAGAGACTTGACTACTCGGTGACGCTTGTTGTTCTTACGCCAGGTCCAAGGAGAGCAGGAAAGATTGAGTATAATCTCGGCGCCGTTGTCGACAAGAATTTTGGTCGGATTTACCGAGTAATCGTCGCACCACATATCTTCACACATAATGGCTCCAAGCAAGACAGTCTGGCCTTTGATGACCAAAGGAAAGGGCTGGAGAAGATCTGCCAAGTTTTTGCCTTTTTCCTGAGCTAGCTTGATCATTGAGAAAAAATGTCTTTCGTCATCAAACTCCCGATATTTGGGAAGTAGAGTTTTGTAAGTATGACCTTCAAAGACACCGTTGCTGACCCAGTGACCATCCTGGGCGATATAGGCGGCGTTGTACTTTCTGGGGCGGCCGTCCTCCCCTTTCTTATCAAAGTCGACGTAAACATTACCCCAGATGACGGCAAGACCAGCACTAGCTCGCCTCAGATCTTCGTTGTAGCCCACCAGATCTTTGACGAAGCGATCATTTTCCCACTCATCACCAAGCAGGTAGCCGGAGACAACCATCTCCGAAAAAATAATCAAATCCATCCCTCGGCTCTTGGCTCGGGTAATTTCGGCGAGCATTTTTTGGATATTGATATCCGGATGGCCTGGGGAAACGTCTAGCTGGGCCAGGGCGATCTTGATGGAGGGAATCATACTTTAATTATAGTATATAGTACACTAACTTGCTAAGGGCTGTTTCTGATACCGGTGATAGCCAGATCTGGCCAAAGGGAGGACTAAGGGGCTCAAAAGTGAGTCTAGAGCCTTTTCGTCGTTTTTGGCTAAAGCTTGGCGGACTTGAGTGGCTGAAATATTGAGACCGCGACGATGCCGATTTACCAAAACGATAGTTTTAAACCTTTGGGACAAGACAGAGAGATCTTCTTGGCTACCTCCAAAAAAGATAAATTCGGCGGCCATCTTTTTCTCAAGCTGCTGAAGACGATCTAGCCAGAGATCGTTGGTCAGGCCATCGAAGTGAATTTGAGTAGGATTGATGTCTGGTAAGGGGGCTACCTTGATACCGGGATAAACTGCTTGAATCATCTCTTTCCGCTCGGCATAAGTGTAAGGAGTCCGAGGATTGTAAGAGTTTGACGAGCCGACCAGCAAAAGCACATTTGGCAGGCCATAACGAGCGATAAGAGAGTCAATAAGAAGCTGATGTCCAATCTGTAAGGGAGCAAAACGACCGAGAAAGACATAGTAAGGGCGAGATTGAGAAGGGAGTTTCATAAAGATGATTATCTCACTGGGTGTCTATAAAGGGTACTTCTACCGTTATAATTGAGAGATGGCAAAAACAGCGAATTTTATTACCCTGGAAGGAAGAAATATGGTGCGAGATGCTCTAATGTCCGGGCAGAGAGTTAATTCTTTGGTAATAGGATCCGGGTCGGCCCATGATCCGAAAGTGAGAGAGATCGAAAAGCTGGCTAGAGACAGGGGTATAAGTGTGCAGGTAATAAGATCTGAAGAACTAGAAAAGATGTCGGAGTCCAAAAATGCTCAAGGGGTAATGGCCACTATGGAGGCGCCCGAAGTAAAGTCTTTTGAACAGATATTAAGAGACAAAAGAGAGATTTTGGTACTACTTCTAAACCACATTGACTATGAACAAAATTTGGGAGCCATTATGAGAACGGCTTGGGCGGCAGGAGTGGATGTGGTGGTAGCCTCACCCAACGGAGTCCATCAAGTGACACCAGTGGTGGCTAAGATCTCGATGGGAGCGGTGGCTTATGTACCCCTAATACCCATGAGCCTTTTTCAAGCGATGAAGCTGCTCCACAAGTACGCGGTGCCAGTGGTGGGAGTGGAAGTGGATATGGGTAAATCAATCTATGACAGTAAGTTGACCGGGCCGATGGCTATTTTGATGGGAGGGGAAGCCGAAGGGCTATCCGAGCCGCTCCAGAAAGAGTGCGATAGCTTTGTTAATATCCCCATGAAGAAAGAGGTAGCCTCCTTAAATGTGAGTGTGGCCACGGCTCTGGTCTTGTTTGAGAAGGTGAGACAGGCGAAAGCCTGAGCCTGGTTGCTATAAGGTGTGGGTGTTGATATAATCTGGAAGTTCTTGAAAAAATTCAAATGAGTGAAGTGGAGGCTAAAATGATCAAAGTTACTTTGTGCCTGAAAGATAATTTGTTTCACCTACTCGAAGTTCAGCCTGAAGAAAAGATTCGTGAGAGGTTTAAGCACAAAAAAGATCTGGCTAATGAAATAAGGCGGGTAATCCATGAGACAACTGGGTTTGAGGCCTCGGTAACCATAGGCGAAATTGAGCCAAGCACCGGGATTCTGATTATGCTGTCCGACGTCAATCTGAAAGTGCACCCACTGGTGAAGATGTTAGAGGAGCTGGTCTCCGCGGTGTACGACTATGAAGGGATCATCCTTGAAAGAATTGAGGACGTTCATATCCAAATGAGCGGCACAGTTCGCGTCAATATGTAGCCCTTACTACCCCCAGAAATGGGGGCTTTTTTGACCCTATTTTTTCTCCTGGGCGCGTCGGGCACCTTCAGGACTAAAGCCGTGGCGAATCAGAAAGTACTCAACCCCTTCATACATTTGCTTCTTGGATCCGTCATTGTAGATAATACAATCAGCCATCTCTAAACAACGACCAACTTGCTGGCCTGAGTCTGCTTCTCCAACACCGTAGTCTCGACTGTCAGCTCGGTAGAAATCTTTCTCAGTGGCACTGTCTTCACCTCTTTCCTCAGCTCTATCCAGATACCACTCGAGTCTTTTTTCCTGAGGAGCGTCAATACCGAAAATCAGAGCACCCATTTCTCGTCTTAAATAATCGATTTCTCCCGGATTTCTAACGCCATCGAGAACGATATTCCCTGTTTGATCATATAACAATTCAATGGTTCTTTTGGCTAAAACAGCATTACCGTTAGTTTCACGGAGATCGTTTCCTATATCCATGAGATTCTCCCTGAATCTCTCAACTCCCCTAGCATCAGCTTCTTCCCTTACTCGATCGGAGAGGCTTTCGTAGATGAAACCAAGCTCCCTTTTTAGATATTTTCCAACATCACCTTTTCCGGAAACCATGGAGCCAACTAAACATACAACTGTCCTTTTCATAATAACAAGTGTACATGATAGAATCTTTTTTATGACAACTAAATTTAAAGAAATTTTTAAAGAGATGGTGACCAAGTATGAAAAAGAGTTTGATGCCTTTCAGGAGCTACATAACAAATATGAAAAAGAGCCTCAAAAGTATCAGACTGTGTTTAACGCTGAAGGAGAAAAAATTATGGAAATTATTCATGAGTATGAAGATAGACTTTGCGGTCACATGGAAAATACCAGGAACGCGGCTTACTCCGCTAGCCTAGCCGAAAAATTTAGAAGTGAAATAAAGAGGTATTTACCCAAGCTGGATATGATAGGAGTAACGATTGGGTAAATTTTTTAATGTGTTCTAGAAATATCTGCTGATATTTCTTTCACCCCGGCCAAAACGGTCGTCACCGTTTTGTCTCTCTTCGAATCTGTTCTTTATCCTCAAAATCTCCACAAGGGATATTTTGAGAGAACAAATTCTCAGACCCAAGCTGAATATGATAGGAGTAACGATTGGGTAATGGCCGACTATTGGTCGCACTCGGTTTTTATTTTTTCCAACAAAACTTGGCAAAACTGATCTGAAGCAGATTTTTTAATTTGCTCTATTTGGCTGGCGGCCAAACTGGCGGCCTGCTGACTGATCTCATCGGTGATCGATTTGAGGGGAGCCTCGCCAGTGTACTCGGTGGCCACTCCCATCACATCCGGAGTAGGAATTTGGATTTTGGCGGGCAGAGCTTTGTTGGCAGTGATGATAGCCGGAATTACGACCGAAGATTGAAATTGAGGATTTTTTAGATAGTAGTCAGCTGGTCCGGAAATTTGAGGAAACATTTTGTACACTCCAAATAATGCAAGACTAAAAATGGTAACTCGAATAAATATATTATTCATTTTGATTGACAAATATATTGGAGATCTTGGTGGACTCTTTTAATTTCACTTAGAGAAAGAATGTCGCTCACTGATTGCTTATCGATGGCCTCTTTTAATCTGGCACAGGTGACTATCCCCCGCTCTAGTAGCTGTCCAATCTTGAAGCGAGGCAGATAGTAAGCTAGAGTGACTGGATGAAGACCGGCAGCCATAACGAGACTGGAGAGACCGCGACCCTCGGGGTAAGTCCAAGAGGTCACTTCTAGCCCGACACATTTGGCGTAATCGAGAACTTCGGAGGTAACCTTGGTATTGGTCACTAGCCAGGGATGATAAGTCGTCTGGGTACCATGTCCATGCTCCATGGCAGACTTGATGTCTAAGTATCGGGCATAGGTGTAGAGAGCGACTTGGACATCAGTCTTGATGCCGGCGCTGTTATGAAACTTACATTCGATAAAAAATTGTTTGTCTTTTTGGCGGGCAACAACATCGATTTCGTGAGTAACACATTTACCCAAGACAATAACACTAACTTCCGTCTGATAACCATAGTGCCTCAAAACATCGGAGACCAGAGTCTCGAAAGGATGGCCTGATGGACCAAGGTCCATAATGGCTCGCTTTAGACCATAATTGTAGTAGTTGTTTACCGGGGCGTGATCTCTTAAGTAAGATGACATTTGCTGGTGAATGTCTTGAGTGGAGACACTCCTCTGAAGATGACCTTTGAGATAGTCAAGGGCCTCTGAGGCTTCCTTGGTGGAAAGGCCGGTAGCTGTAAGTGATTTAGCTAGCTTTGATTCGTTAAAGGCTTCTGACGCACCGGAAGCCTTGGTAATAGTCAGAGAGAGAGGAGTAATCATCTAACACCATGATATCAGGTCGATAATGACGAGTGTGATGGCGGTTGCTTTGATATAAAATAGCTATATGAGAATGAGTAAGATGGGTTTTAAGCCCGAAAAACTGGCTCCCAAAGATGCCGACACCATTAACCACAAACTACTAGTTCAAGCTGGCTTTGTCAGACAGCTCATGGCCGGAGTTTATACCTACTTGCCTTTTGGATTACGGGTGCTGAGAAAGATAGAGCAGATAGTGCGAGAAGAAATGGACGCTATTGGCGGAGAAGAAATGCTGATGCCTATGCTACATCCGGCCGAAATCTGGAAAAAAACGGGTGGCTGGGAAATTGATGTTTTGTTTAAGCTAAAAAGCAGAACCGACAGAGAATACGCTCTGGGACAGTCTCAAGAAGAAGTGGTCACTCCAGCTATGAAGGAGTTTATCAAGTCTTACCGAGACTTACCCCGGCGGCCGTACCATATCCAGTGGAAGTTTCGAGATGAGCTAAGATCCAAGTCCGGCATTATGAGGGGCAGAGAGTTTTTGATGAAGGATATGTACTCTTTTCATCTTGATCAGGCGGATTTTGACAAATTTTATGAAGTAGCCAAGAAGGCATATCTCAAAGTTTTTGCCAGAATGGGTCTCTCGGCTAAGGTGACCGAAGCCTCCGGAGGAGCTTTTACCGAAAAAGTTTCTTACGAATTTGAAGTGCCGACTGAGGCAGGAGAAGTAAATATTCTTTACTGTAATAGCTGTGAGTTCTGTGTCAACATAGATGATATCAGTAGCTATAAACTAGGAGATAGCTGTCCCAAATGTAAGAAGGAAGAGCTTGTCCCGGCGGTGGCGGCGGAAGTGGGTAATGTTTTTGACCTAGGACAGAAGTACACTAAAGCCTTTGATCTAAAAGTAGCTACCAGTACCGGTGAGTCTATTTATCCGATCATGGGCTGTTATGGTATTGGCATCAGTAGGACGATGGGAGTGATCGTGGAAAAGTTTCACGATGACAAAGGTATTATCTGGCCGGCGCAGATAGCTCCTTTTACGGTCTATCTTATCGACATCAAGAAAGACAAGGAAGCTCAGGAAATATATGATCAGCTCACCGCTAGCGGTGTGGAGGTGTTGTGGGACGACCGAGATATTAATGTCGGCAGAAAATTTACCGATGCTGACTTAATTGGCTGTCCTTGGAGAATGATCGTCTCGGACAAAAGTCTGGCCACGAACGAAGTCGAGATTAAGTCTCGAGGGGAAAACGAGCCCAGAATGATGAAAGTGGAGCAGTTTATTGACTCTTTAAAGTGATAGAGATACTGGGTATTAAGGTACATCTGTACGGTCTAATGATAGGTATCGGAGTATGGCTAGCGATAGAAGTGGCGCTGAGACGAGCCAAAAACCAAAAGGAGGTGGCGGGGCTGATGGCGGTTTTGCCGGCGGCGGTACTGGGAGGTGTCATTGGAGCCAGACTCTACCATGTGATTGATTTTTGGTCGCGCTATTACCAGCTAAATCCGGTTAAAATATTTTATTTTTGGGAAGGTGGTTTGGGCATCTGGGGGGCAATTGTAGGGAGTATGTTCTCGATATATATTTTTTGTTTGATCAAGAAAATAAATTTTATGGTGATACTGGATAGCTTAATTGTCGGAGGGCCACTAGCTCAGGCGGTGGGGCGGCTGGGTAACTGGGTGAACGGAGAGCTTTACGGTAAAAATGGTGAGCCGCTTTTTGCTTATGAAGCGGGGCTGAACTTAATTTTATTTGTTTTTTTATGGTGGTGGACCAAGAAAAAAACTAGACCCGGGCAGTTAACCGGACTTTACTTAATCGGCTATGGACTAATTAGAATCCTTTTGGAAGGCTTGAGGCCACAAGAAATAATCTGGAAAGTGAACGGGGTCCCCATGGCTATGATTTGGGGAGGGGTGGCGGTAGCTATCGGATCTTGGCTGGCTTGGCGAAGACGATCTTGACAATATCATCCATATTCTTAGCAAAGTGAAAGACTAGGTCTTGCTTGACTTTTTCGGGCAAGTCGACCAAATTCTTTTCGTTTTCCTTGGGGAGGATAACGACTTTAATCCCGGCGCGATGAGCGGCGACCACTTTTTCTCTGACGCCACCGATTTCCAGAGCTCGACCGCGAAGAGTAACTTCACCAGTCATAGCCAGATCTTTTTTAACAGGCTGATTGGTAAAGGCGGAGATGATGGCTGTAGTGATGGCAAGTCCGGCGCTGGGGCCGTCTTTGGGAACAGCGCCTTCGGGAACGTGAACATGGATATCAGACTTGGCAATTTTTTCCTCAGAAATATTTAACATGTGGCAGTGAGAACGGACATAGGAGTAAGCCGCCTTGGCCGACTCTTTCATCACATCACCGAGCTGACCGGTGAGGGTGATCTTGCCACTACCGGGCATAATAGCGACCTCGATAAAGAGAATGTCACCGCCGACCTTGGTATAGGCTAGCCCGGTGACCAAACCAATTTGATCAGCGTTTTCGACCAGAGTGTGACTGTACTTAATAGGGCCGAGGTATTTATGAATTAAGTTTTTGGTGAGAATGATGGGTAGCTGTTTATCGGAAGCCTTAACCTTAGCTGCTTTGCGCATTACTGAGGCCACTTGTCTCTCTAAATTACGTACTCCAGCCTCGCGAGTATAAAAACGGACCAAGTATCGCAGCATGGGAGAGCTAATAGAGACATCTTGAGGATCGAGGGCGTTGACTTCTGCTTGCTTTTTTAACAGGTATTTTTTGGCAATGTGAAATTTTTCTTCCTCGGTGTAGCCAGAAAACTCGATTACCTCCAAACGATCCCTAAGGGCTGGAGGAATAGTGTCGAGGACATTGGCAGTCGTAATAAAAAGCACTTGTGAAAGATCGTAAGGAATATCTAGATAGTGATCTTGAAAGGCGTAGTTTTGTTCTGGGTCGAGAGCTTCGAGCAGAGCCGAACTGGGATCGCCTCGAAAATCGGCCCCAATTTTATCAATTTCGTCGAGCATAAAGACTGGATTATTAACTCCACAGTCTTTAATTGATTGAATTATTCTACCTGACATGGCTCCGACATAGGTTCGCCGATGACCGCGGATTTCAGCTTCGTCCTTGACGCCACCGAGGGACATTTTGACAAATTTACGACCAATGGCTTTGGCAATTGATCGACCAACGGAAGTTTTGCCTACCCCAGGAGGGCCGACAAAACAAAGAATGGTGGGAGGAATATTGGGGTGTTTTTTGGTGCCCTTGAGCTGATCGGATTTGAGCTTGAGAACGGCAATGTATTCTAGAATTCTTTCTTTGACTTTTTCTAGACCATAGTGATCTTGATTTAAAATTCTTTCGGCTTTGCTCAGCGAGTAGCTGCTTTTACTAAGCTTACCCCAAGGCAGTTCGAGAGTGGTCTCGATCCAGGTACGGAGGTAGGAACTTTCCGGATTGTGGAGGGAAAGCTTGGCTAAACGATCTAGTTCTTTGGCGATCTTGATTCTGGTGTCTTTGGGAAGATCGGTTTTTTTGAGTATGGTCTTGAGTTCGCGGATTTCATCCTCTTCACCACTATCACCAAGCTCTTTTTGGATAGCCCGCATTCTTTCTCGTAAGACGGCTTCTTTCATACTTTCGTCGAATCTTTTTTGCGTCTTGTGTTCGATCTTTTTTTCGAGCTCCAAGATCTTGATTTCGTCATTTAGTCGGTCCCAGATGAATTTAAGTCGGTTTTCGAGTGAGTTGTTTTCGAGAAGTCCTTGCTTCTCTTCGTTTTTGATATTGATAACGGCCGAGATTTGATTGGCGATCAAAAGAGGGTCTGAAGAACTGAGTATTCTGGTAAGAACTCCAGGCTCGATATTTGCCTTACCTAGCTCGGCTGCTCTTCTGATCTCGGAAACAGCGCGATTGGCCAAGGCTTGAATCTCGTTTGAGGACTCGAGCGACTCATTGATGACTTCAACTAACGACCAGGCCCGACCATCTCGGTGCTCTAGCTCGCTGATTTTGACTCGGAAGAGACCCCGAACTATGGCGTGAAGTTCATCATTGACCGGCAGAGTTTTGAGAATTTTACAGACGGTACCGATAGAGTAGTAGTCGGCTAGGGTGTTGGGAGTGGATTTTGGGTCGATCTGGGAAACAAAGCAAACCTCTTGGTCGTTGGCAAAAGCCTCACTAATACCGGTAATGGAAGCTGGTCGGCCAAAGGTGAGAACAGCCTCGGTATCCGGGAAGATAACTCCCTCCCTAAGCCCAATAAAGGGGACCAAGCTGGTCTGTGAACTGTCTTTTTTAGCTTCGATATCTACCATAGATTAAGATTTTAGCAGAACAAGTCGTAAATTGCTAAACTAAGATAAAAACCTAAGCCCAAGAAGCAGAGTGGCGATCAGAGTGAGCAGGGTGATGATGAGGAAGAATGATTTGGAAAATGGCGAAGGATGACTCATATGATTATTCAACTATTACTGAGTTCTCACCGGACCAGAGGTGGGCTTCTTTGACCTTGGCGTAGGCTCTAAACCAGACTCGACCGGGTTTTTTGAAGACTAAATTAAGATCAAAAGTGTCCGGTAAGCTAAAAACTCCATCAGCGTAGTCTAGCTCTGAACTAGGATACATAACGGCTTCCGGAGAGTCGCTTGTGGTCAGAGCGCTGGGAGAAGACTGATACCCCCAGTAGATAGCGGTGTAGGAAGTAGATAGATCGGGAGAGGAGCTGAGATGCCAAACAAAGCTCGCCGACTCACCAACCTTGACCCGATCCGGGAATGAGACTAGCTCGATCGAAAGAGGAGCCGGCCTGGTATTTTTGATGTCTTTTTGAGCCTGAACATAGTTATAAAAAACCAGGGAAGAGAAAACAGCCAAGCCGGCGATTATCCAGATAAGGAAACGTTTCATGTTTCTATTATAGAGGTATTGGGTTAAAATACTGGGAACAGAACCTTAAAACCATCATAAAGGAGGAGAAATGTACAAAACCAGACTTATTTTGGCGTGGGCTATATTAGCCGTTCTTTGGGTAGTCGTTGGTGATCAGACTGTTTATTGGTTTGAGAAGATGCATTTTTCCAACCCATGCAAGAGTTTTACAGCTTCAGTCAAGGTGTGGAGAGAACAAGAGGATGGACGATATGTACTAGGGAATGGGGTATATATCGCCGAGTCAGTGGTACTTACTAGTAAACATCTGGCAAACAAGAACCTTTCTCTTAAAACGATCTGGGGTATTGCTGATAATGTAAAAATACTAGCAGTGGTTGCTCATCCTAACTTAGATTTGGCGATATTAATTTTAAATCAACCACTTCCTATACCATTTGCGGTGTTAAGTGAGGAGACTCTGGAGGATAGTCATGCTCCATATATGGTTTCTAGTCTTAACAATGGTTTAGAGGAAGAAAAATTTGCCGGAAACTACTTTGAGATAACAGATCTTGATCAATTTTTGATACAACATGAATCAAGGACAATGATAAGGTTTCGCAATAAAGCTACTTTGGAAGGTGACTCTGGAGCAGCTCTTTTGAACAACCACTGTAATTTAATAGGTTTGGTTTCCGGTGGAAATGGTAGCTTTTTGGGAGGTTTACGACCAACTTCTTACTACATTAACTTAATGAATAGAAATATACTGGACTGGATTATAGATAGCTCTGGATAATATCCAGAGCTTTTTAGTGGAAATACTGGATTATTAGGAAAGATATTTTTTGCCTTTGAGTTTTTCGGGCAGGAAGTCTGCTTCCGAGTACATCTCGTAGTCTTTCCCATATCCTAGCTTCTTCATGAGCTTGGTGGGGGCGTTGCGAAGATGAAGAGGAATGGGTAAATTCCCATACTGAGTAACATCGGCTTGGGCGGCTCGCAGAGCATCGTAAGCAGAACGATTTTTGGCGGAGTTGGCCAGATAGGCCACGCCGTGAGCCAGATTGATGGCGCACTCCGGTAAACCAATTTGCTGACAGGCGGCAAAAACGGCGTTGGCGACGACGAGAGCGGTGGGCTGTGCCAGACCGATATCTTCGCTAGCAAAAATAACCATGCGACGAGCGATAAATAGCGGATCTTCACCACTGTCTATTAGACGAGCTAGGTAATAAAGAGTGGAGTTTGGATTGCTGGCCCGCATGGACTTAATAAAAGCGGAGATGAGGTTGTAGTGTTCGTCTCCTTTCTTGTCAAATCTCAAAAACTTATTCTGAATAGCATTTTTGAAGTTATCGATAGTAAGAGAGTGATAAAGATTGAAGGTGGACTCGATAAGACCGATGGCTTGGCGGGCATCGCCATTGGCAAACTCGGAGAGCCATTCACGAACATCATTAGTCATCTTAGTCTTTAAGGATCGAGTGGCTCGGTCGATAATTTTGCCGATGTCTGCCGGGGTGTGCTCCCTCAGGACAAAGACTCGACAGCGGGAAAGTAGAGGAGGAATAATTTCAAAACTGGGGTTTTCGGTGGTGGCCCCAATAAGAGTAATTTTTCCAGACTCTACAAAAGGCAGTAAAAAGTCTTGCTGGGCTTTGTTGAAACGATGGATTTCGTCCAAAAAAAGAACAATGGGCTTGGAGGAACTGTTTTTGTCACTAGCGATCTGGCGGATGTCGTCCTTACCGGCTGAGACAGCCGAGAGCTCGTAGAAGTCGGCCTCGATGGAGTCGGCGTAGATTCGAGCGATGGTGGTTTTACCGGTACCTGGAGTGCCCCAAAGAATAAAAGAGAAGATTAGTTTGTTTTCGACGGCTAGCCGCAAGGGCTTACCGAGACCAACTAAGTGCTCTTGACCAACAAACTCTTTTAGGTTTTGAGGACGAATAAGAGAGGCTAGTGGTTCGGCAAGATTTTTCATATTCGGTAATTGTTTGGGTATACCATGAGTCTAGCCAAAAACAAGGATGATGTCAAGATAGTGGAGAGTTAAGAATCTGATTTATTTTCTTGATGCAGAAGGCTAGCCTTTGCTTTCTGGTACCACTAGCGATAAAGTAGTTTAACTTTTTTTGTTTGAGTTTGACTAAAAAGCGCTGGTGCATCCAGGTACGAAGATGTTCTCCGTCTCTGGTACCGTCTTGGACAAAGGGAATATCTATATCTGTCAGAATATAAAGAAGGGGTTTTTCTTTTTTGACGGATTGCTCAACCCTACGACTGGATTTACCAAGATATCTCTCGTGCCATAGAGTGGTAGCAAAGGCGTCGGTGTCACAGATAAGCAACCCATGATTGGTCTTCTTGACCAGAGCCTCTTCCAATCGGTTTTGAGCCTTGGCAATGTGGACAAACTCGTCGGTCCTCCAGGCATCTGAGTTTGAGGCCGACATTTGGCCTTCGTAGTAAAGACGGCCGTATTCCGGAGCCCAGACGGTTTGGTAGTGAGCGGCCAGGTCTTTGGCCAAAGTAGTAGTGCCTGTGGACTCGGCCCCCAAAACGACGACTTTTTGGACATAGTAGTTCTGGGTGGACGGAGGGAGAAAGTCCCAGTAGCGACCGATGTTTGACCTGATTTTGGTGGCACTGATGGGGACTTTTTTTCTGGCCAAGTCGACCAGAACGTGTTTGGCACCCATAAAACTAGCATAAGGATCTCCGTAGTTCTCTGAAGTGAAGACCGCATCCGGAGAGTAGCCCAAAAACTTGACTGTTAGCCTAGCCCAGATTTTAGACATAGCTGTAGAGTTTGAGTCAAGAGCAGTGTCGTGATGCAAAATTTTCACTTCAAGGCCGGGAAAGGTCTTCTTTATCCAAGCGGCTCTAATTTCCGGGGGAATTTTATATCGATCTGTTTGACAGAGAATAACGGTCAGGTGCTCTGAGTTTTTGAGAGCAGTCTCGATAAGAAATTGGTGACCGTGATGGAACGGGTAAAACTTGCCAATAACCAGACCCTTATGATATTTTTTGTTCATACTTGGCCAAATCTTGTTTCCACTTAGCCAGTCCGTAGAAAGCGTTGACTAAAAAGGCTAGATACAGAAGGGAGAGAAAGGCAACATCTTTTTGGTAGTAAAGCCAGATCCCGATGATGTCGACGATGATCCATAAGTACCAGCTCTCGATTTTCCTCTTGGCTAGATAAATGGTAGCCACAAAACTGATAATCGTAGTGAAGCTGTCCAGCCAGGGATAGGAGGCGGCTACCGGAAAGAGCGAAGGAATAATGAGATGAATATGGGACATAAAAAGACTGAGAGCCCAGGTGAGACCAAAGATTATAGCCACGGCCATAAGATTTCCGGTCGGGGTATGAGTGGATACTTTAAGCTCGCCCGGCTGAGAGCTACCGTCACGCTTGATGTGGCTCCAGAGATACCAGCCCCAGAAGGTGGTCACAAAGTAGTAGACTTGCTCCAAAAGATCGGAGTAGAGATGAATTTGGTAAAAGAGAAAGCTGTAGAGAATAATGCCCACGAGACCAACTGGCCAGGTAAGGATCTTGTTTTTGGCTGCCAGGTAGACCGACCAACCAGTGAAGATGGTGCCAAAAAACTCGAGATAACTCATGGGGTAGTTCAAAATGGTGAAGAAAATGGTGTCTACGCCTAGAAAGTTTGGTATTGTCATATTGTAATTTATACACCATACTAGGTGTATTGTCAACACTAACTTGTTGGCATATAATATAGATATGGAAGAAATTGCTAACCCCAAACAATACCTGGAGAGAATGAGCAAGCCACTTCAGGAGAAGCTCAAGATAGCCC
>Ga0172379_10004496_pt1 | contig 20548 bp, 21 predicted proteins | sample GrowelOW334metaG_FD_119756 | JGI IMG/M metagenome (GOLD analysis project Ga0172379, IMG submission 119756) | Groundwater microbial communities from an aquifer near a municipal landfill in Southern Ontario, Canada - Groundwater well OW334 metaG | ecosystem: Environmental > Aquatic > Deep...
AGCGATAATTGATAGCAAGGCGGAGCTGGCCGATGACGTGTCGGTTGGCCCTTTTTCTGTCATAGGAGCTGGTGTAAAAATCGGTGCCGGCACGGTGATAGGTTCTCATGTCGTCATTAAAGGCCCCACCACCATAGGTAAAGAGAACCGCATCTATCAATTCACCTCAATTGGTGAGGACCCTCAAGACAAAAAGTATGCCGCTGAGTTAACGCGCCTGCAAATTGGCGACAGAAACACGATACGCGAGTATACTTCCATGCACAGGGGGACGAAGCAGGATCGCAGTCTTACCAAGATTGGCAATGACAACCTGTTTATGGCTTATACCCATGTGGCGCATGACTGTATCATTGGCGATCATGTCATTATGGCAAATGGCGCGTCATTGGCAGGACACGTGCATTTACATAGCCACGCCATTTTGGGAGGATTCACCCTGGTGCATCAGTTTACCCAAATAGGACAGTACAGCTTTGCTGCAATGGGCAGTGCGATTACTCAGGATATCCCACCTTTTGTTATGGTCGGCGGCAAGCCTACCAAGCCGCACGGTATCAATTCAGTTGGCATGGAACGTAACGGCATATCCCCTGAAGACATCAGGTTAATCAGGAAAGCCTACAAGATTATCTATAAGATGAATTTGCGTCTGGAAGATGCCATTGATCAAATGGAAGACCTGGCCGGTGAAAGCAAGGAATTGTCTGATATGGTCAGCTTTTTGCGTAATGTGAGCCGGGGTATATTGCGCTAAGTTTAAACCGTTTCAGGAGTGGAAGTTGTTATGGATAACGAATATCTAACAGAAATCCCTCAAGGTCTTACCGTTGCCGGCGTTGATGAAGCAGGCCGCGGACCGCTTGCAGGCCCGGTCTTCGCGGCAGCAGTTATCCTCGATCCCAGGCGGCCGATTGAAGGGCTGGCCGACTCCAAAATCCTTAGCGAAAGCAAGCGGGACAGCCTTTATATACTTATTAAAGAATCCGCTTTAAGCTGGTCGATTGCCCAAGCCAGCGTTGAGGAGATTGATGAACTCAATATCCTTCAAGCCACGCTGCTGGCAATGCAAAGAGCGGTAAAGGGCTTGCACATCCAGCCTGATGAAGTTTTAGTGGATGGCAACCGTCTTCCCAAATTGTCCATGCCCGCCCAAGCTATCGTCAAAGGCGACAGCAAAGTTCAGGCGATCAGCGCGGCGTCAATATTGGCGAAAGTCGAACGGGACAAGCTCATGGTTGACTATCATCAACAATATCCTGAGTTTTCATTCCATGTGCATAAGGGCTACGGCACCAAGCAGCATCTGGCTGAGATCGGACAGTTCGGTTTTTTAGACGTACACAGAAGAACATTCAATCCGGTAAAAACCATGCTCATGCAGCGCGGAAAATAGCTTGTTAAGCCGATCCCAGCGGCTCTTCATCCATTAATGCGATCTGTTCGCGTAGCTCAATAATCCTATCCTGCCAATAGCGCGGCGTATCAAACCAGGGGAACGCCATAGGAAACGCGGGATCATCCCAGCGCCGCGCAATCCAGGCGGAATAATGGATTAGCCGCAAGGTGCGCAGGGCTTCGATAAGATGCAGTTCCCGGGTATCGAAATCGTAAAAAGTCCTGTAACCGGCCAGCAGATGGTTTAACTGCACAGTCATTTCGGCACGATCCCCGGACAGCAGCATCCATAAATCCTGTATCGCAGGCCCCATCCGGCTGTCATCGAAATCAACAAAATGCGGGCCGTCATCGGTCCATAAAATATTGCCGGGATAGCAGTCGCCGTGCAGGCGTATGGCTTTCACCTTGCCGGCACGCTCGAAGCAACGCCTCACGCCAGCTAGCGCGTGCTCAGTCACGCTGCGGTAAGCCTCAATGAGATCGGCGGGGATGAAATTATTCGCCAGCAGATAAGCTCTCGGTTCATCGCCAAAACCGGCAATATCAAGCGTCGGGCGCTCCCTAAAAGGCTTTAGCGAGCCGACGGCATGAATGCGGCCGATAAACCGCCCCATCCATTCCAGTTTTTCGCGGCCCTCAAGTTCCGGCACGCGTCCGCCTTGTCTTGGGAACACGGAAAAGCGGAAACCATCGGCGTGGATTAAGGTCTGATTGCCAAACGGCATTGCCGGTACGACAGGGATTTCTGACTCGAACAATTCCTGAACGAAGCTATGCTCTTCAAGAATGGCCGCAGATGTCCAGCGTTCGGGCCTGTAGAACTTGGTTACTATAAAGGAGCCGTCCGCCATGCCGACCTGATAGACGCGGTTTTCATAGCTATTGAGCGCGAGCAGACGGCCATCGCTATGCAGGCCGATACTGTCTAGCGCGTTCAAAATAATATCGGGCGTCAGCGCTGAAAAAGGGGTGAGATTGGTATTCATGGTTATCATTGTAACGCTGAATGCAGATTCGGCTAATGTTATGCGTTTATCGGGGTGGTTTTGGCTGCTAATTACCGGTTCATTCAATTTTAATGCGGGTTCCCATCAGATAGTCGAACCAGGGCCAGGTCACGCACCAGTTCGCAGCGCCGTTGCCGCCGAGATGGTGGTCGTAATGCCAGCGCAGATGCCGTTTAGCCCAGGCAGGATCAAGGTGAGCCTTGCGGTGTTTGTAGTAATAAAGCATCAGCGATGCATATACCGCGCCGGTAAAAAAGGGAAATAGCATAAACAGCGGCGCATGCAGCAGCACAATGCCGGCCAGCACCGCCAACTCCTTGGTTTGGGCATTCCATGTTGTTAAAGTCACGGATTGATAACCTGAGTCGAACATATCGTTTTTGGCGCTAACAGTGTGATGCTCATGCCAATGATAAGACCAGAAACTGCGGCGGTTTCGCCCCAGCCCGTGAAGAACGTATTTGTGCATCAGCCATTCACCCGCATTGGCATACAGCAAGCCCAGCAGGAATTGAATGGCTGAGATGATCATGAGTTGATCAGCTTAATCATTCAGCCAATCCTGGGGCTTCAGGTATTCGTCATAGAGCACCGCTTCCGGACTGCCGGGCTCAGGCTGCCAGTTGTATTTCCAGTGCGCCACGGGAGGCATGGACATCAAGATGGATTCGGTTCTGCCGCCGGATTGCAGGCCGAACAGGGTGCCGCGGTCATAGACCAGATTGAATTCGACATAACGTCCCCGGCGGTAAAGCTGGAAATCACGCTCCCGGTCGCCGTAAGGCGTGTCTTTGCGTTTTTGCACGATAGGCAAATAGGCTTCGACATAGTGGTTGCTCACGCTTTGCATGAACGAAAAAGACCTCTCAAAGCCCCATTCGTTCAAGTCGTCAAAGAACAGCCCGCCCGCGCCGCGGGTCTCGTTCCGGTGCTTGAGGAAGAAATACTCATCGCACCATTTTTTGTATGTGGGGTAGATGTCATCGCCGAAAGGCTGGCAGGCGGCGCGGGCGGTCTGGTGCCAGTGCATGACGTCTTCTTTGAAGGGGTAGAACGGCGTTAAATCAAAGCCGCCGCCGAACCACCAGATGCTTGGCTCGCCCGGTTTTTCCGCGATCAAGAATCGCACATTGGCGTGAGAAGTCGGCACATAAGGATTTCTGGGGTGGATCACCAGCGATACGCCCATCGCCTGAAACTGCCGGTCTGCCAGTTCCGGGCGTTTGGCCGTTGCCGAAGGCGGCAGCTTAAAGCCGGAGACATGGGAAAAGTTGACGCCGCCTTGCTCGATAACCTGGCCATCAGCCAGCACCCGCGTTCTGCCGCCGCCACCTTCGGCCCTGTCCCAAAGGTCTTCAATAAACCGGGTTTTTGGCTCCACGCTTTCCAGCGCCGCGCAGATTTGGTCTTGCAGGTTAAGCAGGTAGTTTTTTACTTTGGCGATATCGTCGGTATTCATGGGTTGGTGTGGTTTAAATTAAATATGCGGGAAATCTACCAGCTTTTAGGCGTGGTCAGCAAATGAAATGCGGCTTTCGATAAGGCTGTTTGGATAAAATGGAGTCTTTGGGGCCCATTTTTATGGGATAATCAGGCAACTTTTTCGCATTGGCAATGACAACCATGACTTATCCAACCATTGAATCTTTTGTCGGCAACACGCCTTTAGTCAGACTGCAACGGTTGCCCGGCAATACCAGCAACACGATTCTGGTCAAGCTGGAAGGCAATAACCCGGCCGGCTCGGTCAAAGACCGTCCGGCGCTCAGCATGATTAAACACGCAGAAGCCAGAGGCGAGATCAAGCCCGGCGACCGCTTGATTGAGGCGACCAGCGGCAATACCGGCATTGCCCTGGCCATGGCGGCGGCTATCAAGGGTTATAAGATGACCTTGATTATGCCGGATAACATGAGTGAAGAGCGCAGGGCGTCGATGAAAGCCTATGGCGCCGAGATCATTCTGACGCCCGCCGCAGGCAGTATGGAAGCGGCGATTGATCTGGCGCGGGAAATGGAAGCGGCAGGCCAGGGCCGGGTTCTGGATCAGTTTTCCAACCCTGACAATCCGCGCGCGCATTATGAAGGCACTGGGCCTGAAATCTGGCGCGATACGCATGGGGAAATTACCCATTTCGTCAGCTCCATGGGGACGACCGGCACGATCATGGGCACTTCAAAATACCTGAAGGAACAGAATGCCGGTATCCATATTATCGGTGTGCAGCCGGAAGGCGAGTCTAAAATTCCCGGCATCCGGCGCTGGCCCAAGGAATATTTGCCCAAAATTTACCACGCCGAGCAGGTTGATCGCATTATCGACGTGGACCAGCAGTCGGCGGAACAAACTACCCGCGCTCTGGCGGCAAGAGAGGGCATTTTTGCCGGCATCTCATCCGGCGGGGCCGTTTATGCCGCCTTGAAATTGGCTGAAGAAGTCGAGCATGCGGTGATTGTGGTCATTGTCTGCGACCGCGGCGACCGGTATTTATCGACGGGTGTTTTCCCTGGCTAATGAAAGCCGCTCGTCCTGAGCCTGTCGAAAAATTTGTAGGGGCGGCCGGCTGGCCGCCCTTGGTAATGATCAGGCTCATCCTGACTATCGCTTTCATTTTAATAACCCCCTCTGCCAATGCTCTGGATGACGTGTCGCTTAATGTCGGAACCCTAAGCGCCAATGGCTGGCAACTGGAAGGCGTCAACATCGCCCTGACCGATCTTGCGCAAACCCCGCAAAAGCTGGCATTGACTATCGATAAGCTAAGCTTGCCGGAACCTTTCAATGATCTGACTCTGGTCAATATCCGCTGCACTGCTTTCACCTGGCAAAACAAGGAGCTGCTGTGCAAACAGGGCAGGGCGCAGATTCATTCAAAACGATGGCAGTCGCCGACTGCCAACTTTTCCTTTCATGTCACGGAAAAACGCAGTTCGTTCAAGTTAACCGATTTGCAGCTGGCTGGCGGAACAGTCGCCATTGATGGTGAAGAGCGGGGTGAGCAATGGCAGGTGCAGGTCAATGCCAGGGCCGTGGACAGTCAGTTAATTCAAAAGCTGTTGCAGAAGAAAGTGTTCGAGCTGAAAGGCGGCAAAATCAGCCTTAAGTTGAATGCGTCCGGCAGCCATGCGTTAGTAAAGTCATATACTTTAACAGCCCAGCTTAATGGCCTGACCGGGCAGACTAAAGATGGACGGTTTGCTGGTGAGGCATTAAATCTGGAGTCGACGCTGAACGCCCAAAACAATAACGGCTTGTGGCAATGGCAAAGCCATTCAACGTTTACCGGCGGCGCGCTGTATATCGAGCCGCTTTATCTGGAAGAGGGCGGCCAAAGCATAGGCCTGGATGCGCAGGGCGATTGGGACGAGTCAAACCAACGGGTCGAGATCAAGTCTGCAAGTTACCGACATTCAAAAGACGGGGAATTAAGCGGCAGTGCGATTGTTTACTATAAGGATGGCGTAAAGCTTGAAACAGCCAGGCTCGCGTTGAACAGCAATAATTTGGCGGGGTTGTCTCCCGTTTACCTGAAGCCGTTTTTTGCACAGACCGCATTGGAAGGCGTATCGCTCACGGGCAATTTAACAGCTGACTTTTCTATTACCGGGCAAGCATTAACGGCTTTCACGGCAACATTTAACAATCTTGGGGTTAAAGACGAAGCAGGGCGTATCGCCGTTCAGGGCGGCGTTGGCACTGTTAACTGGTCCGATAATGTGTTTTTTGATAAACCATCCGATGTCTCTTGGCAGCAATTGCAGCTGCGCGCTTTGCCGATAGGGCCATCCAGGCTTTTATTTGTGAGCAGTGCAAACAGCATCCGACTGCTTGAAAAGACCCAGCTGCCTTTTTTAGGTGGCGCAATCACCATCAAGCAATTTAGTTGGCAGGCAAAACAGCAGCAAGACCCTGAAGTTTACTTTAAAGGCAGCATAAGTGACGTGTCGTTAGAGCAACTGTCCCAGGCCCTAAACTGGACACCATTATCAGGGACTATCAGCGGGAATATTCCCCGGGTCGAGTACAGCAATAAAACCCTGAGTCTGGGCGGCGAACTGATCGTCAAGGTTTTCGACGGCGAGGTTAAGATCAGCAACCTTGCTTCTTCGGGGTTATTTACCGACTTCCCCAAATTTCACAGCGACCTGGAAATTGAGAACCTGGATCTGGATCAGCTAACCGGCAAGTTTGAATTCGGCGGCATTACCGGCAGGTTGTCGGGCTATGTTCGGCAGTTGTATATGGAAAACTGGCATCCGGTCACTTTTTTCGCGTGGCTGGGCACGCCGGAAACCGATGATTCCTGGCACAGGATCAGCCAAAAAGCAGTGAAAAACATCGCCAGCATTGGCGGCGGTGGCGCTTCGGATATGCTGTCCAGAAGCTTTTTAAGTTTTTTTGAAACCTTCGGCTACGACAAGCTCGGTTTGGGCTGTTACCTGCATGACGGCGTGTGTCAGCTGATGGGCGTGGAGGCTAGAGAATCGGGTTATGCCATTATCACCGGCGGCGGCCTGCCGCGGATTGATGTGATCGGTTATAACCCCCGCGTTGACTGGAATGTGTTGATGGATCGGTTAAAGCGTATTTCTACATCGGATGAAGTGATTGTTGAGTAACTGATGTAGTAAGCCACTTGGTAAAATCCAGTAACTTTTACAGCGTGTATAGGTTGGGAGCTAACTATTGTGAACGGCAGCAGTCGAGTCGGCCAATTGCGGATTATCAGTTTGAATTTGCTTCATTTCATTGATATTCATAAAGCTGATTGGAATTTCCGGTTTAGTGAAAATAGCGCCCACTATTCCAGAATCAGCTTATAATTCAAAACTCAGCAAATTCTAGAAATATTTTTTAGGGATTCATGGTAAAACTCGGTGTTATTCACTGGTAAATCCTCAACTAAGCCTCCTTCTGGACGAGGATAGCTTGCAATATAGTCGGCATAAAATACTATCAATCGGCGTTATTAATAATATGGTGGAACTCGTCCAACGAGTTCCACTCTACTACAAAAACATATTTAACTTGAAGCAAGGTCAAATCCAATACTATTACTATGGCTAAAGAATTCAGGAATAAAAGTTTGAATCGTAAGCGTATATTCCCCTGCTTAATCGATTTTGGTGTTGATATCCAGTCTTATGAGGCAATAAATTCATCGGGACAGCATCATTTAAAAGGTACATACCAAGGAAAAAATTTTCTTTTGAATGTATTCGAGAATAAAAATGGAAGTACCACAATAGGTTTCTCTGCGGGCCATGATAGAGACTTATTTGAATTCTTGGCAGAAGAAATTGTTCGATGCTGTTCATATTCGGATAACTCAATATTAGAGCTTTCTATACCAAAATTTCCTGTAGCCAATTTTAATGACCTGATGGAGTTTTTGAAAAGTGAAGGTGCGAGCATCCAAGAAGAGAAGTCATTGTCTTATGAAGCCAACCAGTACAAGTTGAAAGGTTCTACCGGGGACTTGCTCACTATTAAGTCATACAAAAATGAAACTGTGCAATTCCAAGGAAAACATGCTCATCTTGCTTCCTTAGTCTGGGATTATCTATGTAATGTTCTATCCTTAGAAGAAATATTAGCAAAACAAAGTCAGACATATAAAATCAATGCTACAGCTGAGGATATTAATGACGAGTTAGGTGCTAAGATGCCAGTGTCCCACCAGCTTCTTGAGGAGATAGTGAGGAAACAATTGTCATCAGCGCTTATGTTGTGCAAAATAGATCTGCCTCTTGAAGATTATAGTGCAGTAGCGTTTCCCGCATTACGCGGACTAGAAGGTTTTATAAAACAAGTTTTGCTAAAGAGCGGCCTAAAGCCTACTGATAAGTCTCTTATCGGAGAATATTTTGAGCAGAAAGTTGTTGGGAAATTCATATTGCGAAAGAATTATGCCGATTTTGTTGGCCCCCCTTATTCTGCTATTCTATCAAATAGCTACACTTATTACTTTAATCAACGTCACGGGATTTTTCATATGGATACCAGAGTCGAAACATCGCGTATATTGGGTTCTCCTGAAGATGCAAGGCGGATTGTTTTTGAGGTATTTGATATGATTGAAGACGCTAGCCAACAGTTGTGCACATGAAATCTTCTTTTCTTATTTCTATTCACCCTTTAAGCGATTTCTCTGCTGCTGTTATTGCGGCCGGAGTTAAAAGTCCAATGGAGACCATAGGTAAGGTTGAGAAAGATTTAAAACGTCAAAAAGTGAAAGGAAAAGTGTTATTTGATCTCCTATTAGCGCATGGTTCAAAATCTAATCGATATTTTGTTGGAGAGTTTGATGGTGAACATTTTTCTTCAACTAGATTTCAAAACGTAGACAGCTTTTACCGCGATTTTTCTATTATGTCTGCATCCATTCTAAAAGAGAAAGCCGATCAAGTGGATAGTTCACTGCTAAGCCGGGCTATGCAATTTGCCATCAAGCAGGGAATTCCTCTCTAAAAATAGTATGTATTGGGTATTAGTAAGTTCACGTCAAAATTTAAGGTTTTACTTCCCGAAAAGCCAGATGTTCTTACGCAATTGCGATTATTTGTTCCGGTTGCAAAAATAATGATTTAAAATTTTGTAATCTATTGAATAAATAGAGCTTTTATCGAAAATAAAATGGCAGACTCAAAAATTTATCTGAATGTTCCTTTTGCTCAAAAGGATGAAGCAAAGTTGCTCGGTGCTCGGTGGGATGCTGTCAATAAGAAATGGTACTCTCCTGCCGGTATGGACATTACGCTATTTGCTAGATGGCAAACTGAATCCAGCGCTGTAAAAATGCCAACAACGAGTACGCCAAGATCGAAGACTTCATCTTCAAAAATCAGTTCCTCATTTAGGGAAACCACCTCCGGCATCAAAACCTATGCAACAGTTAAAGATTTTGTTGCCTATAACGGCGATGAACCGCCATGGAATTAAAGTTAACGCGGTAAGGCGCAATCTATAGGGCGTCAATAGCGTAGCGTATTGCGCCGTATGGCAAGATTATCATTCGGCGCAATACGCGATAAAGCCGCTATTGCGCCCTACGGCCTGAGTGAGAAGGAGCGCACGCTCTTAAGCCAACAGTATTGGGCTTGATACGCAGTCCAGACGGTCTCTCCCCATTTCCCCATCCTCATTTTTCTTATTACCAACGGCGGTCTGCCGCGTATTGATGTGATCAGGTATAATCCCCGCGTTGACTGGAATGTATTAATGGAGCGGTTAGGGCGTATTTCGACATCAGAAGCTTCCGTGTCCTACTAACGCCCCTCGCCTATGTCCTATAGGCGACGAAGTAATCATTGACTAATTTGGAGAGTGTTATGAGAAAAATATCGGTACTGGGTACATTGTTATTGACGGCATGCGTCACGATTAATATTTACTTTCCTGCCGCTGCCGCTGAAAAAGCTGCGGATGAAATCATTAAGGACATACAAAAAACCGCGCCGCAAAAAGTGGAGCCCAAGGCGAGTTTGCCTGATTGGCAGGTGACGGCTTTTCAGTGGATTGATAATGCCATCAATGTGGTCGTTTCGCCTGCGCAGGCCGCCGAGGCAGACTTGGCGATTGATAGCGCTGAAATCAGGCAGTTGCGTGCGACGATGGAAACCCGTTTTACTGCGTTACAGCCTTTTTATAGTGCCGGTTTTATCGGCATTCAGGCGGACGGCTTGCTGGCGGTCAGAGATGCTGCAAGCGTACCGCTTAAAGACAGGAATCAGGTTAACAAGCTGGTTGCTGCGGAAAATGCCGACCGGCAAAGCCTTTATCAGGCGATCGCCAATGCCAACGGGCATCCTGAATGGGCCGAACAAATCAAATCAACCTTCGCCGTCCGCTGGATGAGCAATGCTCAGCCGGGCTGGTGGTATCAATCATCTGGAAGTTGGAAACAAAAGTAAGCATGGCACGTCAAAGATCAAGAAAGAAGCAGTTACCGGAAACGCCGGTTAAGGTCACTATAGAATCCCTGGCGCATGACGGGCGGGGCGTGGCGCATGTGGAGGGCAAAGTCATATTTATCGATGAGGCGCTGCCGGGCGAGGAGGTCGAATTCATCTATACCGAAAGCCGCAGGGACTATGCCGAAGGCAAGGTCGTCAACCTGTTAAGCCGCGCCGCCGACCGGGTTGATGCCGAATGCCCGCATTATGGTGTGTGTGGCGGTTGCAGTTTTCAGCATGTTGAGTCTTCCGCGCAAATCAGGATCAAGCAGGATTTGCTGGCCGAACAGTTCAGGCGCATCGGCAAGGTTGAGATTCCCGAGCTTTGGCAGCCGTTGGAAGGCCCGCATTGGGGTTATCGCCGCAAGGCGCGGATGGGCGTTAAATATGTCGAGAAAAAAAACCGGGTGCTGGTGGGGTTCAGGGAAAGACGGCATCCGTATCTGGCTGAAATCGATAGCTGTATCGTCATGCATCCGATCGTCGGCACAAAGCTGATGGCACTGTCGGAAATGATCGGCGGTTTGACTGTCAGGGATAAGATTCCGCAGATCGAGGTGGCTATAGGCGATGAGCAGTGCGTGCTGGCTTTCCGCGTGCTGGAGTCGCCGACTGTTGCCGATAAGGAACGGATGCGATCTTTCGGGCATGAACATAACGTGAGCATCTGCCTGCAATCCAAAGGCCCGGACACCATCGCGCCGCTGGATGGCGAGCCGGAAATCATACCGACTTATGCGCTGCCTGATCAGGATATTGAATTCAAATTCAGGCCCGCCATGTTTACCCAGGTCAATTACGAAATCAACCGGCAAATGATCAAGCGGGTGCTGGATACGCTGGACCTGAATGAAAACGACAGCGTGCTGGATTTGTTTTGCGGTCTGGGTAATTTCACCTTGCCGATGGCGAGATTTGCAGGCCGGGTAGTCGGCGTGGAAGGCGATCAGCCGCTGGTTAATCACGCCAAGGAAAACGCTCGCCACAATGGCATCACCAACGTTGAGTTTTATGCGGCGGACTTAAGCAAGGACATCAGCGACCAGCCCTGGGCCAACCGGAAATACAACAAGATCATGCTGGACCCTTCCAGAGCCGGGGCATCCGATGTCCTGCACCATTTTAAAAAATGGCAGCCCGAGCAGATTGTTTATGTGTCCTGTAATCCGTCAACGCTGGCCCGCGATGCGGGGATTCTGGTTAACGAACTGGGCTATAAACTGATTAAGGCCGGAGTGATGGATATGTTCCCGCAGACGGGGCATGTGGAGTCGATAGCCTTATTCGAAAAATAAAAGCTGTAATCTATAGCGTAGGGCAATGGGAGGAGTCCGTCCTATTGCCCGTTTTGCCAGCGCGATGGCGCGGTTTTCGATCAATACCCGCAGAGTTTGGCGCGGATCGTGTTGCCGAGGCCGTCAACGCTACCGCCGGACTTTAGGTCACGGCCAATTTCTCCGGCAGCGATCCCTAAGAGATAGTCGTACTCTTCGGGTACACGTCCCTCCCACCATTTTTTAATCCTGTCCTCCATGTACGTTCCCAAAGTAGCCCCTGAGGCACCGAACTCTGCGCCCGCCATCAGATACGCTACTGCATGGCGCACCTGATTGTCTTTTTCGAGACCGGGGGGGGCGACGAAGCGGCGATGAAAACCGCTGGCTGTGAACTCCACCGAGCGCGCATGGGGAGCAAGCACAAGTGGATTGCCTGTGGGCGCCAAAACACTCCCCATTACTGCCAAGTGTCTGCCGTATTGTCCGGTTTTCGGCGCTAACGCGTCCGACATCTGCGCCAGAGCCTCGCAAGATGTCAGGCTACCAGCGTCCACATCCTTCTTGACTGAGAACGCGTACAGCCGGAATGCGTTTTCGAGATTGCCCGGGTCCAGCATCTCTTTGCCGCGATCAAAAGCTCGCTGCTCCTTACTCAACAGCTCCAGCCCCCAGTTGTTCAGCTTATCTTCGCCGGGCTTTTCCTGAGTCGCATAGCGGTCGTCGATGTCCCGCTTCAGTGATTGCAGTGCGTCATGCTCGGACACACACCAGGCATAGAGGTCTTGATCCTCGATTACAGGGGCGCTACAGCCTTTGGAAACGAAGGTGCTAACCCTGCTTTCATAGCTGGTCAGATCGTTGTTATAGGGGATACAGATGTTGTCGCGGAAATCCTCGGCATCCGCTTTCCACTGTTCCAGTTCGGCAGCGTTGTCCTTGAGATCCTTTATAAACTGTCCGAATGCGGACGCAAACGGGTCTGCTTCGAGCTTGCTGCGTAATTCTTCTGCTTCCTGCCAAATCGGCTTGATGCCAATCTCACAGGGTGCTTCCGCCCGTGCCTCGAATGGAAGGACGAGCGATACTGAGACAAAGAAAAACAGCCAAATACCGCGCCATAATCTTCGGACTATATTACTTGTGTTCATATATGCTCCTTTCATTGTATTTGCTCTGGTTGTTGTCCAGTAACTACGGCGCAATACGGGCTACACTACGCCTATTGCAGTCGATGTTATGTGTCAATACAGTGAGTCCATTTCGGCAACCCCTTGTGCGAGAGATAGTCAACAAGATTCTTTGAGCCGTAGAATTTAAGGTGACCATATTCGTCGAATGCCAGCGCAGATTGATCAATCTTGTAGCCGGCAGCCCTAGCTTTGGCAGTGAGTTGGGCGAGAAGCTCTGCATTCGCGGAGGCTGTGTCGACAGTTGAATGAGCATCAAACACCGCAAAGTCGATCCAATCACCAGCCGTCGAACGCTCGCGAATATGGGCAAAATTAATTTTCATATTGAATTCTCCTTAATACGCAATTAAAGCTTGATAGTTGTGTTTTTGAATAGATTACGTTGCATTGTTGCAAGCCATAGTATGACATTAAATATAATGGATAAACCCCTGCTTGAAAAAGTCCGAGCGCAAATCAGGAATCAATGGGGTCGGATTCGATTGATTTGATTCGCTGTGTTCTCTTTCTTCCATCTTGTTCTCGGTATAGTTTAAATGCCTAACGTTTTAGTTATGCCGCATGCCTACCAAAAACGACCATTGGCAAGAGGGCCATGTCCTTCTCGGTAAGATTCCACAAATCGGTCTTCAATGTAGATAAACTATTCGTCGGTTTCTCGCCACGGGGCGCACCGCCTCTGCGGACTTAAGCGAAGCTCCGAACCTTGATTAAAAAACTGAACCTCAAAAACCGCCAACGGGCGGCGCGTCCTTTTGACCGACTTGTTAGGTCAAACAGTAACCGCATAGCCATACCACAGCCCCCCAAAACCGAAAGATTGCTTATCCGCGAGACCACCTTGCGGGTCGGGTCAGAAACGATTCAATGTGAATTTCTAATCTCTTTTTGAAGATCCAACATATTTTTCTGGCTAACCTGAATGGCACCGCGCTTGGGTCGGTCTAAATCCATCAGCATGGATGTTAAAATAACGACAACCATCATAAAACCGATAGTTGCCACAGAGGGTCGATGATTAGATAGTGCTGATGTATAACCGATTGAACTGCCTGATAAAATTATCATAATAATCAATAAAAAATTAATGACCTCCGGGATATGCCTGTTCAGGGCTTCATCTCTTGTTCCGAAAGCATCGATAAGGTCATTGAGTGTCTGAATATAAAGGCCGGATGTCGTCACTCGATCATCGTCCTTCACCGACTTCATCGCCAAGTCCCATAATTTAACCCTTAGCTCGCTTGCTTCTTGATGAAGAGGCTCCCTATATAGCATGTTCGCCACCGAAACTTCTCCGGCCTGGACACGGACATCCACATATTTTTTAAGTGTGGTCAATGTTTCCTTCCTCACTGTATCAGGTAATGAATGTGCACGAAGGTAGGTCGTGCCGATAGCATTGGCCTCTTCTTTCATAGCCTCGTTACGCTTATCGAAATGTTGTAAAGCAATAGAGAAAGTAAACCCTAGCAACAACGATAGCAATCCAAGCAGAGAACCCTGAATGCTAGCAACTTGAGACTTCATGGGATCACTGTAAAGCGATTGCCTTTTCAACCCAAGCTGGTAGCCGCCATAAATAGCCAGTGACACTATCACAAGTAATGTTGCGGCAATTAAAATAATATTTACCCCGTAAAGTATTTCATTCATCGAAATCTCCTAAATGTAAAGTCTAACGCAAAGGTAACGGGGGCGCCGCTCACTAAGCTTTAACGAACGCCGACCCTTGTAAAAAACTGGACTTTAATACTGCCAACGGCGGCGCGTTTCTTTGGCTGGCTTGTTAGACCTGGTTATACCCGCCAAAACCCAGCTACCACCAACCACCAACCACCAACCCAAAGTGCCTAGCTTGCCCCGATGTGGCTAACACCGCCGGAAACAAAGTTCTGTTGCCACTACTAACTTTGCATATTTCATGATTACAAGACTACGAACCAAGCAATTGAATTAAAAGCTTAATCCACATGGAAGCGACAACTGACGTACCCGCCAAGAAAGCAAGCCTTCTGTGCTTTAAACCGTTATAGGTAGTATGAATGTAAGCATGAACATACCTAGCCCCGACAAAAAGCCAAGCCAAACAAAGAAACACGATGTCGGTACTATTGGTGGCAAGAATAGATAAGCAGACCACATAATACAGGACTGGCATTTCAAAGAGGTTGTCGTAGTGCTGTGTTACCTTTGTCAGACCATCAGGAAGTTTGGCTCCTCTGTTTAGAAGAAAATAACCCGGATTTAAACCCTCTTCCTTGACAGCCTTGATTCTGAGTCTGAGCATCCAGATACCGATTACAAAAGTGAGCAATACAACTGCAAATACAGGGTAGATGATTAATGCTTGCTTCATATTTAAATTCTCGATTACCAAATAGATTGTAGTTTTTGATTGCCCAACGTCACGTTCAGTGGCGTAAAGAAGTGGAGTCCGCTGCAACGATTAGCTAGTCTGGAGCGGGGAAATCAATGGAGTCAGACTCGATTGATTTCTTGGTCAACGAAAACAATATACCTAACTTTTTTAAGAGGTGTTATTTTATTACATGAATTTAAGTTTGTTGTATTTCGATTGGTATGGTGTTTGGGTAATGAATGAAAAGTAATCGGACGGACGAGCGGGATTATCTGGATATTTGTATCGCCAGTCAGCAATTGACGGTTTATGCGGATGGAAATCCGGTGCGGCGTTATCTTGTTTCCACTGCCAAGAATGGCGCGGGCGAACTGATGGGCAGCGAATGTACGCCAACAGGCTGGCATAAAATCAGGGCAAAAATTGGCGCGGGTCAGCCCTTAAATGCAGTGTTCATAGGCAGGCGCGCTACGGGTGAAGTTTACAGCGCCGATTTGGGCAAACAGCATCCGCAACGCGATTGGATATTGACTCGAATCCTCTGGCTGGGCGGACTGGAACCGGGCAAAAACCGCTACGGCAAAATCGATACCACTTGGCGTTATATTTATATCCACGGCTGTCCCGATGAGTTAATGAACGGCGATCCTGGATCGCACGGTTGTATCCGTATGAAAAATGCCGATGTGCTGGATTTGTTTAACCGGGTAGAGGCCGGGGTTAAGGTTTATATTCATGAATAGAGGTGCGTACTAAATGGCGCGCATTGTTTTAGGCGTGGAATACGATGGCAGCGGTTTTTCGGGTTGGCAGTGGCAAACCGATCAGCGCAGCGTTCAGCAGGTGCTCGAGCAGGCGTTGTCGAAAGTCGCCGATCATCCGGTTACGGTGCAGTGCGCAGGGCGAACCGATACCGGCGTACATGCCCTTGAGCAGGTGGTGCATTTTGACGCAAAAATAGAGCGCGAACTTCATGCCTGGATGTTGGGCGGTAACAGTAACCTGCCGGATGATGTCAGGATTACTTGGGTCAAAGAGGCGGTGGGTGATTTTCATGCCAGATACAGCGCGATCGCCCGTTTTTATCGTTATGTCATTCTTAACCGGCCAATCAAATCGGCATTGTTGCGCAAGCAGGTGACCTGGCATCACAATCCGCTGGACGCCGATAAAATGCACCAGGCCGCGCAGCATCTGATCGGCTTGCATGATTTTTCTACATTCCGGGCGCAGGGCTGCCAGTCCAAAAGCCCTTGCCGGGCGATATATTTTATTGACGTTTACCGGGATGGCGATAAAGTCATTATGGATATTTCTGCCAATGCTTTTTTGCATCATATGGTCAGGAATATTGCCGGCGTATTGATGGATATAGGCGCGGGGAAGCAGCCGGTAGACTGGACTCGGCAATTGCTTGAAGTGAAAAGCCGTAAGTTGGGCGGGGTGACTGCGCCGCCTGACGGCTTGTATTTGGGAGCGGTTTATTACCCTGAACACTATGGCATTGCAAAACACCCTGTATTTGACAAGTTGCCGGCTGATGCCAAGCGTTTCGATTAAGTTAGGCATGCAAAGATACAGGCTATAAACTATGTTTACTTGCAATTATCGCTATATCGGGTAAATTGCGCCCCTTGTTAAAAAATTTAAATGGTTAATATGAATAATTTTCTCTCTTTTCAGGTTCATGCAGGGAATGATATAGCTAATCACTTTATTGCTATAGTTGGTGTTCTGCTGCCTTTTCTTGAAGGACTTGTCGGTAAGGGTTGGAGGGATGTTTTTTCGGCGATTATGCCGGGAGTTTCCGGTCTGGCCAATATTCACCCGTTGCTGGTGCATTTCCCCATTGCATTTCTATCCGCTTTTTTTGTAGTGGACGTTGCCGGGACACTGGCAAGAAAGCCGCAATGGCGCAGTGTTGCCAGCTGGTTTCTTTATTTCGGTACCGTTACGGCTGTGTTTACCGTTACCGCCGGGTTTATTGCCGCCGCCACTGTGCCGCATGGCGGCAATGTGCACGAGATCATGACCTATCACAAATATTTTGGTGTGACCGTGCTTTTGTTGGCTGCACTGTTGTCAGCCTGGCGGGTAAAAGGTGGCGTAATCAAAGGGGTTGGAGCAAACACCTTTTTTCTTGTGCTGTCGGCCTTGTTGTGTGCTTTTATGGCGTTAGGAGCTGATTTGGGCGGCTTGATGGTTTATAAATATGGCGTGGCCGTTCAAGCGGTCCAGATTCCTGATGCTGAGACTCATGTGCATGCGGATGGTGAAACTCATGTGCATGGAAATATTAATGTTGAAACGGCTGCTGATGCCAATGTTAATACGGATGTTAAAGCGCCTGCGGATGTTAATGCTGTCGATCAGACAAAAACCGATGTGCATGTACATGCCGATGGGCATCAGCATGTGCATAAACATTGATTTAGAAAGATAAGCTATAAAATACGGGGCTGACTTTATGTCAGCTTTTTTGTTGGTGGGGTCATCAACAACATCAATATATGTTATTCTACGCGCCTGACTTTTTGGGTTAAATTCTCATATCACTTTATGCGAACTCGCGTTAAAATTTGCGGTTTTACCCGCGCTGAAGATGCTGTTTGTGCGGCTCGATTAGGCGTGGACGCAATCGGGCTGGTGTTTTATCCACCCAGCCCAAGAAATATTGATATTGAGCAAGCGATTGAAATAGTTAATGCCCTGCCGGCGTTTGTCTCGGTAGTCGCTTTGTTTGTCGATGAGCAGGAGTCACGGATACGCGAGGTTCTGGAGAGGGTGCCGGTAGATTGTCTTCAGTTTCATGGCGATGAACCTGCTGAAGCTTGCAGGCTTTACGGCAAGCGCTATATGAAGGCGGTGAGAATGCAGGATGGCACCGATATTTCAGGTTTGGCCCGGCAATATCATGACGCGGCAGGGTTGCTGCTGGATGCCTATCATCCGGGAGCGAAAGGCGGCACGGGTAGCCGGTTTGACTGGAACAGGATTCCTGAGCGCTGCGCCTTGCCTATCGTATTGGCGGGCGGTCTGGATGAGAGCAATGCCAGGCAGGCGGTGCAGACGGTAAGACCTTACGCGCTGGATGTCAGCAGCGGTGTGGAGGCGGAAAAAGGTATTAAGGATGCGCTGAAAATGGCGGCATTCATACATGAAGTTAATGAGGGTGACAGAATAATAATATGACAGAAAAATATAATATGCCCGATGAGCGGGGACACTTTGGCCCTTATGGCGGAATGTTTGTCGCAGAAACATTGATGCTGCCGATTCAGGAATTGAATGCCGCTTATCAGCAGTATTTAAACGATCCGGAATTTATAGCGGAACTGGATGCCGACTTAACGCATTACGTGGGAAGGCCTTCGCCTTTATATCATGCCGAGCGCTGGAGCCGCGAGCTGGGCGGTGCGCAGATTTATCTGAAACGCGAAGACTTGAACCATACCGGCGCACATAAAATAAACAATACGATAGGTCAGGCTTTATTGGCTAAACGCATGGGCAAGACGCGCATTATTGCTGAAACCGGGGCCGGTCAGCATGGTGTTGCGACGGCGACGGTTGCAGCAAGGCTGGGATTGGAGTGCGTGGTCTATATGGGCGCTGTTGATGTCGCCCGGCAGTCTTTAAATGTGTACCGGATGAAGCTGCTGGGCGCGAAAGTCGTCGCCGTCGAGTCCGGTTCAAAAACCTTGAAAGATGCGTTGAACGAAGCGCTCAGAGACTGGGTGACCAATGTCGATAATACTTTCTATATCATCGGTACGGTTGCAGGCCCTCATCCTTATCCTGCCATGGTCAGGGATTTTCAGGCCATCATCGGTCGCGAAGCAAGGCAGCAATGCCTGGATCAGGCCGGACGCCTGCCTGATGCGCTGATTGCCTGTGTTGGCGGCGGATCAAATGCCATCGGTTTGTTTTATCCGTTTATCGATGACCGTTCGGTGAAAATGATCGGTGTCGAAGCGGCCGGTGACGGCGTTGAAACTGGCCGTCATTCCGCGCCTTTATGCGCAGGCCGTCCCGGCGTACTGCACGGCAACCGGACTTACCTGATGGAAGATGACGACGGTGAGATCATCGAGACCCATTCTATTTCAGCCGGCCTGGATTATCCGGGCGTAGGCCCTGAACATGCGTGGCTGAAAGATACCGGCAGGGCTGAATATGTCAACATTACCGACACCGAGGCGTTGGAAGGTTTCCATGCATTGACCCGGATGGAAGGCATTATTCCGGCGCTGGAATCGAGCCATGCCATGGCGTATACCATGAAACTTGCACCAGCCATGAGCAAAGACGAAATCATCATTGTCTGTCTGTCCGGCCGTGGCGATAAAGATATGCAAACGATGGCTCAACGCGAGGGGATAGAACTGTGAGTCGATTAGCCGCTACATTTGAAGAGTTATCCAAAACAGGCCGCAAGGCGCTGATCCCGTTTATTACCGCCGGTGATCCAAGGCCTGATTTTACCTTGCCGATGATGCATGCGATGGTTGAGGCCGGTGCTGATGTGATCGAGCTGGGCGTGCCGTTTTCCGATCCTATGGCCGATGGCCCTGTTATTCAGCGGGCCAGCGAGCGCGCGTTGGATCATAAAATGAGCTTACGGCGCACACTGGCCATTGCGACAGAGTTTCGGAAAACCAATCAACATACGCCAGTGGTGTTGATGGGCTATGTGAACCCTATTGAAGCCATGGGGTATGAGGATTTTGCCAATGCTGCGCAGCGGGCTGAGATTGATGGCGTTTTAACCGTTGACCTGCCGCCGGAAGAGGCGGAAGAATGTGTCGCCTTGTTAAAGGCGCGCGGCATTGATCCGGTTTTCCTGTTGGCGCCCAACAGCAACGATGAGCGCATTAAAAAAATGGATACGGCCGGTAGCGGTTATATTTATTATGTTTCGCTCAAGGGCGTGACCGGTGCGGGGCATTTGGACATTGCAGATGTCGAAAATAAGCTGAACCAGATCAGGGCAAATACCCGCTTGCCTGTAGCGATCGGTTTTGGCGTCAAAGACGCGCAAACGGCAAAAACGGTTTCTGGATTGGGTGACGGTGTGGTCATCGGCAGCGCCCTGATCAGCAAGATTGAGGCGAATCTGGATGATCCTGAACGGGCGAAAAGAGAAATAGTCGAGTTATTAAAATCCATGCGCCAGGCCATGGACAGTTAAAAGGTATGATTTAGAGCGCGATGATGAAATACGACGGAGCAAACGAATGAGTTGGTTTGATAAATTACGCCCATCAATAATAAGAACGGAAGGCGTCAATAAAAAAGGCGCGGTGCCGCAAGGATTGTGGGCCAAGTGCCCAAGATGCAGTTCGATTCTATACAA
>Ga0172379_10004497_pt1 | contig 20545 bp, 12 predicted proteins | sample GrowelOW334metaG_FD_119756 | JGI IMG/M metagenome (GOLD analysis project Ga0172379, IMG submission 119756) | Groundwater microbial communities from an aquifer near a municipal landfill in Southern Ontario, Canada - Groundwater well OW334 metaG | ecosystem: Environmental > Aquatic > Deep...
CGCTCCCCCCGCCGGGGCAGCGCCCGGGGCCGGGCCCGCCGGGGCCGGGGCCGGACCCGCCGCCGCGCCCCCCCCCGCGGCGCCGCCGGCGCGAGCGGGGCCCGGGGCGAGCTCGGGGCGGAGGGCGACGAGCGGCCCGGTCGGGGCGCGCCCGAGGTCGGCGCGCTCCCGCCGGTACTCGTCCATCAGCTCCTGGTGGTCGTGGGCCGCCTCGACGAGGAGGAGCGCGCCGACCTCGATCTCGAGCGCGTCGCCCTCCAGCTTCTTCCGGCGGGCGGCCGCGCGGGCCTTCTCGGTCTCGGCCGGGTGCGCCGCCTGGTAGGCGGCGACCAGGTCGCGCTGGCGCGGGGCCGCGCGGAAGTCGGGCTCCGTGCGGTAGCGCAGCTGGGCGTAGCCGCTCCAGGTCTTCGGCTGCGGGGCGGGGGGCTCCGGCGCGGGCTCCCCGGGCGCCGCGCCGGGCGCCGGGCCGAGGGCCGGGCCGGGCGCGGGGCCAAGGGCGGGGCCAAGGGCGGGGCCGGGCGCGGGGCCGGGGGCCGCCAGGCCGTCGGCCGGGCCGCCGAGCGTCACGGCCCCGGCGGCGGGCCGGCGGCCGCCGAGCGCGGCGAGGAGCTCGAGCATCTCGCGCAGCTTCCGCATCTCGGCGACGATCGCCTCGATCCGCTGGGCCAGCCGCTGCTGGGTGTCGCGCATCCCCTCGACCCCGACGAGCAGCTCGGAGTTGACGGCGGTGTTCTGGGCGACGGTCGCGCGCAGGCTGGCGAGTGTCTGGGGGTCCGCGTCCTGCCCGTTTGCTGCCATCTGTTTAGGGGCTGGCTGCGGTTGCTGGCTGCGGTTGCTGCCTGCGAAAGATCGGCTGGCGTGATCGATCCGGCGGCGGATTCAATTCCTGGCGGATTCAAATATGCGTGCCATACCGGCCGGCGATGGCCGGCCGGTGGCTGCTTTGAGCCGCCGGTCGGTGGTGGTCGGTCGGTGGTGGCCGGTCGGTGGTGGCCGCTTTGAGTCGGCGGCGCCCGGATCATGGACAGCCTCGTCGACATCACCGACCCGGCCGTGCGGCGGGCGGCGTGGGGGGCGCTGGAGGAGTTCGCCCGGGAGGTCGCCCGGGGCGAGCGGCGGCGCGGGATCCGGGGCAAGGAGCTGGCGGACGCCGTGAAGGCCAAGGTCCTGGAGACCCACGCCATGGCCGGCCCGATCGTCGAGGCCGCGCTGCTCGGGGTCGCTTCCGGGGCGCCCGCAGCGCCGGGGGCCCCGGATCTGCCCGGCGCACCCGCCGAGGTCGTCCGACGGCGGGCCGCGGCGTACGCGGCCCCGCCCGAGAAGCCCGGGGCGGCCCGAGGTCCCCCCCAGGCCGCCGCAGACGGCCGGACCCCGGGCCAGTCCCCTCCCCCCGTCCGGGCGGAGCCCGGGGCGCAGCTGGCCTACCTGCGCGTCGTCCCCCGGGCGGGGCGGCCGCGGGCCGGGCTGTTCGAGCGGGTGCCCGCGGGGCACAACTCGAACCGCGAGCTCGCCCGGCTGGTCGCCGGGGTCCCGGCCGAGGCGGCCCACGCGGCCGCCTGCGCGGCGTCGATCGCCGTGCTGGCGGCGCGGCGCGAGTTCGCGGCGGCCTGCGCGGACGACCCGGAGCTCCGCGCGGCGCTCGCGGCACTCGGACTGGGCGGGCTGCGCCTCGTCCCGAGCGACGCGCCCGGGGCGGAGCCCGGGGCCCAGCGCGGCACCATGGTCGTCGCGCCCGAGCCCCCCGGCGGGCCCGTCGTCGTCGGGCTGGTCTACCGCGAGGAGGCCGACCGGCCCGCCCCGTGACCGCCCCGTGACCGCCCCGCGACCGGCCCGCCCCATGACCGCCGCCCCGTGGCGCGGCGGCCGTTGGACCGCTTTTGGGGCCTGATACATGGCCGAGGAGCGCCAAGCCGACCCCCAGCCTCCCGCCCGGGCCTCGCCCGGATCGTGGGACCTCGGCGAGTGGCTGCTCGACTGGGTCGACGCGAATGGGGGCGCGCCGGTGGCCGCAGGCCACACGAGGGGAGCTGCGGAAGCGACGGGGGGAGGGGGGTTCGATTCCGCGGCCGGCCCGGCTGGCGGGGCCCGAGAAGACCAGCCGGGCGTCGAGCCGGCGGCCGATCTGGGCCGGGCCCCGCCGGCCGTCTGGATCATGGACCCGGCGCTCGTCTGCGGGCCGCTGACGACGGCCGAGGCCGAGGCGGCCGGCCGGGCGGCGGCGGCCGAGGCGACGCGGGGCCTGCGCCCGGCGCGCGGCCGCCGCCCGCACGCGCTCTTCACGATCGGGGCGCCGGGCGCCGGCAAGACGGCGGCGGCCGCCGCCTACCTGCGCTGGTCCGGGCGCGACCCGGGCCCCGCCCAGGCGGGAAAAGAGGAGGAGGGCGGGCGGGCCTCGCGCTACGCGGCCGTCGACTTCGACGAGCTCGTCCGGTTCCACCCGCGGGTCCGCGAGGCGCTCGCGCTCCCGACGATGTCGGGCGGGCCGGCGCGCGTCGGGCTGGGGCCGGGCTGGCAGCGCTGCGCCGCGGCGCTCGGCGAGGTGGCCGACGCGGTCGTCGGGGCCGTGCTCGGGGGCGGCTACGACGCGGTGCTTCAGACGCACCGGCACGACCAGATCGCGGCGGCGCTCGCGCTCGGCTACGAGGTGACGCTGCTCTACGTCGCGGCCCCGGTCGCCGTCGCGCAGCGCCGGGCGCGCGACCGGGCGGCCGCGACCGGGCGGTTCCTGGCCGCGACGCTCGCGGACCAGGACGCCTACGTCGCGCTGGCCTGGCGCCGCTACCGCGACGCGGCCCCGTACTGGGCGCAGATGTGCGACGAGTTCGCGGCGTGCGACGCGTCCGGCCCGGCGCCCGCCCGGTTCGAGGCGGCGGACCCCCACGCCGGCCGGGCCGGGCGCTGGCGCGACGGGGTCGCCCGCTGCGCCGCGGTGGTCGACCGCGCCCACGCCGACGGGCGCGGCAACCCGGCGCTCGCCGCCGGCCGCTAGATACCAGCACGGCCGCCGGTCCTTTTGGCCCCCGGTGGGCGGCTTCTCCCTCGGGCGATAGATGGCGGCGATCGGCAGACAGGTGGAGGCGGCGGGGCGGGCTGCCCTGGAGAAGCTGGCGGCGCGCTGGGCGGGGCGGGCGCCCCGGAACGCTTCCCCGGAGATGGTCGACACGCTCCGGGGCATCGCCGAGCGGATCCCCCCGACCGCCGAGCCGATGCCGGCCGCTCTGCTCGGGGCCGCGGCGGCCGGGGCCGAGGCGGCGGCGCCGGGCTCCGCGCGGCTGGCGTGGGAGCGGGCGGCGTCGCTGGGGGCGGCGCTCGACGGGCGCGCGCGGCTGGCCCCCCCGTGGTTCGGCTCGCGGCACGTCGCGGCCGACGGGGCGCTCCTCGAGCTGCGCACGGCGTTCGATCCGGGCCGCGGCCCGGGCAGCGCGCCGGCCATTTGCGCGGCGGCCGCCGCCTGCGCGGCCGGGCTGGGCCCGGCCGCCTGCGCGGCCGAGCTGGCCCGCCGGGGGTTCCGCCCGGTCCGGCCCGCCGCCCCGGGCTCCCCCCGTTGCTCCGCAGCTCCCCCCGTTCCGGCTGGGAGCCGAAGGCTCCACGGGGGGAGGGAATTGGCCCGGGGCGGAGCCCGGGGCGGTGGGTCGCTCGAGGGGACCGTCCGCCTCCTCGTGGCCCACGGCGCCGAGGTGCGGGCGGTCGCCTACTTCGCGTGCGCGTCCGATATCGCCCGGGCCGCGTACGGCCGGCTGCGCCCCCAGTGCCGCGCGATCTGGGGGGACGCGCTGCGCCGGGCCAAAACGTAAACAGCCGAGGCCCCGGGGGATGGGTCCATTCGGATGTAGCTCGGATGTGGCTCAGACGACGAGGATGGCGGAGCCGAACAGCGCGACGCGCAGGTTGGTTACCTCGGCCGCAGTCCCCGAGGTGTCCCAGCTGACCCAGATCCCGTCCGCGTTGCCCCCGCCGCCGGCGTTGTACCATGTGAACTCAATCAGTGGGTAGGCGGGGTCCCCACTGGACTGCTGGACGAGGTAGTTGATGGCGCCGTCTGCTCCGATCACGCTCTTCGCGAGGTAGGCGATCACCGTGGACGTCTTGCCGGCGGAGCCCCCCGCGCCGATGACATCGGCGGCGAGCACGAGCGTGCCGACGGTGTAGGCGGCCGTCACCAGCGTCAGCGTGGCCGGGTTCGCATCGATCGTCTTCCCTGAGAGATATGAGAGGCCGCTGACGGTGATGCTGGACGCGGTCAGCGCGCCGCTGACGTCCAGGTCGTTCGTGATGGCGACGTTGCCGACGGTGAACCGGACCGCGCCGGCGACCCCGCCGCCCGCCCCGCCCGCGTCGTTGAGCCCGGCCTTGATGATCACGTCGCCGCCGTCCCCGTCGCTCGCCCCGCCGTTGCCGGCCGTGATCGTCAGGTCGCCGCCGGCGCCGGCGGTGCCGCCGTTCCCGCTCGTGACCGTGACCGCCCCGCCGGCGCCGTCCGTCGCGTTGGCGGCGGTGACGGCGACGGCGCCGGCGTTGCCGGACGTCGCGCCGCCCGCCCCGCTGACGAGCGAGGCCGCCCCGCCGACGCCGGTCGCCCCGCCGGCGCCGGCCGTGATCGTCACCGCGCCGCCGAGGTTGGCGCCCACGCCCAGCCCGGCCGTCGCGATGATCGCGCCGCCGACGCCGCCCCCGTCGGCCGGGCCGCCGAGCAGGCTGACCCCGCCGCCGGTGCCCGACGTCAAGCCGCCGGCCCCGCCCTGGAGCGTGAGCAGCCCGCCGGTCCCGGTCGCCCCGCCCTTCCCGGTCGTCAGGGTGACCGCGCCGCCGGCGTTGGCGCCCACGCCCAGCCCGGCCGTCGCGATGACCGCGCCGCCGACGCCGCCCCCGTCGGCCGCGCCGGCGAGCAGGCTGACCCCGCCGCCGGCGCCCGACGTCCCGCCGCCGTCGCCGCCCTGGAGCGTGAGCAGTCCGCCGGAGAGCGCCGTCGCTCCACCCTTCCCGGTCGTCAGGGTGATCCCGCCGCCGAGCCCGCTGCCGCCGCCGGCGCCGGCGGTCGCCGTGACCGCGCCGCCCGCGATGTTGGTCGCGCCGGCGGCCCCCGCCGTGATCCCGACGGCGCCGGGCGTGCCCGCCCCCGTGGCCAGCCCGGCGGTGATGGTGACCCCCCCGCCGTCCCGGTCCACCCCGACGCCGGCCGTGCCCGTCAGCGTGACCCCCCCGCCGTTGCCGTCGGCGGGGGTGCCGCCGGAGACCGTGACGGCACCGGCCGCGCCGGCAGTGACCGTGTGGGCGCCGCCGGTCACGTAGACCGCGCCGCCAGCGAAGGTGGCCGCGCTGCACGTCCCGCCCACGAGCGAGGCGTTGCCGGCCTTGGCCGTGCTCGCCCCGCCGCCGGTCAGCGAGACGGGGCCGCCCTCGCCGCCGGTGCTGGCGCCGCCGGCGATCGTCACGGAGCCGCCGACGTCGCCCGTGCTGGACCCGCCCGTGACGGTCACGGTCTCGCCGGCGGAGGCGGCGCCGGTGTAGCCCTGGATGGCGAGGGGGGTCGCGGCGACGAGCCCGGTGATGACCTGGTTGGTGCCCCCGATGACGACGCTGTTCGTCCCATTGGGCGCGAGCTTCAGGTCGACGCCCGACGCGGTGATGAGCCCGGTGGCGCTGAGCTGGGCGGTCGATCCGAACACGACGGCCGACGCAAAGGTCGCCCGGGCCGTCGCCATTCCTATCTCGCCCAAAATAGTGGGCGCCAGGGCTCCCTCGCGATGGCATGGCCGCCCCGCTGACATACATCGCGCGGCTCAACGTCGGGGAGCTCCACGCGGCGATCGTGGGCCCGATATGGCCCAGCGGCCCGTATTTCCAGACGTACACCATCGCCGTCCCGGCCGACGGGGGCGCCGTCTCGTTCGGGCCGGCGGGGGGGCGGGGGCCGGTCGCCGTGACGGCCTACCCGCCGGCCGGGCCGGCCGCCTGCGGCCACTACGCGCTCGCGAAGCTGGACGCGGCGGACGCCGCGGTGGCGAACTCCGTGATGGACGTCCCGGACGCCACCGGGCGCGTCCTGGCCATCGACTGGCCGGCCGGGGGGGCGCTGCGGGCGTCGCTCGCGTGGCCGGCCAGGGGGGCGCTGCGGGCGGCTCCCGCATGGCCGACCATGGGGGCGCTGCGGGCCGCGCCCTCCTTGTCGGCCGCATGGCCGGCCGGGAGGGCGGCGTGGGAAGCGCCCGAGCAGCTGGCCAGGGGGGTGGTGTGGGAGGCGTCCGAGCGGCCGGCCGGGGGGGCATCCGGGCGGCCGGCCAGGGGAGCGCCCGGGCAGCTGGCCAGGGGAGCGCTGCGGGCGGCGCCCGACGTGGCCTACCGGATATGGGTCCAGGCGATGGACCCGCTCTATTCCAGCTGAGCTGCCCGGGTGCCGGCCGGCGCCCGGGGCTCGGCCCGGGCGAGGAATTGGTCGGCTAGTTGAGAAAGATATCGTACCCCTCGGTGGCGCTGACGCGCCACCGGATTCCGAGTCGATCCTCGGAGTGATAGAACGCAATCGTGCCGTCCACGGTGAGCGTGGGGGCCGAACCCGCGACGAAATAGTACCCGTCGACCCCGTCGGAGAACGTCCGCTTCCCGTAGAACGTGCTGGCCCCGGTGTTGAGCACGAAGGCCGCATCGTCCCCGGGGTCCGCGATCTGGAGCGTCCGGAACCCGGCCGGCGCCGGCGCGTGGATCGTGTAGTAGGGCCCGGCGTTCAGCCCGATCCGCATCTGGTTCGATGCGGCGTTCACGGCGAGCTGGCCGCCGCCGCCGATGATCTCCGACGTCCCGGGCGTGACGACGACGCTCCCGCCGCCGCCGGTCGTGACCGCGTTGCCGGCGTTGATCTCGACGTTGCGGCCCGCCCCCGTGCCGCTGCGGGCGCCGGCCGCGAGCGTCAGCGCGGTGTCCGCCGGGGCCGTCAGCGCCCCGTCCTTGCACAGGGTCCCGTCGATCGTGACGCCGGCGGCGCCGGTCCGTTCGGCGATCGTGTCCGTGGCGATCCCGTCGGTGAACGTCCGCGTCCCCGCCAGCGTCGAGGCGCCGGCGGAGACGACGAGGGACGCGTCGGCGCCCGGGTCCGGCATCGTGATCCGCCGCGTCGCGGCGGGGGCCGGGGCGCTGATGATCACCCGGGTCCCCGAGGCGGAGCCGAGCGTCAGCTGGTCGGTGGCCGCCGGGAACTCGGCGGCCCCGTCCTTCAGGAGGACCGTGTCGACCGTGACGCCGGCCGCCGATGTGCGCTCCGTGATCGTGTCGACCTGCGTCGTGCCGTCGATCAGCAGGTTGACGGTCAGGTGCGCGCGGGCCGCCATCGTATCAACGGCCGCGATACGTCAAACCGCCGCCCAGCTGGACGCGGCCGCGATCCGACCGGCCGCGGTCACGGCCGGTCGGCGGGCAGCTGGAGCGCCGCCGCCAGCTCGCGCGCGCGCTCGGCGTCCTCGTGGCGCATCCGGTCGAGTTCTTGTTTTGGATCGAGCCCGGCCGCTGGTGTCGGCAGTTGCGGAGCGGCGGCCGCGGGCGGCGGAGCGGCGGCCGCGGGCGGCGGGGCGGCGGCCGCGGGCGGCGGGGCGCCGCCGGCGGGCCCGGGCCCGCGCGCGTCGGCGAGGACGGGGTCCAGCCCGGGCGGGGCCCGGGCGGGGGGAGGAGGCCCTGGCCCCGCACCGGCGTCCTCGGCGGCGAGGCGCGCGGCCTCGTCGGCGGCGGCGCGGGCGGCGCCGGGGGCGACGTCGCGGGCGCGGCGGGCGCGCTCGGTCGTGACCCCGGGGGCCGGGGCGTGCGGGTCCATCCCGCTCGGGGGGAGGCCGGCGCGGGCGAGGAACGCGTCGACGTGGGCGACGATCTTCTCGGTGCCCGTCCACGGCGGCTGGTCCTCGTAGCGGGCGAGCGTCCAGCGGAGCGGGGCGCCGATCCAGGCGGCCGTCGACACGAGCGCCGCGCGGAGCATTGATGGGGACCAGGCGTCGGCGCGGTAGGCCGCGCACTCGCGGCGCGCCTCCTCGAGCGGCCAGGCCGGGACGGCCGGCGTGCGCCCGGCGAGCAGGTCGGCGGCGGCGGCGGCGAGCGAGGAGCCCGCGCGGTCGGCGAAGCGGCGGCAGGCCGCCGCGAACGCCGGGGACACCTCGAACCGGCGCGCGTCGCCCGGCTCGGCAGCCCCGGGCGCGCCGTCGCCCGGCTCGGCTGCCCCGGCCGCGGCGACGAGCGCGGCGAGGTCGCCGAACAGCCGGGCGCAGTCGGCGTGGCACGCGACGGCGAACGCCCCGTCCCGGTCGCGCCCGGCCGCCGCGAGGAGCGCGGCGCGGTCCGGCTCGAGGCCGGGGGCCGCCGCGACGACGGCCTCGACGAGGCGGGGCTCCTGCGCGCGGAGGACGGCCTCGGCGGCGGCCGCCGGGGCGAGCGGGGCCGGCGCCCCGGCCGCCCGCGCGAGCTCGGCGGCGCGGCGGGCGGCGGCCGGCCCGAGGATCGCGCGGCTGAAGTCGATGAAGCACGCGCCGAACCCGTCGTACGGGAACAGGAAGACGTCGCGCGGCCGGTGGCCGAGCAGGTAGGCCGCGACGTACGGGGCGTCGTCCATCCGCTCCCCCCCGCCGCGCCCGTCGCCGGGCTGGCCCAGGTCGAGGACCGGGCGGGTCGTCGCGGCGTAGAGGGTCACGTTGTCCGGGTGCGGGTCGCCGTGGGCCAGGCCGGCCCGCGTGTGGAGCGCGGCGAGCCCGTAGGCCAGCTCGAAGAGGAGGCGGGCCCAGGCGTCGCGGTCGGCGAAGGCGCCGAGGAGCGGGCGGACCTCCTGCGGGTCGATGCGGTGCGTCCGGCGCATGTGCCGCGGCAGCTGGCCGAGCGTCAGGCCGGCGTGCTCGGTCTGCTGGGCGAGGGCCGCGTCGGTCATCGCGAGGAAGCCGCGGGCGAACTCGGCGGCCGACCCGGCCCGCGCGGCGAGCTCGCGCTCGCGCCAGCGGTCCGGCTCCCCGGCCGCGGCCGGGGCGAGCGCGGCGCTGTCGCGCCGGGCGCGGGCGAGCTCGGCGGCCGGCCCGGCGGCGCGGGCGGCGCGGCCGAACAGCCGGCGGACGGGCTCGTTGCGGTAGAAGCCGGGCCCGACGGGCCCGAGCAGCGTCCAGCCGAGCGCGGCGGGGAACTGCGGGGCGACCAGGTTGATCATGAGGTCGCTCGCGAGCTGCGCGGCGGCCACCTCGCGCCAGGCGACGAGCCCCGGGTCGCCCGGGCGCGCCAGCTCGAGGCGGGTGAGCGGCGTGAGCTTGACGCCGGCCGACGGGTGGATGCCCTCGGCGTAATCCAAGGAGAACGGCCAGCGGGCCAGATCGTCCCCCAGCCCCATGAATCCGGCCCGCTCTTCCTCGGTCATCTGGCCGACGATCCCGCGGAGCAGCGCGTAGAACGCCGGGTCGCCGTTCGTCGGCTCGGCGCCGTCGCGGACGAGGAACCAGTAGGAGAGGGCGGCGACCAGCGCGACGATCGGGTAGCGGGCGCGGTCGCACTCGGCCGCCGCGTCGTGCGACTCGGGCCGCGTCACGAGCCACGTCCGCAGGGTCCCGTCGCGCAGCATCCGGACGAGCGGCGCCTCGACGCGGTCGAGCTCGTCGCCCAGCGTGTCGTATGCCGACCGGAGCCGGTCCCACACGGTCAGCGAGCGGAAGTATTGCCCATCGGTCGACAGGTACGTCCCGCAGAACGTCGCCTGGTCGATGAACACTGGCGGCGAGTCCGCCGGCGGCTCGTCGTCCGTCTTGATGCTGGGCCGGGCGGGGGCGACCGGGGCGACAAGGGCGAGAGAGACCGTAGCCGGCTCCACCTTTGGCGCTCCATCGCGCTCGCGCAGCGCGCAGCGTAGTTCGACCAGAGTGTAATCCAGGGGCAAGAACCCACCGAACACGTTTAGGGCGGATATACGTTGGTATCGGGCCAGCCATCCCATTTGAATCGTCGGATTAGCCCATTGAACGCGGCTTCCAACGTATAGGGAGCAGCCCGCGGAGGTCTCGACCCCCACGGACTGGGCGGCCAGGTTCAGCAGGCTCTGGGTGGTCGCCAATTCCCGTTCCATCAGCCACACCCCGCCGGGGTTTCTGCTTCCAACAAAGAGGCCGGCCGCAAGCTTCAACCCGCAGTCGGCGAAGTCCGGAGGCACGCTGATCCGCTGACGATGCCGCCGCCGGCCGTATCCTTCGGGACGCTGGCCTAGCCGCGCGCCGTCGCTGGTCCGTCCTTCGGCTTCCTCCGCCCCTATCGGGCGCGGCAGTTGCCCCAACGGGCGCACCGGGCGGCTTCTGTCGCTCGATGCGCCGGCGGGCTCTGCCGCGCCCGCCGGGGGCGCTGGCCGGCCGGCCTCCCGTCCCCCCGCTTCGCCCCGATTCAATGCCCGCTTTGTGGCAGACGGGGCGGGCGCCGCGGGCGGGCCGCCGGCTGGTGCCCGCCAGCTGAGTGCGGCCGCCAACGTTAACCCACACGCTTAACCCACACGCTTAAACCACACGCTTATGCCACGCTTATGCCACACGCATATCCTGCCAACACGTATCCTGCTAGCACTTAATCTGTCAACACGTATTCTGGTAGGCGTATCCAGCACGCTGATTACGCCGCTTGTTTTGCCGGCGGTGCGCCAAAAGCGCGCCCCAACCAATGGCCTGGTGGCTGTGGGGCCGCGGGGCCAATGGGCGGCGCAGCCGGTGGGTCACTGGTAGGCGGGGAGCTGCTCGATCCCGCGGATGCGGACGCAGACGCGGACGGGGTGGTCCGGCGGGTTGTCTGCGAGGATGAGCAGGTCGCCGGACGCGCCGGCCCGGTCGGCCGGGCCGGCCCGGTCGGCGGGGGGGGCGACGGCGCAGCGGAGGGCCGGGGCGAGGGCGGCCCCGGCGACGGCGCGGGCGTCGCCGGTCGCGACGCAGCAGGTGACCGAGCTGCGCTCCGCGACGCGGAGCGCGATCTGGCTCCCGTCGCCGAACGCCGCAGAGTTGCGGAGGCCCGGGCGCTGGTACTCGATCACGAGCGGGGCGCCCGGCTGGTGCGCGACGAGCGCGCGGTCGGCGGACTGGGTGTCGGTGAGGCAGCGCTTGAACACGTCGCCGGGCAGGACGAACTCGAGCGGGCGCGCGGCCGCCGCCGCCGCGAAGCGGTCGGGGTCGCAGCCGGCGATCGCCTCGTCGTCGCCGGGGGACGGGCCGGCGGCCTGGGCCGCGAGCCGGCGGGTGTCGCAGAGCCCGAGCCCGGCGTTCCGCATGCGCACCTCGAGCTCGTCGCGGTCGCCGCGCCGGACGGCCAGCGTGATCGCGCCGACGGCGCGGCCGTTGAGGCACGGGAGGACGAGCCGGCTCAGCGGCTCGCACGGGACGACGAGGCGGACCCCGGGCTCCGCGTAGTAGCGCAGCGCCTGCTCGCCGGGCACCCTGGCGCACGCCTCGGCCGTCTCGCTGTGGCTCCGCGCGTAGACGGCGAGCCCGGCCGGGCCGAACACGAACAGCGCCTGCGGCGCCTTCAGCTGCTTGCACAGGAGCAGCACCCGCCGCAGGTCGGCGACCTTGTCCGTCTCGAGCTCGGCCCGCACCCCCGGCTCCGACGGCTCGCGCACGACCCCGAGCCGCGGGGCGACCGGGGGGGCGCGCGGGCGCGCGGCGTGGCGCCGGTCCGCGGCGCCGGGCTCCGCTCCGGGCTCCGCCCGGGCGGGGGGATGGGAGGGATGGCCTGCGGCGGCCTGGGCGGGGGGGACCCCGGCGGCGGCGGCCGCGGCCTGGGGCGCGCTCTCGGCGGCGGGCTTGGCGGGCGCGCGAGCGGGCTCCATCATCACGCGCCCCGGGGCGTCTAACCGGTGCGCTCCAGTTCCTGCGGAGGTCGCTGCTCGCCGCCGGCCAGATGCCCCGTCTGGCCTACGGCGGTCGCCTCGCATCGGCTCGCCCCGGGCCTCGCCAGGATAGAGGCCGCGAGGGCGGGCGAAGCCCGGAGGGAGGTCATTGTGGTGTATAGATGGCGCCCTGGCGCGACGTCGTGCTCGTCGTCGTGCTGCTGGCGCTCGCGCTGGCCCTGCTGTGCGCCCTCGCCTACGGCTGGGGGCGGCGCGCCGCGCTCGCCGGGCTCGCGGCCGCCGCCCTCTCTTCCCGCAGCGCCGCAGGCGCGAGCGGCGCCCGGTGGGGCGGAGCCCGGTGGGGCTCTGGGCGGAGCCCAGACGGGGGGAGGGGATTCGCCCGGGGGGGCGAGCTGCGCGGGGCCGCCGTCGACCGGGCGGCCGCGCTCGACCCGGGCGCGCTGCTCGACGCGGAGTGGCCGGCGCCGGGGGACGACCTCCAGCTGCTGGAGGTGCGGCTCGAGCCGGCGGGCCGGGGCGGGGGCCCCGGCCGGCTGGTCGTCTGCGGGCCGCAGGCGGCGTCGCCGAGCCCGTGCCCCGTCCTGCTCGCCCAGAACGAGGCGAGCAATATCCGATTCGACCGGATGACGCTGGCGAGCCCGGAAAATATCGCATTGGCCGCGCGGGACACCCTCGCGCGCCGATACGCCTGGGTCCTGTTCGACAGCCACGAGGGGCGCTGGGCCGTCCGCGCCGACCCGGCCCGGGCCGCCCCGGACGGGATGGCGAAGCGCCTGGGGGCGGCGGTCGCCGCCGCGCTGGAAGGGACGCCGCCGCACAAGATGCCGGCCAAGCGCTACGCCGAGATCCTGCGGGCGGAGGGGCTGGAGGTCGCGCACCGGCCGCGCCTGCCCGACCAGGCCGTGCGGTTCAACGCGTACCGCCTCCGCCCGAAGGCCGAGCGCCTGCGCTACGAGGCGCTCCTGCGCGGGCTCGCGTGCGAGGACTGGGCGGCGGCGGACTGGGCGGAGTTCGACCGCGCCGCGCTGCCGCTGCTGCGGCAGCCCCACGAGTCCGGCGGCATCCTCGAGGTCTCCCGCCGGGGCGACGGGCGCCTGGCGGTCGCGGCCCCCAGGACCTACCCGGGGTCGATGGCCGAGACATTCCCCGCCCTGTACGGGGCCCCCGCCCGATTCCACGTCCACCCGCACGGGCGGGGGCGGATCGAAATCCCCTCCGAGACCGACCTCGACGGGCAGGCGCTCCGGGCGGCCTACGGGCAGCTCGACCTCTGGGAGATCGTCCTGGCGCCCGAGGGGAAGTATATCATCGGCGTCACCGACGGGCTCCTCGCGCTGGCCCGGGCCGACCGGGAGGCGCTGGAGGGCTCCGTGTCCGCGGCCCTCGACCGCGCGGCCGGCCGGGCCGGGCGCCCGGCCGACGCGCCGGCCGCGATCCGCGAGCTGCTCGCGGCGCTCGCGGCCGTCGGCTTCCGCGCGTGCTTCGTGCCCAACCCGCCGGAGTTCTCCCAGCCATTCGACCAGCCCTGGAACCTGGTCGACTACGGGGAGCGGGAGACGCGGCTGGCCGAGCTCGCCGCCCGCGCGCCGGGGGAGGTTCTGGGCACCGACTGGGGGGTTATCGACAGGGCGCTCGAGGCGACGCCCCGGAGCCGCCCCACCGCCGTGCTGGTCCTCCTCGAGAAGGCCGGGCCGCGCATCCTGGACAGCGCGTCATTCGATCCGGAGGAGGCGCCCGCCATCCCAGACGGCCCGGCCGACGTCCTGGTCGTCTTCCGGCCCGGCGCGCCCGGCGTCCGCGGGCCGGACCTCGCCGCGTTCGAGGCGCTGGCCGGGCCCGGGGGGCCGGCCTGGCTCGTCGCCACGAGCGGGGCCGGGGGGGAGCGCTGGGCCGTCGGCCGCCCGCTGGAGGGCGCGCCCGTTGCGATCGCCGACCTGGGCGGGCTCGGCGTCCTCCCGGAGGACCTCCTGCGTGGCGCCGGCTACCGCGTCGCCCGCGGGCCGGTCGCCGCCAGCGCCAGCGGCGCCAGCGTGCCGGACGTGGGGCCGGGCGAGCCGAACAGTGGCCCGAAACGCGGGCCGGTTGGGCGGCGGGTCAAGGGTTCGGGTGCGGGAGGGCCCGACGCAGAGGACGGCGAATCGGGCTACGAGCCGTGACCTGGCCGGGGCTCGGGGCGATCCTTTTGGGCCCAAAATCGACTCGCCCGGGATCTGCCCAGTTGGGGCGCGGGCGGTGGGCTCAGGCGGCCGGGGCGGCCGGCGGGCGGTGGGCTCAGGCGGCCGGGGCGGCCGGCAGGCGGGCGGTGGGCTCAGGCGGCCGGGGCGGCCGGCTGGCGGGCGGTCTTCAGCTGGGCCTCGAGGCGCACGACGCGGGCGGCGCGGGCGTCGTCGCGCTTCTTCTTGGCGACCGCGGCCTGCTCGGCCAGGCGCTCGGGCGCGGTGTTCTGGGCGCGCGCCGCGCGCGCCTCGGTCTGGTAGTCCTGGAAGCGCTTGAGCGCCTGGCGCATCGGCTCGATGTAGTGGGCGGCGGCCGCGGCGTCGGCATTGACCGTGATGAAGTCGAGCTTCACGACGGCCTCGAGGTAGGCGCAGCCGACCGTCTTCGTCTCGACGAGGTCGTGCGCGAGGCAGCTACACGCCTTGCCGTAGCGGACGATCATCTCGCGGCTGATCTCGGCCAGCAGGTTGCGGAACTTCGACATCACGCGGGGCACCTGGCGGGGGTTGCCGTCGGCGTCGGGCGTCGGCTTGAACTTCGCCTTGCACGCGACGATCACGGAGTTGACCCCCGTCTTGATGTTCGGCCCGTCGTCCTTCTTCTCGACCTTCTCGGCCTTCTCGGCCTTCTCGGCCTTCTCGGCCTTCTCGTCCTTCTCGTCGCCCTCCTCCTCGTCGTCCGCCTCCGCCTCGGCCGCCGCCGCCTCCACCTCCGCCTGCGCGTCCCCGAAGGCGGCGAGGGGCTGGACCAGCGGGTAGAACGGCTGGTCGGCGAGCGCGTCCTCGTCGGCGAAGAGGCTGACCAGACGCAGCGTCTGGTAGGCGGTCTTGTCGATGTTTCCCATCGCGAAGAGCGTCATCTCCTCGAGGACGCTGCCGACCAGCTGCGAGACCGCGACCTTGAGCGCCGCGCTGACCCGGATGTCGTCGCCGCACGCGTTGCGGAACAGCGTGTCGGCCCGGCTGGGGGGCAGCGGCACCTCCACGCGGTGATTCAGGCGGCATCGCGGCTTCTGCTTCTTCGCGCCTGCGCCAGCAGCGGCCGCGGGTTCGGGGGCCGCCACGGGGGCGGCAGGGGCCACGGGGGCGGCAGGGGCCGCGGGAGCGTCGACCGCTGGCGCCACGGCTACGGGGGCGGCCACTGGCGCCGCGGCTACGGGAGCGGCGGCCGCTGGCGCCGCGGTTACGGGAGCGGCGGCGGTCGCGGGCGTCGTGGCGGCTGCGTCGGGGGCGGCGTCCGGCGTGATCTGCTTGCGTCGGCCTGGCATCTGGGATAAACCGGTGCCGGGCCCTCAAACAGGAGCGCCGCCGCATCGCAGGGGCTATTAGAGAACTGGTCGGCGGACGGCGCCCGGCCAAAATGTTCACGGGCATGCGCGCTTCGCGTCCTCGATCGCGGCGGCGATTTCGTCAACAATCGCCTCTTCCCCGTCGCGCTCTGGATTTGCCGGCGGGGCGGGCGGGGGCGGCGCTGCGGGGGGAGAGGCCGCGGGCTGGGCCGCGGGCTGGGCCGCGGGCTGGGCCGCGGGCTGGGCCGCGTCCTGGCCGGGCCGCGCGCCAACCTGGGCACGACGGCGCGACAGCGCCGCCTGGATCATCTCCTCGCCGTCCGCCGGGGCGCCGGCCCCGGGCTCCGGCCGTGCCGCGGGCGCTGCGGGGGGCGGCGCGGCGGCAGGAGCTGCGGCCGGCTGCCCGTTCCCTCGCCTATCTACCTCCGCCCGCGGCGCCGCTGGCGCGGTCGGTGCCCGGGGCACCGCCCGGGCCTCCCCCCGCAGCGCCGCAGGCGTGGGCGGAGCCCGGGGTGGGGGCCCCGCCGGGCGGGCGCCGGCCGCCGAGGCCCGCCCGGCCGCCCGGCGCCACAGCGCGAAGCCGGCGACCAGAACCCCGAGAAGGAGGAGCACGACGAGGACCGCGATGATCAGCCAGCGCCCGACGCCGGCCGGGCGCCCGGCCGCGTCTTTCGCCTCCGGCTGGGCGGGGCGCGGCCCGGGCTCCCCCCCGCCCCCCGCGGCTCCCTTGGCGCCCTGGGGGGCAGGACGGTCTGCGGGGCGATCTGCCGCCGCGCTCGGCAGGACGGTGTAGCTGTCCGCCATTCTATAGTAGGGGCACGCGTCCAACATGCCACCAACCGGGGCGCAGTCTGGCCGACCGGCCCCTGTCGAAGCGTGCCGGAACGCCGCCGCGGCCGCGGCCGCGCTGACAGGCGCCGCCTCGGCATACTGGGCGGTGCTCGCGCGCGGCGGGCCGGCCGCGGACCGGGACCAGGCGGGGCCCGGCGGCCGGGACGCCGCCATCGCGGCCCTAGCCGAGGCCGGCCGGCTAACCGCGGCCGTCGAAGCGACGGCCGGCGACGTGGCAGCCAGTGCTGGCAACGTGGCGGCCATCGACGTAGCGGCGGCCGCCGCGCGCGCCGCCGCGGCCGCCGTGCTGGGCGACGCGCTGCGGGCGGCGGCGCGCGCCGGGATGAGCCGGGCGTACGGCGAGGAGCTGGACGCCGCGCGGGACGGGGTCGTCCGGGGGCTCGCCGGGCTCGCGGAGGCCCTGGCGGTGGCGGCCCGCGCGATCGCGCGGAGCGTTCCCCCGGCTGGCCAAAACATCGCCCAATCCACCATCCGCCCTATTGTTGGGCCGCTCACCGCGGCCCTGGCGGCCTCCGCGCCGGGCGGGGCGGAGGCGGTGCTCGACGCGGCCGCCGGCGCGGCCGCAGGACTGTCGCCGCGGGGCCCGCCGGCCGGTCGGCTGCCGGAGGACCTGGGCGTCACCCCGGCGGGCTGGGCGCCCACCCAGCCGGACTACGACTACGACATCGACGTCTTCGTCAGCAGGGGCATCGCCCCGCCGCTTACCGCGGGCCTGACCGTCGAGCTGGCGCGCCGCCTGAACCGGGCCATCCGGCCGGCCGCCCCGTCCGGGCCCCTCCCGGCTGGGCATGCTGCGCAGCGGGGGGAGGGGATTGGCCAGGGGCCCGTTCCTCCAGTAGAGCCCAGTCAGCCGCGCGCGCGGGCGTACGCGGTGCCCGCGGCCGCCTGGGAGGCGGCCGCGGCCGGCGGGCGGCTGGGCGACACCTCGGCCGCGTGCGAGCTGTGGGACGCCCGCCAGGAGGAGCCGGGTCCGGAGGGGGCGGCCGCCGCCGCCCTCACGCCGCAGGCCGTCGCGGCGACCGTCGCCCAGGCCCTCGCCCGCGCGTGGGAGGGGCCGGACCGGCCCGCCACGCTCGCGGCGCTGGTGGCCGACGGGGTCGGCCCGGCGCGCGCGGCCGTCGAGCAGGCGCTGTACGAGGCGGCCAGCGACGCGATGCTGGCCACGGCGCTGTGGCGCGCCGGGCCGCAGGCGGGCGCGGCGGCCGCGCGCCAGCTGCGCGAGGACCTCGCGCTGCGCGCGGCCGCCGCCGCCGCGCGGCACGCCCGCGCCGCGCTCCGCGCCGTCGCGGCCGACTCGGCGGCCGGGGATCGGGCGGCCGGCGCGGCCGCGACGCTGCTGGTCGAGCGCGTGTGCGACCGGGCGCTCGCCGGCCGCCGGGCCGCTGGCCGGCGCGACGGCCCCGCCTGGACATTCGGGTCCCCGTTCCCGCTGATCCCGCCGGCGGCGTTCTCCCGGATCCGCGGGATCGCGACCCGACCCCTCGCCCCCGGCGAACTCCCCCCGGGGCTCCGCCCGGCCGCCGCAGGCGGCCTGGGGGGGAGGGAGGGCGCCGGCTAGGCGGCGCGCGGCCGGGTTACGCCGGCCCCTCGTCCGGGGCGGGCTCGGCCGCCCGCCCCAGCCATTCGATCGCCGGGTCCTCCTCCCCGCCCCCCGTCCGAGCTGGGCCCGGACGGCGCAGGTCGGGGCTGTAGTAGAATCGCCGCTCCCCGCGCGCGAGCGCCGCGTCGCGGCGCAGGGTGGTCGCCGCCTCCTCCGGCGGGACCTCGCCCACGAGGCCGAGCGGGAACGCCAGCGCGGCGTCGCCGGCCGCCGCCGCCGCTGCCAGCGCGCGGTCCAGCCGCCGGCCGGCGGCGCGCAGGGCCCCGCCGCACCCCTCCCCCCGTCCATTTCCCTCCCCTCGCAGCTCCCCCCGTAGCGCCGCAGGCGCGAGCGGAGCCCGGAGCGCGGCCGCGGCACAGAGTGCCGCGAGACCCGCCGCCTGCGGGGCGCAGGCGGGGGGCGATGGACCCGGGAGCACTGGGATAAGGCGCCCGGCGGCCAGGCCGACCAGCCCCGGGCCGGCACCGACCTGGCCGACACCCGGCACGAAGCCGCTTGCCGGGAACGCGGCCGCGGCCTGGGCCGTCACGCCCGCGCCGTCCAGGCGGGCGAGAACAGGGGGGGGACGGGGCCCCGCCCCTCCGCCCGGGTTCCGCTCGGGCCGCGCTCCGTCGAGCTGCTTGGCGGCGGCCTCGCGCAGCTGCGCCTCCGCGTCCAGCGCGCGGCCCCAATCGCCGACGCGGGCCGGGTCGCAAAGCGTCGCAAGAACCCGGCCGAGTTGCTCGGCCGGCGTGAGCGTCGGCGGACCGTCGCGGTGGTCGCGGCCCTTGTCGCGATAGTCGCGGCCCTTGTCGCGGTGGTCGCGGCCCTTGTCGCGACGGTCGCGACGGTCGCGTTGGTCGCGGTGGTCGCGGCCCTTGTCGCGACGGTCGCGCCCGCCATCCATAGTGCCGGCTGCGTCCCCCGCCGCAGCTTCTTCCGTGCTATTCTCTGCGGCGGCCTTCTCATCCGACCCGTCGTCCTCGTTGTCCTCGCCAGTATCGCCGGATTCGTCGTCCTTTTGGGCGGCCTTGGCGTCCGCTTGGGCGGCCTTGGCGTCCTTTTGGGCGGCCTTGGCGTCCGTTTGGGCGGCCGGGGGCTGCCCTGCCGCGGCGGCGGCCCCGGGGAGCACCCCGCCGGCCGGGACCGCCAGCAGCTCGCAGACGACGACCCCCTCGCGCCGGACCTCGGCGGACTCGCCGGGCACCCGCGACTGGGCCTGGATGAGCCAGGCCTCGCCGGGCGGCCCGGCGGCGGCGGCGTTGGCGGCGGCGACGGCGGCGTAGCGCAGGCGGTCGGCCGGGACGTAGACGACGGCCGGCGCCCACGCCGGCCCCCAGCCCGCCCCCCCGGCCGGGTCGCGGGCGGCGCCCGCGACGCGCCCGCAGCCCCAGGCGGCGGCCGTGCGGCAGCGGGCGGCCGGCCCGAGCCAGCCGGCCGCGACGCGGGCGGCCGCCGCCTCGGCCTGGCCGACGACTTCGAGGCTTGCGTACATCCTATATGGCCTCCGCGGCTCCATCCGGGGCGCCCCCCGGCTCCGCGGGATCCCGCCCGAGCGGAGCGCCCGGCGAGCAGAATTCCGCGGGCGATGCCGACGCGCTGCTCCGTCCCGGGGCGGCCTACCTCGACTACAACGCGACCGCGCTGATGGAATCCCCGGCAATCCGGGCGATGGCGGCGGCGGCGAACATGGGGAACCCCTCGTCGGACCACGCGGCGGCGCGGGCGGCCCGCGCGGTGCTGGACGACCTGCGCGGCGCGACGCTCGCGGCGATCGGCTGGGACCCGGCCGAGTACGTCGCGGTCCTCACGAGCGGGGCGAGCGAGGCGAACGCCCTGGCGATCGAGGGGCTCGTCCGCAAGGCCAGGTCCGGGGGCGCGGCCCGGCCGGGGGTCGCGATCGGCGCGACCGAGCACAAGTCCGTGGCCGGCTGCGCCGCGCGGCTCGCGGCCGACGGGCTCGCCGCCGTCGCGACGGCGGCCGCCGCGACCGCCCCGTGGTCCACCCGGGGCCCAGACGGGGAGAGGGAAGCCCGGGGCCCAGACGGGAGGGAGGGACAGGTCGGGGGGGCGACGGGCGAGGTGACCCCGGCGGCCCTGGGGGCCGCGCTCGACGCGCTGGGGGCGGCCGGCCCGGTCGCGCTGGCGAGCGTGATGGCCGCGAACAACGAGACCGGCGTCGTCCACGACGTCGCGGGCCTCGCCGCCGAGGCCCGCCGGCGCGGCGTCCCGCTCCACGTGGACGCGTGCCAGTCGTTCGGGAAGGAGCCGTGGCTCGCCGCCCCGGCCGACGCGTGCAGCGTCTCGTACCACAAGCTCGGGGCGCCCCCGGGCATCGGGGCGCTCGCGATCCGCCGGCGGCTGGCCGACGGCCTCGCGCCGCTCGTCGCCGGGACGCAGAACGGCGGGCTGCGCGGGGGCACCGAGAACCTGCCCGGCGCGGCCGGGGCGCTCGCCGCGCTCCTCGGGGCGATGGGCTGGCCGGCCGACTGGCGCGGCCACCTCGCCCGCTGCCGGGCGGCCGGGGCCGACCCGTACGCCGCGCGGCGGGCGGCGAACGCGCGGCTCGCCCGCATGCGGGCGGAGGCCGCCGCCGCGCTGCGGGCGCGGGTGCCGACCGTCCCGTACGCCGACGCCGTCCGCGCCGGCCCGGCCTGCTGCCTCGACCGCGGCCGCCCGGCCCCGACCGTCGTCCTCGTCTCCCCGCCGGACGCGCGGACCCTCCCGAACACGCTGTTCCTCTCGGTCGTCTACCCGCGCTTCTGTAACCGCGCGGCGCGCGCCGCGC
>Ga0172379_10004498_pt1 | contig 20542 bp, 14 predicted proteins | sample GrowelOW334metaG_FD_119756 | JGI IMG/M metagenome (GOLD analysis project Ga0172379, IMG submission 119756) | Groundwater microbial communities from an aquifer near a municipal landfill in Southern Ontario, Canada - Groundwater well OW334 metaG | ecosystem: Environmental > Aquatic > Deep...
CGATGGACCGTATACCGGGCCGACAGCGAACGGCGCGCTGAACTGCTGCAGAAAACCCAGGTTTTAGCGGGTGCGCTGGATCTCGACAACATCAGGGCTCTTTCGGGAAACGAAACGGATCTTGAAAAACCAGAGTACCAGCAGCTCAAGGCACAGCTCGCGGGAGTACGCTCGGCGACTCCGCAATGCCGCTTTATCTACCTTTCCGCCCGCAAAACCGACGGCAGGGTATTTTTTTTAGTTGACAGCGAATCGCCCGATTCAAAAGACTATTCACCCCCCGGCCAGATTTACGAGGAAGTTCCGCAAACCTATCTTCACGTATTTGACACTAAGACCGGAATAGTGGAAGGCCCTGTGCCGGACCGCTGGGGCAATTGGGTTTCCGCTCTTACCCCCATGCTGGACCAAGACACCGGCGCGGTGATAGCCGTGCTCGGCATGGACATTGACGCCGGCAAGTGGAACTGGGAAGTGGCCGCGTGGTCGGCCCTGCCGGTGGGACTGATATTGGTTCTGATTATAATACTGGCGATGGAACTGGTTTCCGTCACAAAAACCGATCCCTCGTCCAAACCCGTTATGGCCCGCCTACTGCCTCCGCTCGCCGCAACGGCGCTGCTTATCGTGGCTGGAACATCTTTTCTGCTTTGGCAGCAGCAGAAACAGATTCTTGAGGCCAAGCTGAAGGACTTTCGCACCGAAGTGGATGTGGCGATGAACAATGACCTGGCACAGCAGGCCAGGGGACTGAAAACCACAATCCAAACCATCGCCGAGGACACTAAAGTAAAAAAAGCCCTGAGCGCTGCCGATACCGCTTCTCTTTCAACCGCCTGGCGGACGCTTTTCGAAACGCTGAAACGGCAAAACATAACGGATTTTTACTTTCTAAACGCCAAGCGCGTTTGCCTGGCGCACCTGAGCAACCCGCAAATGCGGGGAAATATTTTTAACGACAATACGACGTTAACCGCGGAACGGACGCGCAAAGTTTCGGCAGGCATCGAGCTGGATCAGCTTGGCAATCTCACCCAGCAGGCCGTACAGCCGGTCTTTGACGGTGGCCGCCTGGCGGGCTATGTGGGCATCGGCAAGGGGCTCGGTGAAGTGATCGGCGCGGTGCGAAACGAGACCGGCTCGGAGATGGCGATTGCCGTCCACAAAGAATATCTTAACCGCAAGATCTGGGAAACAGGCCTTCGCAAAACAGGACGTGCGGACGGCTGGGACCTTATGCCGCATAACGTCGTGACATATTATTCCCAAGGCAGCCTGCCTGCCGCTTTTGTCCCGATGGCCGACCTGGCGAACGAACAGCCTTATGACAAAACGGACAAAGAAATTTATTCGACCGGAAAATACTGGCGCGTGTTCGTAACACCCATCGCCGTTTCGTCGGGGAAAACAGCGGCTAACCGTCTTGATATCCTAGACATCACCTCTGAAAAAAACGCCTCGCGGCGTTTGCTGCTGATGGAAGGAACAGCCGGCGGAGTGCTGCTTGTTCTGCTACTGGGGTTCATTTACATTATTCTGCGAAGAACGGATTCCAGCATCCGCGCTTACCAGGCGGAACTGCTGCAAAGCGAGGCGAAACACCGCCACCTGGTGCAAAACAGCCATGACATAATTTTCACGATAGACAAAACTGGAGTGTTCACTTTCGTTTCCGCCGCGTGCCGGGAACTGCTCGGTTACACCGAGGAACAGGTGCTCGGACAGGGATTCGAGCGGTTCGTTCATCCCGGCGATCTCGCCCGATGCAGGGTATACCTTGAAAAATTACTTCTGACGGGACGCGAGCGGGAAAGCATAGAATTCCGGATAAAACACGCTGATGGCTCCTGGCGCTGGCACACGATAAGCAGCGTTGTTTTAAAAGACGATACCGACGCCGTGGCGGGCGCGGAAGGGATTTCGCGCGATATCACGGAAAGCAAAACGCTTGAAGACAAATTAAAACTGAGCGAGTCAAACTTCCGCACCTTCTTCGAGACGATGACGGATATGATTTTCGTTGGCGACACGGAAGGCCGCATTATCTTTACAAACGCCGCCGCGATCCGCACGCTGGGCTATACCGGGGAAGAACTGGCCGCCATGCATATGCTGAATCTGCATCCGCAAGACCGGCGCCGGGAAGCGGAAAATATTTTTGCCGCCATGTACCGCGGCGAGCGGGAAACCTGTGCGATTCCACTGGCCGCCAAGGACGGCACCATTATACCGGTAGATACGCGCGCCTGGTTCGGGCACTGGAACAACGAGGTATGCCTTTTCGGCGTGGTAAAAGACCTTCGTTCGGAACAGGAAGCGCAACGCCGGTTTGAAATCCTATTCCGCAACAACCCCGCGCTGATGGCCGTTTCAACTCTTCCGGAGAGGCGGTTAACGGACGTCAACAACTCTTTCCTCCGCGTACTCGGCTATACGCGGGAAGAAGTTATCGGCAAAACCTCCTCGGAACTTTCTCTATTTGCGCGCCAGGAACAGCTGTCCGCAATAGCGGAGATGCTGAAATCAGAAGGCCATGTGGCGGACATCGAAGTGCAGGTCCGCAGGAAAGACGGCTCCGTCCGCGACGGCATTTTTTCGGGTGAAGTCTTAGTCAGCCAGGGGAAAAAGTACTTCCTCGCCGTGATGATAGACATTACGGACCGCAAAAAAGCCGAAGCGACACTGCTGGAGGCCAACGCGCAGCTCGCCCAGGCCACAGAACGCGCCAAAGATATGGCGCGGCAGGCCAATGTCGCCAACGAAACCAAGAGTCTGTTCCTGGCCAACATGAGTCATGAAATCCGCACCCCCATCAACGGCGTTATCGGCATGGCAGGACTTCTGCTGGACACGGAATTAGATGAGGAGCAGAGCCGCTATACCGAAACCGTGCTCACCAGCGCGGAATCGCTCCTGGCTCTGCTTAACGACATTCTGGACATATCAAAAATAGAAGCCGGCAAACTGGAACTTGAAAACCTTGATTTTAACCTGACGGACCTGCTTGGCGAAATGATTGACACACTGGCCTGGCGAGCCCACGAGCAGGGCATAGAACTGATATACAGCATAAACCCAGAAGTGCCGACCCTGCTGCGCGGAGACCCAAGGCGTCTGCGCCAGATTCTAACAAACCTGGCGGGCAACTCAATCAAGTTCACTTCCATCGGTGAAGTGGCCATAACGATATCGGTTGAGCAGGACGGCGGTCAGGATGTCCTTCTGCGCTTTTCCGTGCGGGACACGGGCATCGGCATTCCCAAAGAACAGCATGGCCTGCTTTTCGAAAAATTTTCCCAGCTGGATTCGTCAACCACGCGACGGTACGGCGGCACGGGACTCGGCCTGGCGATCTCCCGGCAGCTGGTCGAACTGATGGGCGGCAGTATCGCGGTGGAAAGCGCGGCGGGTAAAGGCTCCGAATTCAGATTTACAGCGCGGTTCGGAAAACGGAAGGAAACAGAAAACCCGGCGGTTTTCCAGCCAGCGGAACTGCGCGGAGTGCGCGCGCTGATCGTAGACGACAACGCCTCCAGCCGGGAACTGCTCATGGCCAGCCTGTCCGACTGGGGCATGCGGCCGTCAGCCGCGCAGGACGGGGTAACCGGGCTCGTGGCTCTTTATCGCGCGCTCAACGACCGCGATCCCTTCAAAATTGCGGTAATTGACATGCAGATGCCGGGTATGGACGGCGAGAGCCTGGGCCGGACCATTAAAGCGGAAGCCGTCCTGGCGGACACACGCCTGGTGATACTCACGCCCGTGGGAATTCGCGGCGACGCTAAACGGTTTGAGAAAATCGGCTTCGCGGGTTTCGCGCCCAAGCCTGTCCGTCTTCAAGAATTAAAACTCGCCCTGACACTGGCCCTGTCCGACAGTCAACAGGAGAAGGTCCAGACACCCCGCCGCACCGCCCGTGAAATGCTTAACATGTTCGCCGGCAGCAAGGCGCGTATTCTGCTGGCGGAAGATAACAAGACAAACTGCCAGGTGGCGCTGGGAATATTGAACAAACTCGGGCTCGCCGCGGACGCGGTTTCCAACGGCGCGCAAGCCTGCGAAAAACTACGGACCATTCCCTATGACCTGGTGCTCATGGACGTACAGATGCCTGTCCAGGACGGACTTTCCGCCACAAGGGAAATACGCGATCCCGGCTCCCGCGTCCTTAACCACGCTGTGCCCGTAATCGCCATGACCGCCCACGCCATGCACGGCGACAGGGAAAAATGTTTACAGGCCGGAATGAACGATTATATCGCAAAACCGGTATCGCCCATGGCACTGGCGGCGGCGCTGGGAAAATGGCTGCCCAAACTGGAATCAGTCGCGGGGGAAATCAGCATAACGGAAGAAACCGCCGAAGAAGAAAAACCGCCGCAGGGAGAAGCCCCCGGCGCAATCGCGGTCTTCGACCGCGCTGATATATTAAAACGCGTGATGGGCGACGAACAGCTGACGGAAAAACTGATAGCGGGATTCCTGCAGGATATTCCCAGGCAAATAGAACTCCTGCGCGGGTTCATTGACACAGGGGATATGCCCGCCACGGAAACGCAAGCCCATTCCATTAAGGGCGCCGCGGCGAATATAGCGGGCGAAAAGCTGCGAGAGGCCGCCTTGAAACTTGAAAAAGCGGCCATGCGCAATGACAGGGCAGCGGTAACCGCCCTGCTTCCGGAACTGGTGACGGAATTTGAACGGCTCAGGGAAGCTATGAAAAAACACGGTAAAAGATAGGTATAATTTATACAGCCTATGAACACACTAATTGTAGAAGATGATTTCATCAGCAGCCTTCTCCTGCAGGAGCTGCTGAAAAATTATGGCTCCGTATTTGTGGCGGTAAACGGCAAAGAAGCGGTGAAAGCGGTGCAAAAGGCGCTGGAATCCGGCGAACCCTACCATCTTATCTGCATGGACATCAAAATGCCGGAAATGGACGGCATGGAAGCGCTTAAGCAAATCCGCAAGCTGGAGGCGGAACGGCACATAAGTTCCTGGAACGGGGCGAAGATTGTAATGACCACGCACCTCGACGACATGAAAAATGTGAGCGCCGCCTACCGCGAACTGTGCGACGCGTATCTGACGAAACCGATCAGCAAGATGAAACTGCTCGAAGTGCTGCACGACCTGGATCTTATTGCCTGAGAGCGCGGACGGGCCAAGAGAGTTTTACGCTCCGTTCCGATGTTCTATGTTTGCCGCGGAACCGTTCGCACCCGCGCAAAAGCGCGGAAACGCTTTTTGCTATAATTATAAATAAAGCGTTCTATTTTCACGGAGGAACAAATGGCGGATACAATCCTTGAATTATTCACAAAACCGATAATGGAATTATGGGAAAAATTCAAAAACACCATTCCCAATATAGTGACCTCACTCGTTTTTCTTCTCATCGGCATGTACCTGGCGCGGGCAACAAAAACAGTGCTCTCAAGAATGCTCTCGCAGATCCATCTGGACGAGCACACCTCAAAACTCGGCATAAATGAAATTCTGGCGCGCGTGGGTTTCGGCAAATCGCCGGCCTTCATAATAGTTTTCGTCGCCTACTGGACGATAATGCTGATTTTCTTCATTCTGGCGGCCAACGCGCTGGAACTTAACGTTATCTCGCAGATGCTTTCCAGCTTCGTTTTCTTCGTGCCGAAACTGGTGGCCGCCACGCTGATTTTATTCGGCGGAATTCTGTTCGGCCGGTTTTCACGCCAGATTATCGAAAATTCGGCCACGGCGAACAATCTGCCGGGCGGGATGGTGGTTTCCAGGGTTGTGTCCGCGGCGATCGTCTTTTTCGCCGCTCTGATGGCTTTGGAACAGATAGGCGTGGCCATGACGATAGCGCGGGAAGCGTTTCTGATAATCCTCGCATCCGCCGGACTGGGATTCGCGATATCGCTGGGCCTGGGGACTAAAGACGCAATCGCCCAGTTTGTGAAAGAAAAAATAGAAAAAGAAAAAGAGTAACTTCAACCTTAAAAAAGAAAAGCCTCCGCGAAAACGGAGGCTTTTTTATTAAATCCAAAATCCGGCAAGCCGCATGATTAGAAATAAAAACCCCCGCGTTTGCGGGGGTTTTCATTCTTAGTTAAGAGTTATTCCATATAATCCCTGAGCAGTTTACTCCGGGAGGGATGGCGCAGTTTGCGTATCGCCTTGGCTTCAATCTGACGCACGCGCTCGCGGGTAACCTTGAAAATGCGTCCCACTTCCTCAAGCGTACGCGGATAGCCGGAATCTATGCCGAAACGGAGTTTTATTATCTTGGCCTCGCGGTCCGAAAGAGTGTCAAGCACGCCGGCGACCTCCTGCTTGCGCAGAAAATCAACCGCCGAAGAGGACGGGCCCGGCCCGCTCTTGTCTTCGATAAAGTCCTCAAGGTGCGAATCCTCATCCTCGCCTATCGGAGTGGACAGGGAAATGGGGTCCTGCATGATCTTGAGCACGTTTTTCACTTTCTCAATGGAAATGTGCAGATGTTTCTTGTATTCCTCAAGATTCGGCTCGCGCCCGAATTCCTGGCGGTAACGGTTGGTGACCTTGGTGAGCTTTGAAACCAGCTCCTTCATATGCACGGGAATGCGGATTGTGTTCGCCTGGTCGGCAATGGCGCGGTTAATGGACTGGCGTATCCACCAGGTAGCGTAAGTGGAAAACTTGAAACCGCGTTTATACTCGAATTTTTCCACGGCCTTCATAAGCCCCAGGCCGCCCTCCTGAATCAGATCGGACAGTTCCAGATTGGAATTCACGTGTTTTTTGGCTATTGAAACAACAAGCCGCAAATTCGCTTTTATGAGTTTCAGCTTGTCCTGCAAAATCATGTCTTCCAGGAAAACGATGCGCTCGTTGAGTCCAAGAAATTCCGCGGAGGGAACGGGCAGGGTTTTGCAAAGCCGGTCCATCCGCTGCTTGACCTGCTCGCAGGTTTCAATCGCCGCTTCGTAAGCCGTGACCGACGCGCCGGTGTGCGAACGGAACTGCTCGCGGGTTATCTTTTTGGCCTGGTATTTTTTGTAGGAGCTGGCGGCTTCGTCTATATTGCCGAATTTGGCTTCATAGCGGTCCAGATCGCCTTTGCATTCGTAAAGCTTCATGGCGATGCTTTTTATCTTATTGGTGAGCCGCTTGATTTTATCCTGGTTCAGATTGAGCGACGTTATCTGCGCGACAACGGCTTTTTTCTTTTTATCAACCTCGTTCTGCGCCTTATGGAGCGCTTCTTCTTTAAGCGAACCGGAGCGGATGGTGTCGGAAAGTTTCGTAATCTCGCGCTCGTTTTTGCCGATAAACTGGGCCACCTGCTTAAGCTTGCGCCGCATGGCCGACAGTTCCTGCGTGGATTTGCGCCCGCGCGGCATGAGTTCTTTGGGCGTCATTTCGTCCTGCTCGACCAGATCTTCCCAGCTGCATATTTCGCGCATGGTTATCTGCGATTCCAGCACCAGCTGGCGCAGTTCTTTTTCCCGCTCGCGGATATTGCGGGCGAGCGTTATTTCCTCGTCGCGCGACAGAAGCGGCACTTTTCCCATTTCGGAAAGATACATCCTTATGGAATTGGAAATGTCTGGGCTGGCGACCCATTCCTCGGTGTAAGCTTCCTTCTCGGCCAGCGCCATGGCCTTATATTTTTTCCGGTCAACCACGGCAATGCCCAAATCTTCAAAAGTTGTCATCAGGCCGTCAATTTCTTCGCTGCTCATTGACGCGGTGGTGAGGGAACGGTTGATTTCCTCAAGCGTGAGGTAACCGTTTTCCTTTCCGTGCTCGATAAGTTCCCGCAAAGCCTTGTTATATTCTTGCATACCTACTCCTTTATGCCCTTACTTGATTTGAGCGTGACACCCAGTTTAAACTGCTCTTTCAGTAGTTCAGCCGGCGCGTCCTGGCCCGCTTTCCTGAGCTGAACAAGCCTGCCGGTTATTTCCCGGTATCGGCGCTGAATCCGCGCCTTTTTAATCATTTCCGCGCAGGCGGTTATTTCCCTCGCCGCGTCAAATACCTGCGGAATTTCCAGAACGGACAGCCCGTAAACCAATTGCGCCAGTTCCGGCTGGCGTTGCGCCAGTTCGGACGCGAGGCTGGACACGGCTGCGCCTTCATCCAGCAGAAGTTTGAGGCAGGCCAAAAGCTTCCACGCGTGCGCGGAGGAAAATTCGCTTTCCTCCAGATTATCCGCCAGGCGGATGTACTGCGGATACCGCAACAGATACCGCACAATATCCCGTTCCTCCGCCGGAGGTTCTGGGATTTTTTCAGCCGCGGGCGCTTCCGCCGGTTTAGCCTCAGCCTGAAAGCCGCCGGAGCGGGCCTGCTCGCGCACCCTGTTGGCGAAGGCCGTTTCCGTAACGCCCAGGCGTTCCGAGGTTTCGCGTATCCATTCCGCGCGCACAATCTCGTCGGGCACGATCGCCACGGTTTCAGCCAGAATATCGGCGGCTTTCGCCTTGTCCTGCGCCGAAAGCGGCATTTTCATTTCCTTCAAAACCAAGCCGGTGTGAAAAGAAGCCACGTCAACGGCGGCACCGATAAGATTTTCCAAAGCCTGCGCGCCGTTTTCCTTCACATAATCGTCCGGGTCAACACCGCCCGGCAGCAAAGCTATCTTTGAATACAAGCCTGACGACGCCAGAATCTTGCCCGCGCGCAAAGCCGCGCGAATCCCGGCTTCGTCTCCGTCAAAAAGCACCACGATTTCCGCCGCATAGCGTTTCAGCAGGGCCGAATGCCCCTCGCCAAAAGACGTGCCCAGCGGCGCGATTGTGTTTTCCACTCCGGCCTGATGGCAGGCGATAACGTCCATATAGCCTTCCAGCAGCACCGCCCGGGAAGTTTTTCTTATCGCCTGGGCGGCCCGGTTAAGGCCGTACAATATCCTGCTTTTAACAAAAACCGCTGTTTCCGGAGAATTCAGATACTTGGGCTGGCCCTCATCGAGTATCCGCCCGCCGAAAGCCACGATATCGCCGCGGTGGTCTATTATCGGGAACATCAGCCGGCCCCGGAAATAATCCCGCGCGCCCTGCTGTGTTTCGGAAACCAGCCCGGCCTTCCGCAAAATCGCCGGACTGTAACCCGCTTTCGCCGCCGCGCTGACCAAGCCGGTCCCGCCCGCGGGCGAAAAACCCAGCATAAATTTTGAAACGGTTTCCGCGCTCAGGCCGCGTTTTACGATATAATCCCGCGCCCGCGCGCCCGCAGGGGTTTCAAGCGCTTTACTGTAATACCCCGCCGCGAACTCAAGCGCTTTTTTAATGTCTATGCGCTCTTTCTGCTCGGGCCCTAAAGCCCGGTTGTCGGGCCGCCACTCAAGACCGGCGCGCTTGGCCAGCCGTTCAGCGGCCTCATTGAATGGGAGGTTTTCGATTTTCATCAGAAACGCGAAAACATCACCGCCCGACTGGCAGCCGAAACAGTAAAACAAACCCTTATCCTGGTTAACGGTGAATGACGGGGTTTTTTCGTTATGGAAAGGACACCGGGCCTTATAAGTGCGTCCCGCTTTTTTAAGCGACGGCACATATTCCCGTATCAACTCCACAATATCCACGCGTTCGCGGATCGCTTCAATAAGTCCAGGTTCCGTCATCGTTTATGAAACAGCCGGACAGCCGCCCATAGAGCGGCTGTCCGTTATATCCTTGGGCGCCGATTAATAGCGGCGGCGTTTGGCCCGGCGCATTTTGCGCTGGGCTTCTTGTGATTTCAGTTTGCGCTTCACGCTGGGGGTTAAGTAGAATTCCCGGCGTTTTATTTCTTTAAGGATGCCGTTCTTCTCGCATTCCCGTTTGAAACGTTTAAGCGCTTCTTCTAATGATTCGCCATCGCGAACTTTGATGAAAACCACGGTTGAATCACCTGCCTTTTTGCTTTAAAGGTATATAGCACAAACAAAATCTGTTCAGCCTAGCCCGGAGGCCAGGCCATCCGCCGGCCCGAGAGCAGATGGTAATGCAGATGCTCCACGCTCTGGCCCGCGCCCCTGCCGTTATTGGCGACAAGGCGGTAATCTTTAAGCCCCTGCTCTTCCGCTATTTCTTTAGCTGCCAGCTGAATACGTCCCAGCAGTTCGACATCTTCCGGCCCCGCCGCGCTCAAACTGGCTATGTGTTTGACCGACACTATGAGAATATGGGTTGGCGCCTGAGGGTTTAAATCGCGGAACGCGATTATACCCTCTTTTTCATAAACCATGCGGGCCTGTGTTTCCCCGCAGGCTATTTTGCAAAAGATACAGTTGGACATTGCCTATATTTTAGCCCTTTTGGAGCGTTTTATCAAGCCACGGGCCTCGGATTAAAAAGAATTTTAAATTCGGAGCCTTTTCCGGCGGCGCTTGCCACTTCAATTTTCGCGCCGTGCGCGTCGGCTATTTTTTTAACAAAAGCCAGGCCAAGCCCCCAGCCTTCCACCTGACCCGAAAAACAGCTTTCAACCTGATAAAATTTATTGAAAATCTTGCCCGTCTCCTCCGGGGGTACGCCAGCGCCGTTGTCTTTAACGGAAACATGGGGTAACCCGCCGTTTTTCAGCACGGCAATATCCACATTTTTTACCAGCGAGGAGTTGAATTTCAGGGCATTGGCGATAAGTTCCGCAACAGCTTTTTTCACAAGAGACTGGTCGCCCGGTATTGTGCAGGCCGGCATAGTATGCACATTAATTATTATCTTGCCGTCGCAGGAGGAGGACTGGCAGGAACCGTCCTGCGTGTAGATGTTCACGCGGCAATCATCATAAAGCGAAGCAACATCCCGGGCCGCGGCGCACACCGTGTCCGACAGGTCAAAATCCTTGCGCTCGACATTTTCCGGGGATAAACTTTCCACCGCCGTAAAATTCACCAGTTGTTCGATAAGGGAACCCAGCCGCCTGCTCTGCCGCGTTATGGTGGCGATGGATTTTACCGTTTCGGCGTCTCCGGAACACTGTTCCGCCAGAACTTCCACATACCCGTTTATCACCATAAGCGGAGTGCGCAGTTTATGCGAGATAAGCGACAGGAAATCGCGCGAGAGCAATTCCTCCTTCCGCCGTTCGGTGACATCCCGGAACAGCCAGAGCCAGCCTTCGCGGGTGCGGACCCCGTGCCCGTCGTCCCGCATAAGGGGAACCACGCTGCCTTCAAGATAAAGTTTTTTCGGTTCGTTCCGCTCGCACTCGAAATCAGTAGCGCCCGCGTCAGACGACAAAAGTTCTTCCAGAGACGGTTTAACCGTCATGCCTTTAAGCATTTCGGCAATGTCCGCGCCGGTTCCGCCCGTGAAACTTTTCGCGGTTTCATTGGCCATTTTCACACGGCGGTTTTCATCGGTAAGAACAACGCCTTCCCGCATACGCGTGAAAACAAGATTTAAAAGGCGTTTTTCCTCTTTAACGGAAGAAAACAGCCGCGCGTTCTCTATCGCTATGGCGGCCTGGGCGGCGAACGCCTCGAAATTGCGCAAATCCCTCTCGTCAAACGGCCCATCAATGCGGTTTAACGCCTGCACGACACCGATAACGTTGCCCTTCACTATCATCGGGCAGGCTATCACGGTTTTAGTGGTGAACCCGCTTTTCTGGTCTATCGCTTTATGGTGCGAAGCGTCCAGGTCCACATCGTTCACTATTACGGAGCGGGCCTCGGAAACCGCGCGTCCCGCTATGCCCTGTCCGGGTTTAAGGCGGATTTTCTGGATTTCAGGGTCAAGGCCCAATGCAACGTCGAAATACAATTCCCCGGTATTGGGATCAATAAGATAAAGAGAAGCGCGCTCAGCCCCGACAACCCGCGCGGCGAGCTTCATAATGTAATTCAGCAAATCGTCCAGCTCAAGTTTTGATGACAGCAGCCTGCTTACCGTCACCAGCATTTCCAGGCTGGAATTATCGTCTCTCTGCATTATCAGAACCCGAACTTCACCAGTACTTTGTAGTAATTTCTTATCGAGTAGCTTCCCTGCGCGATCCAGTTATAATCAAAATTGAAAAAGGCATTGTCCATTATCTTGATGCGCATTCCGGCGCCCAAACTGTTTATCGCGGGTACGTCTGTAACGAACGTCACATAATTATACCCTAAATACATGGCGGCGCTTTTCGTGTCGTCCTGAAACCGCGTGAATTGCAAACCGGCGGACCATTGGGGAAAATCAAGAGTCGCCGCCATAATGCCCAGGTCAGCGAGCTCGCTTTGATCCATACTGATATCAGTGAAAGTGTTGCCGTGCACACGGCTGAAATACTGAAAAGCCGCCCCTTTCAGCAAAAAGTTGAACTGCCCGAAGTAATCCTGATTATAATCCAAGGTGTAGCACAATTCGGGGATACTGGTGCCGTAGCTGTTGTCCTTGGTTATCTGAAACGCCGAGCCGACGCCCAGTGCGAAACTCGACGAAAATTCCGCGCCCGGTTTGCCGTAAAGACTGAAAATGGTTTTATTGACGAATCCGGCCGCCGTATTATCCACGCTTTTGGTTCCGGGATAGAAAAACAGGCGGAAAAAATTTAGACTATTATCCATAGTGACGTACCACGGCATCCGCACCGTGTACACGACATCGGAAAACTTCGGCGCTTTATATGTAGCCAGTTCCACACCCAGAATAGAATTGGGATCGGCAATGCCGTAACCTGCCAGACGGGTAGCCTTATAGCCTCCGTCTCCTATTGTGGCGTCGCCCTCCACCCAAAAAGCCGACACCGGCGCCGCGAAAGCGCACATGGCTAAAACTGCCATGATTTTTCTGCAAAATCTCATCTTCATCACGTTCCGCAACTCCTAATCAATAAGAGGTAACTATGATAAGTATATATATTTAAGAAACAAAAGGAATATCTTTTTTATAACCAGCGGTCTTTTGATATAATGGGAGCATGAAAATACGATATTTTTTATCCTTATTGTTACTTTGCGCGGCGGTAGCCGCTCAGGAAAACATACTGCCGCAGGAAAACACTCAGGTTGTCGCGGCTGACGCCGGAGGCAACAGTTACACCGTGACAGGACGTTACAACAACTATAACACCTTCCTTCACATAACGAAAATGGACCTTAACGGATACCTGATGTGGGATACGGATTACAACAACGGCAGCAACCAGGTCCCCGTAAGCGCCGCGGCCGGAAACGACGCTCTCGTTATCCTGGCCCTGCAAAAAATGAACGGGTACAAAACCTTCGCCCTGATCTCTTACAGTTTCAACAACTACCTGCTGTGGAACCGGCTTTACGACGACGGGATGAACAACATTCCCGTGAGCATGGCGATAGACAAAGACGGCGCCATTTACGTCTGCGGCCAGGTCCGCACGGGCAACCAGTACCGCGCGAAATTATGGAAATACGCTTCCAACGGCGCGTATATCTGGTCCGCCACCTACGACGGAGTCGGAAACAGCTACGCGCAGCAGCTGCAAATGCTGTTCAACGGCAATGTGGCTTTGGGCGTGCAGGTCTTCACCGGAACGACCGGCGCGGGCCAGTACCAGCAGGTAATGGTAATGTACGACACCAACGGCTCAAGGCTTTACCAATGAGGCGGCTTATGAAAAAAACATTCTCTCTTAAAAGCATCCTGGCCCCGGCATTTTTATGCCTCTGCCTAGCTCCGCTGTCCGCGGCGGGCGCTTTCGTTACCGCTTTGCCCGGCAAGCCCTACACGCTGGACCCCGCCGGCATGTATGACCGCTACAGCGTTATGGCCGCCGTCAACGTTTACGAACCGCTGGTCGCGTTCGGGACGGCTTCCTATCACTCTGATTTCCAGCCCATGCTGAGCACGGAAGTGCCGACAAAGGAAAACGGCCTTCTTTCAGAAGACGGAAGAACCTACACTTTCCCGATACGCAAAGGAATCAAATTCCATGACGGCACCGAACTTACCGCCGAAGACGTGCGTTATTCCCTCATCCGGCTCATGCTGGCGGACAGGATTGAAGGGCCGTCCGTGCTTTTCCTCAAACCCATTATGGGCGTGAACTCGACGCGCGACGGCAAAGGCAATATCTCGATCAGCTTTGCCGATGCGGAAAAAGCGGTAAGGGCGGAAGGAAACAATGTCATCGTCACTTTAAAACGGCCTTACTCCCCCTTTCTTTCGCTTCTGGCGGCATGGCCGTTCACGGTCTCCAAAGCCTGGTGCGCCGCCAACGGCGAATGGGACGGCACCGAAGCGACCTGGAAAAAATACAATAACCGGCCCAGAGAAAACTCCTATCTGCGCGACCACGCAAACGGAACCGGTCCCTTTAAACTGGAAAGCGTTGCCCCCCAAACGGGCCGCATGGTTTTAGCCAGAAACGAGAACTACTGGCGCGAACCGGCAAAGCTTGAGCGGCTGGTGTTCATGACGGAGCCCTCCGAATTCACAAGGCAGGCGCTGATTGAAACGGGCGACGCCGATTACGCGGAATTCGACCGCACCAGCCTCAAAGACCTGGAAAAAGTGAACGGCGTGACAATTATTGACGGCATAAAAAACCATTCAACCGGCGATTTCATCGCCTTCACTTTTAAGATTGATACCGCTTCAAATCCCATGACCGGCAGCGGAAAACTTGACGGCAAAGGAATCCCTTCGGGCTTTTTCTCCAGCCAAGACGTCCGCAAAGGGTTCGCCTATGCGTTTGACTATGAAAAGTTTTTCAGGGAAGTCCTCATGGCAAAAGGCGTTCGGATGACAACGCCCGTGGCGCGCGCCGCCGCCCCAAAGGACGCGCCGTTCACCTACAATCCAGCAAAAGCCGAGGAACTTCTCAAAAAAGCTTTCGGCGGGAAAGTATGGAAAAACGGTTTTAAATTGGAAGCGCAGTACAACCTTGCCGATCCGCAGGCTCACGCCATCATCGCAATACTGGCTGAAAGCCTGAAAAAACTAAACCCGAAGTTTGACTTGCGCGCCCGCCCGGCAACCTATTCCGACCTGAAGCTGGGCATACGCGGCAAGCGCACACCCATGTACATCAAGCGCTTTGAGCCGGACTATCCGGCCTATTACAATTACGCCTCGTCGCTCATGCACAGCGACGGGCTTATCGCCAAAGGCGAACTTTACTCCAACCCCAAAGCCGACAAGGCCTGCGAAAACATCCTTTATTACAAGGGCAGTGCGGAACGGGAAAAATTCCTGGGCGAACTGGACAAAATCTATGCGCAGGACGCGCCCTTCATTCTCCTGTTCTCGCCGGAGGATTTCAAGGTTTTCCGTTCGGGCATTACCGGAATGGACGACAATTCCGGCATATACGCGATACACAACTTCGTGAATTACTATAAGGTAAAAGAACCGGCAAGCCAGAATTAATTTAAAAAAGCCCGCCGGAAGGCGGGCTTTTTGTTTCTAGTATAGAAGAAAAGATTTTCTTTTTTCCCGGAACGGCCCGCTGTTTTCCTCAAACGCGGCCAGTATTTGTTCCGGCGGCGCGCCGGTTTTATACAACTCCTCAAAAATTCCGTTGCCGGTCATTCTTTTCATATCCTCCCACCTGATGGAGAAAGCTTCAGCCCCCGTGTCGCGCAGGGCGCAGGCAAGCCGCACGAAAAGTTCGACGGCGCGCAGTTTGGCCCGGTCAGTCACGCGAAAGGCCAGGCCGGGACACTTCTGTCCGGCCAAAACATCCTTCTCCGGCGTGCGCGTGGCGGAGGAAATTTCAACGCCCGGAACGGAAGACATATGCGCGAGCGTTTTTTCCGGCTCCAGCCAGGGCGCTCCTATCCACAAAAAAGGCTCTGCCGTTCCGCGCCCCACGGAAACATTTGTCGCCTCGAAACACGCAATGCCGCTGTAAATATCCGCCGCGTCCGCGCTGCGGATATTGGGCGACGGATTGACCCACGGAAGGCCCGTTTCCTCATACGGCATATCGCGCCGCCAGCCTTTCATTTTAACAACATGCGGCTTCGCCTTAAGCCCCAATCTGTCGGCATGAAACAAGGCCGCCTCGCCGGGAGTAAAGCCATGCCGCAACGGGACCGCCAGATAAGCCGTGAAAGCCCGCACCGAGTCATCCAGTACCGGACCCTCGACAATAGTTCCGCCCGCCAGGTTGGGACGGTCCAGCACATAAAATTCTATGCCGTATTTATCGGCCTCTTCCAGCGCGTAGGCCATGCTGGTGAGATAGGTGTAAAACCGCGCGCCCACATCCGCCATATCAAAAACCAGAGCGTCAACGCCTTTTAACATTTCCCAGGTCGGCCGTTTGACCGCGCCATAAAGACTATATATAGGAACACCGCAGGCCGAAACGCTGGAATTTAAAACCGTCTCGCCATGATCCGCCCGGCCCGAAAAACCGTGTTCCGGGCTGAACACCGCCGCAAGCTTTACGCCTTTGGCGGCGGAAAACAGACTGACAATATCCCGCCCGTCTTTGGCAACCGCCGTGCGGTTGGCGAGCAGGGCCACGGTTTTCCCCCTGAAAAGCTCGAAATCCTGCGCCGCGGCAACGTCAAGCCCGCTGTCCGCCGGGAAAACCGGCAAACATGCGGAGAACAGCAAAGTAGAAATAAAAATTTTTCTCATTCTTTCATTTAAGCAATTTTATCCCGAACAGGCACTAGCGGACGCGGCGTTTTGTTGTTGACAGGAAAATTATTTAGGTGTAAAATATTAGCAGTCGGTTATCGCGAGTGCTAATTATTCAACGGGGCATTAAAGCCATATGCGTATTCTGAAACCGGAAATAGCCGTCGAACGTGAACACTGCATTCTGCGGTGGATAATCCAGGAATTTGTGCGGAGCCGCCATCCTGTCGGCTCCGAGCTTATCGCGAAAAAATGCGGGTTGGGAATTTCCAGCGCCAGCGTGCGCAGCATAATGAAAAAACTTGAGGACGAAGGCTACCTGGCCCAGTCCCACACCTCCGGGGGCCGGCTCCCCACCGACAAGGCTTACCGTTTTTACGTTGACTATCTCTCGGAAGTGCGCAAACTCGCCCTTGAAGAACGCCGGCGCATAGAAGGCGAATACAAACGCCAGATGGACGAGATTGACCGCGTCATGGCGCAGACCTCAAAACTGCTGGCCTCCATTTCCCATTCGGCGGGTTTTGTTTTCTCTTCCGGAATAGCGAGCCAGAGCATCGCCAGAATGGACCTGCTTCCGCTGGGACGCGACTATATTCTGGTGATGATCGTAACGCAGTCCGGCTCGGTGAAGCACTGGCCGGTGCAAACGGAAACGGAAATACCGCCCGAAAGGCTGCGGCTCATGTCCGTGTTCCTGAACGAACACCTCTCCGGTTTGCCGATAAGCGAAGCGCGGCGCGTACTGTGGGACTACCTCCGCAGCGGGCAGGACGATCTGCGCAACGCGGCGGAACTGGCGGGCAGATTCCTTCAGACCATCGAGCGGCAGGGCCCGGAGGAAACGGACCTGCATATAGAAGGGATAAGCCAACTCGCCGGTCTGGTTGACGAAAAAGATTTCTCCGGTTTTTTCGACATGCTCAACATCATGCAGGAAAAACGCCGGTTTATTGACATGCTGAAAAACCAGCTGGACAGTTTCGTGCAGGACGCCGTGCCTGCGGTGCGGGTTTCCATCGGCGCGGAAAACAATCTTAAGGAACTGCGCCAGATGAGCCTTGTAACGCGCAGCTACCGCGTGGGCGACAAATGCGTAGGCATTGTGGGCATTCTCGGCCCGCGGCACATGGAATATTCCAAGGCGATATCCCTGGTCACATTCATGAGTTCACTCATGGAGGATTCCATAAGCCAGTGGGAAAAGTTCATGATAAGCAAAGACGGGCAATTTTAGGGGAACTATGAAACACAAGGACAAAGAAACTCCCAAACAGGAAACGGAAAATTCCGCGCAGGAAACCGCGGCGCCGCAGGAGCAGACGGGCGCAAAGGAAACACAGCCCGATTATTACGACCAGCTGCTCCGGCTGAAAGCCGAGTTCGACAATTACCGCAAGCGCGTTGAACGCGAAAAGCCGGAACTCATCAACTGGGGCAAACGCGAAACGCTTATGAGCCTGCTACCGATCTACGACGTCATGCTGCACGCGAAATGCCAGCTGGACAAGATTATGGCGGGCGAAAAAACCGAACAGGAAATAAAAGACCTGTGCCTCGGCATTGACATGATTTTCAAGGAGTTCGAAAAAGTGTTCGCGAGCCAGAACGTGCGCCCCATGCTGTGCGTGGGCGAACCGTATGACCCGATGAAACACGAAGTGTTAAGCGTCGTTCCCGGCGACGGGACGAACGACGGCCTGGTGGTCTCCGAAATGCAGAAAGGGTTTATCTGCGGAGATAAAATCCTCAGGCCCGCGCGCGTATGCATAGCCAAAGCGCCCGCCCAAGCGGAAGAAAAAGCCGCCGAATAAGCGGAAAATAATTTAAATAAGGAAAAGTCACAGGAGGAACAGATGGCAAAAATAATAGGTATTGATCTTGGAACTTCCAACACGGCAGCCGCCGTTATGGAAGGCGGACACGCGACGATTATTCCCTCTGCAGAGGGAAGTTCAGTCGGGGGAAAAGCGTTTCCGTCTTACGTGGCGTTTACCAAAGACGGGCAGATGCTGGTCGGCGAGCCGGCCCGCAGGCAGGCGGTAGCGAATCCGGAGGGGACCATTACCGCTTTCAAACGGAAAATGGGAACAACTTTCAAATACAGCGTAAACGGCAAGGAATTCACGCCCCAGCAGCTGTCGGCGTTCCTGCTTCAGAAAGTGAAGACGGACGCAGAAGCCTTCCTGGGCGAGAAAGTGGAAAAAGCGGTTATCACCGTGCCGGCCTACTTTAACGACAACCAGCGCCAGGCCACCAAAGACGCGGGCACCATAGCGGGCCTCGAAGTCATCCGGCTGGTTAACGAACCGACCGCCGCGGCGCTGTCTTACGGAGTGGACAAGGCGGGCAAGGAACAGAAAATCCTGGTTTTCGATCTGGGCGGCGGAACGCTCGACGTTACCATCATGGAAATGGGGAAAGAAGGCACCTTCGACGTGATTTCCACATCCGGCGACACCCAGCTGGGCGGCACCGACATGGACAACACGCTCATCGGCTACATTTGCGACGAATTCCGCAAAAATACCGGTATAGACATCCGCAACGACCCCACGGCCCAGCAGCGGCTTAAGGAAGCGGCGGAAAAAGCTAAAATCGAACTGTCCACGGTAATGGAAACAGAAATCAACCTCCCGTTCATCACCGCTGACGCGTCCGGCCCGAAACATCTCCAGCTTAAAATTTCCCGCGCGAAACTCGAATCGCTGATTGACGATATCGTCAAACGCTGCGGCAAATCCATTGACCAGGCGTTAAACGACGCCAAACTCAAGCCGGAAAATATTGACAAGATCATTCTGGTCGGCGGACCCACCAGAATGCCGGTAGTGCAGAAATTCGTGGAAAAACACGTCGGCAAAACGATCGAGCGCGGCGTGGACCCCATGGAATGCGTGGCGACCGGCGCGGCCATCCAGGCCGGCGTGCTAACCGGCGAAGTGAAGGACGTACTCCTGCTGGACGTGACGCCGCTTTCACTCGGCCTTGAAACGCTGGGCGGCGTGACCACCCGGCTCATCGAGCGCAACACCACCATACCGGTGCGCAAAACGCAGATCTTCTCGACCGCGGCGGACAGCCAGCCGGCGGTAACCATCCACGTCCTGCAGGGTGAAAGACCGAAAGCGATGGATAACGTGTCGCTCGGCAAATTCGATCTGGACGGCATTCCCCCCGCACCGCGCGGAGTCCCGCAGATCGAAGTCACCTTCGACATTGACGCCAACGGCATCCTGAAAGTTTCCGCAAAAGACCTCGGCACAAGCAAACAACAGCACATAACGATATCGGCACCCAACAAACTTAAGGACGACGATATCAAGAAGTATGTGCGCGACGCCGAACAGTACGCCGACGCCGACAAGGAATATAAGGAAAAAGTCGAGGCTAAAAACCAGGCGGACAGCGTGATCTACCAGACGGAAAAGGCACTGCGCGATTACGGCGACAAGATCTCGCAGGAAGAACGCCTTAACGTTGACCGCGCATTAAACGATCTTAAAGACGCGGTAAAGGCGGACGACACGGAAAAGATCAAAAAAACCACCGACGCGGCATTGCAGGCTTCACAGAAACTGGGCGAGATTATCTACAAACAGTCCCAGGCCGAGCAGCAGGGCGCGGCAGGTGCGGCGCCGGGCGGCAACGGCGGAGAACAGCCTTCCGCGGCAGCGGGCAAACCCGAAGACGTGGTTGACGCCGAAGTCGTTGACGAAAACAAATAAAACCAGCATACGGCCCGCTCCGCTCACAGCGGAGCGGGCCAAACAGGCATATCATGAAAAGAGATTTTAAAGTGGTTTTCCCGCGAAAAGTCGTGGAACTTGTAAACGAGCGGCAGTCCTATCTCAAACGGCATGTCCCCGATGACAGAACGAAATGCCTTTTTTGCGGCGCGGAAATTTCAGCCAGAAATTTTTTCCTTTTAAAAGACGGAGAAACGCGCTATACCATCGGCTGCGTGCATTGCGGCGGCGCGCGCGAAACCGTGCCGAGCGTGAACCCGTTCATGTTTATTAACA
>Ga0172379_10004499_pt1 | contig 20541 bp, 19 predicted proteins | sample GrowelOW334metaG_FD_119756 | JGI IMG/M metagenome (GOLD analysis project Ga0172379, IMG submission 119756) | Groundwater microbial communities from an aquifer near a municipal landfill in Southern Ontario, Canada - Groundwater well OW334 metaG | ecosystem: Environmental > Aquatic > Deep...
CATTATCTATGGTTACGTCATGAAAGAACAAAACCAGCCTCGCAAAAAGAGCTATTGCCAGGATCAGGAGCACTGGAATGCTCCCTCTGCAGATTTTATTGATATTTTTCAGCATCTGTCGGATCTTAAATAAACAAAACATCCCGGATAACGAGCTCACAAGCACAACGCAGGCCCTGCGTCACTTGACTTGGAACAATTTAATGTCAGATACCGAGCTGTCTTCAAAAACAAGATAAACGTCGTTCGAAAAATCTTGCAGACTGGCCAAATCTTTATAGTTTTTCCTTACGCCAAGATATCTTTTGTCCACTATGATATATTTAACATTGTTGGCTTTAGCGAATTTTATCACATTTTCCGCACTGGTATCGGGAAATGTTATTCCCAAACTGTCCATACCCGCGTAAAAAGAAACTTCGACGGGCCGTCTGGACATGATAAGACCGCCGCCCTCGCCGCTATCTGAATTATTTTTAATATATTCTCCCGCAATTTTATATTCATATGCCAGGCTGTTTTCAGTGGGAGGAAATGACCTGTCACGGACATTGGTATTGATGCAAAAAGCATAATTGCAGAAACCCCCGAACTCATTGGTAACGAACGATAGATATAAAAATAATATAAAACTTGACGATATCAGGACTATCACCAAATTTTTTATGAAAACGGTGAATTTCCTTGGCAACAACTCGGTTCCGGGACCTTTATATCCGGCATACCCCAAAGAAGCAAACAGGATCAGAAATATCAGCACCTGCGCGAGATACCTGCTTTCAATGTGGAATATCGGAAACATTATGAGCAGTTCGGCCGACAGGATGGAAAGCACAAGGATGTTTTTTCTGTTTTTCTGATCCCTGACCGCATAAATGATAGCCAATAATATCGGCAGCAAGAGAATGCCCGCCCAATGATCGGCTGACAAGGCATATGCCTCTGATCTGAATCCGGCAATATATCTTCCGGAGAAATTATTATCCAAAAGAACGGTCAGAATGCTGGTATTTTTGAACTCTTCTTTTGGATAATCCAATTCATTCGTCTGTTCATTATAATTCGCCTCATTTTCCTCATACCGCAAAAAATGATCTCTGCTCAAACGGGACATATCCGCACCGTCGAAATTTATTCCGGCAGCCAGATTCGTGCTCATTTTGGCGGTAATGGCAGGCTTTCCGGTCTTTTGCGAAAGAAAATAGACATACGGAAACATCACGAAAAATGTGACAAATAAGACCAAAAGAAAGCGTAATAAAATTTCATACTGAAACTTCTTTATTATCCGCAATAAGAAAATAAAGGGCAGGACCATTAAAAGCAGTCCCTCTGGACGGATAAGATAGGACATGCCTATGGAGAAGCCGAAAAAAACCGCATTTTTGTTCTTGGGTTCCTTACTTAGCCTGAGAAACAGATAAAAAGAAAGCAGAGTGAAGAAAAAAAACATGGACTCGGAATAAACTTCCTGAGAAAACAATATCAAAGTGGAGTTCGTAGCGGCAAAAAAAGATGCGAACAGTCCGGCCTTCTCGCCGCTCATTTCCCTTCCGGTAAGATAGAACAGATGCACAAGCAAAGACCCGAAGACAAAAGATACGAATCTGAGGGAAAAGAGGGGATTATTGAAAAAATGATCGGCTAATCCTACGGCGATCGGATAGCCGGGAGGAAAAACAATATCCACCAGATCGCCTCCTGAAGTTGCATACCGCCCGGTCTCTATAAAGTTTTTCCCGGACTGGGCATAGAGGACTGCATCCGCAATAACAGGAACATCTCTGGCATAAAGGAACAAAAATCTTGCGAAGATCGCGACAAATAATATCGAGACCAGCAATGCCCTTGCTTTCCGTTCCTTGGTATAATTCATCATAAAACGAAAAAGAAATTATGAGAAACACAACGCCGGACGCGACCACAGAATCCTTTTATCTTATTTTGACAGATCAGATCTTTTCAGCAACGATAACTACCGAACAGCCAAATGGCATTTCTATCTTATCAATAAGACAGGACTCAACGCGTAATATTGCAGCAAGCAAACTGTTGATAATGCCGGGAAGCATAAAATATGCGCTATTGGTCCGACTACTCTTGGAAAATTTCTTGCTGATCAGCCTGAAAACAAAAATGATCGGAAACATAAAGGTTATGCAGTGTGTTATTTTTATTGTCCTGAAACCCCTTTCCTCAACCTTGCCTAACAGTTCCTTTTTTGAATACCTTCGGCGATGCCCGAGGATCTCATCATGGCTGGACCATATGGACATATATGCGGGGACGGCGGCCACGATCTTTCCGCCCTTTTTGAGTATGCGCCGGCACTCCTCGATCATTCTTCCGTCATTTTCGATATGCTCCAAGACGTCAAAAACGGTTACGAGATCGCATGATCCGTCCGGAAACGGAAGCACGTCTTTACTGACAAGCTTGACCGTTTTGCCCTTTTTTCGGCAATATTCAACGGCAAACGTCGAGTTGTCGGCGCCAAGGACGCGGCCGAAATTCTCCAGAAACTCGAAATTTCCGCCCGTTCCGCATCCGACATCAACGATCGACAGATCATTTTTAAAACAAGCTGCATATCTTCTTATCAGCCTTGTAAAAATAAATCTTCTTCCGACATGCCACCAGTATTGATGCTCGAATCTGTTCATTTGGTCATAATTCTCTTTTTTCACGATCTTCCTACGCTAATATAATTAAATCCTCTTTTTTTCATGTCATCAACCTTGAAAATATTCCTCCCGTCGATTATATTCGCTTCAAAAAGCAATCCTGAAATTCTTTCGAGATCGGCAGACTTGAACTCCTCCCATTCCGTTGTGATGATAAGGGCATGGCATCCTCTTGCCGCTTCATATTTATCCCGATGGAATGCGATATTTATCTTTCCGCCCAAAACTTCCCTCACAACGTCATAGTCGGCCTTTGGATCATATACATTTATTATCGTCTTCTTTTTATGAAAAAGCCTTACAAGATCCACTCCGGCCGATTCTCTGATATCATCGGTATCCGGCTTGAAAGTGAGCCCCCAGATACAGATCCTTCTTCCTTCCAGATCTCCAAGAAGTTTTTCCGTTTTTCTCATAACAAAAAGACGCTGATCGTTATTCACCTTTATCACGGATTTCAAAAGCTTGAAATCATAGTTATTCGTCATGGCCATATTATGCAGGGCCTTCACGTCTTTTGGAAAACAGCTTCCTCCATATCCGATCCCGGCCTTCAGGAATTTATTTCCGATCCGGGAATCCAGACCCATGGCATATGAAACATCCTCGATGTCCGCTCCGACCCTTTCACAGATATTTGCTATCTCATTCACAAACGATATCTTCGTGGCAAGGAATGCATTACTCGCATATTTTATCATTTCCGCAGTTTCAAGATTCGTGTTCAAAATGGGGCATGTAAAGGAATCATAGAGGCTGTTTATTATTTTCTGGGACCTGTCAGAACTCGCTCCGACAATGATCCTTTCCGGATTCATGAAATCGAAAACCGCACTTCCTTGCCTCAAAAATTCCGGATTGGACACAATGTCAAAATCCTCTTCATAATGCTCTCTGATAAATTTTCTGATCCCTTGGCCCGTGCCGACAGGAACAGTGCTCTTCGTGACTATAACGGCATATCCGGAAAGATTCTTGCCGATAGTTCTCGCCGCATTCTCCACATAAGAAAGATCCGCTCCTCCATTTTTTTTCTGGGGAGTTCCGACCGCGATGAAAATAGCTCCTCTTTTCCGTACGGCTTCCTTCGGATCCAGCGTAAAGCTTAGCCTTCCTTCGCCGATATTTCTCGCTACAAGACTTTCGAGCTCCGGTTCATGAATGGGGATCTTGCCGCTTTTCAGCAATCCGATCTTTTTTTCGTTTATATCATAACAGACAACATCGTTCCCGAGCTCTGCCAGGCATGCACCCGTGACCAATCCGACATAACCTGTTCCAAAGATAGAAATTCTCATATGTTTGCTTAATTTATCCGGTTTGTATATCTGCTAAAATAAATCATTCTATCGGCGCAATTTCAGAATAGTGGATAAGAAGCGCCTGTGAAATGAGAATGACAACAACCGCCCAGGCAAAGATCTCATTTCTGGAATAAACACTGTTCTTTCGCCTGAATATCTCGAAAAACTCATAAACCGCCCATCCCGAAATTATCTGAAAAACAACCAGGGCCGGCATTATGTATCTGAAAGAGTATGTTCTGCTGAACGTCGCCGAAAAGATCAGAAATGAGAATACAAAAATATACAACAGCAAGATCTCTTTTCGTACATTTATTTTATACTCAATCCTCCGAATAATCAAGAATAGGAACGCAAGAAAAGCCATGATAACGAAAAAATTGAAAGAGGGGAGGAATGGGTCCTCAAGATAGTTCCTCACCGAATCGAACAGGGAAAGGCTTCCCGGATCTTGCGCCTCGGCATTCTGGATCAAGTATCTTGAATCACTTTCCCTAATGAATAATCCGGCAACCTGCCTCGGATCTGTGATAATCGTCGGAAGAAATATTATACTCGTGACGATGAACGCCAAAAGCCATCCCGAGAAAACTTTCGCGCAAACTCCCGCCTTTTTTTGAAACACTTTCAAGTCCGCAAGATCGCTTTTCTTGAACACATAAACCAGCAGCGCGAACAGAAAGAACGGAATAAGGAATAAAGCCGACATCTTCGTAAGCGCCGCCCAGGAACCGACAAAACCGGAAAGATAGATGAACCCTTTGCCGCCTTTTTTTGCAAGGAACACCAGAAACGAAAGAATGCTTAAGGTTGAAAATATTCCGACAAGCTTATCGGTGGGCGTCGTAAAAAAAACATAATAGGGCGTCGTGGCAATAAGGAGAAGCGACAGAAATATCGCCCTTCTTCCGATCCCGAGCCTCCGCATAAGCGAATATGACGCCGGAAAAAATACCAGCATCAGAAGGATCACCGGAATATTGAACATGAAGCTTATAAATTCATATCCTACATAATAGTTCCTGCCGGTATCATTGATGACATTATATCCTCCGGCCTCGTTCAGGTTTTGGATCAGCAGCTGGATCTTCGTAAAATCAAAGTCAATGAGTTTCATAAATGGACCGGCAAACCACATAACCATTATCCCGGGCTGCGAAGACTGTATCAGATTACCGAAATCCAGACCCATGATCCTGTCAATGAAAAACCTGGACCTGTACATCCACAAGAATTCATCAAGGTTCATAAAACTGATGGAATGTTTCTCTTTAAAAAAAAGCATAAAGAAAAAACCCGCAGCCGCCACAAAAAAAAGGCATGCGGCATCTTTGTTTATTTTTGAAAATAATTTTGCCATATAAGATCAGTTTATGTGTCCCAACAATGATTGTCCGCAGACCTTACGACCTATTGAATATTTTTTTTATGAATTCTTGCATCATAAGTCCGGTTGAAAATATGGTCAGGATCTGTGACAGAATAATGACGATCATTGCCATTTGATAATAATATATCAGGCCGAAATTCAGCTTTTTCCTGATGATCTCCATCACGTTATAAAAAGCCACGCCCGCTATAATATTAAGCATGACAAAAGCGGGGGACATGAATCGTATATCATGATTTATACTAAGCACCGCCACCTCGATCATGAAAAGGATAATATATGCTCCGATAATATTAACTTCCTTTCTGGGACCATAATCGAACAAGCTCCTGTATTTTTTTTTCGACGCAAGATATGCAAAAACGACCAGATATATGATTATGCCGGGAGACATGCTGCTTCCGAGGATCATAAACATCGGCCCGAGATAATCCGGCAGCTTGAATACAAAACTTTTGGCCCCATAGGTCGTTTCATAGACATTCCCGCTGGTTGTAAAAATAAGATTATAGATCTCGACAGGATTTGTTACTATTGTCGGAAGAAAAATTATCGATACCAGACAAAAGACAATTGCCCAGACTGCCGCATCTTTAAAGACAATAATGATCTTTTTTCTATCGATCGGACAAAGATAATACGCGTAAACCATAAAAAAGAACGGAATAATGAACAGCGCCGATATCTTGGAAAGCACCGCCCAGGAACCGAATATTGCGGAATAAACCAGATATTTTTTCGATGCCCTGTTTCTCATATAGACAAGAAAGGTCAGCGTGCTGAGAGTCATAAAAATATTCAGCATCTTGTCGCTGGGAGTCGTCCAATAGATAAAGAAAATGTTCGAAACAAGAAAAAACAATGAGAAAGAAGCGATGACCCGGTTAAATCCGATTTTTCTTATAAGATAATAAAAAAGGATAAAAAAAACAACCATCAGCATGATCAGCGGAAAGTTGAAGAGAAAGCTCACTCTTTCATATATTGCATATACAGCTTGATCGTTGGTGTTCATTACGTCATTGAAGTTACCGCCGGCAGCCTCCTCCTTTTCAACAAGATAATTCATGTATGAAAAATCGAAATCTACGAATTTCATCATGAACCCCGTGAACCAATATACCATTATCCCCGGTTGTGCCGATTGTATGAGCCCCGAAAAATCGAATGTTGTGATCTTATCCCAAAATACTCTTGATCTTGTCTGCCACAAAAGCTCATCAAGATTCGGAAAGGTCATATAGTTGCTGATCTTATAGAGCGCCGTTATGACCAATCCCGAAAATATGATAAATAATACGCCGGCAAATTCCTCGCATTTTTTATAATTGGGTAAATTCATGTTGTACGAGTATATTTTATGCTTGGAGACTTCGCTAAAACGTAACTGAGATTCTGTTTGGCCCCAGGCCTCCTGTTTCATGCTCCATGCCTTATGTTTTATGTTTCATGCTTCACGATTGGTGCAGGCGGTGGGAGTCGAACCCACACTCCGAAGAACATGGTCCTAAGCCATGCGCGTATGCCAATTCCGCCACGCCTGCATATGAAAATTCAAAGATCAAAATTCAAAGATCAAAATGACAATGCAAAAAAAATAAAAATGTTGATATTTTTACATTTTAAACTGTCATTTTTCACTTTTATTTTTAAATTTTAAATTTCTATCACCTTAAAACAATACACCAGTTTTCGTTAATAATCAAGTCTTTTGGACTGATCTGCTCATCCGCCTTTGGAGTGATATTTTCTATACACATCCTTGAGTTGCTTGTTCGTTATATGCGTATATATCTGGGTCGTCGTTATGCTTGAATGTCCGAGCATGGTCTGCACGCTCCGGATATCCGCGCCGTTGAAAAGAAGATCCGTTGCAAAGCTGTGCCTCAGAGTATGCGGAGTCACTTTCTTCACTATTCCCGCCCTTATGGCATATTTCCTGACGATCCTCTGCACGCTTCTCGGGGTCAGTCTCAAACCCGCGCCTTTTGCTTCGTTATCCTTCTCCTTGGACTTTCTATCCCTGATCCTCACAAAAAGAGCGGGCTCGACGTCCTTTCTCTTTTCCAGGTAATCTCGGATTATTTTTTTTGCGCTATCTGAGATGAAAACCAGCCTGATCTTCCCGCCTTTTCCCCTGACCGGAAACTCTCCGCTTTCGAAATTCATACTGTCCCGATTCAGCCCAGTAAGCTCGGAAACTCGAAGCCCGGTTGAGAAAAGAAGCGACAGTATGGCCCGGTCCCGCGCACTCGAAAGATCCTCGCCAGCAACAACGGAAAGAAGCTTCTCGACCTCCAAAGGCTCAAGGAACTCAACCTCCCTGTCTTGTGTTTTTCCAAGTTCGATCTTTTCGCTCGGAAGCGTCTTAATGTCGCGCTTTGCAAGATAGTTCAAAAAGCCTCTGATGGCTATTATATAATAATCCTGCGTCACCTTTTTCAGCTCCTTCTGGTTATTTTCCTTCCTGCGATTCAAAAAAAGCCTGAATTTTCTCACCAGATCAGCATTTATTTCCTCCGCGCGCTTCACTTCGGCCCAATCCAAGAAATACTCAAGATAGTGATCATAGTTCCTGATGGTGAGCTGAGATCTGTTCTTTTCAATTTCCAGATATTCAAGAAATTCGGTTTTCAGCTTTCTTATGATATCTATTGACATTTTTGCATTTTATTATTAATATTAAGCCACTGCAAGATCGGGAACAACGCCGATCAGTAAGAATCCATAAATAGCATCAAGCGGCTAAAGCAATAGCTTTGGTTTGATTTTTGTTAAGATGGCGGTAAATAACATATTTCTAGTCACATTTTACGACATACTCCGGGATTTGTCTAACTTCAAAAAATATGTTATACTTTAATTGCAAGACATGAGTCTATTTATTGTTTGTGCCGTCTTGTTTGATACGGCTGAAACACAAAGAATGGCCCGAGGACTTGTCGCATCCATTCCGCTGTACGAGCATGGAATAAATCAAGTTAGAGTTTAATTAATAATCAGATTATAAAATGATCAAAAAAGAGAAGAAAAAGGAAATAATCACCAAGTTTGCGATTCATAAAAGCGATACCGGATCATCGGATATCCAAGTTGCCGTCCTGACGGAGAGGATCAAGGAGCTTACGGACCACCTAAAAAAGAACAAGAAAGATAATCATTCGAGAAGAGGTCTTTTGCAAATGGTCTCGAAAAGAAAAAAACTGCTCAAGGACATCAAGAATAATGATGAGGCGAGATATGCGAAACTGACAAAAGCCCTGAAACTGAAGGAAGTTAAGCAAACTAACGAAAGCGCTGATGAAGAAAAAGCTTAGCGAGGAATTCTCAAAATATACGACCATAAAGCATAAAGATCAGAGGGTCGGTGTTTTTGTCGATGCTCAAAATATGTATCACAGCTCGAAGAATCTGTATAAAGCGAGAGTTAATTTCAAAGAAGTGCTTCAGGTGGCGGTTGCGGGAAGAAACCTGATAAGAGCCATAACCTACGTAATAAGAACTGAAACCGGGGAAGAAAAAACATTTTTTGAGGCGATGGGAAAGCTCGGTTTTGAAATAAAAGAGAAAGACTTGCAGATCTTCGCCGGCGGGGCGAAAAAAGCCGACTGGGATGTCGGACTTGCGGTTGACACGATCAAACTCGCAGACAAGCTCGATGTGGTTGTAATTGTCTCCGGAGACGGGGACTATGAGCCATTGGTTGAGTACCTCAAAGTCAACAAAGGCTGCCGCGTTGAGATCATAGCTTTTTCGGAAAGCTCTTCCAGCAAGCTCATCAATGTTGCTGACGATTTCATCGACCTGAGCAAAGATAAAAGAAGATTTTTGATAAAGTAATCACGTATTGTTGTATTGCCAGAAACAATGGGACGATACAATGATAGAGCAACATAACAATTCAAGTCTTATGTTTTCAAAATTAAAAGCAAAAGCATCCGAAAAAATGAAAGTGCTGAAAAAGGCTGCTTTTTTGGCTTTGGTTTCATATTTATACGACATCATCGCAAATGCGATGAAGAAGAAGAAACAAGACGATAAATTCGTTGAAAATGTCGAATATGAAGTTAAAGACAAAAATAGCGGAGCATAAACGTCTTTTGAACTTTTTATAACTTTTCATAAAAAGCAATTAACAACTAATCAGTCGCGCTGGTTTGCAAACAGTTAGAGGAATATCGCACAAACGATATTAGTCTAGAGTTTGCAAAACAAAGCGGCATAAGGGAACAAAAAAATGGACATCAAGACATTTAAAAGGGAGATCGCGGGACGAACTATGACGATCGAAGCCGGCAAGCTGGCCGGACAAGCCAATGGATCGGTAACCATCCAGTATGGCGACACTGTAATCCTGGCAACGGCGACAATGAGCGGACACGTCCGAGAGGGGATGAATTATTTCCCCCTCATGTGCGACTATGAAGAAAGACTGTACGCTGCGGGAAAGATAAAAGGAAGCAGATTCATCAAAAGAGAAGGGCGCCCATCCGACGAAGCGATACTTTCCGGACGTATTGTGGACAGAACCATCAGACCGCTTTTCAATGGAAGAACCAGGAACGACATCCAAGTCGTTCTCACAGTTCTTTCTGTCGACCAGGAGACCGATCCGGATTATTTGGCGGTGATCGGAGCTTCTGCGGCTCTGGCAATTTCCGACATACCGTGGGACGGACCGGTCGGAGCGGTTCGAGCAGCAAAGGTTGACGAAAAGATCGTCATAAATCCCAGCTACGAACAGCGCAAGAAAAGCCAGTACAACATAATAGTGACCGGAAAGATCGGCAGGGTGAATATGATCGAAGCGGAAGGAAAAGAAGTTCCGGAATCCGATATCGTCGAAGCGGTGAAAGCCATCGAAGACACGATTAAGGACGTGATCGATTTTCAAAATGAAATAATTTCAAAAATAGGCAAAAAGAAAAAGGCGGTCAAGGTTCTTCAGGCCGATGAGAAAACGGAAGACGAGATCAAGAAATTCCTCCATGGAAAGCTCAACGCGCTGATGACCGAGAAAGATAAGGACAAGCAAGCCGAGATCAAGACGAAACTTAACGAAGAGCTTAAGACTTTTGCCGTAGAAAAATTCGGCGAAGACATCATGAAAATAGCGGATCTCATTGTTGAAGAAGAAATGGACTCTCTGCTTCGGAAATATGTACTCGATGAAAAGAAGAGGCCTGACGGAAGAAAAATGGACGAACTGAGGCCGATCAGCGCAAGTGTCGGAATACTTCCAAGGACTCACGGAACGGGACTTTTCAACAGGGGAGCGACGCAGGCCCTCACAATCGCCACTCTCGGAGCTCCGGGAGACGAACAGACCCTCGACGGCATGGAAGAAGAAGGGACAAAAAGATTCATGCATCACTATTCTTTCCCGGCATTCTCAGTGGGAGAAGTCGCTCCGATGCGAGGACCCGGACGCCGCGAGATCGGACACGGAGCATTGGCTGAAAAAGCTATCGAACCCCTGATACCGGACAAGGAAAGTTTCCCATATACGATCAGGCTCGTTTCTGAAACCCTTTCATCGAACGGATCAAGCTCGATGGCAAGCGTTTGCGGAAGCTCTCTCGCGCTCATGGATGCCGGCGTACCGATCCCAAGAGCCGCCGCCGGAATTGCCATGGGGCTCATCATGAAAGATGAAAAAGATTATACCATACTAACCGATATTCAGGGACCGGAAGATCATCATGGAGACATGGATTTCAAGATAGCGGGAACAGAAAATGGAGTGACCGCCATCCAACTTGATGTAAAGATCGAAGGAATAACCGTTGAAATAATCGAAAAAACCCTTGCAAAAGCTAAAGACGCAAGGCTCAAGATAATGGAGATAATGAAAAAGGCCATACCGGAATCCAGAAAAGACCTCTCCGTTTATGCTCCCAGAATAACCTCCTTCAGGATCAACACTGACAAGATCCGCGATGTCATCGGGCCTGGCGGAAAAGTTATAAACGAAATAATTGCCGACACCGGAGTGACCATCGATATTGAAGATGACGGACTCGTTATGATAACCTCAAAAAATGCCGAAGCTGCAATAAAAGCCGCCGCCTGGATCAAAAATATAGTGCGCGAAGTCGCTCCCGGAGAACTTTTCCAGGGAAAGGTCACCAGAATAATGAACTTCGGAGCTTTCGTTGAGATACTCCCCGGCCAAGAAGGCCTCGTGCATATTTCCGAACTTGCCCCGACCAGAGTGAACAGGGTTGAAGATGTCGTAAAGATTGGCGATGTCATTGCGGTCAAAGTGAAAGAGATCGATTCTCAGGGCAGGATAAACCTTACACACAAAGGCATATAGCTTATTTATAAGATTGCTGTCATATAGCATGCGAATTCGGTAGATCATACTATCGCATGTTTTATGAGTTGATCGATGAGATAAAATAAACATACATGTCGAACGGTACAAAAATAAAAACAATGAAAGACGACCTTCTCGAAATAGAGAACAAGGTGTCCCAATCCATGAAAATTCCCGAAAAGCAGCAGAAGTCTGCAACGCTTTCATCCGGAACTTCGAGCGTGCTGCCCGGCCAAAAACCGAGTGCCGGTTTTCCATTGCCAAAAAACGATTCCGAAGGCCATGACCTGAAAACCAAGGAACTCCGCAATATCGTTGACAGGCTTTCAAAGAACAAATCAGGAGTTGTTCCACCCTCAAGCCAAAAAACAGCTGCACCATCATACATTCCAGATATAAAAACCTCAACCTCAGAAGCAACCGAGCTCAAAGCTCTTATCGACAGGATATCGAAAAGAGAGGGCGAACGCGAAAAACCGCTGACAGCGTCTGAGGACAAAGAAAAAGAGATAGTGCCGGATACAGAACCGCAAAAAGAACCGGCAATTGCCGCCAAGATAGCGCTGCCTGCCGTGAAACCTTCCGTAATACCCAAACAGGAGCCGGAAAAGATCATAGAGCCTTTGAAAACTCCGATTGCAGATAAAACACCGTTTGAAAAACCCGACTTGAATACACTGATAAAGCCGGTTTCAAGACCAACGCCGGCATCTGAAGAAAAAAAGCCGGAAACCGCGCCGGAAAAGATGATAAGCGCAAAAAACATTATGGAAAAGGCCATTCCAGCCGAACAGCCCGCACCGCAGGCAAATGGCCGCGCCTTGGAAGAAAAAATCACAGAGACAAAGGAAGTTTTGGAAAGTATTACGAAAAAAGAGAATGAATTGAAAGAGCTTCTCGAAAAAATGTCAAGGAACAAAAGATCTGACACTGTCATAACCGATTCCGAAGTGAAAGCGATACCCCAAGCGCCCGCCAGGACGTCCGCTGTCCCGAGTATGCAAGCCAAAAAAACAGCAGCACCGGCCGCAACAACATACCTGGACAAGCTCATCAAACCCGCCGAAAAACCTTCTCTAAAGTCTCTCGGGATCAAAGAAACACTGGTAACTTCTCCGGAACAGAAAACCGTTCCTATAAAAAATACGGGGTCGGGAGAAGAAAAACCCATAATGAAGAAAATAAGAGAACGCTTGTTCGGCTTGGAAAAAGAGATCTCGCAAGCCAAGCCCGTGACAGAAACCGCGCCCGTTCAAACAGCCAAAAACGACAAGGAGGCCATGCAGGTCCCTGCCGAAAACCGGAAAACTGAAGAAAAGAATACCTCGGCGGCAACCCCGGCAAAAAAAACGGATGCCAAAGATTATTTCAAAAAGATCTCCGAGGATAAAACTCTTTCCGCCGCAAAAATAGAAAGCGTAGAGGAAAAATTCTCGAATCTCCCTCAGGAAAAACAGTCATCCATCATTAAACCGGAAAAAATAAATGAATTTGAAAATACCTCAGGAGTCATAAAAAGCAGCTCGAAATCGGACTTGAAAAAAGAAGATGAGCTTACAAAAGCTCGCAGGAACTATCTGGACTCCCAGTATGTTTCTCCGACAAGCAGGCTGGTTTTCGGAAAACAAGAACACTACAGCTCGATCAGAAAACACATAGAAGAGCGCCACCTGGACGCAAACCTTAAGGACCTTGAAAGCAGGGTAGCGGTCGCGAAGAATATTGTCATTTCCGAGAAGGAAGAGAAGAAGAGGTTAAGAGAAAGGATAATGAGCAAATATCACATCAGGTCCTCTCCATTCCTGAGAAATATCCTGATCCTTGCCGTTCTGGTCATTGTGATCGGAGGAGCGGCCCTCTATGGCTATCTTTCAAAGATCGAGGTCAAACCGCCCGATATTATAGTGCCTGTGATCACAGGGAACGAACTCAAAGAACTTTCCCAGATAAAGGATTCTCTTGAAATAACCGCAGAGAAACTGAAAAACCCCACTGCCCTCAGGGATGAGGCCGGCAAGAAATTCGCATCGGATCCGAACTTAAAATTATTCAGGCTTATTATTAAAAATGATAAGGGGGATATCGTCGACCTGAAAAACGCTCTTGGGGGGATCGGTTTCAATGTACCAGCCTTGCCCCAGAACTTCATGGGCGCGACTGAAAACGACTATAGCTTAATAATTTCCAAAACATCCAAGCTGACAATGAGATTCGCAATAGCGATCAGATTGAAATCTCCGGAATCCATGCAAACCACAATGAACAGTTGGGAAAAAGACAGGATAAAGATGAAAGACGGATTGAATCCGCTGTTCATCTCGGACAGAACCTCTGATATACAAAACAGCTATTTCCAGGCCGGAAGCTATAAGAATATCAGCATAAGATATGTTTCCCTCCCGGACAAGGACTCTGCAATAGACTATTTCATCCACAAAAACATTCTCGTTATCGCAACGACAAAAGACGATACATTCAAATTTATAGACATCCTAACGTCTGTTCAATGACCAACACCATAACTTACATTACCCCATATGAGTAAATACAAGATACTTCCCATAATTTCCTCGATATTGCTCCTTGGGGCGATCATTATGGCAATCGCCTATAAACTGGCTTCAAAATAGTCCGACATATGACAGAAACGCCTGGCTCGCCATGGGGCGTTTTTTTTGCCACCACATTATTGACTTAGTTCATTTTTCCCTATAGACTAGAGCTCAGAAAGAGGATGATAGAATGCCAGCGGAAAAAGAATTCGAAATAAATGATATTTTGATAAGATCCGCGAAAGCCAGGGACAAAAGGCCCCGCCTAAAAAGAATATATGATACTTTTATCCACAATTTAAAAGTATTCAGAGAAAGGCTTTCACCGATAAGATAAAGAGTAAATACTCTTTTCTTTTTTTCATTATGTGATAAAGTGGATTAGTAGTAAGTAGTTTGATATTGTTCTTTCTACCTGCCACTTTCGACTTTCTACATCCCAATTCCGGAGAGGTGACAGAGCGCCTGCATGCTCGCCTCGCTGTCAGCCTTCGGCGAAGCGGGCCGGAAGACAGGGTTTAACGTACTGGTTTCGCCGGCCTGCGACTGGTCCGCCGAAGGCGGAAAATCCTCCAATATGGTAATCTGCAAACCTAGTTGCTTGTTTATATAAAATTCTCAACAATCATTGACAGAGCGGAGAGGTGACAGAGCGGTTTAACGTACTGGTTTCGAAAACCAGCGTCTCTTCATCGGGACCGTGGGTTCAAATCCCACCCTCTCCGCTCTGCCAATGATTTTCCGTTATTTCCAAGGTCTGGCCTCGCTTCCCAACCCACACACCCCTGCCCCTCTCGAGAGGGGACTTTTTATCCATAAAAAAAGGACAGTGCGTTCACTGCCTTTATTTTTTTGTTACGTTCGTCGTCTTAATCCAGGTTCCCATATACTCCGTGCGACCGCCCGAATTATCTCTGACCGGTAATTCTACCGATGAGACTGAATTTCCTTGAATGTACACATCCAATCCAAGTAGTTCTCCTTCCTTCCGTTCCCATGCCCATTTATTGTCTTTGCTGTAGAACCGGTAATTATAGACCTTAAAATCATATGATGTTATGGTCACATAATTGAAGTATTCCGTATGACGGTCCCACCAGCAAATCTCGTCATCACCAGATCCGCTGCAATGACGTTCTGTATATTCGTGGTCTTTCAGCTTCGTGGAAGTTGTTATGCCGAATTCTTTTGTGTATGACGGCAAACTGTCATTTGAGCCAAGCGACATTATGCCCACCGCGAAAAGTGTGAGGACCAAAATGATCGCTGGCAAAACAAGATCACTCGACTGGTAGCCATCTTTCTGTTTGTATAGCAACACAAACAAAGAGATCATAAATGCCCAGCCCATGATTATGTGAAAGTTATCCGCCACCGCCTTTCCGGTATTATATGCTCTCTCGTATGTCGCTGAAACTCCCAATTCTTTCTTCAGATCAAACGTCAGATTGTTCAGAGCCCTTGTTCTGTCATTCTCTATGCCAGCAAGAGATCTTGCCGAAAAATACGACAGATATGGTGTTCCGATCCGATCATGTTTTCTTCCGATCATTCCGAAAACGGAATTGTCCGGAAATATGAAGAAAGCTAAACCGGTTTCGGTTTTGGCATTTCCCACTCCGTGATCATTGAACCACTTCGCCATTTCCCTTTCGGTAAGATTGTCCTTTGGAAACACATACACGGTTTGATATCCCGTTTTCGCATCCAGCTTCCATAAGGAAGAACTCAGAAAGAGAGTATCTTGAATGCTCAAGGTTCCTCTTTCATCGTATATATACTTTCCCCTCGGGACCGTATTTTCTTGTGCCAACACCATAGGAATCGACAAAGAAACGACAAGGAACAGCATCAGATATGCGGTTATCGTTTTCATTTCTGACCGCCTCCGAAGTGCTTCTTGATCAATTTCTCATACTCCCCGTTCCCTTTCAGCTCTTTGATGAGCTCGTTGATCTTCGGGAGCAGTTTTTTCGGATCGCCTTTCTTCACGGCTATCCCATATTCCTCTTGAGTGTTGTTGATAACTCCAGCAACCACCATTCCGGGATTTTTCTTTTCAAGAGCGCGTGCGGCCGGTTCATCCAAAATGATCCCGTCAATATCGCCGGATCTCAATATCTGTAATCCGCTGTCGACATCGCCGAAGGATACATTGCCGGCAAGATCTACTTTTCCGAACAGATTTGCCGCTGCCCAGCCTTCATTTGTGGTGGATCCCTGATATCCCACCCTCATGCCCTTGAAATCGCCCGCGAATAATTCGTTTGCGATCTTGAACTTTCCATTTTCCATAGCTAGCACTGCCTGTGAAGCATTGTAATATCCAATTGAAAAATCGGATAAATTGCTTCTGCTGGAATTGCCGGAACTGATCGTAATGGCCGAAATAGCCATATCCGCCTTTCCGTCTTTCAATGCCAGGAATATGTCATCAAATTCAGGAACGTCCGTCACAATCACTCTTGTGTTGTATTTGTCCCCGAATTTATATGCAATATCGATATCCAAACCGGTGAATTCACCGCCTGCCAAGTCCTCAAAAGGAGGATATGGCAGATTGGTTACGACTGTGATGTTCTCTCTGGGGGGTGCATATATTGCTTTGCTTGTCGCAGGCACTAATAAATACAGCCCGACCAAGATCATTGCTATTATAGCCGAAATCACTATTTTCGAAGGTTTTCCCTTTCTTTCATTTCCGTAATCTCTGTCAAAATTCATAACTTCACCTCTTTAAAATAAAGGGATTGGGTTCTCCAATCCGATTAAACGTTTATCTTTGTGTCTGGCATTGCCTCTTCTTCGGCAGTGGCTTCAAATGTCTTTCTTGTCTTGAAGCCAAAGAAAGATGCCACGATCGATGAAGGCGGGTTTGTAACCTTTTTGTTATATTCGTTTACAACCGCATTGTAGTCGAGCCAGAAACCCGAGATCACATTCTGCCTCACAGAAATTTCATTCTGTAGCCGAATAAGCGCCTCAATATCTACATCAGGTACCGATTCCTGGCGGGCATTTATGATTATGCCTTCAAAACTATTCTGTGCCTCTCTGATAGCCTCAGCCATCTTTACAGGCGCGTCAGGATCATCTGAATTGTTACGAGCTTCGTTATATAGTTTCTCTGCCCGATCCAAACCTTCTCTGTTCTTCGCATAGTTTGTAAGAATCTTATCCTGAGCCTTGAAACTGGCTTCGGCAGCATTTATAAATGCAGGTATGACATCATGCCTGTCTTTCATTTTGACAGCGACATCACTTCTTGCCTTGTCCGCGTCGAGTCTTGCATTGTTCAGTCCGATATACATGCTCCATCCGCTGAATGCCAGTATAACCAGCACTATTACCGCTCCGATACCTATTGTTTTTGCATCTACCATGTTAATCACCTGTTTTCTTCTTTTTCTCCTTAACTATTCATTACTTTTATTCTTGTTCGTATACTATCGGACCGATGGAATTCTTGTGAATCCTTCGGTTGAAACAACGCCAAAAACCATTTAGCGCTATTTTAACCGAAAGATTATTTTTCAACGAACCTGAATATTTGCTGTTTAATTAGCACAGCAAACATAAAAGCATAGCATATAATATAGTTTTTGTCAATATCCCGGCTCATTTACTTTTATCCCATAATATACTATTCTTTATTCAGGATTTTCAGATCGGAGGTATAGAAATGGTTAACACAGTTTCCCTGAAGAAAAAAACCGGATGGACATTCATCGGCATAGGTCTTGTGATCGTGATAATGATGGGATTATACGTAAATGACGTGTATAGCGGGAAGCAAAACCTCGCGCCACTGTTTAAAAATGGCGCCCAGGTCGCCCAAGGAATGCAAATCCCTCCCGAACTGCTCAACCTGAACGGCTTGCTCGTTTATGGCATTTTGATGCTCTCGGTCGGAACCAGGCTCATGAATCTGGGATTTCAATTGATAAGGGAAAGCGAAATAGAAAGAGCTTACAAGAAACAATAAACTTGTTTCTTTTTTTATTTCGTGCGATATTCCCGGTCAAAATGAAAAAACTTCACTTATAAAAAGGAAGTAGGAAGTAAAATCAAAAAATATTTTTTGATCAATAATCTAATTTCATTCCGATTTTTTTCGCAATTTCCTGGATCCATCTTTCCTGACGATCGATCTTATGTGAAAACATCGCCATTTCCTGAAAATAAGCATCAGCCCTCTTGGCATAAGAGTCAATAGACAATTGAAGATTGCCGAAATCGCGTTTTAATTCACCCAATTCGCTCTTTGAAATCACCTCATCGCGAGTCGCGAAAACTTTTACCAGTTTTTGAACATCTTTGTCCGAAAGCATTGCAATAACCTATTCAAATTATATTTCTATTATACTCCACAAAAAACGAGTGTCAATTTCCCTTATCTTCAGATCGATCCAAGCCCACATAGTCTGTCTGTCTTGGACAAAGTGGATGGAGGGGTCCGAGGACGAAGGAGGTCCGCACCTCCAGCAGGAGATCGGATCCTCCGATAATTAATGAAGTTGTTCGATGTCTTCGCCGGTTCTTCAAGGATCTGATCTTGTGGACAAGGTGCAGACCTTGAACCTGAGAGAGATTTGCGTTCTTTTGCTTACCGGATTAATTCAAATCCACCCTAACCCTCCTTTTCATAAAGGAGGGATGAGATGTCACAACAAAACAAAAAACCACCCCTCAACCGGAAGTGTGGCATATTTCTAAAACGATAAACTCTATCTCGCCCTGACCTTTGACTCCAGTGCAGCGACTCTTCTTTCCAAAACCGAAAACTCTTCAGCATCAACCTTTTTCTTGAGAGAGTTTTTCACAAACTCCACATCAGTTTTGATGATTTCCACATCTTCCTTCAGTGAGCCTATCATCTCAGTGTGAAAATCAAGAGTTCTTGTGTGAGATTCGAGTGTTTTGGTATGCGATTCAAGTATTCTACCATGCGATTCAAGTGTTTCGGAGTGAGAATCTAGTATCTCAGTATGACGATCCAGCGTTTCTTTGATTGAACTATATTGTTCAGAGATCAGCTTCACGCTCGAATGAAAATCTTCCGAAATCACGCTCACATGCCGCTTGAAATCATCACTTTGCTCCTTTAGTATTTCTTTTAATTTGTTTTCATCGATATTCATGGCCTGTTTTGAAAGTAAGAATATTTCATTTATTATCTTCATTCTAATACAACTCAAAAGTTATTGCAATACAGTTTATTCTCAAATCCACCAGGTCTCCTCATCTTGTGCAGAAAGAGCGGGGAGATCCGGGGACGAAGGAGGTCCGCACCTCCAGCAGGAGGTCGGATCCTCCGATAATTAATGAAGTTGTTCGATGTCTTCGCCGGTTCTTCAAGGATCTGATCTTGTGGACAAGGTGCAGACCTTGAACCTGAGAGAGATTTGCGTTCTTTTGTTTATCAAATTAACTCAAAGCGACCTAGCCGCGCTTCCCAACTCACACACCCCTGCCCCTCTCAAGAGGGGATTATTAATAATAGAACAATATGGTCATGGAGCAATATCAAAAGATTCTTCAACAATTTGCCACTTTCCACATTCTACCCTCCACTTTCCAGCCGATAGTGTTTGCAAAACCCAGAAAACACTTTATGATGTTCGCATTGAGGATAAGACAAATTGATCCTTAAAATATGGAAAACAAAACAAAAAGGATGTGAAAAAGTGAAAATAAGAATGAAAATATTGGCAATATTTCTGCTTGCGGGAGCTTTGTTGATCTCGGGATGCGTGTCGGATAAAGACCCGGGAACAATATCGCCAAAAGTAACAGAAGTAGCAATTAGTGAGGCAAGTCCTGGCAGTTCGGGAAGTTCGGGCAACTCCGGAAACGTCGGTCCGGGAGTTACTGAAACGCCAAAGAACAGCGATGCGCAATCAAAAATAGAAGTTTTTAAGTCAGATAACTGGTATGATTTCTTTGAAGACTCGACGCAACCACAAACATTAGATCTCGGAGATCTTAAAATCAAAGTATACGCTGGCAAAGCTATTACTGTTGTTTCTGAGTTGAAACCAGATAATGCCAGGTTCTATCTGGAATATCAGTTTAAACTAAGAAACAAAAAGAGTTCTAAAACAGTTATGATGGAAAAATGTATAACAGAAGCAGGCGGAGGGAATTGCCCAGGGATCGATGCCATAAAAGAATGGGAATGGAGCGTTGAAATTACAAAAGTTAATGCTCCGCCCGCTCAACCAAATCCAACTGCAAGACATCCGGAAAAACTAATAAAGACGACTTAAATGCCGTCTCTTTTTTATGA
>Ga0172379_10004500_pt1 | contig 20540 bp, 18 predicted proteins | sample GrowelOW334metaG_FD_119756 | JGI IMG/M metagenome (GOLD analysis project Ga0172379, IMG submission 119756) | Groundwater microbial communities from an aquifer near a municipal landfill in Southern Ontario, Canada - Groundwater well OW334 metaG | ecosystem: Environmental > Aquatic > Deep...
CTTAATAGCAATTATAGGCCGTGGCTGGATTTATTTCAAGCCCGAGTGGATAATCCCGTTTAATTCAGTGGATATTTTGTGGCCAATTTTGGCTTGTAACAATAGGCTAAAATAGTGTAAGATGAAATAACTAATAATCTAATTTTGATATGAATCAACGTAGCGAAAATTTTGATAAAATTCCACCCCAAAATGTTGAAATGGAACAGTCACTTTTAGGCGCTTTATTGATTGATAAGGACGCCATTGTTAAAATTGCCGATATTATCACGGGTGATGATTTTTATAAAGATACCCACCGCTTTATTTTTGAAACCATGAAAGAATTATATGAACGGCGAGAACCTATTGATCTACTCAGTTTAGGCAGCCGGCTGGAAGAGAAAGGTCAGCTGGAGACAATTGGTGGCCGGAGTTATTTGACCACTTTAGCTAATACGGTTCCGACTTCCAGTCATGTGGTTCATTATGCCCAAACGGTCCAAAGTAAGGCAACTCTGCGGCGGTTACTTAAGGCTTCGGCGGAAATTACCGAATTAGGCTACCGCGAAACTGAAGACATTAATCAACTTTTGGATGAAGCCGAACAAAAACTGTTTGGTGTTTCCCAAAAATACTTAAAACGAACTTTTATTCCCATTACTGATGTTTTAACCGAAACTTTTGATCGGATTGACGAATTACATCGCGACTCAGGTAAATTACGCGGTGTGCCGACTTATTTCACGGATTTGGATAATGTTTTGGCTGGCCTCCAAAAATCAGACTTAATTATTTTAGCGGCACGGCCTTCGGTTGGTAAAACAACTTTGGCTTTGGATATTGCCAGAAATGTGGCGATTAGAGCCAAAGAGCCAGTCGGCATTTTCAGTCTGGAAATGTCCAAGGAACAGTTAGTTGACCGCCTGCTTTGTGCTGAAGCCGGAGTTGATCTTTGGAAGATGCGGACGGGTAAATTATCCGACCAGGGAGAAAATGATGATTTCAGCCGGATCAACCACGCCATGGGAGTGCTTTCTGAAGCTAAAATTTATATTGATGATTCGGCTAATGCCAATGTGATGGAAATCAGAACTAAGGCGCGCCGGCTGCAAGCTGAACACGGCTTGGGTTTAATCATTATTGACTATTTACAGTTGATGGAAGGCCGAAGCAATAAAGAAAATCGGGTTCAGGAAGTTTCCGACATCTCCCGTAACCTCAAAGCGATTGCCCGTGAGCTTAATATACCGGTGTTGGCTTTGTCTCAGCTTTCGCGGGGTGTTGAATCACGCGACACTCATATCCCCCGCTTGGCGGATTTACGCGAGTCCGGTTCAATTGAGCAGGATGCTGACGTAGTTTTGTTTATTTATCGGGAAGCTGTTTATTACCGGGATTTACCGCCAGACAAAGCTCATTTGGCCGATATCATTATTGCCAAGCATCGTAATGGACCGACTGGCAAAATTAAACTTTTCTTTGATGAGCATAATGTTACTTTTAAAAACGCTGAGCGAAAAATCACTGATGAAGAAATCAATTTTGCCGCTTAATTAATTTTTTGTTTTGATGGCTCAATTTCCTGCTTCCGTTAAGGAACTAATTGACCAATTTACTAAATTGCCCGGCATCGGTCCCAAAACCGCTGAACGGCTAGTTTTTTATTTACTCAAACAACCAAAAGAAAATTTGGTTAAATTTGGTTTAGCCCTGGAGCATTTGAAAGATAAAATTATCATTTGTCAGCAGTGTCAAAATTTTTCCGAAACTAATCCCTGCTTGATTTGTAGCGATAAAAAAAGAAACGCAAAAGTAATCTGCGTCGTGGCTACACCTCAAGATTTATTATCTTTAGAAAAGACTAACGAATACCAAGGCGTTTATCACGTCTTGGGTGGTGTCATCGATCCATTGGAAGGTATCACCCCTGATCAATTGAAGATTAGAGAGCTCGTTGAACGGGTCAAAAAAGATGGCATTTTGGAAATCATTTTAGCTTTAAGCCCGGATTTACCAGGTGAAACAACTATGCTTTATTTGACAAAATTACTCAAACAGATTAAAACTATAAGGATCACTCGTTTGGCTCAAGGTTTGCCAAGCGGCAGTGATCTGGAATATGCCGATGAAGTTACTTTGACCTCGGCCCTACGGGGTCGAAAAGAGGTCTAGTACCTCTTAGGGAGGAATCCATGGATAGACCATTGAGTGCTATCGGTATTACAGATGCCAATGGAACGACCCATTTCTATCGGCTAGCCGCCGGTGCGGCTTCAGCGCCGCCTCCGGCAGCTGAGGCACAAGCGGCGCAAAGTCCGACCGAGCCAGCAGAGGCTGTTCACAGCGAAACAGAACAGTAAACAACCCTGTTAGGAGGTAAAGTGATGACGAATTCGATTGGCTCAGTGACTGGGCCGAATCGATTCGGCCCACCGTCACCCAACCCAGCTGGTCCGGCTGCTCAGCAAAATGGCGTCGGCTTGCAGAGACTCGCTGATACCAGAAAACCGGAGACCGCCCCGGACTTTCGTGAAGAGCTGACTCGAGCCATAGCTCAAGAGGCAGCAGCCAAGGGAACGACAGTTGTATCCCGTTCTCTAACCACAACAGTTGCTGATGACGCAAAAAAGCGACGATTTCCCTATTTTGGGCGACGCCGTGGCCAGCGCTCCTGCCCGGAAGAAGAGCTAGTCTCTACCGAGCCGGTAGCACCCCCAGTTGCCACCGAGGAACATCGGACCGACATCCTGGCATAATCGAAAGCGCCCGATTGAGTTCGAGCGCTTCTTTTTATTATAATATTCAGCCCGGGGTTTACCCGGGCTATTAAGTAAGTTTAAATTTTTTCGATTTGAATCAAGGAATATGGCTGACGATGACCGACCCGTTTTTTGTAGCGGGTTTTGGCTTTGTATTTGACAACTGATATCTTTTTGGCCCGGTCCTGTTTCAAAATTTTGGCTTCAACCTTGGAACTAAGCAACGGTTTGCCGATTTCCACTTTTTCGCCCTTTTCATCAGTAATTAAAAGTGTATCAAACTTAACTAAGCTGCCTTCTTTAGCGGGTAGTTTTTCAACTCTGATTTTATCGCCAGCTTTGACCAGATATTGTTTACCGCCGGTTTTAATAACTGCTAAATCCATAAAATAATAAATAATTTATAAGGTATAATCTAGTTTAGCTTGGATTTTAAAATAAGTCAACCCCTTCTCATTAGAACTAAAATTAAAGAAAAAAGCTGCGATCCATGAGGAAACGCAGCTCGAAGTTGTGGGTGGCTCTTGACTGAAACTAGTCTCAGTCTTCAATCAACCCATTGCGGTCGATTGGGATGCCAGTCCAGCAGTAGGTACAAAGCTGGTCTTTTGGTAGGCCAATAGCCGCAACCATGTCGTCCAGTGTCAGGTACTTAAGGCTTGTCGCCTTGATCCAGGTGCCGATTTTGGCTACCATCCGGGCATAGTGATCGGAATCTGGATCAAGATAAGCTGAGACATCATCAATTGGTGACCCCTCGAGCTCCAAGATCGACCGGCGCGCGGCCAGTTCATCGAATTCGCGTGTTGCCCGCAGATTAGGACAGGGCCACATCAAAGGCGGACAGGCTACCCGGATATGGACTTCTTGGGCTCCGAGCTCATAGAGGTTTCTTATCCGTTTGTGCAGCTGCGTGCCACGGACAATTGAATCCTCGCAGAAAAGCAGTCGTTTGCCTTCAATCAGTTCCATAACGGGCAGCAATTTCATTTCCGCGATCATGTCACGGAGTGCCTGAGTAGCAGGAAGGTAGCTTCGAGGCCAAGTCGGAGTGTATTTCATCAGGGGTCGGCCGAAGAGCATTCCAGACTTGTTAGCGTAACCAATCGCATGTCCGGTTCCTGAATCAGGAATACCAGCGACAATGTCTACTTCAACATTGTCATGCGAAGCCAGGGCAGCACCGCAACGGTTCCGGGCCGGTTCCACACCAATGCCCTCGTAGGCGGAAGCGGGAAATCCGGCGTAAACCCAATTGAAGGCGCAGGTACGGCAATTGCCTTGGCAGCCCTTTGTCAGAGTGGTTATTCGAGATTGGGATACCTGGACGATTTCGCCGGGTTTGAGGAAATGGTGCGTTTTGATGCCCAGATTGAAGAAGCTACTGACTTCTGATGCCAGAGCAACAACTCCGCCATCTCCCCGGCCCAAGACTAAGGGCGAGACGCCGTAACGGTCACGAGCACCGATCATCCGGCCGTCGGAGAAAATCATGATTAGCGATAGGGACCCGGTAATCCTTGACCACATATGCCGGATTCCTTCAACTAGATCGGCTTTTTCTTCCATCAGGCGGATCACCACTTCGGCGATATTGATTTTTCCGTTTTCCCTCAAGGAAAACGAACCTTGGGTCCCCAGTTCTTTTGCCAATTGATTGAGGTTTGGTACCCGTCCGACTGTGACAATTGCCACGTCCCCAAAGCGACTGCGATACATCAGCGGCTGTGGGTCACGATCCGAAATAATGCCCAGGCCAAACTTGATTGGCGTCTCCACTGCCTCACTGCGGCGGATCATTTCGGCAATGTCTTGTTCGAACAGATCCCGGAAATGCTTACCGTCTGAGATGCTATGGATTTCCGACAGGAAAACTTTACCCATCAGGAATGCCACGCCGGCGTTTTCCGCGCCTAAGTGGGAATGGTAATCGGTCATATAGAAGATTCTTTTGACGCATTCTTCGGTGGAATGCGCTAAACAACCAACGAAGCCGCTCATAGTTTTATCCTCCCCTTATCCGTTGAGGTTGATCTGCCAAATTGAAAAAGGGCTACGCCCCTCCGGCTCCATTTTACTTATTTGTCACTATATTGTCAAATCTAAAGAAGTTTAGAAATATAATAGTCAACCGGGGCGAAGTTGTCGGTCAGGATTGGCAGACTGGGATCCAGTTCCAGCGGGCCTTCCCAGAGGTGTTCCAGTAGTTCCTTTTGCTTGGATGTTGCTTCTTTTACTAGCTCTTGTTTGGTAAGCCGCGTTTGATTTTTGGTAGCAATGAGAACTAAGTTTTGATATTTGCCTTGGTTTTCCCCGTTATAATAGCGGGTGGGAAAAAGATAAAGTTGAGGAAAGACTGATTGTAAAGTTTTATATTCCGCTTGGAATAATTTTGCTTTATCCCCGTCTAAAGCGGCAATAATATTTAAAATGAAGATGCCATCATCAGTCAGTGAGTTATAGATTTTTTCCGCTGCTTCTTTGGTGGTTAATTGAAACGGAATTGAATAATAAGAGCTGAAGGCATCGCCATAAATCACATCGAATTTTTCCCGGTTATTATTTAAAAAAATTCGGCCATCTTGGTGGTCAATTTTTAGCCTTGGGTTATCTTGAAGCCAAAAATATTGTTTGGCAACTTCGGTAACTTTAGGGTCAATTTCGACAACTGTCATTAGGGCCTTGGGAAAACGTTTTAAAAAATCGCGGGGCGCCACATAGGCCCCGCCGCCTAAAGTTAAAGCTTTTTCAATTTTTGGTTTGAATAAGGTATCTAAGCGATAGAATTGGTGGTAAGAAGCATAAAGTTCATTTGGATTTTTATAGACGCCGGAATGGCTTTCGGTGGCTAAATAAAGAATTCTCACTTCTTCATTATTTTTATCAATAGTATCTTTGACAATAATATGATTGTAAGCACTATCACCTTCAAAAACAAATTGTGAGGGCACGAGCTGATTAAGCGACCAAATAATGATCACTAATATTAAAGCAATGGCTTTAGTTTTTTTGCCGCCGCCAAGCAAAGCCGTGATTATTAAAACGGCGCTTAGACCGAAAAGAATTTGAGTGCTGCCAAAAGTTGGGATTAAATAAAACCCGGCCAAAAATGTGCCAGCAATACTGCCAATCGTTGATAAAGCATAAAGATTGCCAGCCACCCCGCCGGAATTTTCAATTTTTTCTATTTTAAGCCGGAGGGCATACGGTGAAACCATACCGAGCAAAACACTTGGTACAGTAAAAAGAATTAAAGTCGCTAGGATTGAGCCGGTTTTTACCCCTAATTCTATTGCACTAAATAAAACCAGGTCTTTAATTAAGGTAATAATCAAAATACTTAAACCAGCCGCAAAGATGATAGCGGCTAAAAATTTTAGTTTTGGGTTATTCGCCGAGAAATGGCCACCTAAATAATAGCCTAAGCTTAGAGCCCCTAAAATTACTCCGATCAGGCTGGCCCAGACAAAAATTGAATTCCCCAGGTAAGGGGCAAGAATTCTTGAGCCAATGAGTTCTAGAATCATTACCACGGTACCAGCGATAAAAACAATAATTTCCAGCCGACCGATTTTAAATTTTTCTTTGAGCATGCGGATGTTTTAATTTATAAATAATTACTAATGTTGCGGCTAAAATTAACATAAATAAAGCTAAAATCCCCAAAGCAATAATTTTTCCTTTGGATGGCAGGGACAAGGAGGCTAAACCAAAAATTGCTGTTAAAAGGTATAAAAAAATTACGGCTTGGCGGTGGCTTAAACCGATATCTAAAAGGCGGAAATGGAGGTGCTTGCGGTCGGCGGCAGCCGGCGAATGACCCTGCCAAAGCCGCCGGATAATTACCCATAAAACATCAAGGATTGGTACGCCCATAATCAAAAGCGCCGTGGCAATTTTGGAACCGGAAATTATGGACAGAACTCCGAGCATAAAACCACAAAAGACACTCCCCCCTTCGCCGAGGAAAATTTTAGCCGGATGCCAATTAAAGACCAAAAAACCTAAACAGGCGCCGGCCAAAATCAAAGCCATAATAGAAGTTCCGGAATACGGAATATCCCAATATAAGCTGACGATAAAGATAATTATTGAACCAATAGCGGTAATGCCAGTGGCCAAACCATCCAAGCCGTCAAGAAATTTGGTGGTGTAAATCATTCCCAAAAGCCAAAGAAAGGCAATCGCTATTCCCAAGTGGCTGGGAAATTCTAAAATGCCGCCAAAGGGATTGGTAACAAATTGGATTTTTACTCCCCCGGCCAAAAGCAGCAGAACCGCTAAAAGCGGGAAAAACAATTGCTGAACCGGTTTGAGGTTATATCTGTCATCCAAGTAGCCGCCGATCATTAAAATGCCGCCACCAAGCAAAATCACCAAAATATAAATATTAGAGATTCTCAGATCTTGGATATAGCCTAAAGACCAAAAAATAATCGTCGTCAAACTAAAGGTTAAAAAAAGCGCCAATCCGCCTAAAAGTGGGATTGGTTTGGTATGGATCTTACGGGGGGTTGGTAAATCAACAATATTCAAATTTTGTGCAGTTTTTTTAACTAAAGGAGTTAAAATCAGAGCCAGTAAGAATGCCAGAACTAAAGGGAATAGATAAAACATGGTTATATAACTTTAGCTTTTTCAATCACAATTCTACCGCCGGCTTCTAAAACTATAGTATCGCGCCGGCCAATTTGCCCGGCCAAAAACGAATTGGCTAAAGGATCTTGAATTCTTTGTTGGATCACCCGGCGCAGGGGTCGGGCGCCGAATTGGGGGTCAAAGCCGGCCTCAGCCAATTCGGCGATGGCTTGGTCAGTGACTTTAAGCCCAACTCCCTTTTCGGCTAAATTTTTTGCCACCTTATTAATCATTAATTGGGCAATAGTTTTAACGTCATCCATTGATAGTGGTTTAAATACAATAATTCCGTCAAACCGGTTTAAAAATTCCGGCCGGAAGTACTGATTTAATTCCTGATCCATTAATTGTTTTTTGATTTCTTCGATTGGGATATTTTGTTTAACTTTTTCCTGAATAAATTTAGTATTAGCGTTGGAGGTTGCAATAATAATGGTATTAGTGAAATCAATAGTTCGGCCCGAATTATCGGTTAAGCGGCCATCGTCCATAATTTGTAAAAAGATATTTAAGATATCAGGATGAGCTTTTTCGATTTCGTCCAACAAAATTAAGGAGAAAGGATTTTTTCTTACGGCTTCAGAAAGGTAGCCGCCCTCGTTATCGCTGCCAGAGCCGGCCGGGGCGCCAATCAGGCGACTGATACTGGGTTTTTCTTGGTATTCGGACATATCTAAACGAATCATATTTTCCTCAGCGCCGAAATAAACTGCCGCTACAGTTTTGGCTAGTTCCGTTTTACCCACACCAGTTGGTCCAAGAAATAGTAAATTAACAATTGGTCGGGCTTTATCGCGCATTTCCGCCCGCGCCCGACGGAGGCTGGATGCGACCATATCAACTGCTTCTTGTTGATCAACTACTCGTTCATGAATTTTTTGCTCTAAGTTCAGCAGTTTCTCGGATTCTTCTTTGGTAATTTCGGACAAGGGAATATTAGTTTTTGCCGAAATTATTAAAGCCACGTCGTTAGCGGTGACCACGCTATTTTTTCCCTTTTGCTCACGAGTGTGGCCAGCTACTTCCTGTAGAATTTCAATGGCCTTTTCGGGCAAGAAACGATCATGCAAATAGCGGTCAGAAAGTTCAACTATTTGGGCAATAGCATCATAAGAAAAGAATATTTGGCTTTGATATTCAAAGGTGCCAACTTTGGATTCTAAAATTTGAATCGCTTCATTGCCCGAAACTTCATTAATGTCGACTTTTTCCAAGACATTATCCAAAGAACTTTTGCCCTCGATGTAGCGGCGATAATCAGGTGGCGTAGTTGTGGCCAAACACATTAGACTATTATTAGCCAGGGTTTGTGATAAGACATCAGCCAGATCAATACTGCCTTTTCGACCCGGCGTAATGCCGATCATATTATGAATATCACTAACATATAGAATAATATTGCCTGAGCGACGAATTTCATTGATTACTAGCATTAATCTTTGCTGGGCTTCTTCCGGGGAGGCGCCACTAACTAATTTGGCAACACTCAAACTGACTAATCTTTTGTCTTTCAGAAATCCCGGGACATTTTCTTCAACCATTCTTTGGGCAATGCCTTCAATAATGGTATTTTTTCCGACTCCAGGGTTGCCGACTAAAATTGCGCTACTACGAGTTCCCCCCCCGCGCATGATATTAAAAATACTTTCAATTTCCTTTTCGCGGCCAACGCAGGGCAAAAGATAGCCGTATTGGGCTAAAATCGTCAAATCTTGGCTGAAGGCATCTAAAGTCGGTGTGGCAATAGCAGTCATAGAGCGATTCATCGTTGACCGCGGCCGCAGGCTTGCTCTTTTGCGAAAATGCTGCCAGTTAGCTTTTAATTGTTTTCTGATTCTCAGCCAGGCGATGACATTAGTAATTTTATCTGAAGTAACATTTAAGTCATAAAGTAACTCTTTGACTTCATTGTCTGGTGAGACTAAAGCTTCTAGTAATTCAGTGAGCTCAACTTTTTTTTGCCGTAATTGGAAGGCCAAAAAGTATGCTTGGAAAATAATTTCTTTGACCTGATGGCTTAAAATTACGGCCGCACCCTCTTGTTCATATTGGGCGGCTAAAGTATTTCTAATTTTATTTTTTAAAGTGGTAAAAGAAACCCCGAGGCGGCTGAAGATAATCTGGGTTTGGTCGAAAGTCAAAAGCGAGATGAATAAATGGATTGGGTTAGTCTGGAAGTCTTTGTACCGATTGGTCAATTGCCAAGATTTAGTAATTGCTTGCTCGGCTTCAAAGGTAAAATATTCAGTAATATTTATTTTTTTATTTTTTGGTAAATTTTTTGCCTCAATCCAGCCTAAAGGCCGAAAATCTAAAGTTTGGGCATGGTATTCTTTTTTTGGGATATATTTGATTTTTTCCAATTCTCGATTGAAGCGGTAGACTAAATAGCCGTCAGTTAAAAGTGAGAGCCAAAAAATAAAAAGCTGCCAGTTTCTGATCTGGTATAAATACCAAATTGGTGTTCTGACATTAATAAAAGCCACAATTACCCAGCCCAGCATTATTAGTCCCAAGGCGCCAAAGAGAAACAAGGAAAGATTGATCAGGTTTTTAACTAATTGTTTAGTTTCATCTTGGGCAATTTGCAAAAAACTAATTTGTTTGTCCCAATAAAGAAGTTCATTACCGGTCCAGGCCATTATTCCTAAACCTTGGCATTCAGAACAAGTTTTTCGTTCTAATTTTCCTTGGCCCTGGCAGGTAGGGCAAGTTAATAATTGAATCTGATTTTTTTTAGAATCTTTTTCCATTTTAGCTAAAAAACCATAAAAAATTAACAACTATTTCATAGCCTACTAAAACGGGTAGGAATATCCAGGCTAAAAATAAAATCAGGATTAAAATTATCCAAAATAAAAGCAAAATTGACCGGACAATAATTTGAATAAGACGGGCAAAAAAGCTGATGATTCGCCCCTCAATATCATACTGGCCAAACATCGGCGTAAAAAGATTTTTTATCCAGACAGCGATTCCCAAGACTTCGGCTTGATTTTTGATTTCCTGTAAGCAGCCTAAGCCGACTTTAGCTAACCCTTTGGAATACCACCACACAGGCCAATATAAAATATCACCAATTAAATCAATAATGATGTAGCGAATTGAAGTATAAGCAATATTCTTTGGCATATTTGTTTTATATTATACCATAAAATTGGCGAAACAAAAAACCGAAGACTTCAGATTAGTTTCGGCTCATTTAAGTGTTTTTCATTTAAGAGAAGGGTCGCCGAGCAGGAAACCTTTACCTCGCGGTGCGAAGCTGGTTTCCTGCCCAGGCGTATGTGCATTGGGCGCGATTTGGTCCGTTAAGGGATCTTGTTGGGCCGCGTGAGATCGCTAGCTAGCATTTTCCGCCATCCTATAGGCGGATTCATATCGGCCGTGGCACTCACTTGTCGCCTCTTGCTTGTCCCTTAGTCGTGACCAGACGTTCACCCACACGAGAATATCTTATAGTAAGCTTTATTATTTGTCAACGGATATTTATTTGATATTAAAAAGCTCATTAAAGCGCTGCTTGATTACTGATTTGATTTTTTCTTCAGAAACAAAGGTAGTCACAATCCCGGGCACTTCAGCTTCGCCGATTACTTCCTGGTCAGTGACAATCACCAGGCCGGAAAATTCCAAATCAAGAAACATCTTGGAGACCCCAAAAGAAAAACGCATGATATTATTTTCCCAGGTTTTTTCCGGGTCAATCACTGTAATGCCAGGAAATTTTTGTTTCATCATCTCGCTCAGGTAAGTGTCTATTTTTTTAATTGCTTCTTGTTGGGTAGTCTGATGTGGTAAAGTTAATCGCATAGAATTTTTGTTTAAACCTTTGACAATTTTTTAAAATTAAGGTATAACAGAGTAATGATGAAATAGGTCTTTGTGGTGCTAACCAGAGAGGGGTAGCAATAATGAACAATGATTCCGAAGGTAGCTTCTTGGCTAAGGTTTTAGTGGCGGCAATAATTGTCACCGCTGCGGCCTGGGTCTTCTACCAGATGATTTTGATGGGTCAAGGCAAACCCTAGTTGGCCAGCCCATTTTCCGCTTCCGTTTCCGCAACTCGGCTTTTGCCGAGTTTTCTTTTTATTAATTATTTATACCACTGACAAACTCCAGTGACACAACCGCAGCTTAAGTTGTATTTAGTCTCATCATAACAATCCTTCCATTCACAGGTGCTGGTAATACTTTCACTTTTACCGTGGCAAATCTGGCCAGAACAACCGCCGACCTTACAATCAGCATCGGTTTGGCATTCAACTTTAGTAGACCTACCACAAAAACCGCCAAGATTAGTGGTGTTACGAGTAGCTTTATTATCACCGCGGTATTGGTCAGCATAGTCTGGGCAATATTCTTCCCACATTCGCATACATTTTTGCTGAGATGGGCACCAGGAATAGCCAGCGGCAGTCAAGCAGTCATGTTCATCCTTTTGGCCGCCAATAAGTTGATCATTGGTATTATTGTTAGGAGGAATGACTGGAGTTTTAGCACAGCCGGCTAAGATAAAAACCGCGCTTAAAATTAGTGTGGAGAGTAAAAGTGTTTTTTTCATAGTCTTCCCCTTTTAATTGCCTGACGAATCTCAGACATTAAGGATAAGTAAAAATTCAAATTATTCAGTGTTGCCAGCCTCATTCCCAGCGGCTCATTAGTTTTTAATAAATGATGCAAGTAGGCCTTAGAGTATTGTTTCAGATTGGTGTTGTTGATTGGCGATAAATCAGACTTGTATTTGGCGTTGGTGATGTTGATGGTTTTATAAAAGCTTTGAACCTTGAACAATGAACTTTGAACTTGCTTGTTCTTAGTTCCAAGTTCTAAGTTCTTAGTTTTCCAAAGATACAGCCGTCCGTGTCTGGCTTCCCTGGTCGGAATAACGCAGTCAAACATGTCGATCCCCTGCTTGACCGCGGCAACAATTTCTTCCGGTTTTCCTAGCCCCATTAAGTAACGGGGTTTATTTTCGGGCAAATGTGGCATTACCCAGTTTAAAATCTGTTTCATTTTCTCGCGCGGTTCATCAACCGCTACCCCTCCAATGGCATAACCATCAAAGTTAAGGGCGGTAATTTCTTTTACTGATTGTAAACGTAGATCTTTGTAGATTCCGCCTTGGATGATGCCGAAGAGCTTTGGGCTGTGAGCTTTGGGCTGTGAGCTTTCTTTGCATCGTTTGGCCCAGCGAGTAGTTCTTTCCATTGCTTCTTTAACTTTGTTTTTTGTTGCTGGGTAGCCAATGACTTCATCTAAAACCATGGCAATATCAACGCCTAAATCTTTTTGAATCTGAATTGATTTTTCTGGTGTTAAAAAATATTTTTTGCCACTTTGCGGATCGGCGAACTCTACTCCTTTCTCGGTAACTTTTCTGAGGTTAGCCAGGGAGAATACCTGAAAACCGCCGGAATCAGTTAGAATTGGTCTGGGCCAGTTCATAAACTGATGTAATCCCCCGCTTTTTTTAACCAATTTTTCTCCTGGTGCTAGTAACAAATGATAAGTATTGGCCAAAATAATCTGGGCACCAAGACTGTGCAGTTCAGCAGAATCAAGATTTTTAACTGCACCTTTGGTGGCAATCGGCATAAAAAAAGGACCCATAATGTCCCCGTGTGAGGTTGCAATTTTAGTTAGTCGAGCTTTAGTGTGGCTAGATTTTTTTAATATTTTAAACATAAAAAGAATCAAGGTTTAAGAATTAAGAATCAAGGTTAGTATTCCTTGATTCATGATTCTTGATTCTTAATTCTGCAATTTTACTCAGTGATATCGATGACTAACCCTCGGCCGCCGCCGATTGGGTCATCCTCGAGGTTGGAAGTGACCGATTTGCCGGTTTTGTTAATCTCCGAATCAGTGCTTTGGTCGGTTGCCTTAAAGTAAGTTTGATCCGTTAGAATTAATAATTTTCTAACTTGTTGCTGGGTTGGCGTAACGGAAACATCAAACCAGGCATTTATTTCATTAAAACCTTTGTCCGGCGGGATCCGATTGATCTGCCAGCTGATTTTGCGATCTTTGGCGCTGTAACTGATTTCTCCGGCTTTAGCCAAAAATTTATTGGCCCATTCAACTCCTGCTGGCAGGACCGTACTGACTTCGACATCTTTTACTTCATGAAGACTGTTGGCTAAATACCAATAGATGCGAAAAGTAGTTTTTTGGCCAACAACCGGTGGTAAGGGGCCAGTGCCAACAGCAATATTATCGTCATCAAAGTAACGGCCCTCAATTTTTAATTGAATATCAGTATTAATATTATTAGTAATTTCATCACCCGAAATTGTTAAATCTTCAACGGTCAGGTCGCCGATTTTTGTCATCGTGGCTGTGGCCTTACTGATAACTTGGAGTGAAGCATTATCCATATCAATATCTTGGGCTTCCTTGACCTGAATTGAAAAATCGATTGTTCCTTCGTCTAGCGGCCTGACCAAATCCAATTCCGAAATTTGGTCTTTACTCCAAGTAATTTTATTACCATCAATTGTTCCCGAATGTTTATCGTCTAAAGTTTCCCAATCTAAGATATCGGAATCCAAAGTTACAGAAAAAGAAACATCGTCGAGGTCTTTTTGACCTAAATTTTTATAGACAACGGAATAAGTTAGAATTTGGCCAAAATTAATCGGTTGATCCTGGTTTGAGGCATTAATAATAAGATTAAGATCTAAATTTGGTTTAATAATCTGGGTAATGATTGATTTCTCTTGTTGGAGGGAAAATTCTTCATCCGTTTCCCCCAGAAAGCCGATTTGGACTTTAAAATTAGCTTCCGGCGCTTGGTCATCAGCCAGATAACCACCAGTGATTTCGATTTCCCCTTCTTGTTTTTTTTCTAAATTTTCAATCAGCCATTGATTATTTAAATTACGAGCATCTTCTTCTTGATGGAAAGGTTCCGGTTTTGCTTCTTGAAAAATAAAATTGGCTGGATAAACGGCAAAGATTTTAATTTTTGTTAAATCTTGTTCAGAATTATTGCGGTAAGAAATTTTGTAAGTTGCCTTTTTTTCCGGTAAAATTTGCTCTGGCCCAGAAATATTAATTTCTAAAATTGAAGAAGTAATTTGGCAGCTGAAAGAAGTGGTTTCTTTAAAAGAGGAACTAAAATTTTCGGGCTGGAAGGTGGCAGTCGCATTGATCGTTTTAATTGAACCAACTTCGCCGATTAATTTTCCTTTGATTTCAATTTTACCGTTATCCCCTCGTGCCAGGTTACCTAATTTCCATGATGACTTTGAATCATCATTTGGCTCCGGTGTTGCTGAAATGAATTCAAAGCCATCCGGGTAACGAAAAATAATTTCTAAATTGTTTAAATTAGTTTTCTCTATATTTTTATATTCTAAAACATAGGTTACCTCATCACCGGAAGCAATGCTTTGTTGGCTTTTTATTTCAAGCTTAATACTTTTATTTGAGAAAACTTCACCTGGATTAAAAATAATAAATCCTAGCCAGCTAATGGCTGCCAGTAATAAAATTATGCCCAAAAAACTGATGAGAAATATTTTGAGGCGGCCCTTTCTTTTTACTTCCAAATGGGAAATATCAGGCAGGCTACCATCTCTATTGCTATAAATATTCATCAATCCTTTGCGGATAATTAAATCATCTTTTCTAGCTTTGTCTTCTCTTTGGAGATCTTTTAATCTTTCTGGTTTCATATTATTTATTAATTAAAACTACCCCATAAAATTGATCAGTAGTAAGGATAGCACTAAAAATAGTTCCACTTTCATTGCCTGGCAAATCGGCCGGGAATTTCGCTAAAGGTTGCAATTTATCATTTAATCTTAAATAGCTTTTAAATTCACTGCCGATACTACCCAATTGTTTTTGGGCTAGCAGACTATAATAAAAGGTATTTTGGCCTTCCAGAGCTAATTTGAAGGGCAGGCGGTATTTGATAGTGGTCTCTTGAACTTCACCCGGTTTAAGCTGGAGCCAGTTGCCAAATACGGTTTTGCCTTTTTCTTTGTAAATATCGGTGTCACTTTTTTCATCTTTCGTATGTTCAGTTTCAATACTAATTAAATCTAAGTCCTTTTGATAATCAGGGGCGGGTTTTTCAAAAAGTTCAGCTGGCGGAGACTTAAATCCCTCAGCACTCATAAGCGTGCTGCCTAAGGGTACATAGAATCGGACATAACTATTATTTTGAACACCGGTAAAAATATTATCCCCCTTTATTCCGGTATGGCGACGGATTAGTTTGACCGTATTAATGATTGAGCCATCCTCTTGAATTTCGGCCTGGTGCTCAATAGTTTCTTTAATCACCCGATCGGTTTTTGCTCCGGCAATATTACTTTGAACTACTGATAAATAATCACCCTCAGTTTGTCTAAGCTCACCTGCCCAGCCAAATTGCTTGATTAGTTCTTCTGTTTTTTGATCATTAAAGTAAACTAAAAATTGTTTTTCGTTTAATTCTTGCTTTAAAGCATCAACCAATTTTCCAATTTCTTCGCTATTGGCATTGAAAACTCTTTCTAAGAGCTTGGGGGCTAGGTCAGCAATAAATTGTTTTGGTCGATTCTCTTCTTTGTCATATTCCAGCTCAACAATTTTTTGGGTTTCTTCAACAAAGTTGGCGCTGGTAATATCCCGGCCGTATTCCGGCATGCTAATCGGCCCAAAGATTTCCAGGAGTTTTTCCATAAAAGTCGAAGTGATAGTGATTACTCCGTCAACGCTTGGACCGCCAGCATTCTGGTAAAACCATTCTATTTTTTCCGCCGTCGCTGGATAGTCTGGCCACCAATTGGCATCCTGAAATTCCCAGCGCGAGTTAATCAGATGAAGAGGCTCCGGTGAAATCACCTTTGGTATTAATTGACCTTGAATGGCGTAAGTGCCGCCTCCCGGTATTTCTATTTTTTTAATTTCTCCGCGATCAATATCCAGTAAGGCAAAGCTACCCATAAAACCGCCGCCACCCCGCAGTTCATTGTTATTAAGAAATATTACAAGATAACGTTGCCATTGATTGGCGCCAAGGACTTTTAGTAAGGTATTATTAATATCATAAAGTTCGATTAAGCCTTCTTTAATAGTTGGTAGATAACTCAGAACTTTTTCAAATGACTCGCGGTGTTCGGGAGGTAAATCACTAACTTGAATGCTTTTTATTTTCTCTTCAGCCTCATTAAATTGGGTGATAATTTTATTCAAATCCAGTCTAAATTCAGATAAAGAATTGTAATAATCTTTAATGCTGCTGCTGGTAACAAATTTTTGGCCGCTATTAATTAAAATTTGACCAGTATCAGCGACGATTTCTCCGGCGGCCAATAAATTCATTCCGGCTGCCACCGATTGACTCTGACCCGGTAAAAGCTTCAGGATTTCGCTAGTTAAAACACTTAAGGCATTAATTTCTTTTTGGGCTAAAGCAAATTCTTCTTTGGCTTGATTGAATTTTAAATTTGCTCCGGCTAAATCGAGGTTAACTGCCGCTTGCTGGCCGGATTTAAGGCTTTCGATTGCTTCGTTAGTAATTAGGAGAATTTTATCCCTGGTGTCTTGTAGATTTTGGTAGTAAGTGAAAGCCTGCAGTGGTAAAACTAAGAGTATTGTTAAAACGGCAAAAACTGCCAATTTTTTGTACCAATATTTGGGGAGAGAAAGATTTAGAAGTTGTTTTTGTGGCGTTGGCGCAAAAATATCTTCGATTTCTTCTTCTGTTTCTGTTTCGGTATTTTTTGATTCTATTTTTTTATTGGAAGCTTCTTTTTTCTCCGGCGAAGATACCTTGGGATAAGGAATGTTGATCAATGAATCGTTACTAGAAATAAAATTAACTCCCATCTTTTTAGTATTAGTTATAATCGGCTTGGGAGTTTTAGTTGGAATTTTAGGTTGAATTTTTGGTTTAGTGGCTAGAAGCGGATTCACTTGGTTATTTTGGTCGCTAAATAACTCACGATGAGGGTTTTTTAGATTAATAACAAATGGTGATTTTTGTTTTGCCTCATTTTTTATGGTTATCGTTGATTCTGATATTTCATTTTTGAAGTTACAATTTTTTAATTCGGCATTAACCAAAATTTCAGCCTGGGCGGCTGTTTTTTTAGTTTTAGTTATTTTTTTTGTTTCGCTTAAGCCTTTTTTATTTTTTGCCGGTGGCATTTTATTAGTGAAATTTTAGGATAAAACGCTAGTTAATTATACCATAAATTACTGAGATTGGTAAATTGCAAGTGTTTCCTGGGCACATTTTTGCCAGCTATATTTTTTTATCTGCTCTAAACCACGAGTTTTTAACTTTTGATATAGTATTTGATCAGTTAGGACTTGGTTTGCTACCTTGGCAATTTCTTGGGGATTGTGCGGATCAAAGTAAATTGCTGAATCAGCCAATATCTCAGGGAGGCTGGTTGAACCAGAAGCAATTACTGGTGTCCCGCAAGCCAGCGACTCTAAGGCAACCAGACCAAAGCCCTCGCAGAAGGAAGGCAAAATAAAGAGACTGGCGGCACTATAAACTAAAGGTAAGTCATTATCCGCAATAAAACCCGGGAGAATGATATCTGATTTAAAATTTGATTTTTCAATCAACTCTTTAGCCTCTGGGTAGCAGGGATCAGGTTGACCAGCTAAAACCAATTGATAGTCCAGCTGATATTCAGATTTTATAATTTCGAAAGCTTTGATTAAGTTTGGCAAATTTTTATGGTCGCGCCAGACGCCAACATAAAAAATGAATGGTTTAGAAATTCGGAATTTATTTTTTATTTTTTTTAAGGATTCTGAGTCTGACGTAACTTTAAAAGTTTGGTCAACGCCTAGATAGATTGTTTCGATCTTTTGGGCTGGAGCCTTAAAAAAATCAACCAGGTTTTTTTTGGTATGGTTTGAATTGCTGATAATCTTTTTAGCTTTTTTTAAACCAGTACGAAAAACTATTTCATAGCCCCATTTTCTAATTATCGAATCTTTAACACGTGGTCCGGGATAAAATTTAGGGGTAATATCATGGATTGTCAGAATGAATTTTTTAGGATAAAAAATTGGAATATTAAACTGGGGAAAATGGACCAAATCTAACTTTTGGCTCAATAAAACTTTAGGTAATTCGAATTGCTCTGACCAGCTATACCAGCCTGATTTAACCTTGATTTTTTTGACCCGGTCATTTGGCACCTGAAATTTTGAATAAGCCGGATCCAGCATTAGTAGAATATACTCATTTTTTTGGTCAATTTTAAAAAGTTGATCAGTTAAATTTTTAATATAGGCCCCAATACCAGTAGTCGCTTCGGCGCCATACATCCGAGCGTCAATTCCAATTCGCATATTAAAGATTATTGATTATTTCTAAGATTTCCCCGGCCGCTTTTTGCCAGGTAAATTTTTGGCAATGTTTTAATCCCCTTTCTTTTAATAAATTCTGTAATTTTTCATCAGCCAAGAGTTGGTTTATCGTTTCGGTCAGTTCATTCCAATTATTTTGGTCAATCAGTAGGCCGGCTTTGTCGACTGCTTCCACTAAAGAAGAATTAAAGCTGGTAATAACCGGGGTACCGCAAGCCATTGCCTCAAGCGGAGGCAGACCGAAACCTTCGTAGATAGAAGGGTAAATAAATATTTTGGCTAAAGAATATAAAGCTGGTTTATCGGCCGCCTCAACATAACCAAGAAATTTAATTCTTTTTTTCGCTGGTGATTGCTGCCAGAGCTTATAAATTCTTTTATATTTCCAGGCTTGACCGCCAGCAATTACTAATTTTAAAGAGTCATTTTTCAAATTTTGGAAAGCTAAAATCAAAGTTTCTATATTTTTTCTTGGTTCCAAATTACCTAGATAGAAAATGAAATCATCTGGGACATTATATTTGTCTCTCACCTTTTGTTTTTCTCCTTCTGTTATCGACTGATAAAACATTTCATTAATTCCCTGATAGATAACTTTAATTTTATTCGGATCAGTTCGGTAAATTTTTATGATATCATTTTTGGTATTTTCTGAAATCGCAATTATTACGTCAGCTTGTTGGCAAAGTTTTTTGGGATTAATCAGATGGTGCCAAAGCCGTTTTTTGAAAGTAAAGAACTCGGGATAAAGCTCAAATGATAAATCATGAACAACCAGAATTTTTTTGCAATCAGAAGAAAGATTAGTAAACAAAAAACTCGGGGTCAGAAATATATCAACGCCGCCGATCATTTTATCAATAGTTTTGAATTTCAAGAAACGAATCCCGAGGTTAAAAATTTTATTTGGATATCTGAACCCTTTATAATTTACATTCGGGAAATCGAATTTAGGAACCTTTGTTGCCTTGGCGGTATTATAAAATAAAAAATATTGATTTTGGTGATCAATCTTCAAAAGATGATAGATTAAATTATAAGTATATTCGCCGATACCGGAATAATAAGCTTCAGTTAAACAGCGGATATCAATGCCAATCTTCATGAGTTAGTAATCAATGGTAAATTATTTTTAGGCCTGGCATTTAATCTGCGAACTTTTGAGTTTTTCCCATTCAGCTTCAATTAAATCAATGATTTCCTTTTCAAATCTTTCAACCCCAAATTGTTCGGCATAATTTTTTATAGTGATTGGGTTGTAGTCTTCTGGCTTAAATCTTACGATAGTATCAGCTAATGCTTCCCAAGTTTGCTCGTCAAAAAATTTTCCAGTTTTTTTCTCAACTACGGTTTCACAAGCCCCCCCCGCCGCATAGGCAATCACCGGCCGCCCGGCAGCCATTGATTCTACAGCGGTCAGGCCAAAATCCTCAATTTGAGGATGAATGAAGGCAATGGCTTGGCTATAAAGTTGGTTTAGTTCTTTTTGGCTTATTTTACCTAAAAATTCAATGTTAGTTTTGGCTAGCTCCTTTAGTTTTTTTTCTTCTGGTCCGGTGCCAAAAATTTTAAGCGGAATTCCCAAGCGGTTGAAAGCTTGGATGGTTAAATCAAATTTTTTATAAGCGACAAGGCGGCCGCCGGTTAAGAAATATTTACCAACTTTTTCGGCGATTTTAAATTGCCCGGTCTCAACCGGCGGATGAATAATAATACTTTCCCGGCGGTAATACTTTTTAATGCGGTCAGAAACATTTTTTGAATTAGCAATAAAATAGTCAACTCGTTGGGCCGCTAATTGATCCCAACTTCTTAAGCGGGTTAAAA
>Ga0172379_10004501_pt1 | contig 20537 bp, 18 predicted proteins | sample GrowelOW334metaG_FD_119756 | JGI IMG/M metagenome (GOLD analysis project Ga0172379, IMG submission 119756) | Groundwater microbial communities from an aquifer near a municipal landfill in Southern Ontario, Canada - Groundwater well OW334 metaG | ecosystem: Environmental > Aquatic > Deep...
TAAATTTTTTTCAATATCTTTGCCCATAGTTGAGTTTTGTTCGCAAAGTAAAACTACAACTTTAGGGCGAAACCTTCGGGCGGTAACCCTTATTCTTAAAAATTTAGTCGGTTAGTAGTGATTTAAAAATTGAAATTAGAATAAGCAGCCTCTCAGCAATGGGAGGTTTTTTATAGTGCCCGTTGTTTTTTTACCTTTGATAAGTTGTCGGTTAAATGCGAGGTTTATAGATTTCGGAATTCGGATTGTTCGGATTTGAGATTGTATTGATTGCGGATTTGAGATTTTCGATTTCGGATTTGGTTTGCTCAATCCGCATTCGTAAATCCGCAACCGAGCCAAAGGCGAACTCAGCGAAGCTAATCCGTAATTCTTCTTTTCCGCAATTCTTCTTCCTCATAACCAACCAGAGGTTGGCGATCCTGACTCCCGACTTCAAACTTCGGTCTTCGGTCTTCTAATTTCTAACTTCTAAACTCTAATTTCCAACTTCAAATATATACTGGCACCTTCTGCCTCACCACCCGTTCCTTAACCGGCTTAGCTACCATGGCTTTGGCAACCAGTTCTGCAATATCCATTACCTTGGTGGTTGATTCGTTGGCCAGCGATTTTTTGCACAACGGGCAACCGGTGGCTATTACTTGCGGATTATCCACGGTTAATACCGAAAGCGTGTTTTTGGCAATCTGCTTTTTCTTGTCCAACGACAGGGTTAAATGGGCTAAGCTGCCGCCGCAACACAAACCGTCTTGCCGGTTTTGAGGTGATTCAACGATATGAGCCACCGACTTCAGCACATTCCGGGGCTGTTCATAAATATCAGAACCCCTTCCCAATTCACAAGGATCGTGGAAAACAGCGGTAACATCCAATTTTTCAACCGGAAGCCTTTTCTGTTGCATCAACCGTTCAATGTATTCACTGTGGTGGAGTACTTCCATATTCATGTGGTAGTCGTTGGCAAATGTCTTGTAGCAGATGGGACACGAAGTAACCAAGGTGTGGGCACCGCTTTGCATCATCATTTCGCGGTTGCGTTCCTCCAATTCGTTGGCTGCCTGCAATTGTCCGGCTAGCTTTAGTGGACGGCCACAACAAGCACCTTTTTCTTCGTCCATAAACCAAAATTTGTCGCCCGATGCTTCCAATATTTTCACCATCGAGTTTTTGATGTTAGGCGTTAAATGCGTCATACAACCGGCAAAATAGATAACCTCAGTGGTTTGATTTTGCACCGGAATAAATCCGAAGTTTTCCTGTTCCTTGGGAGTATTATCGTGGCGGTGCATCAACCGAATGGAATTCAAGTCAATGGAAACTGGACAAACATTCTCGCAGCGACCGCACATCAAACAACTTTCTGCAACCTTTTGGTACTGCTCGTGGTTTCGTAGCTTTTGGATGAAGTAAACGGCTTGCGTATCGTGGATTCCAGCCATAGAATTTAACTGGCAGGTATCTATGCAAATACCGCATTTGGGACAGGAATTGATTTCCACTTCTAATAGTACCGGGTTATCGGTTTTCAGTTTGATTCCCCAGTTCCTGAAAAAGATAAGTACCATTTCAGTAGGTATGTGCATATAGCGGGTAAAGGGCAGTCCGAGGAAGAAACCGGCCAATGCCAATGAATAAGCCCACCATGCAGGATATATCAAGTGCTCTAAAGGCAAAATTGCATCTAAAAAGGCTCCTAACGAACCGGTTAAAAAGCCACCGGAATGATAAAAACCGGAAGTAAAACTTTCAGCCAAGAGCCGTAACGGAAATATAAGCCACAAAGAAGTCAATACAACCCTATCTATCGGTTTTTTGCGCGATGTCCTGCTCATTCCCACCGCTTTGGAATTGAACCGCTTTAAAACGGCTAAAAACAAGCCGGAAAATACAAACAACAAAAGCAAATCCATTAACTGGGTAAAACCGTCCGAAAAAAAGAACGAATGCTGTTCGGGCACAAAAAAACGGAAGAAAATGGGGAAATAAATGGGTGCCGATCCTTTTACAAACGTATGGGCTTCAATAGCTCCAACCACTATCAATAAAAACCAGCCAAAAGCCAAACTCATGTGCATATATCCCAACCTGGGATTTACCTTGAAAATTTTCCGGTGGAGCAATCCTTCGCCGAAAATTTCGCGCACTGCCAACAGGGTTTTTGTGGTAAAAAAGTTTTTGCGGATCTTCCGTTGGTCGGATGTATCCAATTTCCAAATCCACCATCCATATTTTCCCAAAAGATAGATCAGCAATAGCGCCATGGCTATGGTAAACGGCAGTACAAAAGGATCAAAGTACATCAGTGAGACTTTTATTTTGTGAAACAAAATTAACTAGCTGAACTGATCCCGAGCGATGGCGAGGGATCTCTTGACTGATACTACCAGCCGCTTGATAGCCCGTTTTTGGCCCCAGTCCGTTTGCATCGGGAAGCTTCATTAACGTTTCCCTGGTTTTCAACATCAAATTCCGGAGATTCACTCCCCGTGGGCAAACCAGCGTGCATTTGCCGCAGAGCATGCATTTTCCCATTTCCTGCATCATTTCATTGTACTCGCCACGTTGCAAAAACACATTAAGTTTCCGAATGTTAAAAGGGGTTAAGTTACCGGCCGTGCAAGTTGCCGTGCAAGCACCGCAAGCAATACAAACCCTTATGGATGGCTCCAAACGGAGAATCTCAGCCATCAAGGTTTTGTCATTCTTGTCGTAATCAATGGTATTGGTTTTGGTAATACTAAACCCCCACATAAATCTAATTTTTTAAATATTCATCAATTTTTAAGGCTACAGCTCTAGCGCTGGCAATGGTATCGGTAATGTTCATGGGAGCCACGCAGGTTCCGGCAATAAAAACCCCTTCATTATGACTCTGATTGTATTGATAATGATTGTCTTTTGGTTGAAAAAACCGGTTTTGTCCCTGTTCAATGCTTAATACGCTTGCCAATTTATGGCTTCCCTCCGAAGGAATCATTCCAGCCATTAAAACTAACATATCGGCATCCATCCGTAACGGTTTTCCGGCCAAGGTATCTTCGGCTTTTATGGAAAGAGAACCGTCCCGGTTTTGACCAGCTTCGGAAAGCTTGCCACGGATAAAAACCACGCCCCATTTTTCCTGTGCTTCGCGGTACAACTCCTCGTAATAAGGGCCAAACATTCGGATATCCATATAAAAACAGAACACTTCCGTTTCGGGCAACCGTTCTTTTATTTGGATGGCTTGCTTTACCGCCGTAACGCAACATACTTTTGAGCAATAGTTGTTACCTGCTTTTTCGTCGCGCGAACCCACACAATGGATAATGGCCACCCTCTTCGGAGCTTTTCCAATCGCCGTTCTGATTTCCCCTTTTTGCAACTGTTGTTCCAAATCGGCATTGGTTATCACATTGTCATAAATGCCGTATCCATATTCCTCCTTTTCAGTGGAATCGTACATGTCAAAACCCGTTGTAACCAATACGGCATCGGCATTCAAAACCTCCTGATTGGTGAGGGTAAGTGCAAAATCGTTTTGCTCCTTTTTCATTTCCGAAACTTGGCTATTTACTTTAAGCTGCACCTGAGGATGTTTAATTCCATTTACCAATTGAGTAAGAATTTCTTTGCCCGGACGGCGATCGGGAAAAAGCTGATACCAGTCTTTTAAATGGCCCCCAACGGTTGCGCTTTTTTCAATCAACACCACCTGATGACCCAATCGTGCCAAACTGCCGGATGCTTCCAAACCAGCAGGGCCGGCACCTATAATTGCTATTGTTTTCAAATCCATACTTTTAAACCATTAACACGTCCGGTTTCAACGGTACCGGTGCATTTTTATTAATGCGGTATTTATCTTTTGCCTCATAAACAACACCCATTTTATCGAGCAGCAGCTCCACCGAAACCTGGTGCATTTGCAGCCCCAAGTCCCAAGGGTGATAACCCAAAACCAACCCGGCCATTTCTTCATAAGTGAGTACCGGTATTCCATATCCATCTTTTCCGTAGGTTTTTCCTTCCATTTCGGCAATGGTATATTGCCACCTGTCCATGAACATGCTGCAACCGGGGCAATTGGCCACAATAAAATCGGGTTTGTAAGGTTCCATCGATTCAAATTTCTTTTTAGAATTGGCTGCCGAATATCCACGGTTTGCCATTACCAAATAATTACGGAATCCAAATCCGCAGCAATGGCGGCGTTCTGGGTAATCAATTACGGTTCCACCCCACGATTCAATCATGTCTGCCAAAACACGAGGAAATTCAGCACCCCCACACCCTTTTCAGGGAACAATTTGGAATAGTGACAGCCGATGTGTTCTACCACATTCAAAGGCTTCCCGGTATGCACATTCACCAATTTCCTTTGGCTTAGTGCTGCAATTTTTTGATGGTTATGAAAAACAATATCCGATGTATGAGCCATATTCTTCGGCTTCACAAACTCCCGACGGGTAGCTTTCCACAGCATTTCGCGGATTTTTTGTTCTTCTTCCGGAAAATGCTTCCAGGTTTCCAATATTTCCGTGTAGAGTCCAAAAGAAGTGACACAGGAGAGAGCCAAATTTTCATAGCCACTATCGGTCATCAAAGCAAAATGGCGAGCAATAACGGTAGCGGTAGTTTCCTGGGGAATAACATCGGAATGATAAGCAATTCCAGTACAGGTGGTATGCCTTGGATCGTCAAAAACGTCTTTTCCCAACTCCTGTTGCAAAATTTTTAAAAATGTTTTTTCCGAAGCAGGAAAAAAGTTCTGCCGAATACAGCTTCTGGCATAATAGTAATGGTCGTCGGCAATTTCCTTTTCGTATTTCAGCCATGAATTTTTAATGCCGTTATTTTGGGTGTTGCTCATACAATTTTATTGTGGTTGTTGGAATTTTCGGTATAAACATTGAAAAAATATTCATTGGGGGTTTGGTCGTTAAACTCAAGGTTCATTTTTGCAGCTTGCTGTTGTGAGTATTTCTCGATGGAATCAAACATTTCAGTTCCACCCGTAACATCAAAAATACGTTGCAGTTCATCCAAGTCCTCAACGGCAATTTTGCGCATAGTGCCTGGTCCGGCCTTTTTATAGTTAGCCCCCATCCGCTCCATTACTTCGGTGGCATTTTCATACACCCATTGCCAAACAGGGCCTTGCTCGGGATGCATGTTAGGAACTACTGCTTCGGGATGCACACAATATCCAAATTTCAAGATATTCTCGCCAACGGTGCGTTTAATGGCAAACTGCTGACGGCCTTTTTCCGATTCCACAAAATACCCTTTGTTCACTGAAAGTTTGCGAAGCGCCTGTATCACAAACCCTGGAGTATTTCCGCGGGGGCAACGGGTTTTACACGACATGCATTGACCGCAATACCAAATGGTTTCCGATTTTAACAACTCCTCAATGGCAACATCGTCTTTTTGCTGGAGTTGATTTAACAATTTCCGAGGATCGTAATTGTAGAATTCAGCGGCTGGACAAATGGCTGTGCAAACCCCGCAATTCATGCAGGCAGTTAGGCCTTCCACAAATCGGACATCGTTGTAGAGTTGAGCATATAATGATTGCATTCCCTATGAATATTGGTTCGTTTTAGTTAATCAAAATTAGGTCAGTTATAAGTCATAATCAATCGCTAATGTGCGTAATTTCAGAGAGTTAAAAACCCCATTTCAAATACGTACAAATACCCATTTGGCACAATTTATTTCAATCAACTTTAAATACCTTAAGTACTTTAATATACTTTAAATACTCTAATATACTTTAAGTACTTTTTACTATTATTGCCTCAAACTTTTTAGAAATGGAATCGATAAAAACGGTGGTAAACTATTTGAAATTTTATTTTGCAGCCCAAGGCAGTAAAGGTTTTGGCATTCATTCCCCTTTTGTTTTCAATTTGGTTACTCAGGTGATTGGCAAAAACAAAAAGCTGGATTGTTTCCGTGACATTGAAAAACAACGAAGCAAACTCCTTCAAAACCAGCAAATAATTGATGTAACCGATTTGGGCTCGGGAAGCACCTTATTCCATAGCAACCAACGGAAAATTAAAGATATAGCCGCCCATTCACTTAAGTCCTCAAGACAGGTCCGGCTTTTATTCCGGTTGGTAAATCACTTTCAATCCAAAAACATCATTGAAATGGGAACATCGTTGGGAATCACAACCAGCTACTTGGCAAAAGCCAACCCGCTTTCCAAAGTAATCACGCTGGAAGGGTGCCCCGAGGTTTCAAAGATTGCAATAAACACCTTTGAATCGCTGAATATAAACAATATAGAATTAATAAACGGAGAGTTCAACCAGACATTACCCCTCGTTCTTGATTCGTTGGACACCGTGGATTTTGTATTTTTCGATGGCAATCATAGGGCGGATCCTACGCTAGCCTATTTTAATTTGTGCCTGCAAAAAAAACACAATGATACTCTTTTTGTATTCGACGACATAAACCATAATCCAGAAATGGAATCGGCTTGGGAACAAATAAAACTGCACCCGGAAACAAAGGTTACTATTGATTTGTTCTGGCTAGGATTGGTCTTCTTCAAGAAAGAGCTTACCGAACAGCATTATATGGTGCGATTTTAAAACTTTGCTAAACCAATCCATAATTAATAAATTACTTTTGCGTTACAATCTAATTATTCTAATTATTCAATCATGGAATACGTTATTGATATTCAAGAAATAAAAAAAATATATCAGGTTGGTAACCAAGAGGTAAATGCCTTGGCAGGGGTTGATTTGAAGATTAAAAAAGGCGAGATTGTTGCTATTATGGGGCCATCGGGTTCAGGCAAATCAACCTTGATGAACATTATTGGTTGCTTAGACACTCCCTCAAATGGCAGTTATTGGCTAAATGGACGTGATGTGAGCCGCCTTGATGATGAGAATCTGGCTGCTATCCGGAATAAAGAAATTGGCTTTATTTTTCAAACATTTAATCTGCTTCACCGCTACAATGCCTTGGAAAATGTGACCGTACCACTGATTTATGCAGGAATAAACCGTGCATTGCGTTATGAATTAGCTATTGAAGCACTCAGGCAAGTTGGGTTATCGGACCGAATGGAGCATAAACCCAACGAAATGTCGGGTGGTCAGCGACAGCGGGTTGCCATTGCCCGTGCATTGGTTAATAAACCGTCAATTATATTAGCCGACGAACCAACCGGTAATTTAGATTCTAAAACATCGGAAGAGATTATGCGTTTATTGAACGACCTGCATCAAAAAGGCAATACCATAGTTCTGGTTACACACGAAGAAGATATTGCCAAACATGCTAAACGAATTGTACGGTTGCGCGACGGGCTGATTGAACACGATCATCTCATCTAACACCGCACCAACGCACGGCGGTGCGTCTCCAATATAAAGAGAAAGATATGAAAGTTTACACCAAAACAGGAGATAATGGCACCACATCACTAATCAGTGGAAAAAGGGTTCCAAAGTACCACACTCGCATTGAGGCGTATGGTTCGGTTGATGAATTGATGGCTTTTAACGGGCTGCTTTACGACCATGTTGCCGATATGCAGATAAAAACCTTTTTACTGGAAGTTCAGGACCGCTTGATGACGAGTGCTACATTACTTGCCGCCGATTGCATCGATTGCGATTTCAAACTCCCTACTATCACCGAAAATGATGTGCTGGCTATTGAAAAGGAGATTGACCAAATGGAATTGGGCTTGCCTCCACTTACTCATTTTATATTGATGGGTGGCCATGCTACGGTTTCGTATTGCCATTTAGCACGAACGGTTTGCCGCCGTTGCGAACGGCTGGCGTTAAAAGTTCACCATGAAGAAGCACCGTGTGAATTGGTGGTTAAATATTTGAACCGGCTATCGGATTATTATTTTGTTTTATCGCGCAAACTCACAAAAGATTTAAAAATTGATGAAATTCCATGGAAACCACGATCCTAATATGGATTTTTTTTATATATATTTGCAAAATTTTGAAAAACAACGGTAATTAAAAACTATATATTATGTATTGGACACTTGAATTAGCTTCGAAATTAGAAGACGCTCCATGGCCGGCCACAAAAGAGGAACTGATTGACTTTGCCATCCGTTCAGGTGCACCTCTTGAAGTAATTGAAAATCTTCAAGAGATTGAAGATGAGGGCGATATTTATGAAAGTATTGATGATATTTGGCCAGATTATCCAAGCAAAGATGATTTCTTCTTTAACGAAGATGAATATTAAGAGATTATATGGAGAAAGCCGACTTTTAAAGGTCGGCTTTTTTAATTCCTAGCAGTCAATAATCCACATATACTGATGAGGGTAACCCAGGCGAAATGCTTTTGTTTGAACCAGAGGCAATCTTATTTTGGTACAAGTACCAACGATAAATAAGATAAGGTTTTTCTGATAGTCGCTAATTTTGTTTTAATATGTAATTTCCTTTTTAATACTCACCCCCCTTTCACCTCTCTAGCAAGAGAGGGGAAGGTTTTCCAAATTAGCATTACCACCTATTGGTTACGTTCCCTCCATTTCAAGGGAAGGTTTTCCAAATTAGCATTGTAGCTTATTCGGAGCGAACCCCTCCATTTCAAGGGGGGGTAGGGGTGGGTTTATTATCCGCATAATCCTCATTTTTACTTTCTCCATATTATTTAGCTCATCATTTTTAAAACGAAATACTTTTAAATTCAAACTTTTAATGACTTCATCCCGATTGTAATCCTTTTCTTTTTGAAGCTCATGGATTGGGCCATCCAGCTCAATTACTAATTTGTGCTCAAAACAGAAAAAGTCGGCTACATAAAAGAATAACTCGTTGTTACTGGCTTTATCGTAAATTAATGGAAACTGCCGGTTGAATTTTATTCCATTAAATTTCCGGTTCCGAAATTCGTTCCAGAAAACAGTTTCTGCCGGAGTTTGTTTCCTGCGTAACTTACGGGCTATTTCTTTTATTCCGTTGTAGGTCATTTTTTTGTACTATTTATATACTCACCCCTCTTTCCCCTCTCTAGCAAGAGAGGGGAAGTTTTTCAAAATTAGCATTACCGCCTATTGTTTATGTTCCCTCCATTTCAAGGGAGGGGCAGGGGTGGGTTTGTTTTTAATAACATACCCAACTCGTTTATTCTTCGTGGCTATAATCCAATTTCGGTTGCGCTATAGTATCCTTTTTTAGTTTTATTTTAATTAATTGAGGGCTATTTCCTTCCCAAATAAAAACATCGGTTGGAATCAAAGGACGCCAATTGTTATGCCAAGCAAAATTCTTCACTTTCATGTCATTAGGAGCCACATCAGTTAAAGGGTACATGGTTGCATCGGGATTGTCCCGATAAATGATTCGGCTAATTGCGTCCTTTTGGCTTTCTTTGTTCTTTTTAAAGTACAGTGTAATGTCGGTACTGGTACTTTTATTAATGCCAATTATCCCAAATTCATCGGTGGGAAAATAAATGGTTTCGCTCTTTTTAGAAACATCAATTTTTGACAGGTGATTATTTTTTAAATACCCAGTCATTTCAGTCCCTTTTATCTGATTAAAATGCAAGCTATCTTCCATTGAAACTATCAGCCCTCCATTGTATAATTTGAATCTATCGAGCTTTTCATTCACAACAAAAGCCTCAATATAGGTGGAGGTAATCTGGTTTTGTTCTGCCCATAAAATGGGTGAACCGTAAAACCGGATAATGGAATCGGCCATGGAAAAACACAAACTATCGGTTTTTGCCTGAAAATTTGATTTGAAAATTTTGGTATGATGGAAAGCCCTGAATATCCGGTAAGTATTGGTAGTGTCGTAGTTGGCATATATAGTATCGGCATGAAGATACAAGGTATCGCCTTCCATTATGCTCATTAACAGTGCGCTGTCGGTAACAAAAAATTGCTCCGTTTTTTTAAATACTTCCAAATAATTCCCTTTTACTATTATTTTTTGAGCGGTATCGGTGGCAACCACATTGGAATAGGCAATACCATGTTCTTTGTCCCGGTCGTAAAACAAACTATCGGCCTCAATACTTTGCTTAGGATTCGAATAAAAGGCATTGTTTTTAAAGAATGCTTTGTTCTGTTTGGTTTGATAAAAACCATATTCGGCATACATATAATTCGAATCGTTGTAAAACTCGGTGGGTCCAAAAAAGAAAGCAATCTTCGACTTGGTATCATATTTCAGCGTATCGGTGTACATTTGATATTCGCCCTTATTTTGATTCACTATTACTTTTTCTTTGAAATAAATAGCCTGTTTTTTGTGATAATAATATCCTTTTTTGCTGGTAAGAGTGGTAGCACTGTCAACTATTTGCGCATTGTAGAGGTAATACCCAATATCTTTGCGAATGTCATAATCGAGGGAATCAGTAAACAATACAACTTGTGTATCGCGCAAAACCACATTTTTGCGGAAATAAGCCATCTTGGTATTGCCATTATACCTCAAGAACTTGCTTCGTACGTCCAATTTACTGTCGCCTTCTTTGTATAAATGAACCTTTCCATAAGCTTCAAACCAGTTCTTTTCGCCCATGAAATAGGCACTGTCGCACTCCATAATGGTGCTATCTTGCCAAAACCGGACATTACCAACTAAACGCCTCGCCCCTTCCCTTATTTTTTTATCGGAGCGTAAAAAATCTGCGTGTTTAATTTCAATTTTCGAGGATTTTTGCGCTTGAAGTTCGGATGGCTGAAAAATCAGCATCCAACAAAATACAAGATATATAATTCTAAATTTTCCCATACCAACGTATCAAATCCCAACAACGCTCTAATTCTGCAAAACAAAACCCTGATAGGAAAACATTAATAGGTCTGACTATCAATAATTTTCTGAATCAAATCGTCAACGGTAATATTATCAGCTTCAGCTTTATAATTACGCACAATTCGATGCCTTAAAATGGGAAATGCCACTTTTTTAACATCGTCAATATCGGGAGAATATTTCCCGGAAATTGCAGCATGTGCCTTAGCTCCTAAAATCAGAAACTGAGAAGCTCTTGGACCTGCGCCCCAACTTACATACTGGTTTGTAATTGGCAAGGCATGTTGGTTATTCGGTCGTGTTTTAGCAACAAGGCTCACGGCATATCGCAACACATGATCGTTTACCGGTATTTTGCGGATAAGGTTTTGAAAATAAATGATTTCATCGGCCTGAAGCATTTGCTTCACTTCTTTTTTAATATTGGATGTTGTTTCTGAAACAATGGAAATTTCATCTTCCATTGAAGGATAATCGAGCCAAATATTAAACATAAACCTATCCAATTGGGCTTCAGGAAGCGGATAAGTTCCTTCCTGCTCAATGGGGTTTTGGGTAGCTAAAACAAAGAAAGGTTCATGTAAAATATGGGTTACGCCTCCGGTAGTTACCGATTTTTCCTGCATGGCTTCCAACAAAGCCGATTGTGTTTTTGGAGGGGTTCTGTTTATTTCGTCAGCAAGAATAATATTGGCAAATAAAGGACCTTTCACAAATTGGAATTCGCGCTTTTCGTTAAGAATCTCTGCTCCAATAATATCCGAAGGCATTAAATCAGGAGTAAATTGAATGCGTTTGTATTGCAATCCTAACGATTGGGCAATAGTATTTACTAATAATGTTTTTGCTAATCCGGGCACTCCAATAAGTAAGCAATGACCGCCGCTAAAGATTGTGATAAGGGTGCTTTTAACAATTTCATCCTGCCCAATGATTACTTTTTTAACTTCATTCATTAAAGCATCAAAAGAAACCTTTAAAGCATCTACTGCTTCTACATCGTTATTGTATTTTACCATAAGGGACTATTTATTCCAAATAGGATTTTTAAATGGACATTTTTTATAATCGTCGTCGATTCGCAAGTAGGTGCTTTTAACTTTTTTCGACACCCAATCATCAACAAATTCGGTCTTTTTCTTTTCTAAAGCTAAATCTTGTATCCGCTGGTAATCATCCTTCAAATTGGCTTGATGTGCTTCCGTTTTGGTTTTTAACAACACTATTTTATATACTGTTTGACCCGAAGCATCAACTGTTTCAAAAGGAGCAGAAATATCACCAACTTGCAAATCCTGTATGGCATTCGCCAATTTTGGTTCCAATTGACCTGCCTCCCATCTGGAATTTCCGGTTTGCGGATTAATAATTATGCCTCCATTCAATCGGGTATCTTCATCTTCTGAAAACTTCCAACACCCTTCTTTAAAGGTAATTTCCTTTGATACAATTTGAGTTCTAACACTATCTAAACGTTGTCTGGCTTTCCTTTTCTCCTCGGGGCTTATCTTCGGTTTTAAAAGTATATGGCGGCAATTAATGCGCTCCCCTTTTTTTTCCACCAATTGAATGATGTGATAACCATATTCGGTTTTAACAATCTTTGAAACTTCGCCTTCTTTTAAATTAAAAGCCACGGCCGAAAATTCAGAAACCAAATCACCACGGCTTACAAAACCCAATTCTCCTCCTCTGGTGGCACTGCCTGGATCTTCAGAATAAAATACAGCCAAGGTTGCAAAACTTTCTCCTTGAGTAATCCGTTCCTTATACTCGCGCAATTTATCCTTAATCCTTAAAATTTCCATTTCTTCAATTTTCGGACTCACACTTATTTGCTCCAATTCAAATTCAATGTTAATGGTAGGTAAGCTATCCTGCGGAATATTTTTGAAAAAAGCTTTCACTTCTTGCGGAGTAACTTTTAAATCGGCCGTAATTTTTTGTTGCATCCGCTGACTTAGCATTTGTTCCTTAATAACTACCCTAAATTCTTCTTTAATATCAGCTATCGATTTTTTATAATACTCCTCTAATTTTTCTTCACTCCCAATTTGGTTAATAAAGTAATTCAAGCGACGTTCCATCTCAATATTCACCTCACTATCGTTAACTTCAATACTGTCGAGAATTGCTTGATTTACCAATAGTTTTGAGAAAAGTATCTCCTCAAAAACTTCACATTCCAAATCACCTGAAGTGTAATATCCCTGCGCCCGCATTTGCATGGCCTGACTTTCGATTTCACTTTGCAAAATTGCTTGCTTACCAATAGTTGCAATAATCTGGTCAATTATTTTTTTATCTTGTGCCTGAGAACCAAAAAAAATTAAAAGGAATAAAATACTTATAATACTGAATTTCTGAAACATAAATTGTTTTTTAGTTTGTGTAAATGGTAAACTTTTTCTTATTAACGGCATCGTTATAAATATTATTCTCTAAATCCTTAATTAGTTTCACTTTTCGGTGATTAATAAGGATATCCGTTATTTGGTTTTTAACAAATACTAAAGGCATGGTATCTCCTTCAAGACGATAATCGATGATATATAAGTGATAATTATAGTTAGAATCGGAAGCTTCCAAATAGCGGTTGCCTTTTAAAAAACTATCAGGATTGGTAATTTTGCGTGGAATTTTATTTAGCGTAATTCCCAAATATTGCCACTCGTCGCCTAAATAGAAATTATTGGCGTTTTGATAACAATAATCCTCCAATTTTGCTAAATCACTTTCTTCACCGGAACGCATCCACAATCCAATATTGTAGGTGTGTTGGACTGATTTAGGCAACTGCACAAAAATTGCTTTTACTACCGCGCTATCCAGTTTAAAATTTTCAGAATGATCCGTATAGTATGCCTCAATTTGATTGTCAGTAACATTGGTATCCAACTTTTGATTGATGAACATTTGCTGGTACTTAAACAGCAATAATGAAGTGCGGTAGTTATCAATCATAACATCAATACTTTTTTGCGATTGTTTATCGAGGTTTAGTTCAGCTTTTTCCAACAAGAGCTGATTTTTTACCCATTTTTCGATATAGTTTTGGCTGAAAGAAATACTGTCAATCTCTTTAATATTATGAGGTATGGCTAAATTTAACTCTGATAAGGTTAACTTTTTTGTCCCCACGGAAGCAATCACCTTATCATCAGCTCGATTAGTAAACACCCCATTGCATCCAACTATTAAAACACCTAAAAAGATGGATATACTTATTGTTATACTTCGCATTTGCTTTTATGAATAATCATCTTTACAACCAAACAAACCAATTTATACTAATAAAATAGAGTCAATATAAAGTGCTTTGTTAACAAACCCAATTCGTTATTTAATCATTTCGTTAAACACTTCTTGATTAAGCACTACTTTATATTTATTCCGCAGCGAAGCCAACCAATTTTTTTCAAGATAGTTTTGATAATCCGCTGTAATTAAACCCTTAGCTTCATTTAGTTTTTTAGGCTCTGGAGCAACAGCAGCATTAATGTAAACCAAAATAAAGTTCCCTGAATTTTCATTCACCTGCAAAGTGCCTGGAGTCCAAACAACGGCATCAACCCACTGATTGTCGCCTTTGCTGAATTTTGTTCGGGTTGCATTAATGGTAAAAGTAGTGTCTTTTGATTTACTAATGAATTTTGATAGCTCTTGTTGAAGGTCTAAATTTTTCTTACCATTATTCACAGCCATCTTTTTAACTTTGGCTTCCCATTCCTTTTTATTAAAGGTGTAAATTGAAGCATCCACACGGTCTCCCCAAAGGTAATTATTTTTATTAGCCTGATAGAACGATTCCAACCCAACAGTATCTTCAACGGCTTTCGACCATACCATTTTATCCGTTAAGTTAAAAAGTAAAATGCCATCGTGATATTCCTGCATTAGATTCTTAAATTCAGGATATTTATCGTTTAAACGGGTTTGTTCAAAATCAGTAATACTGTTCTCTATAAAGCGGGAAAGTTCATCATCAGCAATTAAACGTAAGGGTTTGTTAACCCTGCGCAGACCATCTTTATGAATCGACATGGCAAAATCCATGGCATAATATTTATTGGTATCGGCTATGGTAAAAAGCACTTGTGTTAATCCATTGGCTTTATTTCCATCCCAATTACCTTTATAAATTGTGGAATCAAATAAGGTATAGAAGGGTTCAAATGCCTTTTTATTAAGCGTTAACCGATATTCCTTTTTAAGCTTTTCAATAACCGATTGTCTTCCCTGTTGCGCCCGAACATCTTTTGAAACCTTATTTTTAATGGTTGTTTTCAGCTCCTCATAAGTTCCCAAAGGTTTAGTTTCCAATAGTTTGATAATATGCCAGCCATACGATGTTTTAATGGGTTTTGAAATTTGACCCACTTCTTTTAGTTCAAAAGCAGCATGTTCAAATTCAGGAACCATTTGACGCAGTCCAAAAAAAGGAAGCGCTCCACCTTTTTGACTGGTGCCCCTGTCATCGGAGTGACGACGTACCATTTCTTCAAAGCTCGCTCCCATCATAATGGAATCGTATATTAGTTGTATCTTCTCTTTTTCTAAGTTTTCTTTTTCCAAACTGCTCCCTTGAGGCACCGCTCTCATTAAATGGGCAGTTTTTATTTGTCCTGGATCCGGTTTTTTATCTACCACTTGAATAATATGGTATCCAAAACGGCTGCGCACAATCTCCGATATCTTTCCAACAGGTGTATTATAGGCACCCGATTCAAAAGGATAAACCATTGAAAAGGCGGTAAAATAACCTAAATCGCCATTATTCTGAGCAGCACTTGGATCTTGCGAATACTTTACCGCTAATTTCCCAAAATCTTCGCCTTTCAAGGCTAGTTTTCTGACTTTACTAATTTCATTCCAGGCAACAACCGTATCAGCCGGCAAGGCATCATCGCCACACTTTATAAGAATATGGCTTGCCCTGATACTCCACTTCATTCGTTCGTAAGCTTCTTGCATTAAGGCTTCGTCGGCACTTTCATCAGTAAAATACGGTTTTTCAAGCTGGGTTTTGTATCCTTCCAGTTCATTCACAAAACTTGACATGGTATCCATTCCCAGTGCTTCCGCTTCCATTACTTTCAATTTAAAATTGATAAATAACTCATTGTACTCTTTCAGTGAAACAGAGTCGAAAGCCGGTTGCTGATTGTTTTTGGTATAAATACGTTCAAATTCGCCCTGGGTAATTTCTTTACCATCAATGGTCATTAATACTTTACCTGAATTGTCTTGAGCAACTAAAGTGCCTAAAGAACTTACGATTAATAGTAAGGAGAAAATCATTTTTATCATCTTCAAATATGTTTTATAGAGTTATGTGTTTTCGATTTATAATTCACGGGAATAATTAGGTGATTCGCGGGTAATGGTCACATCGTGAGGATGCCCTTCAGCCATTCCGGCACTGGTAATTCTAACAAATTTTGCTTGTTTAAGGGTTGCAATGTCTTTTGCCCCACAATAGCCCATACCAGCACGTAAACCGCCCACCATCTGATATACTACTTCCGACAGCGTTCCTTTAAAAGCAACCCTTGCAGCAATACCTTCTGGAACCAATTTTTTAATATCATCTTCAGTATCTTGAAAATACCGGTCTTTGGAACCTTGCTGCATGGCTTCAATGGAGCCCATACCCCGATACGACTTGAATTTACGGCCTTGAAAAATTATAGTTTCGCCCGGTGATTCATCGGTTCCGGCAAATAACGAACCCACCATAATGGAATCAGCACCTGCGGCAAGTCCTTTAACTATATCGCCCGAATAGCGGATTCCACCATCGCCAATAACCGGCACTCCGGTGTTTTTAAGTGCTTCCGACACCCAATTAATGGCTGACAATTGAGGCACACCAACCCCGGCAACTATGCGGGTGGTACAAATAGAACCTGGACCAATGCCAACTTTTACCGCATCGGCACCTGCTTCAACCAAAGCAAGAGCGGCTTCGGCAGTGGCAATATTACCCACTACATAATCAACCGTAGGAAATTTCTTTTTAGCCATTTTCAAGGTTTCAATAACTCCTTCAGAATGCCCATGAGCCGTGTCAATAACAATGGCATCAACTCCGGCATCAACCAGTGCACTAATGCGCTCCATGGTATCGTTGGTCACGCCAACTCCGGCGGCAACACGCAAACGGCCTTTAGTATCTTTACAGGCATTAGGTCGGTCTTTGGCTTTGGTAATGTCTTTATAAGTAATCAAACCTACCAGTTTATTTTCTTCGTCAACAACAGGTAGTTTTTCAATTTTATACTGCATCAATATTTTGGCAGCTTCATTTAAATCAATGGACTGATTGGTTGTAATTATTCTGTCGCAAGTCATTACATCTTTGATGATTTTTCCCATGGTTTCAAACCTCAAATCGCGATTGGTAACAATGCCAATTAAAGTATTGTATTGATCGACAACCGGAATACCCCCAATTTTAAATTCCTTCATCAACTGAAGGGCATCAAAAACTGTTTTTTCTTTGGTTATAGTAACCGGATCGATTATCATTCCGTTCTCAGCCCGCTTAACCATCTTTACTTTACGGGCCTGCTGCTCAATGCTCATGTTTTTATGAATCACACCTATTCCACCTTCGCGGGCAATAGCAATGGCCATGGCCGATTCTGTAACGGTATCCATTGCAGCTGAAACTATGGGAGTATTCAGTCGTATATTTTTCGAGAATTGGCTGCTGATATCCACATTTCTGGGTAATACATTGGAATAGGCCGGAACTAAATAAACATCGTCAAAAGTAAGTCCTTCCCCAATAATTTTATCGCTAAGATTTGCCATAACTTGATTTATTCAATTTCTTTTTAAAAATTGTGCCAAAATACAAAAAAAATAGGTACCAGAAGATGTAAATTTTCTTTTTTTTAGAATTCTGCTATTCAATTGGTTACCAAGTTTTAGAAACGAAAAAATTGCTAAATTCTTGTGTATTTTAGGTTAATACGTGTTTTTTTTATTACACAATGTGTTTTCATTGGTTAAACTCAATAAAAAAAGCAGAGAGACTCTGCTTTTTTTATTGAGTTTAAATTCTACTTTACAACTCTTGTTTTTTGAACCCCTATGTCCGCCGCGGCGGACATCTCCCCTGCGAGCAAGGGAGAACCCTCCGATTACTATAAACTACTAAATTTTAAAATTTGTAGCTCTAAAAACTCCCTCCCTAATATAGGGAGGGGGTGCGAAGGAATGTGTGTTAGCGGGGTGGGTAAAAAAATAGTCGTACGGTACTGATTATTTTATTTTACCTGCTTTTCGCAATTCTACCTCTAATTGATCAACCAAAGTCTTCATTTGCTTTGCAACCGCTTCGAAAGGGGCTGGTGTGGTTAAGTCAACACCTGCATTTTTCAATAACTGGATGGGATAATCGCTGGAACCTGCACTTAAAAACTGCATGTATCGTTCTGTAGCTAATTGACGCTCTTTTTTATCGGTTGTTAAAACATCCTGCGAAAGTTTTGAAGAGGCCGCATAACTAGTGGCATATTGATATACATAATACTGCCTTTCATAAAAGTGCATTACCCGTGCCCAAGTGAATTTGGTATATTCAGTTTTTTGCATTACCGATCCATAATAGGATGAAGTAAGTTCGTCCCATTTAGCCGACATTAATTGTTCATTCACTGGAATGCCTTGCTCAGCAGATGTATGCATCTGATATTCCCAATCGGCAAACAGAGCCTGAGCATAAAAAGTTCCGAATATGTTTTCAATTTGCTGAACTAACAGTGAAATTTTCTCGTTAGATGACTTGGCATTCTTTATTAAATAATCCATTAACAAATGCTCATTAAAAGTAGAGGCAACTTCGGCTACAAAGCTTGAATAATCGGCTGTTGCGTAAGGTTGATTTTCATTTGAAAAAACAGTTTGCATGCTGTGTCCTAACTCATGAGCCAAGGTAAAATTATCGTCGAGCATTCCGCCATAATTTAGCATTATATAAGGATGCACGCCATAGATACCCATGCTGTAAGCACCGGGTTCTTTTCCAGGTACTTCATACACATCAATCCAACGGCTAGTTAATGCTAACGAAACTTTATCAATGTATGTTTTACCCATGGGTTGCAATGCTGCTTCAATCTGTTTCTTAGCCTCATCGTAAGTAAAGCGGGTATCATTCTGAACCAATTCCAGCACCGCATCGGAACCATAATAAGTTGATAACCCCAAGGCTTCTTTCCTAAGTTGGATGTATTTTTGTAAAGGTGCTGTGTTCTCTTTGGCTGTTTTAATTAATGAATGGTAAACCTCCACCGGAATGTTGTCGCCACTTAAGGCTGACTCAAGACATGAATTGTATTTATGCACGTTGGCATCGGCCCAGCGCGATTCCAGAATACCAGCATAAATACTGGCGTAGGCGTTTTTGTTTACTACATAAACTTTCATCATCTCATTACTCGCCAATAATCGGTCGCTTTGATTGGGATTATTTACCATTACGTTTCGAACTCCTACCGGGCTTGCTGTAATAACTGAACTGTCGGAAAGTGTAACTTCAGGATAAACCAAATCGGCATTGGCTAACGCTTTATAAGTTTCCTCTGAAGCACTTAGTGTTTTTGAATAATACGATAACGCTTCTTCTTTTTCAGTAGAAAGCACATGATCCTGTAATCGGTAAATATCCATAAACCATATTTTACTTTGCTTTAGATAGGAATTTTTGTTGGTCCATTTATCCATGGTGTCTTTAGGAATGGCAACCAATTCGGGACTAACCCAGGAAGTAGCCATGCCAAATTTTGCAAACAGGTTTTGAATTTCCTGCATCCTGCTGTTTATGTCCTGATCGCGGCCATCAATAGTCCGCTGAAGCATTACATAAGCGTAAACTTTAATCGCAATTTTTGATGCCTCTTCCTGTTTTCTGCTATAGGATTCCAAAACGGCATCACTTTTACTGAGAGTTCCTTGGAATGCAGCCAACTCATTTACAATACCTGAGAGTTTTTCAAAATCGGTTTTCCAAAAATCCCAACTGGTATAAATATCATTAAAATTCCAGGTATATTGTTCCGGAACTTCGGCACGACTTTTATAAACAGGAGCTTGAGCCGATACCTGCATCATTATTAAAACAACGATAGCAAGGGTTAAAATGTGTTTCATGTGTTTCATGTGTTAATTATTTAAAAATTAGTTTTTTTCGTACCACAATGAAACGCAAAATATTTCGATCGGTTACACATACTTACTAAACAAAATTTATTTTATGTAGCATGTTAGGTTATCAAATCAATTAATAAGGATAAAAAATCGTTTTTCCAAAATTGCTATTGTACAACGAATCCATCGAAGCTGCCGTTGAACCAAATATGCCCAATCCGTTTGTAATATTGTTATATACCAGCACGGCTTCCATAAAGAATTTCAAATCCTCCGCTTCGTAATGGGCTGGCAACGAAACGCTATAGCGGTAATAATCGTAAGACACATTTTCAAGAATTGCATATAAATATTTTGAATTTGTATTGTAATAGTAACCTGTGGTAAATTCGAATTCATAATTTTTTCCATTAAATAATAGATCGGAAAAATAGAGTATCCCATTATCATTGGCTTCAACTACCGGATCGTTCGATTCAATAAAAATAGACTGTAAACCCCAAAGAGTATCTCCAACCGGTTGATATAATGAATCGTAATTGAAATAAAAAACTAAGGCTGCTATTGATAACCGGTAGTAGTTTTTTTCCGGATCCGGATCCGGAAA
>Ga0172379_10004502_pt1 | contig 20531 bp, 17 predicted proteins | sample GrowelOW334metaG_FD_119756 | JGI IMG/M metagenome (GOLD analysis project Ga0172379, IMG submission 119756) | Groundwater microbial communities from an aquifer near a municipal landfill in Southern Ontario, Canada - Groundwater well OW334 metaG | ecosystem: Environmental > Aquatic > Deep...
GGCGTATCCCGGTCCACATTCACAAACTTCGCTCCCATCGTCAAATCCTTTTTGATCGTAATATATCACTACACAATTTTCATGCTATATGGCCTTTGGAAAAAAGTCCGACAGGCTGCTAGTGTTCTTGAGCCATCTGGAGAATGCCGCAGGGCTGGAGAAACCAAGTTCTTCAGATATTTGTTTCTTATTCCTGCCTTTTGCCGATAGTTCGCGGAATTTTTCCTGACGGCATAAATTGATAAATGCCAGGACAGAACTGCCGGTAACGTCTTTGAAGACTTTAGCGAAATGAAATTTGCTGTAGCCGGCGATGTAGGCTAATCTGCCAATATCAAGATTCCTGCCGCCAGTTTCCCGGATATGTTCGATAATCGCGTTGATCACGGTCTGATGATGCAGTTCAGTCGGCCTGTCCTCCATTCCCAGCGACTTATTGTAGCCGGCCTTGCATAATTCCAGCACGAGTCCGCCAAAGGCATTTTTGACTGATATGCTCAGGAATTTTTTATCAAGCTGTTCATTAGCCAATAATTCATCCCAGGCATTTATAAATGACAGCCCCGCATGGTTGTAGCCGCTGAAAGTATAGTTAAAGTCATTATTCCCCTGACTTTTGCGGGTTGTCCTGCCGCAGGGCGTACTGGTAAAAATGGTCTTATTGACAATCCTGAACCACAGATGCCTGATGCTGCTGCCCGAAGGCGGATAATATAAATCATGTTTTTCATTCGCATCCATCAGGAATATAGTTCCCGGGCGGCTTTGATAAGTAACTCCGTCCAGCGTAAAATAACTGGTTCCGTCCAATACCAGCATCACTTCCCGATGCTGATGAATGTCGCTGTTTTGGGTAAGCCACGCAAGGTATTCATTATCTGGTTTTACCGACGCTAGCTCCGAATCTATGGAAGACACTAAATGCCATTTTGAGCATGACAAAAGTACAGACAGATCATCTTCACTGAAATAGGCATTTTTCATGGCAATTCCTCAATTATAGCAAGAAGTGTTAAGTTTTAGCACTAAATAATAATTGACGAATGACAATAGTCAAGTGTATAATATAATTAAACTTAAAATCACAGGAGTCAAATCATGTACGAAATGGGCAAAGTTGAAATAGATGCGGTTGTTAAAGTATTAAGAAGCAAACAATTTATGCGTTACCGCGGCGGCGAAGGCGGTTTTACGGAGACGTTTGAACGCGAACTATGCGCCAAATTCAACGTTTCCCATGCATTGACAGTCAACAGCGGCACCAGCGCCTTGATTTGCGCACTGGCGGCAATGGGCGTCGGTCCCGGCGATGAAGTCATAGTTCCGGCATATACCTGGGTCGCCAGCGCACTGGCCCCGCTGGCAGTCGGCGCAGTACCGGTTATGGCCGATATCAATGAGACCCTGACCATTGATCCGGCGGATATCGAACGCAAAATAACTAAATACACCAAAGCGATTATTCCGGTGCACATGTCCAATCTGGCCTGTGATATGGATGCCGTCATGAAAATTGCCAGAAAGCATAAACTGCTGGTATGCGAGGATGCCTGCCAGGCGGCCGGAGTCTCATATAAAGGAAAGCGGCTGGGAACAATCGGCCATACCGGAGCCTACAGTTTCAACCAGTTTAAAAATATCACCTGCGGCGAAGGCGGCGCGATTGTTACCAATGATGACCGCACCTATGAAAGGTCGTTGATGTATCACGATGCCGGATCTTTCACCCGCAATTACGCCTCTTCAGTAAAAGAACCGTTTTTCCCGGGCGTCAATTTCCGCGTATCTGAAATTCTGGGAGCAATTCTGGGCGAACAGTTGAAGCGGCTGGACGGCATTCTCGCCAAGTTGCAGGGAAGGCGGAAGATTATGGTTGATATTTTTGCAGGAACAGATAAATTCAAAGTAGCGGCGCATAATGACGAGGCAAATGCCATCGGCCTGGCGATAATATTTGACAGCCCTGAAAAAGCGCTGGCATTTAAAGAAAAACATAAAATCGGCTTGCTGATTGAATCGGGGAGGCACGTCTATACCAACTGGGAACCGTTGCTGGAACAGCGGTCGTTTCATCCGAAGATGAATCCCTTCAACTGGACGCAGCGGAAAATTGTTTATACTCAGGACATGTGCAAAGATACGCTGGAAATTCTTTCACGTTCGATGAATATTGGCGTTCCCTATGCCTTGAACAAAAATGACGTTAAAGCTTACGCTAAAAAACTGATTGCAAAATAGGTTGAACAAGATGAATGTCACACTCGTCGGCTTCGGCGACTCTATCACTGAAGCGGTCATCGGAATGCCGGATGAAAATAAAAGATGGCTCAATATTCTGAAAAGAACGCTTTCGGAAAGTTTTAAAGAACATGATTTTAAAGTTATTAATTCCGGCATCGGAGGCAACTCCGCCAGAGAAGCAATGGTGCGCTTTGAGAAGGATGTGACTGCTCATAAACCTGATTTTGTCATATTGGAATTCGGCGGCAACAACGAAGACCTGGCCAATCCTGAACGGATAGTTAATCTGGAAGAATTCAGAACTCTTTTAGATAAGTATAAGCATGGTTTGCCGGCAAAGACCAAGACAATAATTGTGACATTTCCTCCAGTGCTGGATGATTTGCATGCTTACGGGAAAAACCCTGCATTTAAAGATTACTATCACAGGACTGGCGGAATTGACAAATCGGCAGAGCCTTACCGGGAAATAACCAGAGAATTCGCAAAAGAAAATGGTTTCCCGGTTTTTGATTTTCATAAGAAACTGCTTGTACTGGGACAGTTGAACGGCAGAATGACTTATACCATGAATGATGGAGTTCACCTGACAGAACATGGCAATGAGATTCTTGCAGAAGGCATATTTAATGTTTTAAAAGATATGATGCCTGTATTATAAAATTTTATTTTTACCTGAATTTTTACTCCCAGTCGGAGAAAATGAAGGACACGTACTTGGCATCACGCAAAATTATTAACAGAAACAGAAAAACCATTAAGGAGCTGTAAATAAATAAGTTTTACAAGTTTCGCGAAATATCCCGATGTGATTTTGTGAATTGCCGGTGAGGAGCATACCTTCAGGTATGTAACGAACCGGCAAATACAAAGGCATCCGGGAGAAGCGCGAAGATGTAAAGGTTATTTTTGTACGGCTCCTAAGGAGCTGGAACAAAATAAACTATTGAGTTTTTACCGAATATCCTGATTTGATTTTCGAGTAGCTTGTGAGTCGCATACCGGCAGGTATGTAGCGGACAAGCGGCGCGAAAAACATTCAGGAGAGCGGTGCAAGAACATAGTTTATTTTGAGACAGTTCCACAAACACAGGTTAAAAGTGATTATGAAAAATATGATTGAATGTTCAAGTTTAATTGATGTAAATGCATTCTTCGGCAAGAGCGCCACGGGAGACTCCGAATTTCCGGCAATCCGGGACCGTCTAAGCTTCATGGACCGGCTCGGCATCAGCAAATCTCTGGTCTGGAATATCGAGTCGCGCCAGAATCACGCCCTGTCAAGCAATCAGAAACTGATAGATGAAATTGCACAGACACCAAAAGCAAAAGGACGAATAATCCCGGTGCTCACAGTTTCCGGACTCATGCAATACGAGCGAAACGGCATCCAGACGCTGAAGCGGCAGATGACCACTGGGAAGACCCGCGGCCTCCGCTTTGTAAGCGTATTTAAAAGACTCACCCTTTGTCAACTGGAACCGGTAATCCGCGGAATTGCAGGACTCAAGCCTTTCATAATCATGCGTCATGACGAGAGCAATATTCAGGACATACTTGAATTCACCTCTATGTTCCCCGAAATCCCGCTGATTCTGACCGAGGTTATGTGGGGACAATGCATTGTAGTGTTTGACCTGATGAGACGCAGGAAGAACATCCTGGTGGACAATTCCTGGCTGCATTCATATGGAGCAGTTGAACAGGTAGTGGAACACTTCGGGGCGGAACGGCTACTGTTCGGAACTGGTTACAAGTCACATGGCGGAGCGGCAATCGCCCAACTGGCGGGAGCCGACATTGCGGAGAAAGAACGGCAGCTTATCATGCACGGCAATCTGGAACGTCTGCTCGGACTTAAAGGTAATGCTAAAGCCTCAGCGGTCAAGTCAGTCAAACCGGCAGATTCACTGTGGGGACATTGCCTGTCCGGCCGGACCCTCGGCATCGATATTGTCGATGCGCACTTCCATCTCGGCCCTTCCGGAGGTTATGTTCTGAAGGACCAGGATGAACGCAGCCAGATAAAGCCTGCGTTAAAAATCATGGACTCGCTTGGTATTCAGACCGTACTCGTCTCCGGGATGCAGGCGCTTCTGAGCGAAGCAGTGGAAGGGAATAATCTGCTCGAAAAAGTTTTGCTTCCAAATTCTAACCGATTCAAAGGTTATCTGGGGTTCAACCCGTTTTACGCCGATGAGCTTGTCCGTAATTTTGACAGATATTTTTCTGGACAGTTTTTTATAGGGTTCAAAACTCTCTGCGGCTATTGGAGTGTAAAGATAAATGATCCGCGCTTCAAACCCATGTGGGATTATGCCAACCGGCATCATCTGCCGATACTCAACCATACATGGGGAAAAGACGATATCTGCCTGCTCAAAGACGTTGTTAAAAAATATCCGCATGCACATTTTCTGCTTGGTCATTCCGGCGGTTCCGTGGAAGGACGCCGGGAGGCGGAATCTCTTGCACAGGGAAATCATAATGTCTATCTTGAATGGTGCGGCAGTTTCTGCTGCGATGATTCCTGGGAGAAAACCTTACAGGCGGTCAACCCGCGGCAGGTTGTTTTCGGCACTGACGCCATGGCACATGATATTCACTGGGAACTGGGACGCCTGCTTTCCCTTGACGTACCCGATAAAATACTGATTCCAATTCTTGGTCAGAACATGCGCCGCATCATGGACGCCAGGCGATGATCCCTGACGTTTAACATTTTGCGCTTTTAAGAATTTAACACTGGAGACAACCTGCATGAGCAGAATACTGAAAGCCGGTTTCGGGCGTACTGATGTAACCCCGCAATTAGGAGTGCGACTCGGCGGATACGGGGTGAAAGAACGCCCGGTGGAAGAGATTATCGACCGTCTGCATTCAACCGCGATGGTACTGGAACAGGACGGGTTAATGGCCGCGGTAATCAATCTTGACTGGATATGTATTGACGAAGCAATCGTTGAACGCATCCGCCGCGGCGTCAATCAACGCACCGGAATCCCGGAGAAGAATGTTTCCGTATGCACGACCCACAGTCATTCCGTGCCGAACACGCTTAACTTCTGGGGATGGGGCGAACAGGAGAATGCTTATATTGACTCCGTCCTGCCGGAAATAATCCGTTCGGTCGAGCTGGCAAAGGGCAACCTGTGTGAAGTTAAAGCAGGGCTTGCCGTTACTGAAAGCCTGACCGGGGTCAACCGACGCGGCACCACCGAAAGCGGATCCGTCAATTTCTGCGCCGATCCCAATGGTTTTTTCGATCCGGCAATGACAGTAGTACATTTCAAGGCTGAATCCGGCGATGTCGGCATATTGGTTCATTACGGTGCGCACGGCACCGCAATGGGCTGCAACCGTCAGGTGTCGCGCGACTGGTGCGGCGTAATGAAAGACCGCATTGAGTCACAGTTTAATTCTCCGGTACTATTTCTAAACGGGGCCATCGGTGATGTCGGTCCCCGCACCAGCCATCGCAGCGGCGACGGGCTTTCAGCCGGTACGGGAGACGGCATTCATGCCGTCCGCGAAGTCGGCTACCGTGCCGCCACTGACGCGATCCGGGCGTTACTGTCTATTCATGAATGGCGTAGCGATCTTAAACTCGCAGTATTGACTGAAGATATTTTTCTGCCTTATGCCCCGTTAACGCCGCTGGCGGACGCCGAACGGGAAATCGCCAATTGGGACCCCAGAAAAGAAGAGTGGGGAACTCCGATGTGTGAATACAGACATAACAGCGCGGTCATTGAAGCCCACAAACAGCCGTTGCTCAAGGGCAGAAATTTCACCCAGACCATTACCTGTATCGGCCCGCTGGCAATCGTACCGATGCCGGGTGAAATGTTTTCGGGCATCTCGCTCCGGATCAGACACGGCAGTCCGTTCCAATATACGCTTTGCTGCAGCGTTTCAAACGGTTCGGTGAGCTATCTGCCGACCAGAGAAGCGCGGCATCGCGGCGGTTATGAGTGCTGGGTGGGAAAAGCTGTAGGGGCCTATCTGCTGGCGGATAATATCGACGATGCCCTGGTTGAACAGAACTTGAAATTGTTGCGCAAAATTTCCTGATATAGTTGCGGATGCGCCTGAAAAGTATTGATCAAACGTGTCCGCATATTTAAAGAAATTCTATTCTTTATTTCTTAAAAAGTGCTTTTTATAAGCATTCATTAAATTCTGCGAATTCGTATAACCGCATTGAGCAGCAATATCCTTTATTTTGAATTCTCTACTTTCCATCATGGTTGAAGCATATGCCATAAGGTTGCGCATATAATACTGCTTCACCGTTGTTCCTGTCAATTGCTTGAATAGTGCAGTAAACTTTCTTCTGCTCATTTCACAATGTTCCGACAATACGTCAATGCCGGGAAATTCAAAAGGCGGACCATAAAGGCTTTTGAACACATAATTTAATTTAACATCCTGACTGTTAGCTAAAATATAGCCTTTTAATGGAACAGCTTTCGTCTCCTGCGAGAATTTCATGATGTCGGCAATAACCAGGGAAAAAAGCCCGTATTTTCTGAAATCAGACCATATCCCGGATTTCAAAGAGAAAAGTTCCGCGAGTTCACTCAACTTGCTATAAAAGCTTTTCCTCTCATGAGCAGGAATAACCAGATGTCTTGGTAATTCATCAGAAATTAAGCCATACCATTTGAGATGCAGGAAATAAATTTGATAAGGTCTTTTTAAATCCGCGACATACCGGTGTATTTCTCCCGGCATTACAAAATGAACTGACCCCGGAGTAAGTTTCCATATTTTCTCTTTTACTCTGCATATACCGCACCCCAGTTTGACACAAGCAATATGGACCATGTTAAAATGAGAATGCAATTCAGTGCTCAAAAGCGGCGCGGCAGGCAGGAAATTAACCTGATCAAGAATAATTTCCCTGCCGAACCTGGAAGTAAAGTCTTTAAAATCCATTATTACAGTTTCCTTATAATTTTATAGTATAAGGCGAAAATAAATTAAATCAAGATTAAATTGCCCTATATAATTAAAATATTGCCCGATTGAATTATTGCCAAAATCCCAATATGAATATATAATTCTATTATGGAACAGATAAAACAGGAAGTCGTTCAATTATGATTATAGACGCACACATTCATTATCCGTTTGCCGAATATAAAGAGATGAAAGACATCTGCGAGGTGATCCGGCTGGCGAAGAAATTTGGCATCAGCAAACTCTTTCTGCTTGGTGATGTTTTCCGCCACGGACATTTCCAGAATGAGGAACAAATCAAGGAAATAAATGATCTGACAATTGAGCTTGTTAAAAAACATCCGGACTTTCTGGTCGGGTTCTGCTACCTGAATCCGGCCAATTCACCTGATTTCATGATAGAAGAGATCGAACGCTGTGTTGTCAAAAACGGCTTCAAAGGATTGAAATTTGAAATATCGCTGAACTGCCGCAGCAAAAAGCTCGATGTTGTCATGCAGAAAGCCGGAGAACTGGGCTGTGCGGTTATTCAGCATTCATTGTACAGGTCTACCGGCAGATACAATGAGGAATCCACGCCTGCCGATATAGCGGATTTGGCTTCACGTTTTCCGGACGTCAAAATCATCATGCCGCACCTTGCCGGTTGCGGCATGCGCGGCATTCTTGACATTTCCGGACATAAAAACGTGTATGTGGATTCATCGGGTTCCCAGGCGGTTGCTGGAATGGTTGAGTATGCGGTAAAAACGCTGGGCGCTGACCGGATTCTATATGGTTCCGATATCCCCGGCAGAGATTTTTCCGCGCAGATCGGGCGAATATACGGTGCTGAAATATCTAAAAAAGACAAATCCAAAATACTCGGACTTAATGCCGTAAAAATTTTTAACTTGAAATAAATAGGGTATAAAATCATGATCGATATTAATACAGCGTTGGGAAACTGGCCTTTTCTGCGTTTTTCGCAGACGACTCCGGCCAAACTCAGCAAACATCTTAAACAGGAGGGTATAAGTCAGGCCCTGGTTTCTTCTATTGATGCAATTTTTTATCCGGACCCTGATGTGTACAATCAACTCCTTGCCGTGTCCCTGAAATCTTTTCCTGAGCTGCTGCCGGTGTTTATCGTCAATCCGATCTTGTCCAACTGGGAAAGGATTGTCGATTCGAGCAAGGTGAAAGCAGTTAAAATATATCCCGGTTATCATAACTATTCGCTGCTTTCTAATCCGGTTTATTCGCTGGCGGACAAACTGATTGAAAATGGAATGTCTCTGATGATACAGATGCGTGTAGAGGACGAACGCTCACACCATCCATTGTGCCAGATCCCGGCGGTTCCGGTTGCAGATATCGTCAAGCTTGCGGGAAAATACCCGTCACTTCCGGTCGTTTGCCTTTGTCCGTATTTTGCCGAATTAGTGCCGCTGACATCGAATACCGAAAATGTTTATGTTGATATTTCTTTTGTTGAAACCATGAATACGATGACCAGGGTACTGCGGGACGTGCCCGCGGAAAAAATTCTTTTCGGTTCGCATACGCCGTTTTTATATACGCGTGCGGCTACCATGAAAACGGAATATGCGGAAATTGATAAAAAAACTTTGACATTGATTACTGAAACCAACGCAAAAAAAGTATTCAAACTCAAATAACAAATTAGTGAGGAAATTATGGCTGAGCGTGTTAGAAAATCATGGGAAAAATATAAAAGGTCTCTTCAATATCTGGGGAATGGGAGCTCGACTTCATCAAAAATAGCGCGGTTTGAAGATGCCGAACCGGCAGTGATTGTCAGAGGCCGCGGCTGCCGCATCTGGGACGCTGACGACAACGAATATATTGATTACCGCAATGGACTGGGACCAGTAACCCTGGGATATTGCGTTCCGGAAATCAATGCCGCAATTAAAGAGCAACTGGAAAGGGGTATCATCTTCGGGCATCCGCATATTCTTGAAGGAGAAGCGGCAGAGGCAATCGTGGCGGTAATTCCTTGCGCGGAGAAAGTAAAATTTCTGAAAACCGGCGGTGAAGCTATTGCCGCATGCATTAAAATAGCGCGTAATGCCACTGGCAGAAATAAAATACTTCAATGTGGTTATAATGGCTGGCTTAATGCATTAAGCGTAGGCGGATTCAGGCCGGCCGGGATAGCCTCAAGCCAGCCTTTGAAGGGCGTTCCGGAAGCGTTAAGCTGTCTGCATAGTTCTTTACCATGGGGAGCCAATGAAGCCTGGGAAGAAGCTTTCGCCAATGATGGGGCAAATATCGCGGCAGTAGTGATAGCGTCAAGCTATCAGGATATGGAGAAAGGAGCGGAGTTTTTACCGTTCATCAGGAATCTTACGCAAAAATACGGCAGTTTGATGATTATGGATGAGATCGTCACTGGATTCCGCCTGGCGCTTGGTGGCGCGCATGAGTATTTCAATGTCGATCCCGACCTGGCGGTTTTTGCAAAAGGCTGCGCCAACGGCATGCCGATCTCAGTTTACGCCGGGAAGGCGGCGCTGATTGATTCCGCCAAGGAGATTTGTATTTCTTCAACCTATGGCGGTGAAACACTTTCGCTCGCGGCAATGAAAGCGACGATTGCCTTTTATAAAGAAAATAATGTGATTGCACATCTTTGGCATACAGGCGCAATGTTATGGGAAGGAGTCAATGACCTGTTTAAAAAATATAATATCAGTGCAAAAGTGAAAGGCTTTCCAGTTTGTCCGCTGTTCATTTTTGAAGACAATACGGGCAAACTTGCAGATGCTTTCTTCAGAAACTGTTATCTCAACGGAGTGTCACTTTATAATGTGTCTTACGTCAACTTTTCCCACAAAGAAAAAGACGTTATTGAAACACTGGCGCGGATAGAAAAGGTACTGAAAACAATTTCGGCAGTTTAGCCAATGATATTATTCAGAATCAGCCATCAAATTTTGCAGCTCATTTCTGAACTGCAAAACTTGAGTATGTTATTGAGCAGGTTTAACTGACTTGCCGGTTTTCGCTGATTGGTTGATCGCGACACAGTATGCCAGGGCATGACGGCCGGCTTCGGCCGGCGACGGATTTCCGGATGCTCCGCTATTGATTGAATCAATGAACCAGGCATGGGAATTTTTAACTTTGCCAGGCTTCACCGGCTTAAATTGACCATCCCCCAGTTTCAACTCTATTCCGTCACCGCTGAACCCCATCCGGATGATGCCTTTGCTGCCGTAAACTTCAAGCAGCCCCGCCCCGGCGGGAAATGTCCAGCTCAATTCCAGCACTCCGGTCGCGCCATTGGTAAAATCGAACATTGCGGTAACATTGTCCGGAACATCGTTTCCGGCTATTTCTGTACGGTTGACCGCAAATACTTTTTCCGTGCCGCCGAAGCACCAGCCGAGGAAATCGGCCATGTGAACGGCAATGTCCATCACCAGTCCGCCCGCCGATTTTTTACTGGTAAACCAGGATGCGCCGGGAGACCAGCTTTTGTCCGGAGTAGCGCTTGAAGCGCGGAGACAGCGAATATGGAGAGGCTTGCCGATTCTGCCGGAGTCGATCAGTTCCTTGATTTTTACATATGCCGGAGTAAACCGCAGGGTTTGATTGACTTGCAGCATCAAATGTTTCTTTTTTGCCAGCGCGATCATTTCATCCGCCTGTCGCAGATTTACCGCCATCGGTTTTTCTATCAGAACATGCTTACCCGCATTTAATGCCTGCATGCATAGCGGATAGTGCGTAAAGTTTGGAGTGCTGATAACAACCGCATTAATTCCGCTTTTCAGCAATGCGGGGACTGCGGAACATATTTCCGCATCAAACTTGAAATCCGCATTTATTTTCTCCGCGGCCAACGGATTTGTATCGAATAATGCGGATATTTCAACCTTGTTTTTAAGTTGACTGAGTGCCGGGGCATGCAAAGCCTCTACAATTCTGCCGCACCCGATCAGCCCGATCCTGATTTTTTTCATCTTTCAAGAACTCCGTAAAAATTATTTGTATATTTTCTGATTTTCATCACTTATTCAAAAGTTTCTTTGCAATACAATCTCTGAGCATTTCAAAACTGCCGGATTTTAGCCCGAAATGTGCATAAAACTTATGCGCCTCCCCGACTGCGTATCCGCCTTCTTTGTGGTTCTCCGCCGGCGCCAGATAACCGATGCAGCCATCGGCATACCCGACAACATAAAGTTTTTTAATCCCGGTCAGCGCTCGAAGCTGTTCCGCCATTTTTGAGAAAACTTCGGCATTTATCCCGACCAATGTCAGCGGCCCGATCTTCAAAATATGCGCATACGCCATTGCCGGCTTGAGCGGCCTTTTGTTTTCGATGATTTCTATTGTTTCCTCGCTCCAGATACGAATTGCTTCGCGAAAGCGCCTGGTCAAAGAATTGTCTTCGCCGGCGTCAAAATTACGACGGTGATTATCTAATATTTTCGCCAGCTCTTCTTTTGAAATTACATTCAAAGGAAGTTCAAGCTCCGCAAATGAAGCTGATACCGCACAATCAGAACATTTAGTAAGTGGCGAAATTCCCGCGGCGATACTGTCTCCCAGAACTGTTCCCGCCTTTTCGACGCCTGAATAATCCTCCGCCACAAGGACAGGATTGATATTACCGCATCCCCCGTTGGTAAGAAAAACAGCAGGGCTGCCTTTGATAAGGAAACTTGCCCTGGCGGCGGCGAAACCCGCGATATCCGAGGATATTTTGCGGTTCGCGCCCGACAGCCCTACATTATGTATTGCAAAATTAGTAAATACTGCTTTAAACGTGCCGTCCTCTCTTTTAAACGCGAGTACCGGCAGGGCGTTGTCAACATGTGAATTTTCAGGCGATTTTGTGCGGTCAACAGATATGCCTTCAACGACCGACTCCGAAAAATGCATGATGACTTCTTCGATGTTCCGCAGAGCATCTTTTACGCTGTCGATGATGGTTTTCTCAAGGAATTCAACATAAGCCGGATTGATGTCCCCGCATTTGCGCAGAAACACGGTTGCCGGGCCGGCATGGGTGTGCGTCGCGGAGAGCACGACATTGACGGCGTCAATCGCAAGAACTTTTGCAACCGCATTGCGGATATGCCAGGCCAGTTCATTTGAGAAACCAATCAGATCGCAATGTATCCAGACTATTTTATTCCCGATACTCTCGAGATACAACGTTCTGGCGTAAAGCTCGTCATATTTCCCGGTTGACGGTTGTTCCCTTAAAAGATAGCCGCACAATTCGATCCCGGGTTCGGGCGTAATAAGTTTTTCAGAGGTTCCAATTTTCATGATAACACCTGCTTCTTAAAATTATGCAACTCTTTTCTGTTCTCATAGACTTTAGTTACGGCGTTTACAATGTCGTCCATATCCTCTTTAGTTCCAAGCAGAACACTATGATGCATCCAGCAACCTTCCCCGCCTGCGGCTTTTTCTGCGACAGGACATTTTGTCCTGGAATAATCTAACGATTTATTCGTATGTTTCCATTCGGTGAATGATGCAAATTGCTTTTTCAGCATAAACGGCTGCTGGTATATGAGCGTACTGTAACCTTCGGCGACCGGAATCCCTTCCGCAGCCAACGCCTCAAGGAAAGTTTTTCTCGGAATACCGCCGAAAACTTCAGCGTCATAACGGAAAAGATAGAGATGATACGCCATTCTGGTGGATTCTTTTTTTCTCGCCAGCGGCCTGATGCCGGGAATCAGGGAAAGTTTCTCATCCAAATATGCGCCATTCCGCTGCCGTTTTCCGGTTTCTTCATCAAGTTTCTTCAGTTGCTCATTCAGGATTGCGGCCTGGAACTGGGACAGCCGGTAATTGCTGCCGAGATTTTCATGCTGGTACCAGGCGCCGTCTTTTATTCTGCCGCAGTTCTGGATGCTCCAGCATTTGTCTGCAAGCTCTTTATTGTTTGAAACAATAGCGCCGCCTTCCCCGGAACACAGGTTCTTGCTGGACTGAAAGGAGAAACTGCCGATGTCGCCGATTGAACCTACCCGCCGTCCTTTGTATTCGGCTCCGTGAGCATGAGCGCAGTCTTCAATGACATAAAGCCCGTGTGCTCTGGCGATTTTCATGATTGCATCCATATCAGCCGCCTGGCCGCCGAGATGAACAGGGATAATCGCTTTGGTAAGCGGAGTTATTAAAGCTTCAATCTGGTTCGGGTCGATGCAATAGGTGTCGGGGTCAATATCGGCAAAAACAGGCACGCAATTGGCTTCAATGACACTGGTGGCTGTGGCAAGAAAAGTGTACGGCGGCACTATCACTTCGGAACCCGCTTCAATACCGCAGGCCAGCAGCGCATTCCGGAGCGTAACTGAACCGTTTGTCATGGTTACGCAGTATTTGCAGCGCTGATATTCGGCAAATGCCTTTTCAAATTTTCCAGTTTCAACTCCGCCGTATCCCCACACGCCGCTATTAAGAACCGTCAATAGCGCATTTTCTTCATTCTTTCCGTACTGAGGCCAAGCCGGAAATGATTTTCCTTCTCTGATTTTCTGACCGCCCAAAAGAGCAAGCCCCGAATTTGTCGTTGCTGTCATTTGATTTTCAACTCCTGTTTTATAACTTTTTTAATTGATATTTTATTGCACTGTATTTATTATTATAACCTGTAAAATGGTTAAAACAATGGATAAAATCGCCATCAATAATGCCAATATTGACCATGCGATAATCTTTATACGGGGGGTAAAAAGGTGAAATACATTTTACTATGTTGACTGAAAGTTATTTGACAGAAATTGTCGTGAATGCGTTGTTCAATCATCCCAATCGGATAAATCAAAAGACTGACAAGCCCTGCCGGCCGGTCGTTGCACCATGCCTGCAGGGCTTCAAAGTCATGCTGAAATCATTCTATTTTGCGTAACAGGTTTCCACTTTTTTAAAAGCTTTTACAATCATGTCAATTTCTTTTTCGCCGTAACTTTCAAAAAGAAAGAGAATAAAATGGTCTTTCATTGCCTGATCGCAGTTGGGAGTAGGATACTCTTTACCGGCATCACCCTTATAGAGCGGATTATTCCATGGATGGCATTGGGCACGGTTTTTATACCAGTCCATTTTTGCCGGCAAGGCGCCGGTGTAATTCGGAATTATAATTGCACCTTCAGCGCTCAACGCGGCACAGAACTCGTCTTTTGTGCAATTCATCGCCGCGGCATTGAACTTCAGACGCAACCACCAGTAGCAATGATCAAACCCCTCTTTCATGACCGGGATAGTGACAGCTTTAGAACTGTTGAGAAATTTGGATTTCAGCCTGGAAACAACATCTTTGCGCCGCGCAACGATATCCGCCAGTTTTTTCAATTGCACACGGCCGACAGCGGCGTGAAATTCATCCATATTGCAACTGATGGCGGGAATGCAGTTGGTCGAACCGGCAGGCAGATTGAACGGCTTGCCGCGGTCGGCCGCGCGGCGTTCATTCCAGTAATCATCTTCGTTATTGCAGATGACCGCCCCGCCCTGCCCTCCGGTGCACATGTGCTTGCCGAACATCAGGGAGAAAGCGCCGTAACGGCCAAAGGTCCCGACATTTTTACCGTTGATCCTGGCCATGTGCGACTGTGCACAGTCTTCAACTACCGGCAACCTGTATTTTCCGGCCACTTTCATAATCGCGGGCATATCGGCAGGTTCGCCGCCGATATGGGCGACTACAATCGCGCTGGTACGTTCAGTGATGCATGCTTCAATTTCTTTGGCTCCGGTATTGAATGAACCTGGAACAGTATCGGCAGGCACCGGAATGCAGTTATTGATCACAATCGGCATCATGCCGCCCGGATCGGTTACGCAACCGACAACCACCTCTGAAAAAGGCGGCAGATTCAACGCCTTTAACGCCACATATACCGAGTTGGTGCCGCCATTAGTGCCGTCGGCATATTTTGCCCCCATGAATTCGGCGAATTCCTTGCAGAATGCTTCCTCCTGAGGCCCATTGTAGCCGGGAGCATTCCCGGTTTTTATTGCTTCGTCGAAAAGAGCGTCGACTGCCGCCTTTTCCTCTTTTCCGAAATGGAACCGGCCGGGCAATGCCGATACTGCTTTTTCTCCGCCATTGATCACTAGTTCTTCACTCATTTTTTATTCCTCGATTAATTTTTCCGCGTTAGCGTGATAAATTTTGTTAAGCACTTCTGTCGTTAATCCCAATCCGTTAATAAATTCCTGATGGATGTTGTCAAAATAGTCGCGGGCATAAAGAATGCGGTCCTGAAATTCGATAAGAAACTTTTTCGCAAATTCCGGGTCCCTGCGTAAAGCCATGCAGCCGGAACCGGCCGACATGTCGCAGTGCAGATTCGGATATTTCCGCATCAACTCTGATATTTTTCCACCTTCAATAACCCTGGCTTCCTGAGGCGGATAATTGGACTGCTTCCACAACTCATCATTGGAAATGTGAATCCAGAATCCAGGAGCATGTCCCAGAAAAATCGTTTCAGGGCAGGCTCGGAGCACCCGTTCCAGTGTGTCAATGGTCCCGCCCCACCATTCATCCCAGGGATCGGTATATTTCCTCTGAAAAGTATATTGCAGATGAAATGTCACCGGCATTTTCAGTTCTCCGGCCAGATGGAATAAGCGCAGCGCATCCGGACTGTCATACATCATCCGGCATTTGAGTTCGCCGCAAACTTTGGCGCCGTAAATCTCATGGGCGGCTTTCAACCTGGCACAGGCATCTGACACGCGCGGATCAGGACAGTAACCGAGAACAAAGCGTTCCGGCGTCCGCTCTTTATAAGAAACACATCTGCTGAAAGGGATGGGGCCGGTCGGAGAACCAAGCAGCGGCGCAGGAACCACGTGCTTGTAACTTGCATTGTATTCGTGTTCAGCACATTCCCAGTTTAACAGCCAGGTCTTCTCGATTCCATATCGATCCATATTGGCAAGAAATCTGTTCAAATCATGACCATGCCAGTCCGGATGGTTATGCGCATCAATTATTTTCATCTTAAAATCCTCATTTAATTAAAATATGCCATTGGCATAATTATACCATTTGCCACATAATTTGTCAAGAGTTTTTTAAAAATGATTTGAATTTTCAATCATTCGTGGTTAATTTGAGTAATTATGCATGAGAATACTAAAAGATCATTAAGAATTTTAAAAGAACGCATCGAAAGTGGCTACTGGCCTGAGAACAGTTTTTTGCCGGCTGAGCGAAAATTGTGTCAGGAACTGGGGATCGGCCGCGGCGCTCTTCTGGCGATTTTTCAGGAATTGACTTCCATGGGCTATATCCGACTTGAACGAGGCCGCGGCGCACGTGTTTCCCCTGTGGCAAAGCACAGATTCCGCCGGATTCTGGTAATTGAAAATTCAAATTTCACGTTGAACCACTCGTCCGAGCACTTGCGGATACTTGACGGCATCTCCACTATGGTGGATTCCATCGGGGTCGAAATGGCACTTTCTTTTGCGGATAAAAATTCGTCCACTGAACCATTGATTGAACGCTATGCCCGCGGCGAATATCAGGGCATCATCATTGTCGAACATTTTAAGCTGGTGAATCTGGATTTGCTCTTGCGCTATGGAATACCCGTGGTGACAGCCAACTCGGAGGCCGCGGAAAAGCTGCCATGTACTCAAGTGGATTTCCGGGAAATCGGGCGCATCGCAGGACGGGAGCTTCTTAACCATGGTCACCGCAATATCGGAATGCTCAGCGGACCGGCAGACAGCTTTATTTTTAAAGAAATGCTCGCCGGACTTAAAGGAACCATGGCTGAAGAGGACATTCTGTTAAACCCGAAGCATATATTCTTTTGGGAAAGCAACGGTATTACGGAGGGAATGATTCAGTGGCTCGGCACCCTGCCCCGCCCGGCTGCATTATTTGTCGCCCGCGACTGGCGGGCGGACAAGTTATACGAAGCATGCGGCAAACTTAATCTGCGGATACCGGATGACATCTCAGTAATCTCCTATGATGATTTATCGTGGCCGTCTGCCGCCGGCGCCGGACTCAGTACTGTCAGTGAACCGGCTGCTGAACTAGGCGGCAAGGCCGTTCTCATGCTCAAGGAATGGGTGGAGACCGGCAAACAGCCGGACAGCATTAAAGTTCATGGGCAGTTAATCAGGCGGACCAGTATCAAAAATCTCAATCCTGATCCGGCTCCCTGCTTATAAATCCAGTCGGCCATTGCATAAAGTTGCCTGATGCAAATGTTTACATAGTCAACTTATCGCAATTTATCTATTCATTTCTTAAAGGTTGTCAGATAGTCTTTATATTCCTTGCGAAAATCCGCCCAGATATTTCTGGCCTGGGACAGGCTGCGGACATACGGATCGAGACACAGCGCCTGCACCGCCAGACTGTCGTCGCCCTCGTGCGTTGCTTTGGCGATCATTTCATGCAGCGTGATCTGGCGGCGGCAGATTTCCTGCGGCCCGGCCGGCAGTTCACCGACATAAATGCTGCGGACCTGTCCGCCGACGGCGATGCCGGGAACATCAACAATCGCATCAGACGGCAGGTTCGAGATCGCGCCGTGGTTCACAATGTTGATGGCGTCAAAGTAGGTCGGGGTATTGGTTTCCAGCGCCAGGATTACCTGACACGGTTTTTCCGCGTAATACGGATGATCTGCATCAACCGGAAACGGCGGCTTCGTATATTCTTTGCCTAATAACCGCTGCATCTCCAGCGCATGGGTTTTCTTTGCCGCCAGTTTCTCATAATCATCTGCCAGAGACTCATAGTGATGCTCTTTCCATTCCGCCTCTTCCCAGAAAAACGGCAGATATTCAATAATGTGGTCGTCATAGCCAACAGGATACATATTGAATGTATTCAGAGTCTCCAGCGTGAACATCTGCTGTGGCACGGAGTCAAAACGACTTCTCCAGTATTTGGATTTTCTTACTTTGTCCAGAAACTCCTGCATACAGCTTGCGCGAGTTCCTTTTTTCCTGATATCAAACAGCCAGTTCAGATGATTGATGCCGCCGGAAATAACTTCCAGTTCACCGGGCTGCATTCCCAGTTGTTCGGCGATGACGCCGAACGAACCATGCACCTGATGACAGAAGCCAAGCGCTTTAATTGGCGAGTAATTTTTGAAATAGGTACACAGAACCGACATCGGATTGGTGAAATTCATCAGCCAGGCATCCGGACAGAGTTTCTCCATATCGGCGAGGATTTCCCTGAACATGCAGATATTCCGCATGGCGTGAATCATGCCGCCGGGACCGCCGTTCTCCCCTTTGACCTGATGCGCGCCGTGCTTTGCCGGAATGCGCAGATCTTTCACCCAGTTGGCGTAACGGTTCATTTCGCACGAGGTAATGACGTAATCGCAGCCGTCAAGCGCTTTTTTACGGTCGGTTGTCGCTTTTAGCGAAACCTTTATATTTTTATTCGATTTAAAAATACCGGAAACCGTCTCTTCGGCAGCCCGAAGCCGTTCCGCGCTGACATCCTGCAACACGAATTCGCAGCCGTTGAATATCTCATGAGCAATCAACTCTTTCGCCACACTCATGACAAAGCCGGACCCTGCCCCCAACATCGCAATCTTCAATTTTTTCATAGTTAATTTTCCTTTATTTATTTTTAACCGTTTGAAAGCTGTAATCTTTGCTCATTTTACCTTACTAAGTATAAATAATGTCTATAACTTGTAGAAATTTAATAGTTGTGAAACTTGAACTGCGGTTTGATAACTTCTGTTTTGTGTTTTCGTCTTATATTAAAAATTCAGTTCATGTTTCTCTGACGATCAGCTCCGGTTCGACAACTATCCGTTGACCGTTTTTACGGTTAATGATGCAATCGGCAGCCAGACGGGCTATCTTCGTTTCATTAATCGAGATCGAGGTCAATGCCGGATTAAGCACTTCCGTCCAGGATGTATTGTAACAACCCACGATGCTGATATTCTGCTTAAAATCCAACCCTGCTTTTATCGCCGCCTTGTAAATTTGAACAGCACGAAAATCGCCCAAAGCAAAAATTCCCCATGCTCCATGTTTTAATATTTCAGCAAAGTCTATCATATTCAGTTCTTTATTCGACGGCGGCGCATCCCGGATGACAGTTATACTGGATTCAGGCAGCCCTGCTTCCTGCAAGGCTGCTTTCATCCCGCTCAATGCAGACATGTCATGACATTCTTTATTGTCACGGCAGCCGTTATGCTTGCGTTCAGCTTCCGACAGTTGCTCAAAAGTGAAGAAGATAAATTTTTTCCGACCGGCTCTAAGCAGATGTTCAGCGGCCAGCCGACCAGCTTTAGCGTAGTCAAACACGATGATATTGGCCTCCGGAAAATCAAGTCCGCTTTCATAGTGCATCAGAAAATTCAATTGACGGAAATTAGCCCGGTATTTGTACAACAACTTATACGGAAGATGCCGTTTGCCATCCATCACCAGCGAATCAAAACCATTGGCGATATATTTTTTCAGGCATTGTTCTTTTTCTGCAAGGGTAAAACCGGATTCCGGTAAAACCGGCGACTGAGGTATGGTGTAAATATTATATTCTTCCAAATCATGCATAAGCGCTTCTGCGAGATTTTGATAAAGATCCCCGCGGGTATGCATCACCAGCCCGACTTGCCGGATGACATCGGGAGCCTTTGCGGTTGATGGCATGGTCACAAACATTCCCTTGCCATGAACTCTGCTGATGTAACCGTCACTTTCCAATTGCCGCATTGCGTTCGAAACCGTCACCAGCGTGGTATTGAAGTACCCTGACAATTCCCGGCAGGTGGGTAGTTTTCCTCCGGGGCCGAACTCGCCGGTGGCAATTTTCTCCTTAATGCTCTCGCCGATCTGATAATACTTCGGCAGCGGAAGCGTATTGTCTATCTGCTTTAACATTTTCTCAATCCAATACTGGAATTGTTATATAACACTATAACAATTATAATGCATTGTTGAAAAAATGTCAATACCCGCATTTATGAAAATCTTAAAAAAAGTGCCTGATTTGTATCTGTATTATTATTTTGTGATTAAACAGTTAAATCGCCATCGGCTCCACGTCAATCGTAGTGGAGTAGCAGCGCTCCACCCGGCACATTATCTGGATCATGCCGATAATCATGAAGCTGGTAATGGCATTGGCTATGCTGAAGACAATGGCGCCGGTTTCCATATTCAAATTGACGGTGATGATGACTTGAGTCACCCACAACCCGAGCGCCAGCAGATATGTGGCCCCCGCTACGATCAACATGCCGTGATGCGGAATACCGTTGCGCGGCATGGTTCCGTTATGCGCCCGCGCCATGTCGTTGCTGATGCCGCACTTCAACCAA
>Ga0172379_10004503_pt1 | contig 20525 bp, 7 predicted proteins | sample GrowelOW334metaG_FD_119756 | JGI IMG/M metagenome (GOLD analysis project Ga0172379, IMG submission 119756) | Groundwater microbial communities from an aquifer near a municipal landfill in Southern Ontario, Canada - Groundwater well OW334 metaG | ecosystem: Environmental > Aquatic > Deep...
ACAGGAATATCAGTCATTCCATCAATTAGTGTTTTTGAGAGAATCACATTCCCTTTAATATTAAAAATTGAAATTAACAACGGCTCAGTTGACTTTATCCCGATATTTTTGTTGATTATTGATATTTTCGTGTTATTAAATAGATGTTCTTTTATATGTGTGGGAAATCCGACAAATTGTACTGCACCAACATCAATTTTCCCATCTCTAAATGTTCCATTCATATCTATTGGCTTAACATCCTCATCTTCAATACCTTTACTCACAACTTTCGAACCCCCAGCCACAATTGTATTTACACCGAAATCATTTAATACCAATGGATTATTATTTCCATCATACATCAATATGGCAGCCGACGATTTTGTATTTAACACATCAATACTGTTTGATGCATCAAGTGTATATCCTGATTTAATTGAATTCTTTTGCATTACATTTCCTTTGAAATTATTAAAAAAGGACGGATACAAACTTGTAGAGGCAGAGGCTTTGAAATCGACCCCGTCCGGGCTTCCTTCTGCAATATTATTTACTAACAAATTATTGATAAATTTAAAGGGTTGAGTAGAAGATACTTGATTTACAGCACATGATAAAGTCGATATTGTTGCACCAATAGGGTAGTTTTGTATGAAAGTGCAATTTGCAATAACAACTGCTCCTTCTTTACTTGAACCAATATTTACGGCCCTGCCTGTTTGTGATGTACCTCCTACAGCCAACTCTAAGGGATTATCTATTGTACAATTTTTATAAAATACATTGTTTCTCAATATTAAAGAACCGTTACGTGTAACATTAATGGCTGCTCCGCCATATACAGTTAAGTCGGGATATGTTTCGTTTGGCGCTATACCTGAAATTTCAGGCATAGCGCGATTCTCACTAAAACAACAATCTTCAACTATAGCAGTGGCTGCTGACCCAATTATTTGAACAGCGCCACCTGTACATGCAATGTTCCCTGTGAAATTACAATGTTTTGCAATTAACTGACAAGGCAATTTTGGAGCAATAACCCCCATATTAAAAACTCCACCATTTTCAGCAGATCCCCACCATCCAAAATTACGAAAAGTTAGATTTTCAACAGATAGACATTTTCCTTCTGTAGTTAGAGTAGCAAAACGTCCATTACTACGATGTGATACACTTACCGATGAATCAGCCCCTTGTATTATGGTCGTACCCGCGTTTCTACCAATAAGTGTTACCGATTTTGTAACTGATAAATATTTTCCGGATGACGGTTTTATTGAATAGATACCAGAAGCTAAATGTATGGTGTCTCCATCTTTGGCAGCAGTGTATGCTTTCAATATCGATCTGAATGGATTTGTTTCCAAACCGCTTCCTAAAGTATCATTACCAAATGGTGATATGTAGATATTGTTTATTGGAGGTCCAGAGTAACTTAATGTATCTGTTCTGAAGATTGAAGCTGGAAGTCCTGAATTATTATATAAATGTGTTTGTGCATTATCTGAGTAGGCAAATCTTACAGCTATAGGATTTGTTATCCTTTCGTTGGAAACAATTACCGAATTATTATTTATTACTGCATCAGCATGTTCATAAAAATGATTTTCGCCTGCTATTTCAAAGTTATTAAGATCCAGACCTTTCGTATTTAATCCTCCTTCCGCATAGTCAAATTGAATATTAATTTTATTTCCATCAATTGACATCGATTTATATAAAGGTCCTGAACACACAATATCTTTTCCATAATCTTTGGCTAAAGCCCACAAAGCCAATCGCCGGCCAACCTCCTCTTTCTGTGGTGGATGCAAGAGAGTTAAATCACTAAAATCACCCGTAACCACTAATCCGGTTTTGGGTACTGAAAGTATTTGACGTTGAGCATCGCGAAGATTCGCAGTTGCACCGTCACCATCAGTTAAAGGCGAAATCTGAACAATATAAAAGGGAAATTCATAACCTCTGTTCAATCTCCAATTCGATATTAAATTTGTCATTAATTCAGTATAAGTACTTGCAAATTTTTTATTTCTTTCGCCCTGATACCAAATTGCACCTTTGATATTATAATTATCGGTAGGGTAAATCATTCCGTTGTATTTTTGTCCCGGAGGAATAGTATCCCAACCAGATCCGACCAATTTTTTATAAGCATTATATAATCGTTCATTTTGTGTTACCAAATCTCCTTTCACCCACGATTCTGCATCTGAACCTCCCCAACTCGAGTTAATAATTCCTACAGGAACTGATAAACTATCATACAGTGATTTTGCAAAGAAATAGCCAACAGCGGAGAAATTATCAACTGTACTTGTACTACACACTGCCCAGTTGCCAACACAATTATCTTGAGGTAAAGTAGTTGCATTCTTGCCAACATTAAACATCCTTATTTTGGGATTATTGGCATTCGCCAAAATTTGATTATAAAAATCAACTCCCAAATCTGATTTACCTAACATGCTGATGGTATATGCCATATTTGACTGTCCTGCTGCCAGCCATACTTCGCCAATCATCACATTCTGAATAGTTTTTGTTTCATGTCCTTTTATGCAAAAGGTATATGGGCCACCGAATGACGGCGTTTGAATCTGAACTTTCCATTTTCCGGCAACGGCCTGAACTGAAACTGTATCAGGACTCCAACTGCCATTTACATTAATTGTTTCATCTAAAATAGTTGTCCAACCCCAAATTGTTACCGATTTGTTTTGTTGCAATACCATATTATTTGTAATGAGCGACGGTAATGTAATGGTAGCTTTCAGAGAGTTGTAAGTTAAAAAAATAGCAATGATACTAAATATGAATTTCTTTATCATTTATTTAAATTATATTTTGTTGTCAAATAAATAGTTATCCCTAAGTCTCTGAAGGACTTGCTGATATTTTTTCACGGTTCATAAAGTTTAGGGATTTACTACAACTTTTATATTGTGATATTCGCCTTGATCATCTTGCAACGAAACTATATAAACTCCTGCTGGCAGCTTTCTCGTTGAAATAAATTCACTGTCACTACCAATGGTTCTTGTAATCAATGGATTGCCTGAAAGCATTCCGTAAATTGACACAAGACTTCCCAACAACATATTACCATGCAATTCAATTCCTGTTTCGTTGCTGATTGCAAAAATATTTCTTTTAATTTTTGTATCTTTTATGTCTGTTGTATAATTGTAAAGAGGAATTCCATCACCTACAAATAAGATATCATCCATTTGGCACCTGTTTACACACAAGGTGTTATCTGGTGGATTATTCATATTGATATAAATCGTGTTAATTGAAGTATAGGTTGGTGGTATAGGTACTACCACATACGGAGCATCACCAACGTTTACAATTCCTGTATTAAATTCATTTGTAGGTAAGTTAGTATCATTAAAATAAAAACTCATCACTGTATTCGGCGCGTATATAACAGGGGTACTTGAAGTACTGTTTACTTTAATTGTTAAATAATTAAATCCAAAAAATCTTTGAGCTGTATTCAAAGGATTATTTATGGGCAATATTTTGAATTTCATTTGCAGGTTGCTCCCAATCAATGGTTCTACAAAAGTTATTTTGAAATTTGAATTTTGGACATATAAATTGGTTGATTCTAAATCAGTATTTGTTGGATCATTAGTTAATATTTTATTATGAATTTTTGTATTCGAGGCATTACCGCTAATGGTTGAAAAAGTCGCAACTGATGTTGGATTTTCATAGCCCGTGTAAGCACCAGTTCCTGCGACTGGGGTTATTGCCTGAGTGGCACGACCAAAACCTTCTTTGAAAAGAATGGTTTTCTTTTCAAAATTAGCTGTAATATGCGTGTTTGAATCAGGTATTATAACGGTAAATGGACTTGCTGTATGAATTGTTGTTCCTTCTGTTGCTGATGTCAGTATTTCATTTTCATTAGGCACTGCAAATACAATGACGGAATCTCCTTTTAACAATTGAGTTTGGTCGGTAACTTTTTGTCCTTCTTTAAAAAAAAAGATTTTACCGTTACCTGATGTAGTAGTTCCTGATATAGATACAAAATGTGCTTCAGTTTTTTCACTAATCGAAAAATTATTGTAACGTATAGATTCATCCCTCAAACTAACTACATCAGATAAGCTCCTGTAAATTCCCCAACTCGGTACTACATAAGAATTATCTGTTCGGATGGTGGAAATATCAGGATTTGTATAAGTCAAAATACTTGTTCCATCACTCACTTTATTTATTGATAATGAGTAGCTCCCATGCACACTATCTATTTTAATTATTTCAGTGGCTTCCACCCAGTTCCCTTCAAACAGAGACAAATCAGTATCAATCAATTTTATAGCATTATAATTGACTTCCATTTTGTTTGACAGTCCTTTGCTCGCTGACAGGGTGAATAATGGTGCTGAATTTGATCCTCCAACCGTATTTATCTGATGAAAATGCGTGAAACTTGCGGACGGTTGAAAGCCTGTTGGAACAAGAAATTTCCATTTATATGTAACAGTTTCTCCCGATTTTCCTTTCAATGTTTCCGGTGAAGTCTCAGTTGGCTTAATCTCCACACCTTGTCGGTCGGTATTTATACAACGATCATTGTCAGGCGTAACATGAATATTAAATTCGAAAACAGATGTATTCAAAACATTATCAAAAACTTCTGTGATATGACGTCCAAAAGATGTATGAACACAGTCTGGATGATCTATTGCATTTCCTCCACCAACAAAAGCACTATCAATTAACTCATACGTTCTGCCTGGAGCATCTGCATTGAGTGTAGTTTGGGAATAGGTATAAACCAAATTAGCGTTTTTAAAATAATCAACCATTCTGGCGTCCATATCAGTAACAATGGATTTATAAGGTAATGAATCCACCACATTAACAGTTTCGAGCGGATCGTTGATATAATCATATAACTCACGGGCTCTCACTAAATCTTTATTGTAAGCGGAAGTGCTTCTGAAATTATCCCCCATCCAAACAGTATATCTATATTGCTCATTTCTAAACGAATAACCCATCATAGTTTCACGATTATCTGCATGTGGATATTGACTGACTGCATAATTTTTCATTTTGATTTCAGGATTTATCATGATAGGTACAAGTGTTTCACCGTCTAAATTCCCGGGAACTGGAATCCCTGTCAAATCGCATAAAGTTGGGAAAATATCCACAAATTCAGTAAGCGATGAGGTTTTATTGGGTTGCATTCCAGGAACTGAAATAATCATTGGAGCTCGTGCCGCATTTTCAAAGTTGGAATGCTTGCACCATAAATCATGATCGCCCAAATGCCAACCGTGATCGCCCCAAAGAACTACAATTGTATTATTAGTAAGATTCAGGGAGTCGAGCGTATGCATTATTTCACCCACTAATGCATCGGCATATGAAACAGCTGCATAATAACCGTGTATCAATTCCTGTTGTTTCCATATAGGTAATCCGATATCATTTGTCTGGTCTGAAAAACTTGTTAATGGTGGAATATCTGAGTAATTTCTCAATTCATTTGAATTATGGTAAGCAAAATCAGGACTATTTTTAGCATGATCCTGAATAATCGCAACTGGCATATCTTCTCTGTTATACAAATCCCAGTATTTTTTTGGAGCATTAAAGGCCAAATGCGGCTTACTAATTCCTATGGCAAAGAAAAATGGTTTTGAATCTTTTGAGATAGAGTCTAAAATATATTTAGCATGATAAACTTTTGCTCCATCCCCATAGGCGTTATCAGGCACATCAACACACTCAACTGACGGTCGTCCTGTTGAATCCCTAACATAATTATTAAGTGCAGATCCTGATAATCCTTTATTCTTAGCTTCCTGAGTATACTTTGCAAACAAAGCTTTGGTTTCAGGCGATTGGTATGCTCCCAACACAGGCATTCCTGTACTGACAGAAAAATATGAATCTGAATTATCATAATAGGGCACACTCCACGATGGTTTATCATGACCGTTATCTACAATACGCGGGTCAAAAACTTTACCTATGGCGGCTGTTAAATATCCTTGCGCCCAAAAGTATTGAGGCAAGGTCGTAATATAAGGGTTCATATCGCGTATATTCGAATTCATGCCCCATATTTTGGTGTAATCTGGACGTTTTCCTGTCAGTAAACTAGCACGTGTCGCACCAGAAATGGCTTGCTGACAATAATTAGACATGAATGTAGTCCCGTTACTTGCAATTTTATCAATGTTGGGAGTTTTAATCATTGTATTCCCGTAGCAACCCAACTCAGGCTTTAAGTCATCAATTGCAATAAACAAAACATTCATTTTTTTGGGTGTAGCAGCGTTGATTGGAGAAAGCGAAATACCTATTTGTGCGGCAACACCAAGAGAAGTAAGAATTTTTTTCATGATATAACTGATTTGTTTCTGATAGCTTAAACATTTTTTAGTATTTAAGCTGCTTTTTAAATAATTCAGCATCGTAGTGCTTAAATTATTTGTAACCGTTTTATAGTCTTAGTACCAACCATATTAATTGTCTTATCTTAACAGTTGTTGTAATACCTGTATAGATTTGTATCCTTTGCTAAAAGTGATAACCCGGGCAATTAGATATTCCAGGAGTAATAATCTGAAGATAAAAGGTTGAATATATTATAGAATTCAACCTTTTATCTGTTTTGATAATTTTATTGAATTATTATTTTCTGAACGGACTTTTCGCCGTTACTCTTTGTGAAACTTACTATATACAAACCACTTGACAAATGAGTATTCACCCGATTTTCATTCTTGATTTGTAGAACTTGTACACCTTGTAAATCATAAACTTCAAAGTCTCCTTTTTCTGAAGCAACTAAATCTTTTCCTACAACATAAATTGTATTTTTCACAGAATTTTCAATCAATCCTGTAAGAGATGAAACCCCTAAAGTAACTCTAAAATCATCAAATGCTACAGCAGTATTACCAACTCCTGCAGTGTTTGTTATACCATGATTTGCAAAGAATCCAAAATGCGTCATGACACTTGAAGTATAGGTATCATCTACTACACCAGCTAAAGCACCCACTTGCGTTGTAGTGGTAGTGGGATCATTTTTTACTGTTTCGCTTAAATCATCTCTAACAAATAATTTCCATGTATCGGTAGATGGGGAATAAATCACTTTTATACTGAAAAAATACTTAGTATTCCCGTTGTCTGCCGAAGGACCAATTATAGTTATTGGGTCAGATAACCCATTTGTAAACTTTACCAATGAAATAGCATTATAGATTGTTCCCATTGTTTCAATAACAGCATAACCATTAGCAGTTAAAAAATCAGAACTCGTAGCAGCCAAAATACATGCGTATCCCCATTTCCCATCGGTAAATCCACTGTTAGCATTCCCAGTTCTGGGTGAACGCATATTAAAACTCCAACACACACTATCTGTATTGTAAGATAGTGTTGTATTAAAGCTAGAACTATAACTTGATAAAGGCGCAGAAACATATGTACGTCCAGCTGTTTGGACTTCAGGAGTTGCCTGACTCCACGCAGCCGAAATATTAGCAGTATAATCAGTACCGGTTATAAGTTTAGTTTTGGAATAGGCTCCAGTGGTACCTACACCGGTGCCTGTACTAGTAGTTGTAGTAGAATAAATCATCATGGGCGTGCCACCATCTGCCAATGGAATAGCAGCAGTTCCCCTGTTGAAATCATCAAAAAATACAGTAGTTTGAGCACTTGTTTTATTACATAAAACAATCATTAAAAGAATTAAAAGAAATGAGAATAAATGTTTTTTCAAAAATGCCGAACATTTGATCTCACAAATGAATTGGTAGATGTTTTTTTTCATACTTGTAATTTTTAAATGGATGTATAATTTTAATTAAAGACTTAAATTATTATTCAAATATTTCTATTGAAAATAGCTTTAAAAAACTTATTAATATGTTGTTCTTTTTTTTTACTACGTCTGATAATATGTATGCCGAAGATGTTATTGAAATCATGAGTAAAGAAGTAGAAATACATGGAAAATAGTTTAAGATATTTTTCAATGTCATCATCTTGTTAAAATTGTAAATTCTATTGAATTGATTTACTAATTGTGTCCGTTCTGAAAATAGATGCCGGAAGCCCTGATTGATTAATAATATGTGACTGTATATTATCTGAAAAAGCATAGCGAACTGCCACAGGCTTTTTTATATTATCACTATATGCAATGACTGTACTTCCTTTTATTTTAGCAACTGCAGGGACATAAATATGATCTTTACCTGCAATTTCAAAATTATTAAGTGTACCATTTTTAACCATTAATCCCCCTTGCGCATAATCGAACTCAATTTCAATTGTATTATCTTTTATTTTCATTGATTTGTAGAGAGGTCCTGAACAAACTATATTTTTACCATAATCTTTGGCCAAAGCCCACAAAGCCAATCGTCGGCCAACCTCTTCTTTTTGGGGTGGATGCAGATTGTTAAGTTCACTAAAATCGCTGGTCACAACCATACCTGTTTTTGATAAAAAAAGAATCTGGCGCTGAGCATCACGCAAATAGGTACTCGACACATTTCGTTGTGTATAAGGTACAATTTGTACGAGATAAAATGGAAATTCATATCCACGTGAATTTCTCCAGCTCGTAATTAGTTGAGTCATCAATTCGGTATATACACTGGCATTAGGTTTATTTCGTTCACCCTGATACCAAACAACACCTTTAATAGTATAGTTTTCAAGTGGATATATCATGGCATTGTATTTCAATCCAGGTGGTGTACTTGCTATTTTATTGCCAATTAAATTTTTATATCCTTCGTAGAGTCGTTTATTTTCCGTTACTAATTCTTTTTTCATCCACGATTCTACTTCAGAACCTCCCCAACTTGAATGAATAATTCCAACGGGAATATTCAAGCTATCGACCAATGTTTTTGCGAAAAAATAGCCCGTTGCTGAAAATTTCCGAACATTGTCTGGATTGCAAACTTGCCATTTCCCGCTACAATCTTCTTGTGGAATACTATCCAACTTATGCTGGACAGTAAACATTCGTATAGATGTAAAATTTGCTTCAGCAATTTTTTGTTTATAATTTGTAACACCTCTAATATTTTTATTTATTGAATCGACAGTCATTGCCATGTTAGACTGACCCGATGCTAACCAAACTTCACCAATCATTACATTGTGAATTGTAATCATCTCGTGTCCTTTAATGCAAAGAGTATAAGGACCTCCATATTCTGGGGTTTGAGGTAATATTTTCCATTTCCCTAAATTCGATTTAATAGAAACGGTATCATTATTCCAGCTACCACAAACTTTGATTATTTCATCATTTTCAGATGTCCATCCCCAAATAGCTATCTTTTGATTTTGTTGCAAAACCATGTTATCACCTATCAGTGAAGGCAGAGTTATGCCAGCTTTAGTCGTATTGAAAGCAAATAGAAAAATGAGAATATTCGGTAAAATTTTAATATTCATTTTTGTTCATTTTCAGTAAATTGAACTGTTGAAAAATCTCTCATATTATGGTTTTATAGAAACTTTAAAATCTTCAAACTTAACTCCATTATCTCGAAACACAATAGTATCTCTGAACTCATGGGTAACAGATGGTAAGATTCCGGTTACTGTAAAATCAAGTGTTATAGTGAGATGTGGTAGTGGTTTCCCTGTTTTTGGGTCAACTAACCACGCACCATGTTGTTTTGCAAAATCAGTTGTGGATTTATAGTATTTACCTGTACCATTTACAATTTTATTAGAACCGCTGATAGAAGACACCATAACGTCACCTTCACCATTAACATCTTCTGAGAAAGTTAATTTTGAGGAATATGAACTTCCAGAGAGATTCCCCATTTTAGAATAGATGGCTTCTCTGTACCCTGAAGTTATAATATTGGTGGTTGTGTTCATTTCTAAATCATTTTCATGAAATATTTTTGTAATATTCCCGTTTTCAATTTGAACGCCGCGATGAAAGAAAGTCCCATGCCATGGATTAATATATTTTATTCCGAATAATGTAAAATTCTTTGGCCTATTTGATGGAAGGTAGTCAGCCAGAACATGCGGATTTGGATTTATAACTCCAACAGCAGGTGTTCCCGTTAATATTGAAGGGGCGTTAGTTGAAATGATTCGAACAGGCAAAACATAATAAAACTTATGAGCATTAGGATCATTGAAGAAAGCATCTGTCAACTGTACACGGGCCAATCCTGAAAAGCTACCTTTCGGGATAGTGATTGTTGATGCTGGTATAATGGAATAATAACTTTCAGGTAAGACCTTAACGCTAACAATATTATTTGACAGGTCGGTAGCCTCAACTTTGTCCACTAATGTCGAATCTACTTTAAAATCTACCGTCCATTCTTTTTTGTTCTCATACATCCCACCAATAGCAACACCAATATTAAATGCATGCTCAAGATCAATACTATTGTCTAATCTATCTTCTCCTAAGACTAATGTTCTTAGAGGATACTGGATTGGAAAATACACAGCCTGAGTCTCATAATTGGGAAATTCAATCGGTTCATTCTTACAATAAGTACTTGATAACCCTATTATTACTAGAATTAATATGTTGAAAATAGTTGTATTTTTCATATTGAGAAGTTATGTTTTATTTAATTATAAATTATATGTATTCTTAATCATGAATTAAATTCTCAATTCCATCCGGTATTTTGTTCTATATTGTATTTAAGTGTTTCCGAATAAGGTATTGGAGCATAAATCATATATTGTTGATAAACTCTTTTTTCAACTTCTATGGGAGTCATCGTTTGCAAATCGATACCATTTACTACATTATTCATTGCATTCAGATCATTCCATCTCCGAAGATCCCAAAAACGAAATCCTTCAAAACAAAGTTCTATTCGTCTTTCATTCCGAATTAAATTAGCAAGCCCATCTTTATCTAATCCATCTACAAAAGTTGTAGAAAAAATACCCGCTCTTGCTCTGATTTTTTGTACAATATCACGAGCAGTAAACCCTCCAACTGCGACATCCGGACCTACAGCCTGATTGGCTGCTTCAGCAAATATTAATAATGCTTCTGTGTAGCGGGCAAAAACATAAAAATGTGGAGTTGCTGTTATTAATCCCGGGGTAAGGATTACATTTTCATCCAACAACTTACGCATATAATAACCAGTTCTTGTGGAATTCACAGTCTTGCCAATACCATCTTTCTCCCCATTTTTAATATCAATAAGTGCACCCTTTTCAGTATAAGTTCCGTCAGATAAAATATACATATAAAATCGGGGATCACGGTATAAATATGGTTTTGTACTATCATATACAGATGATGTCTCGATTGGATAGCCATAACTATCTCCAAAAGCATTTACCAGATTCTGTGAAGGATTTATCAATCCTGATCCATAAAGTGATGGTGGAAAAAAATTGGCCTCCCTGTTACTGGATTTTGATTTGATGAATGAATACCAGAAGATTTCTGAATTTCCTTCAAAATATGATAAATCACTTACATTTCGAGCTTGCAAGTAAAATTGCGGATCTTTTGACAACATTTTATCAAACCCGTTAATTGAAATAATTTCGGACGCATATTCAGCCGCCTGCATCATGGTAATTCCGCTTTCTTTAAATGCTTCGCTTGCAGCCATGAGTGCAACACGCGCTTTAACAAGCTTAGCAGTTATTCCATTGATACGATTCTGATAACGAGCACCTTTTACTTCTTTTTCATCTGTATTTAGTCCGGTATCAGTCCAACGCAATGGCAAAAGTTTAAAGGCAGTATCGCAATCTTGAAAAATCTGTTTTACACAATCCGAATAGGTATTACGGGGTAATTTTGCTTCTTCAAAACTTAGATTCGAGGTCGTCACTATAGGATAACCCAACAATTCACCTTTTACATTCTTTCCTCCCACATTGCGCAACATTAAATATCCATAAAACGCTCTCAGACCAAAAGCTTCACCTTTTAATCTTGCTTTATACAAACTATCTTTAACCTCCGATGTTGATGACCATTTTACTATGTCAACATTCTCGAGAAATAGATTAATTTGCAACATTGACGAATAAATTGAAGCATATTCATCCATTGGATTATTACGAGCAGACCAACCACCTGTAGCTGCAACAATCATTTCATGATCCAATTTATTTGTTACAGCATCATCATTACCATATTCATCTAATCTAACATATTCAGTTTGCAATTTACCATACGCCCTGAGCAATACTCCTTCAGCCAGACTTGGATTTCCCCACAATATCTGCCCATCATATTTTCCAGTTTCTCCATATGGTTTTAAAAAATCTTCACAGCCTGTCAGAAAAGAAATAGAAATTAATAAAGCACCAACAAAGAGATATTTAATAGTATTTTTCATACAATATTCAATTTGAGTAATATATAATTATTTTTAAAATGTAATAGTTGCACCAAACGTGGCAACCCGGCTTTGAGGTGCACTTCCAAAGTTGAGTTCTAACACCTCTTTATCTTTAGCAATCATAAATAGATTATATCCTTTAACATATAATTTCAGGTTTTGAATATAAGGATTATTCTTAAACATAATTTTGTAAGAGAGTTGAGCTGAAACTAACTGCAGATTTGATTTATCATACAACCAAAAGCTTGAATTTCTGTAATTATTTGTACTACTCCCTAATGATAATCTGGGATAGCTTGCTTTCGGATCGGGATTATTTTCATCAAAAGCTCCCAATGCGACTTCAGAATATTTTGCCGAATTTCCTTTGAACCAATAGTAATCTGAATTTTTATAACCTTGACCACCCATTTGAGCTATAGGTAAAAGGAATAGTTCCCATTGTTTGTATTTCAAATCAATATTCATTGAAATTTGACTATTGTTAGAGTTTCGTCCAATAATTGACAAATCATTATCATCAATACTACCATCATTATTATAATCTTTATATTTAATATCTCCTGGCTTTACCTGCCCCCAAGTGGGTATAGGAATACCTTCAACTAAATTACCTGAAGCATCAAAATCACTTGCCAGAAATAGTCTGTCAAATATAAAACCCCGTAAGGCTCTTACATCAGTATTCACTTTTGAAAGATGAATATTGGTAGGTTCGATGTATTTGTTCTCAGCAATTTTTTTAATTGTAGCATTACTTAGAGTATAAAATAAACCCAGATCTATCTCGAAGTCTCCAAATTTCTCCCCCCATTTTAAACCTAAATTTATTGCTTCATACTGGTTAGCATTATAATTTGCATAAGATGTAACTCCACCTAAAGTCGAAGCACTAAGGATATCCATCGAAGTCAGGTTATCAAATGAATAACTATTTAAATAGGTAGCATCAAACCAAAGTTTATTTTTGAACAATGCTACGTCGATTCCTGCCGAAAATTCATTTCTTTTCTCCCAACCAACGTGATTATCAAAACTTTCAATATTAATTTGTCGGTTATTAGTCAACCCATTATTATATTGGTATACAAAAGATTGAGAATATAAATCTTCATTCAAAAAATAACCAAGATATTTTCCACTAGTAAAAGCATCAGAAACAAACTGACCAAAACTGGCTCTCATTTTAATATAACTAATTAAGTCGTTCGCTTTTAAAAAGTCTTCATTTGACATCATCCAGGCACCTCCAATAGATTTGGAATATCCAAATTTTTCTGACGGTTTTACTTTCATACTGCTTTGAGAAATTAAAGCCCCTTCCACGATATACTTATCAGAAAACATATACGAAACTTGTCCGCCAAAAGCAAGTTTCCGAGATGACTGATTAAGATCATTCTGGGTGAAAAAGCTTCCATATCCTAAAACTATGGCAGAAATAGAATGCAATCCTAATGTGCGATTATAATCTAAGAAATAATTCCACTTTACACTTCGGTTAAAGTTCATATCAGCAGCATTAACACTTTGTTCAGCCGTGATCTTATCTACACCAATCTGACTTACATATAATTTATTTTCTTCATTTATTGAATCTATTTCATATACCGAATAGGAATTATTTATGACTTGTTTATATGTATTATAGAAATCGTATCCAACTGCTCCTTTTAGACTTAATCCTTTTATAACTCCGTTAAAATCAAAATCAAAACCAATTCTCGATTGCACATAACGTTGCATCTGGGAACTCTTACCACTTTTTAATAAGTCTCCGTTCATTGTACTTTGATAAATTGTGGTTCCACCCAATAGGTGTTGACCATTTACTAATGAATAGTTTGGTAAGGACTCCAAATTGGCTATTCGAGAGCTTGGAATTAATTCAACAAAGGCATTAGGCAATAGCGAGTTGGCTTTTGTCCAGTAATTACCCATATTTGGTCCATCAATCAAATTATAAGAAGCAAGTACCTGACTGTTCATTTTTAACCGTTTTGTTACCTCAAAATCCACTCTTCCCCTTACACTAAATTTATTATTTACTGTATTACTTATGTTGTTCCAACCCTGATTATTTACCCAGTTTACATTCAGTAAATATTGTACTTTTTCATTTCCACCCGAAACTGTACCAAAAATATCCGAATAGTTAGTTGTATTCTTTATATAATTATGACCATAATAGTTATTATCGGGATAAAGAACAGGATCAACACCATCTCTTGTATTTCTTATGGCATCCATTGAGTAGAAATCTGTAACTGCACCATCGTTACGGTAAGCTTTGTTATATGTTTCCATATAAGACGCAGCATCTAAAAAATTCGGATATCTTAATGCCTGATTTAGACCGCGTTCAGCGGACAACTGCATCGTCTTCTTATTAACCTTACCCTTTTTTGTTGTTATCAAAACGACGGGGGCATCTGTTTCAACACCATATAACAATCTGGAAATTGCATCTTTAAGAACTACTATTTGTTCTACTTCACGTAAGTTGATATTTCCAAGTCCCATTGGAATTCCATCAATTACTGTGAAGGCATTTCCAAGTCCATTCAAATTTATTCCTCCAAAAGATCCTGATATCTTTCCATCAAGTGCACTAATGATATCGGAACGACTATCACGTTCATATTCCTTTTGAGCATCAATGACATCAACATTTCCAACCAAACGATTTTTTTCTTTGATTTGATAAGGTATATTTACGAGAACATTATCACTTTTTGAATTATCCTTTGAAATCATTTTCACTCTGTAATTTATATTCTTCAAATCCTCAACCAACAGTAACTTCTCCTGATAATCTGGATGTTCGAATAGAAATTTTGATTTTGATGATGCTCTAAAGGAATAAGCACCATTTGTTCCAGTTGTAAACTGAGACTTCCCTTCATCCATGGTAACAACAACTCCAGCAACTGGTAGTCCTGTTTCATTTATTACGACTCCATTAATAGTGAAAACATCATTTTTCCTGTTTTCTTGAGCTATTAAGCCATTGGAAACATTCAAAACAAGTAAGAATAAGATTAATACTTTAAAATTTATTTTCATTTTTCAATTATTAGAATTTAATCAACATTTGTGTAGTTAAAACCAAAATAGGTACTGTTACTATGATTATAAATATTGTATTTAAAAAATCAAATTAGATTTTTATTCCCAACCTGGATTTTGCGGAAACTGGGCATTCATCTGAGTTTGAGCCTGTGGAAATGGTAACCAATAATTTCTCGCATCAAATGTTCGTTTTAACAATTCACGTCTCACAAAGCTCGCTGGTGTCCAGTCCTTATCAAAATCAAGTGTGTAAACAGGTGTCCGATTAAGGCTCTCACCAATTTTCCATCGACGCATATCGTACCAAGGTTGACCTGCTTCACATAGAAACTCAACAAATCGCTCATTAATAATCATCTTTCTGAAATCACCATGTGCACCGCCATTTGCTGTTGTAGGTACATGACCTGCCCTTATACGCACTTTATTTACCGCTTCCAATGCCGAAATAGTTGCCCCATTTGCTTTGGTGTTAGCATCTCCGGCAGCCTCATTTTGGGCCTCGGCATAGATGAGATAAACTTCTGACAAACGCATAAGTGGAGTCATAACCCTAAGGTTCTGAGTGGCAGGATTAAGGGGTTTTGTTGTTGTTCCTTTTGGCCAAAATTTATGGGAGACAAAAGGTGGTTTAGCACTTTGAAGTGCCAACATGGTTTTACCCCCTACATACAATTCCAGTTTATATACTGCTTTTGTATTATCAACCGGATTATCGCGATCAACATAAATATTGAAATAAAAGCGGGGATCGCGGTAAGCCCAACGTTTTAGATTATCTTGATCATATTCGGTCTTGTACAATGTTCCATCAGCCATTTCAAACTTATCGGTCGAATTTAAGGTTATCGTTTCTGGTTGTGAATTTCCTCCAAAAGTAGCATTATCAGGAATAATGTATTTTAATCTGTTATTAAATAAGCTCTGTCCACTTTCATAAACCCTTTGACTGAAAAAACCATACCGTCCCATTAATGTTTCTTTAGTCCATACCGCTGTATTTGTAGTTGTTGCAAATATTTTCTGGTAATCAGCCCAGTCAACCAAACCATATTTATCCGGATTTTCTTCCGCCATTTTAATTGCAGCGCCAGCTACTTCTGCAGCACGTTTCATATACTCTAAGTTCGGAGTCGCATTATTTCCGGACACTTCATTCATTAATGGAGAACCTGCATAAAGCAATGCACGTGCTTGATAAGCTAAAGCAGTCATATTCGTAAGTCGTCCCAAATTACTCGCCTCGTTTTCCCAATATAGGGGAAGCAATTCAGCAGCACGTGCCAAGTCTTCAACAATGTATTCAGTACAAGCCTGATAATTTTCTTTATCCTTGTAAGTATAATATCTCGGAAGATTTACTTCATTAGAATTAAGTACTTTATTAATATATGGTATAGAACCCCATGCACTTAATATTTCAAAATGCCAATAAGCACGAAAAAACAAAAGTTGTCCTTCTATTTTTTGTTTCTCCAAATCAGTCGCATTCAGTGTATTTAAATTCTTAAGACCAACATTTGCCATACGTATAGCTTTCCAACCCATTGCCCAAACACCAATAGTAGATGAGAAAAAACCTCGACTCTGCAAACCCACATAATCGCCATTTAGTGCCTTATAGGCAATTGAAACACTTCCTGTTGACATTGTTTCACCTCCATAATTAGGAGAAACAACATTGTCGTCCAAAGGATCTACAATCATATTATAAATTTGATCTACATAGCTTTGAAAGTTAAAATATGTGCCAAAAACTTCTTTCTCAGTAATAGTAGATTCTGCTGGTATATTCAAGTAATCTGAACATTCAGAAAACAAAATTGCATAAAGTAATATGAGGCTATAAAGTATTATTTTCTTTTTCATAAATAAAAGATTTTAAAATGTTACTTGTAATCCCAAATTATACAATTTGGTAGTGGGATAATTTCTATAATCTAAAGCTACACCTTCAACATCATAAGGTAAATCACTCCAGAGGAAAAGATTATTTCCATTAAGATACAGTCGGCATCTGTCGATATTGAGTTTACTTATTAGTTTTTTTGGAAAGGCGTAACTAATCTCAGCAGTTTTAAGTCTTAGAATAGAAGCATCGTACAAAAAAGCACTTCCATTATAATTACCATCACTTCTTGATAAATTAAAAGAATGATAAGTGGGATTTAAATTGCCGTATTCAGGAGTAAATGTAGTACTCAACTGTTCAGGATATACAACCGGCGTTGAGTTTAGAAATTCAAAACGTGAAAGTCTTTCAATTTCCAGACTTGTATTGTAAGTGCCATAAAATTGCAGATTAAGTGTGAAACCAGAATATTCACCACCAAAAGAAAATCCATAGGTATTTTGAGGATAAGTTGCATATTGATATGGCACAATATCTTGAGTATTAATTTTACCATCAGCATTAAAATCAACCATTCTGAAGTCTCCCGGAATTAAACTGGTATTATTTGTATAAGCCGATTCATAGAGTACACCAGTATACATTTGATCCCACGATTGAACAATGCCATCTACAATATAAGTTCTGTTTTGACCTATTGAGTATCCTTCTTTTTTTTGATAAGCCGGTTTAAGAACCGGGTCTTCTTTGTAAATTATTTTATTTACAGCTTTTGTCCAATTTCCCGCTGCCCAAATATTCACTTTGCCGAACTTCCTTTGAAGTTTAATTTCTAACTCTAACCCATTAGAATGGACTTTACCAATATTTGCGGCAGAAGGAGTTGCACCATAATAATCTGGCATACTTCGCTCATTTGCAGCTATCAGCATATTATACCTATACTCATCGAAGTAGTCTGCCCCACCGCTAATAGCACCATCAAATAATTCAAATTCTAATCCAAGATCTTGTTTGAGTGCTGTTTCCCACATCAAATTGGGGTTTCCTGGTGTTCCTTCTCTAAACGCCACATTGTATGGAGTATCCGTTAAAGCACCATTACCAAAACGGGCTAATTTATCAGGATTATTAATATAGCTGGTAATATATGGCCACATACCTAAACCATTGAAATTATCACTCCCAATTTTTCCTATTGAATATTTGATTTTCAGATTTGATAACTGTGGCAAGTGGTTTCTAATAACTTTTTCTTCTGAGACACGCCATCCTACTGCAAGAGACGGAAAAAAATCAAAACGATAATTTGGTCCAAACTTAGCTGAGCCATTGTATGCACCGTTCATTTCAAAAAGATATTTACCTTCGTAATCGTATGTTATACGACCAACCCAGTCTTCACGTTTACTTGGCCAATTACTTCCTGTAACAAAGTTTTCTCTACTCATAAGTGCCAAAGCTCCAATTCTATGCGAATTGAAAGTCCGACTATATATTAGCCCAAACTCATAATAAATATTACGCAAAACATTTGAAACAGCTGTTTCGTTCGTATAGCTTAGTGGTGTAGGAACAAATTCAAAACCGGTTAAACTAGCCGGAGTTGTAAACACCCATTTATCTAATGAACGATCCCAATATTTGACTGTATAAGAACCATCATCGTTAATATCCCTACCAACTGAGTTGTAGTAGTTATCAAAAGAAAATCTACCTTTAAAACTCAATCCTTTAATAATAAAACCAAGTTGTTGTTTCAGCTCAAAGTCACTGCTAAATGAATTTCTGTTTGATACGTTTGTTCCAAGTGACATCAAACTTTTATATGCATTGTCTGTATTTAAACCCGGATCACCACCGCCATACACTCCATCTGAATAGACTGGAAGTGGTTGATTTGGATTTGCAGTCATAAGTCCAGACATGATATTAGGAAAATTTCCAACAGGCGATTGACGTTTGCCTAGATACCCACTTAAGTTAACACTTAATTGAGTGGTTTTTGTAATCGTAAAATCAAAATTACTTCTAAAATTAAACCTTTCATACTTAAATTCAGGAGAAACTCCTTTTGAATTTGGGATTCCGGTATTCAACACATCTCCATCACTAATATATCCCATAGTTGTAAAGTACTTTACTAAATCAGTGCCTCCTGAGATAGTAGCATTATATTTAGATGAAACTGCATAATCACGGGTCATATAATCAAACCAATTTACATCAGGATATTTTTCCGGGTCAACCTTATCACGATAATAATTCAATTCGCGCTCTGGTATATAATATGCACCCCATTTTAGATCCCCACCAATAGCTAATTCATTCACAATAGCATAATTTCTTGCCAAAAGGGCTTGATAAGAATCAACCGGACCTTTTACAGACGAAACAGTCTTTATCGAATAATTACTTTCAAAAGTCACTTTAGGCTTTCCAACCTGACCCCTTTTGGTCGTAATTAGAATAACTCCATTTGCCCCTTTTACACCAAAAACGGCCGTAGCGCTTGCATCTTTAAGCACTGAAAATGAGGCAATTTCATTTATATCAATATCATTCATATCTCGTTCAATCCCATCTACAAGTATTAATGGAGAAGTATTGTTCCATGTATTGGCACCACGTATTAAAATGGAGGATGATTTTGTCCAGTTGGTTGCCCCCCCTCCGGGAGCACCTGTCGATGTCATTACTGTTACACCAGGCATGCTACCACTTAACGCATCTGTCATATTTGTGACAACTCCACGTTCTTTAATTTTGTCACTATTTACCTGAGTTACAGAGCCAACTACAGTTTCTTTTTTTTGTATACCATAACCTACCACTACTACTTCATCTAAGGTTTTTGATAACTGTTCCATTAAAATCTTAATTGAAGTTTTTTTTTCAATATTTACTACCTTTGTTTCATAGCCAATATACGAAATCCGCAATTCGCTATTCTCGGATGCTTCAATCGAGAATAGTCCGTTGATGTCGGTTATTGTTCCATTACCATTACCATTATCAATTAACATTACATTTGCACCAATTATTGGTTCATTATTTTCGTCAACGACAGATCCGGTAATTTTATTTTTTTTTGTATGAGGCGTTGACAAATTATCAACATCCTTTGTTTTTTTCATGATATAAATTCGTGTTCCATCTATTTTGTAAATATTTGGACTGTTAAAAAAAAGTACATCAAGGACTTTATCAATGGATTGTTCTTTTACATCTAT
>Ga0172379_10004504_pt1 | contig 20524 bp, 19 predicted proteins | sample GrowelOW334metaG_FD_119756 | JGI IMG/M metagenome (GOLD analysis project Ga0172379, IMG submission 119756) | Groundwater microbial communities from an aquifer near a municipal landfill in Southern Ontario, Canada - Groundwater well OW334 metaG | ecosystem: Environmental > Aquatic > Deep...
AATAACATCATCAGTAGTGAGAGCAATAGCTGTGGTTGGTTCAACAATAAAATACAATACCTGCACGAACATCAAAGAGATGCTTGATAGTGCTAGAATGTTTTTTATAATATTTTTTTTCATAAGGAAATAGAAAACAAAAACTAAATCAGTAATTATATTATAGTACTATATAAAATAAAAAACAATATATCTTATCACCATCTATTTACAATAAAACACAAAACAAACTATTTGTCTATGTCAAAATAGGCCTGTAATTAAAGAGAATACAGTATACACGAGAGGAAAAACATATCCCCATAAAAAGATAATAAAAAAGAGTAATAAAAACATTCCCCATCGCTCTAAGAAATTTTCTATATAACGAAATCGTGCAGGTAAAAAAGAAAATAAAATTTTAGAACCATCAAGCGGTGGAATAGGAATAATATTAAATAATGCTAACACTAAATTCAACATTACTATTATTGTTGAAATTTTATAAAAAGGACTTATGGACATAGGATCGAGTATTGGTAAACCAAACACTGGAGCAAATCTTATCAGTAACCCAAAAATAATTGCTATCATGAGATTGGCAAATATCCCTGCCACAGAAACTATCACATTACCCCATTTTCCTTTTCTTAAATTTAAAGGATTGTATGGTACTGGGCGAGCCCAACCTATTAAAAAAGTGCCCTTGGTTGATATAAATAATAATAAAGGTAGTATTATAGAACCAAAAGGATCTAAATGTTTAATGGGATTTAAAGTAAGCCTTCCATTTAAACGAGCAGTATCATCTCCAAGCAAATAAGCAGAATATCCATGAGCAACTTCGTGGATAACAATAGACATAATTAAAACTATTATATAAAATATACCATCAATAAATTGGACTTGCGTAAGCATGCTTTATATGATAGCATACCTCTATCTATGGCGAAAGTTTGCGATATAACAAAAAAGGGCTCAAAAATGGCAGGAGGCTACTCCAACGTTGTTCGTGCTACTAAATTCAATCCTACTGGTATGGTTCGCAAGTATACAAACCTTCAGAAAAAAAGAATTTATGTTCCAGAACTGAAAAAATACTTCCCTCTTACAATTTCAACTAAAGCAATTAAAACAATCAATAAACATGGGGCTTACAAGGTCCTCAAAAAGGCTGGAATCATCAAATAAAAATCCTCATAATTATGAGGATTTTTTAGTATACAAGTTTCACTCCATCAGTCTTAAAAATTATATTCCCTTTTAAATAAGTTGCTAAAAATGGAATCTGAAGTGAATTTAAACTATCAAGTGTTTCTTTATGTGGATGTCCATAACGATTATTTTTACCTACTGAAATTATTGCAATATCTGGATTGACAGTTTCAAGCCATAAAATACTAGAGGAAGTTCGAGATCCATGATGTCCCAATTTTAATACATTTGATTTTAAAATTTCAGGTTGTTCATTCCATTTAATTAAATTCTCAGTATATTTTGTCGCGTCCCCCATCAACATAAAAGACTTATCTTCATACACAAGTTTTCCAACTATTGATCCGTCATTGGTTTCCCAATCACTTACATCACGGTCTGGAAATAAAATATCAAAATAAATATTCTTCTTTTCATCTAAAACAATGTGCATTCCGCGTCGTGCAATTTTTTTTGTTATTTTATTTTTAAAAATTTCTTTTTCTAAATTTTCATAAATTAAAGTTTGAGGAATAGTTCCTGGTTCTAATACCATCCCAATTTTATAATTTTTCAAGACCTCAACCAGTCCTCCTATATGATCTTGATCTGGATTTGTGACAATTACCATGTCGATAGATTTATCAAAAACTGGCATAACTTTAATTAAATTGGGCAATATGGTCTCTCCACCACCTCCATCAATAAGCATCTGACGACCATTTGGAGCTTCAATGTAGATAGCGTCACCTTGTCCAACATTTATAAAAATAACCTTTAAATATCTATTATTAGACTTTAAATAAGCAAAATATAAGAAACAAGAACTCACAATAAAGAGCACAATGATCAAAATATATGGGAAATATCTTTTAAAATATTTCATGGTATACTCTATATATTAACATTAATTTACATACAAAAATATGGAAACATTTACAACTAAAACATTTAATATCCCAAAACTAAATGGAATATCTGAAAGAAGTATTGAGGAACATTTAAAACTTTATAAAGGTTATGTCACAAATTCAAATCTTATTTTCAATAAATTATCTGAATTAAAAGGTGACCCAGAAAAAAATAGTATTTTACTTGCCGAATTACAACGTCGTTTTGGATTTGAATTCGGGGGGATGAGAAATCATGAATATTATTTTTCTTCACTATCTGGCGGTAAAAAAGAAATAAGTAAAGACGGAAATCTTTATAAAAAAATAATGAAAGATTGGGGGTCATTTGAAAATTTTATGGCACACTTCAAATTTGTCGCAACAACTCGTGGTGTCGGGTGGACAATGCTTTACAATGACAAACTCACTGATAAATTGATGATAACTTGGATAGATGAACAACATATTGGGCATTTGGCTGGTTGCCAGATAATCCTTGCTCTTGATATGTGGGAGCATGCCTACTATCTAGACTACACACCCTCTGAAAAGAAAAAATACATCGAAGCATTTTTCGAAAATCTAAACTGGGAAGAAGTAGAAAAAAATTTAACAAAATAATTTATATTGAAAATACACCAATCTACGCTATAGCGTAGATTGGTGTATTTTTTTTCTAAACACCCAAAATAATAAGACACAATAGAGTAAGATTGTAATAATAAGTGGAAATGATTTTATGTTGACGCTTGCAAATGGTAATCGGGCAAAAAAATGAATCACTCCCAATATATAAGACAATAACAAATCTGACACATAAGCAAATGGTAATGATAATGTTGGTGAAATAAAACCAACTATTCCAACTAAAAAACTAGACAACATTGCAAGTGGAATAAATGGTAATATTAAAATATTTGAAGGAAGAGAAACTAATGAGAAAATTCCTGTTGAATAGAGAAGTATCGGCAATACTGATATAGTCGCTGCTATTGTCGTCGCAACTAATTCTCTAAATTTAAATCTCATCGGTAAAAATCTCACCCACCCTACTACTTTTGGAGTTATAAATAAAACCCCACCTGTAGCTAAAAATGATAACTGAAAAGAAATATCTGTAATCACTCTCAAATCATGAGTCATCATGAGTAAACCTGCGATTACAAGAGCTCGTCCCGCATCATAGTTTCTGCCAGTCATACGACCAAATAGCATAATAAAAGCCATGATACCAGCTCTAATCGCAGTAGCCGAAGCACCTGTCATCAAAATAAATAGAAGAATTACAACAACTCCCAAAATTATCGATAAAACTTGAGAAAGGAATAAGCCGAAAAATTTCATAACCCCCTCAGCAACAATTGTAATATTGTAACCAGAAAGCGCCACGATATGGATAGTCCCTGTCGAAATAAATTCTTCTTTTGTTTCATTATCAAATCCTCCACGCGCTCCAAGAATAAGCCCATTCGCTAAATCACTTTTAAAAGGAGTAATAACTCTCTTTATATTTTCCATAAAAGAATTTCGAAGTTTAAAAAGTTTTCCTTTTATATAACTTAAATTATCATGAGAAATTATTTGTATCTCAGCGTTTTTAATAATAAAATAAATATCTTTGTTGGCGAGATATCTTTCATAATTAAATTCTTTGCCGGACTGAGTTATGAAATTCTCTGGAGTTTCTAAAAATCCAGAAACTAAAACTTTATCACCATAAAAAACATCTTGCTCTTTTGGTATTACAACTAAAATATTACTCTCTTCTTTATCTGGCCTTACAACAATACGTTGATTGAAAATTCGAATATCAGGAGTATCTACAACTACCCCTTCTAATTTTACTTTCTCCCCTATTGCCTTATCATAATTAGGTTTTTCAGGAATAAAATAGAAAAATCGCACCAATGCGATAATGAGTAAAATAAAAATTAAAATAATTTCTTTTTTAGACATAAAAGATTATTTTATTTACTTTTGTCTTGAAGCATAAGTTGTCGCGATTTCATCTGCTTTATCATTGTAAACATGCCCTGAGTGGCCTTTCACTTTTTCCCAATTTATTTTATTATCATAACTTCGAACTAGTCCAATTAATTCTTTCCATAAATCTTGATTTAAAACTTCTTTTTTATTGGCTGTTCTCCAGCCATTTTTCTCCCAATTGTGTATCCAAGAAGTTATACCCAATAGAACATAGCTAGAATCCGCAAAAATAGTAACATTAATGAAGTCGGACTTCCTTAAATATTTTAGAGCTTCAATTACAGCTTGAAGTTCCATACGATTGTTAGTTGTATCTTTCTCAAAACCACCCAATTCTTTAACAATGGTTTCTTTTTTTTCATTATTAATTCCTAATTCTTCATTCTTAATTATAACAACCCCCCACCCTCCTGGACCTGGGTTTCCAAGTGAACTTCCGTCTGTATATATATTTATATCTTTAGCCATATAATTATTTTAACACAATATCGACTATTCTTAGTCTTAACTCCTCCCTACCGGCAAAACTATTTTTTTCAAAAGTTGCAACCAAATTTATATTCCCCCCTTCGAAAAGAGCTGGTTCAAAACTATTTCTGGTCTTAAAAAAAGCAATTGCCTTTATTTGTGAACCTCGACTATTTTTAAAAATTAATTCTAGATGATTTTTTTCCTTACCAAATTCTTTAATTGTAAATATTGTTACTCCTTTAAATAGAAAAGTGGGTTTCGGATTCCCCATTCCAAACGGAGCAAGTTTTTTTATGACATTAAAATTTTCATTAGTTACATCGTCTATTAAAACATTGGCATCAATATAGTAATCTTTATTTTCTTCATCTTTAATTTCATATTTATCAAAAACTGTAATCAATCTTTCTTCTAAGAAATGAATTTCTTCATGAGAGCAAGCAAATCCGCCAGCATTTTTATGACCCCCAAATTCAAGTAAACTATTCTCCGGAAGCGTCGTCATAATCTCAACTAAATTTATCCCTCCCCAACCCCGACAAGAGCCACGAATATCACCATTGCCATCCCCACCCCAAACAAAGGCTGGTTTTTTATATTCTTCTGTAATTTTTGCTGCAATTATCCCAAGTATACCTATTCGCCACGATGGATTTCCAATAACAATGATCGATTTTTCTTCTCTTTTATTTAGAATATTTTTTACATCTTTCATTATATGAGCTACCATCACTTTTCTTTCATCATTTATTTTTACCAAATGATCAGATAGTGTACGCGCATCTACTAAATCTGTTGTCGCCAACATTTCAAATGCTTTCATGGGGTCTGCCATACGCGAAGCTGCATTTATACGAGGAGCAAGTGTAAAAGTCACATCTTCTTCATTTAGTTTTGTAATGTTAACTCCAGCTTTTTTAAATAATTCCACAAGTCCAGGGCGACGAGCCTTTTGTAAAACTTTTAAACCATAATGTGCCAGTACTCGATTTTCATCCAAAAGTGGGACTTGATCAGAAAGTGTCGCAACGCCTGCCATATCGAGCAACCATTTTTCCCAACCATTATTTATTTTCCAATATTCTCCGTATTTCAAAACTAGAGCTTGAACCAATTTAAAAGCTACTCCTGCCCCACAAAGCATTTTATCTGGATAAGAATCCCCTTCTTGTTTTGGATTTAGAATTGCATACGCCCGAGGTATTTCTTCTTGGGGTAAATGATGGTCAGTAACAATCACATCAATACCTGCAGCTTGAGCCTTGGCTGTCTCTTCTACTGCAGTAATTCCTAAATCAAAAGTAATTAAAAGTTTTACTTCATCTAGAATAAATTTATCAATTGCATCTAAGTGTAATCCATATCCTTCGTCATGACGGTCTGGAATATATATAGAGAAATTCTCATAATTAATTTTATGAAAAAAATCATTCATTATAACTGAAGCAGGAATACCGTCACAATCATAATCGCTATATATCAGAATTTTTTCTTTAGCTTCAGTTGCTTCAAAAATACGTACGCAAACTCGTTCCATATCTTTCATTAGAAATGGGTCATAAAGATGTTCATCGAAGGATGGATTTAAAAATTTTTCTCTATCTTCAAGTGAAATTCCACGATTTGAGAGTAGTAGGTCAAGTAGTTCAATGTGATTTGGCATACCTATGATTTTACCATATAATGGTTGCATGACCGAACAAAAAAATAAATGTATATTTTGTAAGATTTCAAAAGGTGATATTCCTTGTAATAAGGTATTTGAGGACAAGAATTTCTTAGTATTTTTAGATATAAAACCAGTTTCGTTTGGACACCTTTTAATAATTCCCAAAAAACATGTCATCTGGATGCAAGAAGCCGACGATAAAATCATTGCCGACATATACAAGCTCGCCAAGAAAATGATGCTTGCACTCAAAAAGGGATTAAAATGTGATTATGTTCAACTTTCTGTTGTGGGAAACGAAGTCCCCCATTTTCACATTCATCTCATTCCTAGATATAAAGATGATAACTTCAGAAATTTCCCAACAAAAGAATATAAAGAATTGGAATCTAAAAAAATCCTTACTAAAATTACAAAAGCTATAAAAATATAGAGTTGGGTCAAAATTAAAAAGCATCTACGCTATAGCGTAGATGCTTTTTATTTTTGACTTCATTATTTTAGAACTCTAATTCCCGGCAACGTGCCTTTTGAAAGGAAATCGAGAGTGGCGCCACCACCAGTTGATACAAAGCCAATTTTATCTTCAAGTTTTAGTTTGGTGATAAGTGCTGCTGTATCACCTCCTCCTATTACGCTTTTAGCCTTACTCTTCGCAATAAGTTTTAGAACTTCTTCTGTCGCTCCACCAAAACCATTTTCATATTTGCCAAGTGGTCCGTTCCATAAAATAAATCCAGCTTTGTTTATAAGTTCTTTTAGATTCTCAACTGTTTTTGGTCCTACATCAACAATATTTTCTTCTGGTAATACATCTGTCGGATTACAAAATCTATTTTTCCCATTTTTAGTAACTTCTACATCTATAGGCAAAGTTAGATTTTTACTTTTCATCAATAATGGGATTTGAAAATTTGTCGGGCCAACCAAAGATGTCCCAACTTCATAACCGCGCGTCTTAAAAAAATCATTGACAATTGCACCCCCAATAAAAATATTGTCGGCTCCGCGTAAAAACTTTTTAATCAAAGGGATTTTTGTTTCAAATTTTGCTCCACCTAAAATAAATAAAAATGGGTGTGTTGGTGTAAATACTTTTGATAAATTCTCTATTTCTATAATAAACTGCAATCCTGCATATCCAGGTAAGTATTTTGTAATACCAACGACAGAAGCGTGCTCACGATGAGAGACGGAAAATGCATCATTTACAAATATTTCACCATAACGTGATAAAGCCCTTGCAAATGAAGGGGAATTTTTTTTCTCTCCAGTTTCGCGACGAAGATTTTCAAGTAGAACAATTTCTCCTTTTTTCATTTCATTAATCTTCTTTTCGGTTTCATCAGAAAAAATTGGTGTCGAAATAAAATCTACTTCTTTAATATATTTCTTTAATTTCACAGCTATAGGAAGAAGACTATCTTTCCCATCATCTCCTATATGTGAAATAATAATGACTTTTGCCCCTGCTTTTTGTAAAAATAAAATTGTTGGGATTGTTTTTTTAATACGAAAATCATCAACTACTTTACCGTCCTTTACTGGAACATTAAAATCGGCTCTGAGAATAATTTTCTTACCTGCCAAACTTTTTAATTCTTTTATTGATTTCATATTATTTTATGGCGCTTAATATTGCACCCAATTTTTTAGAGTTAAGACTATCGCGACCAATTAATAATCCATCAGCACCACCTTCAATTGCAAAAGTTTTAGCATTTTGTGAGTTAACTGAACCACCATAAAGTATAGATATACTATGAGCTATTTTAGTGTCATATATATCTGAAATAACTTTCTTAATAAAAATTTTCATCTCCATAAATTCTTCCTTGGTGGCTTCTCTCGTAGCACTTTTCCCTATTGCCCAAACTGGCTCATAGGCAATTATGATATTTTTCACCTGAGAGCGTGTAACCCCGGATAAACATTCTTTGATTTGCTCTCCCACATAAGATAAATAAAAACCATCATGATCTCTCTTGTTTTCTCCTACGCAAAGAATTGGTGAGATTTTATATTTAAGTAAATTGAGAATTTTTTTATTTATATTTTCGTTACTCTCTCCTGTTGAGCGTCGTTCACTATGCCCCACAATAACATAACAAACTCCCATATTTTTAAGCATTTTAGGTGAAACTTCTCCAGTGTGAGAACCTTCTATTTCTTTTGCTACGTTTTGAGCACCTAGAATTATTTTTTTACTTTTTATTTTTTGAGATATAAATAAGTGTGTAAAAGAAGGACAAATAATAACTTTTGTATTTTTTATATTTTTAACTAAAGTAGATATGCTTCTAAAAAGAATCTCCGCCTCTTTTTGAGATTGCGGATTCATTTTCCAATTAGCAACGATGAATTTACTCATACATTACTATTATACCATAAAATGGTCTTTTTTGATATAACAATTCTACTCTATTTCATCCCAAGAAATAGTGGTGTATTTATCTGAAGTTAAAGGAAAAGAAGGAGGTGGACCATATAAAAGATTGGCATCATATATAATAGTACGAATATCATAACCAGTATTATTTGTATAAGCAAAACCATAACGTTGATTACTCCCTATCATTCCATAAAGAGTGAGTAATGATCTCAAATGGTAAGGACTGCATTGACTACCATAATAATGACGTCCGGCTCTACCATTATTTGCCATAAGAGCAGCATCGATACGAAGATTGTCCTCACTTATCATTCCAACTGTCACATCTTCTTGAGCTATAAGACCAATTGAATCTTGTCCATCATAGTTGGTATATAGTAAATCATTATTTATAAATATATTTTTACGTTGACTTGGATTATCTGGAAACTTTCCTGCTGCGATTGTTATACGAGCCGTATTTATTTGACCATCTACCCATACATTATCTTCCACAAAAATAAGTCCATTTGTAGGATTATTGAAGTTTCCAATTAATGATTGTCCGTTTGAAGCTTTAATGCTCCAAGTTCCCCAAGTAGGGTCTCCAAAATTTGAATTACTTGAGCAACTATTTGTAGCAGAAGCTAAACTGTTAACTCTATATAAATCATAAGTATCATTTGTTTTAAGAACTATATGATAACCAAGTTTTCCTGATGGAGCTAAATACTTCCCTCCAGATTGAGCATTGGTTTTAATTACTGATAAATCGTTTGTGATTCCTGTAAAATCAGATTGAGGAACTGGGAATTGACGTCCAATAATAAAAACATCATTTCTTGTTTGAACTGGATTTGTAGGAGGAGCTTCAAGAGGGCGAAATGATTCCGTTACATTTGAATTATTGATGTTAACATGAGTATGGACTCCAAATTCATTATTCCCAATATGATCTGGGTCATTAAAAGTAGAAACCGCACTGGTTATTAAATTGTGCGCAATACCATCAAATCTAATTCCACTATTGGAATGAATAGGTCCAAAAACTTCAGTTCCTTCACCAAAACGCATAAAATCATTTGCCACAATTGCAAATTTGGCAAAAGAAGGAATAGCCAATCTGGCTTGGATGGTTCTTTTTATTGAAGGATATTGATTTACTCGCCCTTCTGATTTGATTGTAACAATAGTTGAACCTGTTATGGGAGGAGTTATGGTTAAAATAAAACTTCCAATAGCCACTCCATCTTTATCATAAAATACATGAGTATATGGACCATTGTTTTCGGTCCCATCTTTAAAATCATTTGGGCTATGGGCCAAGTGCCAACGATAATAATCGATTCCTGCTTCTGCTATTTGAAAAGCTTGTTCTTTATATAAAGTCGATTTAGATATTGTTAAACTAGAAGATGCCCATGATATAAAAAAAGTTAAAAGGGATATGGCCAACATTGAAAAAACTAAAACATTAATCATAATCATTCCTTTCTTAAAATTTTTATTTTTTTTAGTCATATTAAAAAATTATAAATTATCTTTCAAATTACGTATACTAACTTGTGTTGTCACAGATACAGGTAAGGGAGGATTGTTGGGGTCATTATCAATTAAAAGAGTTATTGCGACTAATCGTATTCCTGAAACAGAAACTGGTTGTGTTAGTGGTGGAGTATCACCATTATAACTATTATCATAATAAGTAAAAATAGGGGTTAGTCCATTATTTACTCCTTTAATTATTTCTAAACTTACCTCGTTATTAGATAAATATTGAATTGGATTTCCTGATGGAATTATTACTCCTCTCATTAAATTATTACCAGATATAAAATATCTAATTCTTTCTTTTAATCCATCATTATCTATATCCGCAAAAAAGGCAAAATTAGTTTCCCCCGCTGTCTCAATTGGATATGCTCCTAAAGATGATGGTGAAGCTGAACGAATTTCTGAAGCAATTGGCTGAAGTATTTTTCTTGCTTCATCATAAGAAGTTAATCCTCCAGAAAAAATATCTTCGTATTTAAAAATATCTCGGGTAAAAGAACTAAACATTACCATGACAATTGAAAAAATCGCAATCGTGATGAGAAGCTCTAGCAGAGTAAACCCTTTATCTTTTTTTATTTTATTGTTAAATAAATTTATTATCATAAAACTCTATTGGGAAATAGTAATTTCTTCTTTACTCCAACTATCTGTAATATAAACATCTTTTGAAGTACTTTGATAGCCAGTCTTGTCAATAGAAATAGTATAAGTTCCTTCTAGTAGCGCAGAAAAAGATACTTGCCCTGGTGGAATACATGATGAATTATAAGTCAAAGAAATATCAGATAATAAAGGCGTAAAACTCTGATCTAAAGTAGAGAGATAAACACGATAACGAAGATATCTCTTCCCGTTATGAGATATACTTATATTTGAATCAGTATAAGTATAATAAGAAGCTGGAGTTTCATCTGGTCCAATATAATTCCATGTAGTATTGTCATTATTTGTTGCTATTTGAAATTTAACACTTAACTCTCCCGTTTGAGATGGTTGAATCATGGGACTCCAAACGATTTGTTTAAAATTACTAGTTGTTCCAGTATCTAAAGTAGAGGATGTAAGATAACCACTTGTAGTATAATTTGCAAAAATTTTATTTAAACTTATATCGCCAGGAGATGAGGAATAATCTATATTTCCATCAGAATCTAAATACATATTTGGCTCAATAAAAGAAGCTTGCCCACCACCACCAGACCAATCAGTTTGATTCAAAAAACCTTCATTTGTAATTACACTTTTAGAATAACTATTTGGGCCAGTTAAAGTCACAATTGCATCAGAAACAGGTAACCCAGTAGATTGATCTCTAACGACAACCAATAGCCTTCTGCCATTTTTAGGAGCAGTAATTATTTCCATACTTAATTGAACATCTGGATTGACCCCAAGAGAAAGAAGTGGATTTGTTCCAATAATATCATTTACACTATCAGCCCCAGAGATCATATATGTATCCCATTCAATATTTGATAAATCCAATTTTCCAAGATTGTTAGTTGAGAGCAATTCGGAGTATTTAACTTTATCAGGATCAGTTCCAATCAACTTATGCCCAGACATATTAAAATTAAAATTAGGAGTTGAAATACATTGATTATTTATTGTAGAAATATTGATACTACTAATCTTATCTATAGTAAAAGATATTTGTGAAATTTGCTGGACGACTACTGTCACATCTGGTTTTGATGGATTTTGATTACCCCCTTCACCTATAGTATAAGTTCTGTCAGTAGAATACCCATTTTTTGTGACAACAATTTTATACCCACTAACGGATGGAGGAGCATCGACAATTGTAAGTACCCCATTTATATCAGTTTGATCATTTAAATTTATAGTGGGGATTACATTATTATTTATAATATTAACATTTGCTTCTGGCACAGGTAATCCTGAAGCATCAAATACTTTTACAACAAGAGCTCCGTTCACAGAAGCTGTCTCAAGATTTTTAGGTGAAACTTTTGTTGTAAAAGAAATAGGAGTTAAAGAAGCACCACAAGACGAACATGATACAGTCAATTCAATAATTTTCATATCTGCAGGAGATAAATCTTTTGGAGTCCCATCGAAAGTCCCATCGAAAGGTTCATCAATATTGCGAATAATTGACTCAATAATAAATGATTTACCGTCACGTTCAACTGTTTTTGTTTGAGGAATCAAACCTGAAGGAATTCCATTTACTACACCAACATTTTGATATGATAGATTACGAACAATTTCAAATTGTTCATTGGCAATATTCGTCATAATCCCCTTAACACGAATAATGTTCATAATTTTTAAAACACTATTATACCCAGAATATATCCCAACCAAAACAATAACAAGAATAGTTATTGAAACCAATAATTCAACTAAAGTAAATCCTTTTTCTTTTTTTAAAAAAATAAACATTGTTTTGTTAAATATTATTCATAACTGAATACATTGGTTTAATCATCGAAATAGCAAAGATTCCAACAGCCGCACCGATAAATAACATCAAGACTGGTTCTATGATGGTTGATAAATCTTTTGTTTTATTATCAACTTCTGTCTCATAAAAATTTGCAATATCCAATAACATCTTTGATAAATTTCCAGTCTCCTCTCCAACTTCAATCATTTCCCCCATCATCACTGGATACAAAAAAGTATTATCCTTAAAAGATGCAGATAAAACCATACCTTTTTCAATTGAAGTAATTGAATTATGAATTAGCTCTTTATAATGAACATTTTGAAGAACTTCTTCAGTTATGGATAAAGAATTGGAAATATTCACCCCAGACAATAACAATGATGACAAAGTTCTTGCCGTACGAGCAGTATTAACTTCTTTAACAATATTACCAATGACAGGAATATATAAAATAAAACGATCAAAATATCTTCTAATAATTTTAATTTTAAAAAGAAAAAATATGCCCGCCACCAAAAGAACTATTGTTATTAAAAATAAAAATATATGCTGACTAAGAGTATCAGAAATCCAAATAATTACTTTTGTGGATGTTGGTAACTCAGTCCCTATATCTTTAAATGTTTTAGTCAAAGTAGGAACAACATAAATCATCATGAATATAGCAATCACAACCATGGCAAAAACAATAATACTCGGATAAGTCATAGCCCCTTTTATTTTTTTATTTAAATCATATGATTTTTTAAGAGTTGAACCTACTTCTGTGAGCGTCTTAGGTAAACTTCCTGATTCTTCGCCAGCATGAATCATTGGGATAAAAAGTCCAGAAAAAACTTTTGGATATTTTTTCATTCCTTCCGATAAAGTATTGCCCTTATTTATTTCCTCTCCTAATCCATGTAAAATATCTCCCAGGAGAGAATTTGCTGATTGTTTTTCTAAAATAGATAAGGCTCTATTTAAAGAAAGACCTGCCGACAACATTCCACTTAAATTATTGGTAAACATTATTTTATCGGCCAAAGAAACTCTACTTAAAAATCCTATTCTCATAGAAAAAATACTAGTTTTTTCTTTAAATTCTTCTATTAAAATTGGAAGTTCCCCTTTCTCTCGAAAATCTCCTGCAAGAGTAAATTTATCAGGAGATTCAATGACTCCTTCAACTAATTCATTATTTTTATTTTTTATTTTATATTTAAATTTCATTTTATTCAGAGACAACACGAAGGACTTCTTCTGTTGAAGTCACTCCTTCCACCGCCAAAAAGATACCATCTTCGAGCATCGTCATCATTCCCTCCTCTCTTGCTCTTTTTTCTATTTCATCAACAGATGAACCCTTCAAAATCATTTCTTTAATAGAAGAACTCACACTTAGAACTTCATGAATACCAACACGTCCCTTGTACCCATCTTTTGAATCTTCACTCGGTTTTGGTTTATAGAAAGGAATTGTCTCCCATGTTGCATCAGCTCCAACGATCTTTTCTAATTTCAAAAACTCAAGTACATTGTCAAGGTCCACAACTTTTTCTAAAGCTTTTTTTTCTACTTCACTTAAAAAATATTTCTCTTTACCTTCAGATAATTTACGAACCAATCTCTGAGCAATAACTGTTTTAACGGTTGAAACAATTAAAAACGGTTCAACTCCCATATCAATCATACGAGGAATCGCTCCTGCCGATGAGTTAGTGTGAATAGTAGATAATACAAGGTGTCCAGTTAAAGACGCATTGATAGCAAGTGAGGCTGTCTCTTGATCACGAATTTCTCCGACCATTATTATGTCTGGATCTTGACGAAGAAGAGTTCGTAAACCATTTGCAAAGGTTAGACCTATTTCTGATTTTGTCTGCGTCTGGTTAATCCGAGGCATCTGGTACTCAATAGGATCTTCAACAGTTGAAATGTTGACATCTGGTGTATTCAAAATATCAAGCATTGTATAAAGTGTCGTTGTCTTACCTGAACCTGTAGGCCCAGTAGCAAGCAACATTCCTGTGCGTTTTTTCATTCCATCATGAATTCTTTCTAATGCTTCTCCGTGAAAACCGAGTCCTTCCAAAGAAAAACCTTTAGCATTTTCTCTCAATATACGGATAACAGTTTTTTCACCATAATAAGTAGGTAAAGTTGAAACACGAAAAGAAACATTGCCTTGTTCATTTACAATCTTGAAACGTCCATCCTGTGGAAGACGTTTTTCGTCAAGTTTTAAATTTGATAACACTTTAATACGGGCAACGATTCCGGACGATGTGTCTTTAGGTAAAATCATTGCATCATGTAAAATTCCATCAATACGATATCGCACAACAAGAGACTCTTCACATGGTTCAATGTGAACATCCGATGCTCCTTGTAAAATGGCATGAGAAATAAGAGTATCAACAATCTTAACAATAGGTAAATCTTCAGCCAATTCTTTTAGCTCTCTTTCTGTCTTATCTTCCCCAGCAATACCCCCTTCAGATATAGGTTTTATAGAGCCACTCTCTTTTTTTATTATATCTTCAAAATCAGCTTGCAAACTTTTTTTATATTGATTGAGTGCTTCTTTTATGGAAGCAGAACTTGTCATCCGAGGAAGAATACGTAACCCGACTTTCTTTTTTATAAAATCAATTACTGGAAGATTTTCTACGTCAAGCATCGCAACTTCTAATCCAAGACTACTTTTTTTATAAGCAATAATATTATTATTGCGAGCAATCGGTTCTGGAATTAAAGTTAAAACATTTGGATCAATCTTCTCCCCTTCTAAACTCACAAAAGGAATCCCAAGTGATACAGCTTGAATTTTATTCCAATCTTTTTCAGTTATTTTTCCATTCGAAACTAAAATAGAACCGAGAGGTTGGTCAGTTTCTTTTGATTTTTTAAGTGCAACAGAAATATCTGTTTTAGTAACTAAACCTGAGTCATTGAGAAGGTCTATAATTGTTTTTTCATCTACGTGCATGAATATATTATATCATATTTAAATTATTAATTATTTAAGTCTATCATAATGATACCCTCTTTCATTTTTTCTTTTGATTTCAGCTTCTGTCTCAGTTATATATTCGATTTTACTAGTCAAAGTATTATCCACCCAAAAAGTATAAGGCTGATTAGCCATAGATATATCGGCTCTGACAATAACAGGAACACTATATGAATGTTCAGTCTCTATATGTTTCATTAATTCAACACTTAAACTTTTTTGTGTAGCAAACATAAGCATGTATTGCTCCCCCTCTTGAATAACATTACTCCATGGATAAATGGAATTAATAATCCAATAATCAGCTGAAATAGCCAATCTTTGATTAATAGAAGAAAGACCAATCTCCCTCGCCTCTCCAACTGATGGACAAGTAGTATAAACAAAAACAATATCTTTTTCACTTTTGTCTACTTTTTCAAAAAGCATATAATTTCTTTGGCTCGCCAAAGCTTTCACGTAGGCGGCTATAATTATTATAAATATAAATTATCTCGGCTGGATAATTTAAACTAAAAAAACTTTATTAAAAAGAACAAAAATTTGATTTACACATCTACGCTATAGCTGAGATCTAATTAATAAACTTCCTGTTACAGATAGCTGCCTAGCAGCTATCTAGGAATCAATACACTTCCTGTTGATAACATCTCTCGCAATACACAATCTCAGGTCTCTCTGGTGCATAAGAAGTTTCAAATTCATTAATACATCCTTCTTTCATACAAGTTCGATGCCATAATTTCATTGGGTTACGTTTATGTAAACGGCCATAATGACGACATCCATAACAAATCCGTGGTAATGGAATATTAAAACGTCTATAAAAAGATAATTCTTCGGGAGTAATTTTAAAAGCAGTTGAACATTTATCGTTGCATTCACCCTTATGTTCACATTCTATAATTTCATTTAAAATATTATCATCTATTTGTTTTATATCATCAAGAAAATTATTTGATTTAATTGTTGGTTGATAATTTCTAATTTCTCCCTCTTTCCATCTAAAACCCTGATCAAGTGCTTGCTCTTTAGTTAGAGGAAATAAATCTTGGGCTACAGTTTCATTATAACAAAATGGAGACATTTCTGACGGAAAAAATTCACCATATTTATATATCCTACCTTTGGAGTCAATATATGGCATATCAGACATATGTTTAATTATTTCTCCCTTTAGTTTAAAATATTCTTCTTTTTCATATTGTCGATTAAAAATACAATACTTCTTACTTCGAAGCCCAAGGCAAGCAAATAAATCTGATGAACTATAACAATTAAATGAATACTGAACATTCTCAGCATAATAAACAACACTATCAAATAATAAATTCCCACCCCCAGCTCCCGTATCAAAACATTCATATCCGAGTTGCAACATTCCAATTCCTGGACCTGAATCAAAAACATCTTTGGTATTTTTGACTGACCAAAATACATTTTTACAATCCTCGAGTCCATCTGAAATATCAAAACAATTTTTACAATTTTTAGCATGATCAATATTGTTTCCTGTCACATCATAAGAATTTATAATATTTGAAAAACGATGGATTGATTTTAATTTCATCTCTTCAAAATCTTTTTTCTTTTGTTTTATTAATTCATAACTCCCTAAATTCATTGCTTTTAATTTTTTATTATATTCTTCTTTGGAGTACTGTATGTTGTTCATAATATAACTCTTATTTCTAAGATTTGAAGACATAAAACAATCTGTGCAACCACGACAATCATAAAGAAAATATGAGTTAACACAACTTACTGAAATCTCGCTATAAAAAAGCTGATATGAATCAGTGCAGACAACATCATCATAAGAAAATTCAGTCCTATGAACAACATGTAAATCCATAGAATCCTTTATATCTGAAACACCATCTGAATAAAGCACTCTTTCGATTTTCCAAGAAGCAGAAACTAAATAACTATCAAAACTCTCCTCAGCGACATTACAATAATCACTATTTGTAGCTCTGGAATTTGACATATTTTGTAATGGAAATTTATCCCGAAATTCTTTCCATTGCTCAAAAAAAGGTCGAGAAAAATTATAATCTATCCCATAATCAAAAGGATCCCAACTATCTCCCCACCAAACTTTTTGATCAATAACAATTAAATCCTTATCTGCTGAATAAATAGAAATTAAATCATTTCCTGAAAAACTATCTTTTCTTTTATAAAGAGAATGGGTGTTCCTAAAAGTTAGTCGACGCTGGGCCTTACACTCGATACAAAAAGTTGGATGTGGTATTTTTATTTTTTCATAAAATAAAAAATCGTCTGGCTCGAGAGTAAAGTCATTTATACAGTTCTGGCAATTTTTTGTTTCTGAATTCATATATAAATTATATTCCAATTTACCCATTTATTCAATGTGTGTTTTGACATTGTAATTGTGTTTTCAAATTCTGTTTTTTTACGCATATGCATAAATTTATAGAATTGCAACCGATTTATATTAAAAATAATTAATAAATATCAAATATTACCAATTAAAGATTAAAGCGTTTTCTTAATTTTGAATCATTATTTAAGGAAGAAATTTCTAAAATCTCCACATACTTCCCTACTTTATAATAATCAGCCACAAATAAAATTTCTTCCATGCAAGGATACGGGTAAATCCATACACTTTTTTGGAACTGAATAAATCCAAGTTGTTTTAATTTAAAACGTAGAGAGTTACGTGCTTTTGAAAACCTAATCGGTAAATCAAACATAACCATTCTCCATTTTCTATCCCATTTGTTGGGTTTATTTATCTTAACCATATCAATCATAAAAGTATGGAGTTTACTTTTACCCTTATTGGTAATTCGTATTTTTATTTTGCCGTTTTTTTCTGATACATATTCAATATATCTTCCATTTTTTAAATTTGTGATTGTATCACTAATTTGTTTATTATTATATTTTTTACCCTTATTAAACATCTTTACAATCTGAATACCATTACCAAGAGCCGCTGCACCAAAAGCAACCACCGGAAGAGTTGAGACCGCAAAGGCACACAAAACAACTTTTGTTAATTTTGATTTTGTTGTATCTTCATCTAGAAAATCTTTAAACTGTTTTAAATATTTTTTGTCCATATTTTCTTATTTTTTATTCTTATTCTATTAATTCTAGCATATGCTAGAATTAATAGAAATATAATTAAATCACTATTGTTTATATTAATTTAATCCAAAAATTAAAATTACGCCCGTGACATATATTTATAATTCAAAAGAATTGAAATAATAAATAAAGATAAAGTTAGCGCCATTATTGGCATTGTAATATAGCCAAATTCATAAATATAACGAATTGCACAAGACACTCCACCACGCGAAGGATCTATACAAGATGGACCAGCCAGTGCCCCACTTTCAACAAACACATGGTATACAGAAGTGATAGCTCCTAAAACTGCAAATACAATACTAAAATCAATAATTGATCGTTCTTTTTTATATAATTCCATCCCAAAAAGAACTAATTGCGGATATAGAAAAATTCTCTGTATCCAACAAAGTTCACATGGAGGGAAACCGACAATTTCAGAATAAAAAAGTGAGAGAATAACTGCTCCAAGTGCAGCCAAAAAACCAAAATAAAAAGTATGGTCTTTAAAGAAAATTAAAATTTTATTATTTCGGCTCCGATTAAAAATAAAATTGAGAGCTATAAGAAGAATAACAACTTGTAAAAAAATTGTTCCTAATGATAAAACTTTATTCACGATTTCTACATATGCTGGCATATTATTGAGGCAAGACACATTGTGTCTTTTCCGCTAAGGTTTCGAGTGATAATTTACCAGAAAGTCTTTCACCATCAGTAAAAATCCAAGTTGGATATCCTTCGATTTTTTTATCAATACAAACTTGAGTTTGAGTATTATCTGGATTTGAACATTCTATATAAGGAAGGTATTGTTCTGATGAACCAAATTCTGCCTTTTGTTCTTGACAGTGTGGACACCAGAATGCTCCATAAAATTCTGCCCCAGAAGATTTTAAACATTGAGCAAAACCATCAAGCTTGCTAGGAGCTTGTGGTTTAAGGTTGAGATAAATACCCAAACCACCAATAATAACAACAACTATAATAATAAATATTAGAAAGTTCTTTTTTGTATTCATTTAGCCAGTATATCAAATATCAAGATGAACCCAAAATCATTAAAGTGGGCTAAAAACCAAACATGAAATTCACTATATTCAAGAAACCTTTACCAATATAAATAAATGGAAGAGACGCCTTATGAACTACACTCTTCAAAGAGATATCAATATCCCCTGCACTAGCACCGAGATTATTAACTGTGACAATTTCTGGCTTTTGATTTTCTGTAAATTCTAAATTTTTAGGTTTTTCGACATTCGTTGTTTTAACAAAATTAATATTTTTTTTATTTACGTTGTCACCAACCGTATTTACTGTTGGTTTTGTAAATGACTGCATGATATCCGCCCAAGATTTACCCCCTACTGCCGTTATCGCATAGGATGTAGCCCAGATGCGAGTATTTTTATCTGCCGTCAAAAGCTCAACTCCCCCATCTGATTGTTGTAATGATGCCAAATAATTAATTGTATTTAAATTATTTTTTGTCCAAGCCAACATATCTTCATGGAGTGAATTTATAGCTTGAATCACCCAACTTGTAGAAAAACTATTTTCAAATCCACCATCTGACTTTTGAACATTCTTTAAATATTGTTCCGCTTGTGTTTTAGCTTTTGTGATGTTTTCAGATATTGGCAAAAGTGACAATGCTTGTATCGCCGAGGCTGTCATGTCTACGCTTTCCCAACTTCCATCAACGTTCTGCTTTGAAATGATAAAGGCGATATCCTTTTGTATCATTTCATCACTAGAATCATACCCGGCTTTTATTAGTGGAAAAATAGCAAAGATATCATCATTTACTAAATTAGGATCCCCAAACTGTGTTCCATCAAAAGAATCAACAATCTTTTTTATGTAATTTATTTCAGTA
>Ga0172379_10004505_pt1 | contig 20520 bp, 14 predicted proteins | sample GrowelOW334metaG_FD_119756 | JGI IMG/M metagenome (GOLD analysis project Ga0172379, IMG submission 119756) | Groundwater microbial communities from an aquifer near a municipal landfill in Southern Ontario, Canada - Groundwater well OW334 metaG | ecosystem: Environmental > Aquatic > Deep...
GTTCGGGGCATGACGAATTCTTCGTAGGGAAGATCGCGGGAAATAGTATGGGAGTATTTAAAGCGCAGCATCGGTTTGCCTTCGATCTCTTCTGCCAGAAAAATTGATCCCGCATCGGCACCGGTCATCAAGCGGCTTACTTCCAGAATCCGCCTGAGCAGTCTATCCCTGTCCCGGACCCGCATGAGATCCCTCCCGATCTCTATCAGAAGGTGCTGGTCCTGGAAGGAATCCAATAACTCTGCATAGCTTAGGGTTTCATTCATGTGAAGCTCCATCAAGTGTCAACAGCTGTCGCAATTGCAAGCTGAACCAAGGCCGTCAGATCTGGTTCATCCATGACTTTAACTGTAATGCCATCTCGTAGGTAGAACAACCAGGTTTCAACCGGTAAATCGGAATAAGCCTGAGCCGCGGATCTGTAGCAGGCTAATTGGGCGGCGTGGGCTGATGGATTATATACGCGAACTGTCTTGAAATCCACGATCACGCAGCGCTCCCCGATTTGATTTGGGGTGAAGTTGTCTTGTGCTGTTTCAAAAATCAGGTCCATTTTCCCCTTGACCAACCATGGTTTCGAATTGGATGAAGGAATGGCCAGGATGAACGGGAACTCGGTCCTTCTGTTTCCGGCAGAGGACGCAAGCTTTCCCAAGTCTGTTTTCATAAAGGATGATCCAAATTCAATTGCTATAGAAAGCATCTGATCTCGTTGTATTGGATTCAACCCACGCAGCAAGTTAGCTGGCATTTCCAAGGAACCTCCACCTATCATCTGTTCAAGAATGAAATGGCAGAGTGTGCCGAATTCGTTCTCCAGTTTTTTTTCAACGATAATAGACTCGGCTGGATAGCTCGAAAGCACCCGGGAAGGTACAGGTTTCGGTATTTTCATAAAAATTGATGCCACCTGTTCGATTGCGCTGGGTGTAGTGGCCCTTACACATTCACTTCGGGGTTCTGCAGGAGCTGAAGCGTAGAAATCGGAAAGTGACACAGAAATAGGTGATGAATCTATAATTTCCGATGAGAAGGTAAAGGAGCGAATTTTCTGGTTTCTTTCCTGTTCGCATAAAGGCGGAATGACGAAGGATCTGAATAGGGACCGATCTGGTGAAGCTAGGTTGATAAGATCCATGAAAGATTTGGGCACAGTGATACTTTTGGCAGGTTTGCCAAAAATAAGCAACTTCTTTTCCGCTCGGGTTGCGGCTACGTAAAATAGGCGTTTTAGTTCCGCGAGTTCACGGGAGGTCTCTTCAAGTCGTGCACGTTCAAAATAGGGGTTATCCAATTTATCTTTCCGCGACCGGTCGTCCCTGCGAAGATTCGGAACGATACCGAACTCCATATCCTTAAAATACAGTTCAGAATTGCGGATGCCGCGACCCTTGTTTCCTGCATCGGCAATGAGTACGACGGGGAACTCCAATCCCTTGCTTTTATGGATCGTCATAAAGCGGACTACGTTGAGACCAGTGAGGTAGGAGTCATCAGCTTCCGCTTTTTCCGAACTACCCATGAGCGGGGCAATTTCATCAAGGAAGGCGGCAAGAGTCAGTTGCCTTCTATCGGCATCAAGGGCAAGTTCAAGAAATTGGTCAAAATGATTCGAGCACATGATCATTTTCGGATTCTCAAGCAAGGATATTCTATACCCTTCTTCGTACCAGAGATGGCTCGATAGCTCGGCTATTCCTTGCAGATCCCTTTTTTGAAAAACATATTCGTATAGCCTGTGGCCGCGGTGAAACCGTCGCATCTCGTCGGAATTGGTGAATAATTCAGGTTTTGGGATGGCAGGAAAGGGCAAACGCTCATCATCAAGAAGGATACGAGCCAGTGTATCATCTCCTATCCCGACAAATGGGGAACGGAGCATTGCGGCGTATGAGTTGCGGTCACCCGGAAAAAGTGAGAGTCGCAGGACATTGTATATATCGTTGATAGGAGCTTCGGCAAAAAGTCCCCTGGGATCGGTCGCGGTATAGGGAATGCCCAGCATGCGGAAGGCTCGTTCGTACTCATTCTGCTTGGTGGAAGACCGGAAAAGCACAGCAACGTCACCTAAGGTGAATTCACCCGATGAGACACCGCTTTTAATGCGTAGCGCAGCCGCGAAGGCTTCTGTTGCAGTCGCAGACAACACATCATGGGCTTGGGATACATTCTCGTTTCCATCGTCGCCATTCTCAGTTTCATCACCCGACGCTTCATACAGGTGTACTTCCACTGCTGGCCAAGTGGGTTCCTCCAGGTCATGCTCTGTCGATTTCTCTTCCCAGGAAATAGGTGAAAAACGCGCTTCATAATCGTGTTCGGCGGGACCAAAAACGGTAGGAAACAGGGCATTGAAAAAAGTGATGAGCTTGGGTGAGGAACGGTAGTTGATGGCTAATTCGACCGCTGTTGGGGTAGATGCCGATGCGGCCAGTTCATCGGAAAGCCTTCGGAAAACGGATACGTCGGCCCCGCGAAAGCGGTAGATGGACTGTTTTTCGTCACCCACAAAAAAAAGTTTGTCTGGAGCCAGATTTTCCGGCGCGGGAATTCCATCACTGGTGGTTTCATTTCGTTCTGCCAGAAGGTAGAGCAGGTTTTTCTGGAGTTCGTCGTTGTCCTGGAATTCATCTATCATGATGGCCCTGATGCGTTTTTTATAATGACTGCGCAATTCGGGTTTACCTATAAGAATCTCGGTCGCCAATTCAACTATATCGTGAAAGGAAATAACGCTGTCCCGTCTCTTCCGCTCCAGAAACCGATGGGAGAATTCATCCATGAGCGAAGCTATGGAAAGATAGTCTTCCTTCATACGGTAACATTCGCTGATCGAAAAGAGTCGTTGCGCCTTTTCCCGTAATGGTTCAATATGCTCCCGCAGGAGAATAAGTGCAGGATTGACAGCATTGCTGGCAGGTTTTCGTATGGTACTACCAGCGAGGGTCTCCGCAATCAGGGAAAAAGCCTTAAGGACCGAGTCATCCTCGGCAAAATCTGGAAATGGCAGCAATCCGTTTATCGTGGCTTTCGCCTTTTCCACGGTATCATTGCCACTATCAGTTATGCCCAGAATTTGCTGGCAATCATCCTCGAGAAGCGATGAAACGTGGATGATTTCCTCAGCCAATGCATCCATCTGTCGTTGGGTATCGGCCAGAAAACAAGGTTCATGGCATAAGCCTAATTCCTTCGTTGCGATCCTGCCCAGAAGATCGAACCGGACCCGGTCGAAACCGAGAGTGGCAACCATACGACGTAGGGCTGGTACTTCTTTATGTTCCATCAGGAGTTCAATGGCGCTTTCATCGGCGATACGCGTCAAACGGGATTCATCCACCGAGAAATCCGAAGCGATACCATAGGAATGGCATGAACCGCGCACAATCTGTGCACAGAACGCATCCATAGTGTAGATATTCGCCTTGTCGAAGGATTCCAGCTGTTCCCTGGCTTTAGGATGCGTGGATTCGGCCAGGCGTTTGTATATGCGGGCGTACATTTCAGCGGCGGCTTTACGGGTGAAGGTGAGGGTCAGGATTGAGTCTACGCTCAAGCCCTCTTCCTCGATGAGACGTGCATACCGTTCAGCCAGCACGGTTGTTTTACCGGATCCTGCTCCCGCCGATACCACCGTATTTCCCTTCGCGCCGATCGCGGTCAGTTGGCCCTTATTGAAAGTTGAAACGCTTTGGTCAGGCATGTGTTGCCTCCGGTTCTCCACCACTGAAGGGTAAGCGACACACACTCGTCACTGTGCAGGTGGCGCACGCTTGCCGGGAACCAAAGGGAGGAATAGGGAAGCTGGCCTCCGCAAGCATCCCTGCGGCTGCCTGGAACAAATCGTCCAAAGCATCCAACCCCACTTCGTATTCTTCCCGTTCCAAGGGCAAGCGCTGGTTGGACCTTCTGTGTGCCTCGGTTGAAAGTACGTGTGTGAATTTGCGATCCTCTATGGAATAAAAGGCTGCGTTTCTTACTTTGAAGGCAGTCCCGTTTTCTATCATCCGGATATAAGCTGCAATCTGGAAATTGCCAAGATTTCCGTCATCGTCTGGAGCAAGATCAGTGGAGCCTGGGACCAAGCCTGTTTTGAAGTCATACAAGGCAAAAGAGCCATTATTGGCTTGAACAACAAGATCTGCCTTGCCAGACAAGGCAAGACTGTACTCCGGGTATTCAAGCCGTAAGGGAAGTTCCGCCCCAACCACTGCTGCAGCATCGAGCTTTGGTATTGCCTGATCTAGAAAAGCTTCCAAAGCGGATATAATCTTTGTCTCCAGCATGGCGTACACGGATTCCTGAAAAGCCCCCTCTATTTGGCTGCGTTCCTGGAGGGCGTTGGAACATTCCTCCCCAAGCATGAACTTGTATTTTGAAAGATCTTGCGCACGAACACGCGGGCTTTCATCGGCTATCCGCTTGAAGAGACGTTCCAGGATTCTATGGTACAAGGAACCTAATTCGCGCGCGTCAACGGTGGCTATTTCTGTTACCTTGTCTTTTATGCCAAGTCCCCTCCGCAGTAGCCAAGACCAGGCGCAGGCAGATAATTCATTCAAATCGGTAGGTGAGAGTCGGGGGGCGTTTGTATCTCCACAAAGTCGGGTCCTGATTCTTTCACCGAGCGCAGGATCAGGGAAAGGATCCCTGCGGGCGTCTAAAGGATCCGATAATCCGCCGGTGCTCTTCGTTTTTTCTGAGTTGAATCTGCCTTTTGCCTGGGTTGAGCAAGCCTGCACTCTTTTTTTGGTTTCACGTACACCGTTGGTCAGCAGGGCGGTCTCATACGCATAGGGATCTGGTGCTTCGGTCATGGCGTTCCTCACAGCATCAGGAGAAGGCAGGAAGGCATTGTCCATCAAGACATGATGGGGAACCGAATGGCGAGAGAATCCCCGCTCGGCTGCGGTAAAAATGACGGAAGCACCTGAAAGAGCATAGGCTTTGAGGAAATTGGTCGAAAGGTCACGCTCTTCTATACATAGGCGCTTTTTACGGTCCTCACGCAAAAAGGGCACCGGATCGGCACGTACTACCGCTGCATCCTGGGTTGCGTTCAGAATGAAATGTACCTGAGCAGGAAATCCGGCAGCCACACGGTAATCGAATATTTTTATACCGGGTTTGGAAGATTGGAATACATACTCGACGCCTTTCAAATGGGTCAGAAAGAGGGAATAGATATTTTCGATGGAAACGTTTGACAATTGCGCTTCTGTGTCGGCCAACTCCTCGAGTTCCTCCAGAACACGGGCGAATACCTTGTCCGTATCCGGGTGCATAAGCTGTGTATCGAAGTGATCCGATTTGAATTCAATCAGAGCTTGTCGTAGGAGCGCAAACGTTTTCGCCTGTGCTATTTTCTGTATGGACCGTTTCACTTTTCTATAGAAGCTTTCATTGGCTGCAAGCGGAAAATACAACTCACTCTCGTGTCCACGCAGGCGTTCGAAGGTTTTTTCCCACACATCGACGCCTTTTCCATTTTCTGTATACCCGGAAACACAGCGGAAGTGTAAGCCGAACTCCAGCAAGTCATCGATACGTTGCTTGAATTTCCAAGGGTAGGCACCATCCAATAATACATCTTTCAATGCCCGGAATGACCAGCGTGTGGAAGAGCAGGCTGCCAAGGCACTGAATAACCGTCCCGCGCACTGTTCGGTCAGGGGTTTTCCTTTTCGTATATCCACCGGGAGATCGTAGAGTTGGAATTCGACACCTATCCGAACCGCATATTCCTGAATATTCGGGATGGAAACAGCTATTTCGGAAGGATGCAAGCCAGCTTCATCGATAAGACGGCAGCAAAGCCGTGCTGTCCAATTGATTTCTTCCCGAGCGCTGGCAAAGCGGATGAGTTTTCCAGGTAGCCCCGATACGATCTGTTCAACCAGTGGATGTGCCTCGAAAGGACTGGTTGATTCTGGAATTCCGAATATACAGGTCGATTTTGAAGCGCATACATCGTCTTTATAGTCTACCCAGTCTTCGACCAGTTCAGGATAGAAAAGAACCCAGCTGAAAAGTCCGGGGTTTAAAGGAACTCTTCCCCACGCGGGTTCGAAAAGCGAATGTTCATTCAGGAAATGGCCATACCGGGTGTACACGAGTTGTAGGTCCCGCAGGTATGGATCCGCAGGAATTTGATGGGACTCAAGGACTGCGTTACGATGGAAAAAATCATCCAGGACAGGAAGCATACGTGTGAATGATGATACAAGAGACATCCAATTCGAGGCGTACTGGGGGGCGACCAGTTCCGAGAAAAGGGCGTTGGATCTTTCCTTGGCAACGGCGTTTTCTGAAAGGATGGACGCACAGAAAATACTGCGTGCTGCCTGATTTACCGGTTTTTGGTTCTGACGATCTTCGGAAAGGCATAAAGCTTTGAAACGATCCCAAGCAATGAACCGTTCCTCGTCCACAGCCGCCACCATGCCCGTCTCCACACAACGTCTCGCCCATGCTTCAGCGACGAGAGCCGAGGGAAAAACGAAGCGGCACCTATAATCAGGTAGTTTGGATCGCAGCAATTCGCTTATGTTGGTGTATTCGTTCATACACTCCCAGTGTAGCATACAGGTGGCTGAATTATTTCCCTATTTTCCGGTATAGTTGCTATCTGAGGAGCGCGACCGATTATCCTCCTACCTGAAATGGTCGCGTACTATTATTTATGGGTTCCCGATCTTCGGATGCGGTTTATCTACTCGGGTTTTTCTCCTTCATCATATTGATAGGGGCTCTCTTGCTTTATCTGCCTGCGGCGTGGGTAGGAACATCTGCATACCCGGGAAGACTTGCCTTTATCGATACCCTCTTCACCTCAGCCTCAGCCGTATGCGTTACTGGACTGGTTACGGCTGATACATCCGGCTTTTCCCGTTTTGGACAGACAATCATTATGCTTTTGATACAGTTGGGTGGTTTGGGGATCATTTCATTCACCTCGATACTACTCACGATTCCGGGTGGAAGACTGCCTTTACGACGGCTAAAAACTATAAGAAGCTTTTCAGTTGAAGGTGTGGAATATGACCCTATAAAAATTGTCCGGAATATTGTGTTTTTCACCCTGTTGATCGAATGCTTGGGGTCTTTTTTACTTTTTTTGGAATTCGAAAGGATGGGTGTGGAAGCACCTGGATTTACCGCGGCCTTCCATGCTGTTTCAGCTTTCTGCAACGCTGGATTTTCAATTTTTCCTGATAGTGTTGAAAGGTTCAATACCCATCCTTTGACTTTGGGTATTTTAACGCTTCTTATCGTTTCCGGGGGTATAGGTTTCATCGTTCTCCAGGATGTGGAAAGAAGGATACGCGGAAAGAGTAAAAAACTGAGCTACCATTCCAAAGTCGTGCTATTTTCTACCTTGGTGCTGATAATTCTAGCCGCACTGGCTTTTTGGCTCATTGAGAGGCAAGGTGTTTTTGCTGATATGAACTTTCTGGATAGTGTGATGAATGCGCTTTTCCAATCCGTTACCCCCCGTACCGCAGGATTCAACTCTGTTACCCAGATACAGCTTCATCAACCATCCAAATTCCTTACCTTGATCCTGATGTTCATTGGAGGGGCACCAGGATCCATTGCGGGAGGAATCAAAGTCACTACTGCATATACGGTTATGATCGTTTTTATGCGACGTCCCGATACCCAGGGGGATTATACCGCGTTCCGAAAACGGATAACCGCCAGTACTGCCAACGACGCGGTGGATTACTTATTAAGGGCAGGAGCCCTGCTTGTTTGCGCAACTGGAATACTGAGCTTGACCGAAGGTTTGATCGGTGTTGATTTTGGGCATATTGTTTTCGAGTCTGTATCTGCCTTCGGAACGGTAGGACTATCGCTTGGCCTAACACCCAACCTTAGTTTTGCTGGTAAGATCGTCATCATCGCGACCATGTTCGCGGGTCGTGTCGGACTTATCGCTCTCGCTTTTCCCGGAACCCATCGAAAGGGTGGTCCTGTCACGTATCCTGCGGCGAACATACTATTGGGGTAGGTTATGAAACAATTCGTGATCATTGGATTGGACTATTTTGGCAAGAATGTACTCGATGAATTGATGGAACTTGGAGCGGATATCCTGGTGATCGACAAGGACCGGGATGTAATCGACGCATACCGTGATTCCGAAGTCAATGCCATCTCTCTGGATATTCTGAATGAAGAAAGCTTGCGCCGCGTCATGCCCAAGGATGTTGATGCGGTTGTGATAGATCTTGGAAAGAAAATAGAAGCATCCATCCTTGCAACCAGTTACTGCCGCAAAATGGGAATAGAAAAAATAATTGTCAAAGCAGAGACCGAAGGACACGCCGAGATATTGGAACTCGTGGGAGCGAGCAAGATTGTTTTCCCCAACCGCGAAGCTGCCAAGCGGATTACACCGTTGATGGTTTCATCCTCTTTGCTAAACTATCTACCCGTGAGTGGAAAGCTGGTTATTGCCGAACTGGAAGTGCCTCCCCGCTTTTTCGGAGTTACGCTAATGGAAGCGGCATTACGGCAAAAGTACGGAATCAACTTGATTTCCATAAAAAACGGTACGATCGAGGAATACGGCTTGGTTACCCCGGATTATCAATTCCGCCAAGGGGATGTCGCGCTTGTATCGGGACCGGAGGAAGCCTTGACGTCTTTTGCTGGGGTTGCTACCAGGGACCGGCAGAGAGGCAAAGGTTTCAGCCTTTCCAAATTGGGGAAAATATTCGGCAATGGGAAAAACAAGTAGTCGTCATGAAAATAGCCACAACTGGGCATGTTGTGCTGGAACAAGAAGACGATGCCGATCTCGTTGTTGATCAACTTATCGCACATGATTATCTTGATGACTTTTGCCTATGTCCGGTTATGGACTCCGCCTTTATATCAAGTTTGATGGCTTCCGGTTTTCTTGTCATGTCCACCCGCATCCAAAGCTCCGTGCCCAAGGCTAGAACGATTTTATTACCTAAATTGCATCTACAACGTCTTGTTCTAAGACCGCAGGATTTTCATGAACCACGAAGCGTCAAACGCTTGCTTGGACAATACGAACTGCGACCTTACGCCGATTTTGATACGATTTTACGTGCTTGCGTGCAAACCCATGGGGATGATTGGCTTACGCCCGAACTGTGCAGCATTTTATCGGAATTGAATGACACACCCAGGATAGAACTGAAAAAAGGCGCTCCTGAGGCCAGACCAGTTTCATTTGGACTATTCCGTGAGGGCAACCTGGTCGCCGGTGAGATAGGTGTTATCGTAGGACGGGCGTACACCAGTTATTCAGGATTTCGGTTTGAGGATTCAGCGGGAACAGTTCAACTGGTTCTTACTGGGCGTTATCTGGAGGAATCCGGTTTTCCTCTCTGGGATTTGGGTATGCCAATCGCTTACAAGGAACGCCTGGGAGCGAGAACGGTGGATAGGCCGGAATTCATCTCCTTGTTCAGGTCTGCCCGTTCGCAAGAATAACCCTTTTCTGGTCCAGCAAATCCTCAAGTTCCTTGATCCAGAAAGCCTTGCTACCCCAGTCGGGAAATGAATGCAGGAAATTAGCGTCCAATCTCTGCCTGGCTTGCCAATCCAGATAGCTTATCATTCGCATGAAACGAAGTGGCTCGATCAATTCGATGGTGGAACGATCAAAAGTGTTGATTTCGTCATACCCTTCAATCAGTAATCCAAGTTCACGTCTTGAATCCTCGACACGGCCAGGCAGGAACAACCAGAAGTCCTGTACTGCAGGGCCAAGTGACATATCATCGAAATCTATGAGGATAGGCACCAGCCCCTCCGGACCGATGGAGTTTCCATTCTTTTCTCCGTCAATATCAGCTTTCAGTGCATTTCCCCTATGCAAGTCCCCATGAAGACGGATTTGTGTAGCTTGTCGGAAACTTTCCGTGAACGTATTGAGGGTTGTGGTGCAGACATCCTCGAATTCCTTTCGTATATCTGGATGTATCAATTCACCATCAAGCAAGCGACAAAGGGCTGGGCGAGTGGATTTCTCCGGGTGTATTTCCGGCCGGGCCAGGGATTTTTTTCTCGCACCTACAGTATGCAAGGTAGCGATGAGACGACCCATGGCCAGAAAACTCTCATCGCTTTCAGGTTCCCAGCCACGGCCGCGGATATAGGGGAAAAGGGAGAAAAAAAAATCCTGCTCCGCACCATCATCATACTCAACGCACATGGTACTCAGTGTCTCACCTTTCGTATCCTTGATGGGTAGGGGTACTGGAATGCCTGCACTGACGCATTCGGCGGTGAATGAGTGCTCTTCCCGCAAGGCTTCTTCGGACCATCGCCCAGGGCGATAGAATTTGGCGATGAATTTATTCCCCTTGATATCAGTAATGCCGTAAACGCGGTTAACATAGCTTGGGTAGGTCACCAATGTTCCGTCGATTGGGGTGTCGAGAACGGCTTCAGCGGCATCGGCGATATAATCGGGTGAGAGAAGAGCAAAATCGGGCAAGATTTCTGAAGTTTTATCTGATTTTGAGGAATACGTCGCTTCCGGCAAGCCCTTCACTTGGAGTGTGTCCGCTTTGCAAGTTTTAAGATCGGTTCGCCTTCGGTGGATGATCCTGTCATGGCTTTCAATCGCAGGCACTCAGCATTCAGGCGCGCCGCACGGGAATTGAGCCGCGTCAGCCGCTGGGCAAGGAGCCTGGCAAGGAAGATACCGTAATGGGGGTTTTTCTTGATCAGGTCCACAAAGGCTTGTTTGGAAATTTTCACCACCCGCCCCTCACCCTTGGCTACTACGGTGGCGGAGCGCTGGTTGGAGAGGAGGAACGACATCTCCCCGATGAACATGTCATCGGGAGTGAGGAAGCTTACGTATTTATTTCCTGAAAAAACCAGGAATCGGCCAGAGTTGATATAGTAGAGATAGTCCGACGTTTCGCCTTCTCGTACGACTATTTCGCGGTCCTTGAATACAAGCTCTTCTTGGTCCGTGAAAATGAGGGGGACGACATTGGCCGAATCCTTTTGATGGCTGATACTGAAGGAGACCTGGTTGCCAGCGTCGTTGTAGGTCAAATCCCGGACGTAGATACCAGCCATTTTCATGCCCATACCATGAAGGCCTACTTCTGCCTTCGCTGCCATGCGGGATCGCCAATCAAATCCATCGCCTTCGTCCTCGATGCTGAATATGCTGGCATCCGGCGCGATAGTAAAGGAAAATGAAACCTTTCGGGCGGCTACCAGTGGATCCTTGTTTTTTTCCCTGATCAAATCCATTGCATCCCGGCTCTTTTCCAGCCATGCACTTTTTTCATCGTAGGAAATTTTGCAATTTCCATGTTCGATTGCATTGATCAACAATTCCAGCAATGCAACGTGCAGGCGCTCCTTGTCTTCCCGGTTCAACAGATTGGCGTTGTATAGATAATTGGTAACCAGATTGGAATAGACAGTTATATCGAGCGGATCGTTGTCCATGATGAAAGTACCTGAAATTTTACGCATCAAGTGCTGTTGCATGCCTCGCTGGAATAGAAATTGTTTATTCCTGACGAGAATCCGGAGAAGACGATCCACATTCCCCTCGAATTCACGTCTGCGAAGGACGGCTATCACATTTGCATCGCGTAATCTATCGATGAGGGCTTGTTCTACATCGCCGCTATGCACTGCGACAACTCCGCCATAATGCAACCATGGATCGTCTCGGATGGCGTCGAGTATCTCGAAAGCATCATTTGAATATTCTGTTCCACTGGAAAAGTCGATGATCTTCATCTCGGGTAGCTCATACTTCAGGTATTCGACCACAGTGTTTTTACCGGACAGGAATACTGGTTGCAATTCATTGACCATATTGGAGAACGCAAGCAATGAATCGCAAGCCTTGCGTACGAGATCAGCGAAAGCCGGATCCGAACTGATAACAGGAATGCGAATCATTATGCATTTTACTCCTTAATGGATTATCGGTGAGTTTGAATGCACGCGATAGACGGAAATGATGTAATATACGGGTATGGATCTTCGTGAAATGACCATTGCACCGGGGAGGCCATTGCCTTTAGGTGCGGAACCTATGGATGGTGGAGTGAATTTTTCACTTTTCTCCCGTCATGCGACTGCGGTAACCCTGGTTTTATTCGAAACCCCCTTGAACTCGGTGGGTGCCATTGAATTGCCCCTCGATCCACAACGCAACAGGACCGGTGATGTGTGGCACTGCCTTGTTCCAGGATTGAATACCGGTGCGTTGTATCTATACAGGGTGGATGGTCCGTACATCCCCGAAAAAGGTTTCCGTTTCAATCCCAACAAGATGGTGCTTGACCCCTATGCAAAAGCCCTCTCTGATATATCGAAATGGGATATACGGGCAGCCATGGGCTTCAATCCCAATCTCCCTGATGGGGACTTGTCGTTCTCCTATGCTGATGATGCACCGCTCCATCCTAAATGTGTCGTTATCGACAACCATTTTGATTGGCAAGGCGACCGACCGCTCAACTATCCCCTGCGTTTCAGCGTGCTTTATGAAACCCATATCCGCGGACTGACAGCCCATAAAAGCGCTGGATCGAAGTACCCAGGAACCTATCGTGGAATGCTGGAAAAAATTCCTTATCTGAAAGAGCTGGGAGTCACCAGCATTGAATTCCTTCCAGTCCAGGAGTTCAACGAAAGGGAATTACCCAGATCGAATCCAAGAACCGGCGAAGTTTTACGGAATTACTGGGGCTACAGTACGGTCTCCTTTTTTGCTCCCAAGGAATCCTATTCGGCCGATAGGGAACCTGGTGCCTGTGTACGGGAATTCAAGGAAATGGTACGTGAACTCCATAAAGCGGGTTTGGAGATCATCCTTGATATTGTTTTCAACCATACTGCGGAAGGCAGCGAATTAGGGCCTACCTTTTCCTTCCGTGGCATAGACAATACGATTTATTATATCCTGGACGATAACAAGCGCTACTACAAGAATTATTCCGGATGCGGAAATACCCTTAATTGCAACCACCCAGTTGTGCGATCCTTTATTATTGATTGTCTTCGGTATTGGGTGGTCGAGATGCATGTAGATGGTTTCCGCTTTGATCTTGGTTCCATACTTGGCCGCGACCAGCAGGGAAGGTTGATGGAAAACCCACCCATGCTGGAACGTATCGCGGAGGATCCTGTATTGCGGAATACCAAGATCATAGCCGAGGCCTGGGATGCAGGTGGTGCTTACCAGGTGGGATGGTTCCCCGGCGGCCGATGGGCAGAATGGAACGACCGCTACCGTGATGACGTACGGAAATTTTGGCGCGGAGACCCGAATGAAACCCGTAATTTTGCCACACGATTATCCGGTAGTTCCGATCTGTATCTGCGGGATGGCCGTAAACCCTTTCATTCCATCAATTTCCTCACCAGCCATGACGGTTTTACCATGAACGATCTGGTAAGTTACAATGAAAAGCACAATGACGAGAATGGCGAGGAAAACCGGGACGGGCATAACGGTAATTGGAGCTGTAACTACGGTTTTGAGGGTCCTGTGGTCAATCCGCAGATTGAGGAGACCAGGGAACGACAGATAAAGAACTTCATGGCGACCCTCCTGCTGTCTCTAGGTACCCCAATGTTGTTGGGTGGAGATGAATTCCGTCGAACCCAAAAGGGAAACAACAATGCTTATTGCCAGGACAATGAACTGTCCTGGTTCGATTGGGGACTCCTGAAGAAGGAAGCCGAGCTCGTGCGTTTCATCCGGGAGATGATAGCCTTCCGATTAAGGCACCCAGCTTTCATGCGGCCTGAATTCTATACAGGCCATGATGGTAATTATAACGCCTTGCCCGATATAACCTGGTACGACGAAAAGGGAAACAGTCCTGATTGGTCCCGTGCAGGGCTCCAGCTGGCGTTCAGGTTGGATGGTCATAAAGCGGATACCTTCGCCGACCGGGACAATAGCGATTTCTTCATCATGTTCAACGCACATGTAAATCACGTACCATTCACACTTGCCTATCCTGCGGAAGGCAGGATGTGGTGTTGTGCGATAGATACAGCCCTAGAGTCGCCCCGCGACATCATGGCGCACGGTGAGGAGGAGGTTCTATCCCTACAGAATGAATATTTGGTACGTGGGAGAAGTGTAGTGGTTCTATTATCAAAAACCACCTGAATACACTTTGCGTTCCTGCTGTTTTGGAGTAAAATCAATTATTTCCTGGAATAGAAGGAGCTGAAATGGCCGACAAGAAACGCGCCCTCGTTGCCGATGATATGGAGCAGAACCGGAATGCAATCAAGGCTTTCCTATTCTTTTTCCATTTTGATGTTGAATTGGCGAAAGATGGTCTTGAAGCCAAGTCCTTGTATGAAAAAAACACCTACGATCTGGTTGTTTCGGATATAGAGATGCCAAATATGAACGGATTCGAATTTCTTACCTGGATTCGTCGGTCATCCTCACGTAAGAACACTCCGGTCATCATGCTGAGCAGTCTGGATTCACCGGAAGTGATTGAACGATGCACCCGAATCGGTGCGAATGCGTACATTGTTAAACCCTTTACCAAGGAGAAGATGGACTCCGCTCTGGCCAAAGCCGGGCTATCCTGAACAAGGCTGATATGCGGGAATTATCGGAAACCGAAGGAATATTGCTCGATCGTCTGGACGAGTTGGAGAATCGCCTTCTAGCTTTTGAAAGGGCGCTGGTCAACAATGGCGATTGGCGCACTTTGGTGCATGGATTATTCCGCGACACACATAATCTAAAAAGCGCGTTTGCCATGGCAGGTTATGACGTGCTTGGGCGGCTTGCACACGGTTTGGAATCCTTGCTGGATCGTTACCGTTCCGGTAGGGTCATGCCGGATGCTGTATCCACTAATCGTATGCTGGAGGCCACCGATTTTGCCCGTTCTGCCCTCAGTCTTGGTTCCGATACGCTGGAAGAGGAGAGTAAAAGTTTCCAGGAAGTTCTGACTAACCTGGAACGAGCCGGGCATGCCAATACCGAGGGAATGACTTCTGCTGATGTAAGCCAGGAACGACCTTCGTTGGAGATTGCGTTTCCCTTGGATTCCAGCGAAATGGCCAAGCTGAAAGCTGCTGTTTCATCGAAAATGCATCCGTACATACTTGAAAAACTGGTGGATGCCGCTTTGGCCGAAAACCAGGTGTCCGGGTTACCTGTTTTTGACGCAGTCAATGAAGCGGGTTCATGCATCGCCTGGAGGATAAAAAAGGATACATCAGGCGGAGCGGTGTTGAGTATCCTTTTTGCTTCGGCAATCAGTCACGATGAGTTAACCTTCATTCTTTTTGACCCGTTCTATCCGGTTGATGTAGCAGCAAAGCTTATCCAGCCTGAATCGATGTCGGATGAAACGCATATTCCGCGTATCCTTATAGTTGATGATGATTCGGTTGCAATCATGATCCTGCAACATTACTTGGCGCTTTATGGACGTGTGGACACGGCCTTGTCGGGGCAGGAAGCTATTGATAAATTCCGTTCCGCCCTCAACACAGAATCCTACGATGTGGTTTTTCTGGATATCATGATGCCGGGGATAGATGGTCAGGCTGTGCTGCGTGCCCTTCGTGGTATGGAGGAGGAAGTGGGGGTATTGGTGGGAGAGGGGTGCAGGGTTGTGATGGCCAGTGCCATTTCCGATTTTACCGCTATTTCCACCTCGTTTCGGGACCTCTGCGATGCCTATATCGTCAAACCCTTCGATCGGGATGCCGTTTTGGGAGCTATCGCGAAATTCGGCTTCTCACCGATCCATATCGACGCCACGCGGGTATTACCCCGCTCATAAGACGAAAATCGGGCATGAAGAAGAAAAGCATACCAACTCCGCAATTATTCGATGTTGAGAGGGGCCAGTATGCAGCCTCATCCGCGGCACGGGTATCCATAAAAGCCTCTGCGCTTGGGTTCCTGCCCACGAATTGGAATGGGGCTCCCCGGAGTCAAAGACGTGCGCGAAGCCTGGTCCGCAAGCCGGTTCGGTTCAGAATACTGAAGTCACTTGTGTGGGCTTTTATATTTGGGCATGTGGTTTTTATCCTTTCTATCGGCTTGCTGTTGGTCATCTTCAGAACAGTGAATCCCCCAGCCACCTTTTTGATGCTGTATCGAAAACTGGATTATGGCTGGAAAATAAGCCCTCCGCTGTACAAACCTCTCCTCAAGATACCAAAAATAATCCGAACAATGACCGTACGGGTGGAAGATGGGGACTTTTTCGAGCACCATGGTATCCTTCTGCCTGCTTTGAAGAATGCATTCAAGCTAAACGCGAAGTTCGGTGCTCCCATTTATGGTGGTAGTACCATCACTATGCAAACTGCCCGCACGATTTTCCTGGTACCGGAAAAAAGCTATATACGGAAATATCTTGAAATTATCACCGCTCTGGAAATGGAGGTGATACTCGGTAAGGATCGGATTCTTGAGCTGTACTTCAACTATGCGGAATGGGGGAAGGCCGTTTTTGGTATAGAGGCCGCTTCACGCTTCCATTTCAAGAAAAGCAGTGGGGCGCTGGCACGGGACGAAGCCATCCGCCTGATCACACTGCTCTCGTCCCCGATACGATATGGTCCCTGGAATTTCCAGAAGAACGGAATACTGCGTGGCAGATACGAGTACCTGACCCAACGATTCGGCCAAGTGGAATAGCCGGGATTCAAAGTCTGCCAAGAATTTTATAGGCGATGATGCCCACAATTTCACGGAGAATCCTGGTGGACCTGTCCAACGCACCGGCGTCGGGAGTGAGGTCGGCAGGAGGGGTGAAGGGCTCCTTCAGGCTATCCACCGGGAAGCTTGCAAAATCATACCCCTGCTTGCGGAAAATGGCTGCCGATCGTCGCATGTGCCAGGCGGATGTCACCAGGACTATGCGTTTTGCTCCAACCTTATCCAGCAAGGGCTTGGAAAGTGTGGCGTTCTCATAGGTGTTTCTGGACGAATCCTCGATAATGATTGCGTTCCGCGGAACTCCCATTGTTTCAAGCAGATCGGACATGAGGGGGGCTTCTCTTTTGTCGGGCCAGGCCGGATTGCCTGATCCACCGGAAACGAGAACCAAGGGTGCGACTTTGGCTTGGTACAACCGGAAGGCGGCGATGATTCTTTCATCCGAGTCGTTCGTCTGGATTCTCCCCCTGTCGTCAGAAGCAGCGGCGTTTATGGAACCACCCAGAACGACTATGGCATCAAACTGCGGCGTCTCAAGCGTATCCTGGCTGGGCGGGACTGTTATTCCAGTGGACTTCAGGGTTTCCAAGGTACCCAGCGGTACCTCCCACAAGCCAGCCAGGACCGAAGTGGTGGACTGCATCGCCAGGATCGCAACTGAAACGCAGAAAAACAGGGCGATATATTTAAGGATTTTCTTTACTGTCTTTTCTGCAGGCAGTATAGCTAATGCAATGAGTGAGAAAAAAATAGACAGAAACAAGGGCGAGACCAGGAATGGCCTAACCAATTTTGAAAGGGTGAACAGAAAATCCTGCATGTTGCTGGCTCCGCGTCTATTTGACGAAAGCTTTTTTCAATAAGGGTAGATCGAGCATGGGGTATACCGGATACCGGTCCAGTAGTTTTGCTACCCTTTCGAGGGCTTGGCTCTTGGTGACCGGATCGACCGCAAACCTGGATTTGCTCAGCTTGCCTGGATCCTTGGCCTCGGGTAAGGGTTTTGTTCCTTTGAGAACCAGCGCAAGGATGGAACCCAGTTCCTCCATATCAGCGCTGTTCATGCCCAGACTCGTTACTGCCGCAGTGCCCAACCGTAACCCGGAAGTGTACCAGGGGCCGTTGGGATCAAAGGGGAGGCTGTTGCGGTTGAGCGTTATGCCGCACTCGTGAAGGGCGGATTCGGCTTGACGCCCACTCAAACCGAGGGACCGGACATTGATCAGCATGAGGTGGTTATCCGTTCCGCCTGTAAGCACGTCGAGGCCGTTCTTCATGCAGGTGGCCGCAAGGGTACGACAGTTTTCGACAATCTTGGAAGCGTATACCTTGAACTCAGGGCTGGAAGCCTCACGGAAAGCGACGGCTTTCGCGGCAATGACGTGCGGCAGGGGGCCACCCATAGTGAGTGGGCATCCTTTATCCAGGGAATCCGCGAATTCCTTGGTGGACAGGACCATGCCAGCCCGGGGGCCACGCAGGGTTTTATGGGTTGTGGTGGTGACAACGTGGGCAAAGGGAAAGGGATTGAAGTCGCCGGTGAAGACTCCCCCAGCAACCAAGCCAGCGAAATGAGCCATATCCACCATCAGGACAGCGCCGACTTTGTCCGCTATGGCGCGCATCCGGCGGAAGTCTATGGTGCGCGGATAGGCTGAATAACCGGCAAGCAGGATGAGGGGTTTGATTTCTAGGGCCTTGCGCTCGATGTCGTCATAATCCAGCAAGCCAGTCTCGCGCGAGACTGTATAGCCGTAAACATCGAACATGCGCGACGACAGGTTGTAACGGTAACCGTGGGTAAGATGACCGCCCGAATAATAATCGAGCCCAAGCAACTTTTGGTTTCCCAAAGCGGTTTTTATCGTTTTCCATTGGTCGTCGGTGATTTTATAGAGATTTGTCTCCCCGAACTTTTCCAGCATTGGGGTTTCCACACGGGTTGTCAGGATAGCCCAGTAGGCCAGGATATTGGCATCCGCACCGCAGTGGGGTTGCACGTTCGCGTAATCGGCGCCAAACAGGGCACAGGCTTCCTTGGCGGCAAGGGATTCGATGGCGTCGACATTTTCATTACCCGCATAAAAACGGTGATCCGGCATACCTTCGGCGTATTTGTCGGTAAGCAGATTGCCCATCGCCAACTGGACGGCCATGGAACAGTAGTTTTCGCTGGCGATCAGTTTTACCCGCTTCCGCTGGTTTTCAAGTTCCTTTACGATGGAGGAGGCAATTTCCGGGGCGATTTTAGCGGTTTCCTGCAAATTACATAAATAGGCAAGAAGTGCGGTATCTATATTTTCGGGTTTGGTTTTCGAAAGGTACTCATTGACGGCATTAATGTTCATCGCATACTCCTTGATTTAATTCATGGTAGCCTGTGGAAGGCACTGGAATCAAGCGGCAGGATGAATGTGATGGAAAATTAATAGGTTTCCGGCAGGAAGCTATTGCCGATATAAAGGATGATGATGGCATTTAAACGATTCTCATGGGGTATCTCCCTTTTTCTATCCGTTCTCACCCTTGCTTCCGCTACTGCAGATGGTGATTATCCCGATTATTCGGACGTTACCGAGGAGTGGGGTCCTGGAGTCGAGGGCGTGATCGAACAAGCCTATCGGGATTGTTTCAGGACCTATATCATAGATGGAAGGGTTTTTACCGTGCGCATGCCTTTTGCTCAGAACAATGAGCGTGCCGAACTTGCGAATGGTGAGCTGGCGGTACAGGGCGGTGGTAAGGCGGATCCCCAGGTTTTATGGACAGAAATTGATGGACTATTGGCTTCCGATGACTTCAAGAAATATGTGGCAGCTTTGGCCGATGGAAAGGAGAAAGCCGTTGTCTTTGATTTGAGCGCGCAAAGCTGGTCCACGACGAACGATCTGTTCAATCTGGCCCGGATAAAAGCCGGCGCCTATCCGGGCTTGCCGCATAAACCCTATATACTTACACATGGAGAGGGTATAGAGGCTTCGGATATCTATAACTATATCTATTCGATAGGGCGCTTGGGCATGGACTGTTCGGGTTTTGTTTGGCACGTTCTTTCGTCCATAGCGAGGGAAGGCGGTTTGGATCTTTCCCGAACGCTCAGAAAATCCCTCCGGGCACCGCAATCCTCCGTTGCCTCGCTTTATTTTGGGACCTGGTACTTCAAGGCTGCAAATAAGGAATTCATCAAGATAAAGGACCAGATCCGCAATTTACAGCCTGGGGATGTGATTCTCTTCTGTGGGGAGGACGGTGCAGCTGTGCATTCCGCGGTTATCCAGTCAGTAGATAGAGTCGCGGGCAAGATCCGCTATCTGCAATCAACCGACGAGGCCCCCATGGGTGACCGCGGGGTACACGAATCCACCATTCATTTCGATCCGACAAAACCAGAGACGAGCTTGAAAGACCCTGTTCTGGATTGGAGCCAACTACGTTTATCGCCCTTTTTGGGTGAGAAACCTTCGGCTTTCCATGACGATGGCGAAAGGTACCGTGCTTTCCCCGAAGTGGGCGGCGGCAGCGTACTGCGCCTGAAAGCTTTGGCCAAGCCAATCGCTCGCTTGGGAATCAGGAAATAAGCAGCTCAAAGAATGGCTCTTCCTCGTTAGTCTGGGAATTGACCAATCGATCGAGTTTTTTTGTTTTCCCCAGGGGTCCGTACGCGTTTCGTGTCGCTTCGGTGATGAGGATGGGGCTGTTATAGCGGTTGCCCAAGACAGCCAGCATTTTTGCCCGATCGGGCATGTGCCCAAAGGCGGAATAGGCGTTGGAACCTGGTATTCCGGCGGAACCAAAAATGCAGATACCCGTATCCAAACCCATATTAA
>Ga0172379_10004506_pt1 | contig 20504 bp, 23 predicted proteins | sample GrowelOW334metaG_FD_119756 | JGI IMG/M metagenome (GOLD analysis project Ga0172379, IMG submission 119756) | Groundwater microbial communities from an aquifer near a municipal landfill in Southern Ontario, Canada - Groundwater well OW334 metaG | ecosystem: Environmental > Aquatic > Deep...
ACAATAATAATAATTATTTAATTTATATTCTAAAACAATCGGACAAGCTCCGCATACACAACCCTTTTGAGATACGGCACACTTTGATTTACCCCTTGCACAATAAAACCATTCTTTTTTATTGTCCATACACTCATCTTGCGACGGGCATGTGGCGCAAATGCATTTTTTTGAATTTTCTATTGTATCTTCTACCATATTTTTTTTATTAATAGTGTTAATAATTTTTAAAAATTTTATTCAGTTTGCGCCATATTCGTTCTTCCAGTCTGTGTTTTTTATTTTTTTTGCCAAATTGGAGGCCGTTATAACATTTTGAGCTAAAAGATGCGTTTCTTTAAAATAACAATCATTTAAAATAATTTTTTTGTCTTGGTATAGGGGCAGACAAGCCGATGACATAGCATACATGTTTGAAAACGGAGGGAATAGCATTCCAAAATGATTAAGGGCCATGAACAAATTACTTATTGCCATAGAGGCCCCCTCTTCGTGGCCGGTAATGATTATGCCTGCTATTTTACCTGAAAATCTCTTTAAAAATCCGCTTCCGGGAATATTGTCATCGGCTGTAAGCTCTATAAATTTCATGTGTTTTATATTAAGCTCTTTGTCTTTTGGCACTTTGCGGTTTGCCGGCGACAAACTGCCGTCTAGGCTTATACACCTGTCAATAAAGGTGGCCATTAATGTAGATATTTTAAAATTATTTACAGGCGTAGCAAAAATGATTGCGTCTGCCTGCAGAATCTTGTCATAAATAATATTGGTCATATCGTCTCCTTGTGCTGTTCCCTTAGGATAGCAAGAGCAATAAAAATGACATTGTGTGTTTACGGTTGAATAACAGGCTTTGCAATATTTAATATTATACTTTCTTAAAGAAAGAATCTCCGTATCCGCCCCGAGTTCTTTGCAATAACCAAGACATTTTTTAAGCAAGCTTTCTGAACTGGACTCTTCTTGCGCCATATCATAAAGATCTCTTGCCGATCCGGAAATTCCCAAAACTTTTATTTTTTTGTTATTGCTTTGTTCAATTGTTTTGGCTTCCCTAATAGTCTCTTTTTGTATCTCTTTAAATCTGTTTAAAGTTTTTTGATCAACCTCAAGAATATTCAAAAGCTCTCTGTCTGTATATTTTATTTTATTTTTCATATTGTTTATATTAATTTATTTTACCACAAAATAAAAACCGGGGACACATTCTCTGCAGCTTAGCTGTGCCGATAATTTACCGGTTGGCAAATAAAAAAAATTTTTGTATAATAAAAAATACTGCCTTTATTCATATAAAAATATTTACTATAATAAATAATATGACAAAAGATAAAGAAATACCAAGTGAGTATTTGGCTTCGGCTCTAGACTTGGAAGACCGCATGAGCCTAGAGATCTACGGAGAGCTTTTAGATAGAAATTCCTGGCCGGACAACCTAGACGAAGAAGTTTTTGAAAATATAAAACAGCTTTTAGGCATTGTTATAAGAGAAACAGAAATGCATAAAAAAGCTTTTTTAGAATTACAAAAAAAAATTAAACAATAGACCTGTTATTCATAGCAATGGGTCTAATAAATAATATCTATATGAAAAAAGACAGAGAAAAATTATTAAGATATTTCCAGCAAATGAAAGGCCTAGAAGAGTCTGCCAGAGATTACTATTTAAAAGTTTCCCGAGACCCCCTTCTTAAAGACCAGGAGACAAAAGATACTTTTGAAACGATATCCAGGGAAGAACAGGGGCATGCGGATATTATGGCAAAAATCATTAGTTTAATAAACAACAATATTTAATTAAAAACGCTATAGTCCCCCGTCCGGCCAAAATAAAACAAAAAAATCGCCCCTTGGGTGATTTTTTTAATATAAATTAAAAGATTCTAATCTTTGCAGATTTCTTTTATTTTTTCAGCTAAAAGGGCATCAACTGTAAGAATTTTTAATGGCAAAGATTGTTTTAGCTCTTCGGAAGCAGGAACGGTGTCTGTAAATATAATTTCTTTTAATTTGCTAATTTCTTGAAAATTTTTAATGGCGTTTCCCACAAAAGTACCGTGGGTAACCGCAAAAGATATGCTTTTGGCTTTTTCCTGAATTTCTTTCGCCAAAGTCTTTAAAGTAGCTCCGGTAGAAATTTCGTCGTCAAAAATTATAATATCCTTATGTGCATAATCTCCTATTATTCTTTTTATTTTTACTTCTGTGTCGCTGATTCTTTCTTTTTCAACCCGGCCAATGGGCATTTTTAATTTTTTAGCCAACAATGAACCTTTTTTGAATGCTCCCATATCAGCTGGTAATATGAAAGCGTTTTTCGGATCAATTTTTTTTAATGACTCTGCCAATAAGTCCAGCGCCGATAATTGATAAACCTTTGAAGAAAAAAATTTTTCGAACCTGGCTGAATGAAAGTCAACTCCAATAAATCTGTTCATTCCGCTGTCTTCTAAAAGCTTTACTAAAAGTTCTGCGCCGACGCCCATCCCCTGATCATGAGCTTTGTCTGAGCGGGCATAAGAAACATAAGGCATTACTACTGTTACTTCTTTAGCTTTACAGCTTTTAGCTGCATTCGTCATCTGAAGAATCTCCCAGATATCTTTGTGCAGATTGTTGCTGTCTGGCATGGATGTTTGAAACAAAAAAACAGCCCTGCCTTTAATATCTTTGCTTAAAACTGGCTCAAAACAGCCGTTTTTAAACTCTTCGTTTTTTGAGGGGCTAAGTAAAATGCCTAATTTTTTGCAAACGCTTTCTGCTAGTTTTTGATGCGACTGTCCTGAAAAAATTTTAATCCCTTTCATATTTTTTTTAAAATGCTATTTTAATCGTCTTCGCCCTCATCTTCACCTTCGTCTTCGCCTTGTTGTTGAATACCGGGATTTGATTTTAAATTATTATTAATCTGCTGTTGGGCGCTATTAAGATCTTGCTGGTTTATCTTTTGATTTAAGTCGCCTAAATAATAATTTGTCAAAAGATTTTGAGCAAAAGAAGAATGATTGTTAGCCGAGCTCTTATCTTTAGTAGCAAAAGCTTTTGTCGCGTCTTTTCCGCAATAAGGGGTTATTGTGCTCGCTCCGCCCGGATGCAGACTTATTTCGGCTGTAACATTATAGACCTTGCCAGAAATAACTATCCAGCAATCGGATGATTTGTTGTGTTTGGCAATTTCCTGATTATTTAATGACAAATCCGTTCCTGTTGAATTATTTAAGGCGGAATTTTCTCCTAAGCTATTGTTTAAATTAACGGAGTTTTTTTTATCATAAAAAACCAAACCGGCTGTTAAAATTGCCGTCACAATTACTCCGAAGACAAATAAAGATATTCCAATTATTATTTTCATATTTTTAATATTATAATTTTTGCTTTATTAATGAATAATCAATAAAGCAAAAATTCTTCTGAATGAATATTGCCCGACGGCACTCCCCTTTCTTTGAACTGGCTCTCAAGAGATTTCATCATCAAAGGGGGACCGCACAAAAGAACATGTTCTTCCGAAAGAAGGTTGCTTAATTCTTTTTCAACCATTTTGGCTGTAATTTTTCCACCCTCAGAAGAAAAAACCGTATTAATTTTAATATTATCAAAACGGCTAGAAATATCTTTAAACTCTTTAAGATAAACTGCTTCTTCTTCATTGTTTGTACAATAATAAAAATCTATTTTGTATTTTCTGTCAGAATCAATAAGGCTTCTTGCCATTCCTAAAAATGGCGCGACCCCAATGCCTCCGGCAATCCAAATTTGTTTAATTGGAAAATTACGGAAGCAAAAGGTGCCATAAGGGCCTTCAAGCCGCACAGCTGTTCCGGCTTTAAGATTTTTTAAATTGCTTGTGTAGTCCCCTAGCGCCTTTACTGAAAACCGTACAAATTTTTCCTGCGGAGAGGAAGTAATAGAAAAAGGATGCGATTCTTTTCCTATTTTTTTATCTGCAAAGCTAACGAAAGCAAACTGCCCGGGAAAAAATTTTAAAGATTTGTTTAAAGGCTCAAGCTCAATTTCAACCAGCCAGCTTCTGGGATTATAAACGTTCTTAACCCTGTAGGCCAGGCCCTTATTGCCTCCGAATATTATTTTATAAACCGCAGCTGCTATTCCAAGGGAAACGAGGCCTAACATATAAAAACGGAGCGGATAATACCTGCTAACGTCGCTGGGAATAAAATAAATATGCAAACTGGCAAACAAAAAAGCCAATCCTAAAAATTTATGCGATATTTTCCAGATATGATAACGCCACCGCAGAAAAAAAGTTATAAAAAGCAAAACAATCATTAGGGCCAAAGAAATACTCCCGTAGGTCTTCGGGATATTTTCTAAAGACGGCAAAAGAAACAGGGCAGCAAAGTGAACAGATGCGGGTATATAGCTTACAGCAAGGCTAAGCGGGTGGATCAAAAGTAAAATAAGGGCAATTCCTCCTATTAAATGATGGCTGACATAAATCCGATTTAATCCGTTAAAATAATTTTCTATAAATTTTAAACGGGCTGCCAAAATTAAGTTTATGGCAAAAAGCGCCAGTCCGATCAATCCGGAAAGCTGGCCGATGCTGGTTAAAACAGCTGTGAATCCGTTAAATCGCAAGTTAATCGGAGCAGAAAGCAACCAAAGAAACACCGGCGCCAACGACAAAAAAATGACAACAATAATACCAATTTTTGTTTTAAATTTATTTTTCACAGTTTTTATGGATTCAGAATGATATTTTTTAACAATTAATTTTAACCAATTATACCATATTTTTTGCGAATAAAGACATCTCTCGCGTTAAATTATTTATTGTGGCTGTTTTACTTTAGGGGGTCTTTTTGGTATTATGTAGGTTGTCAGACAAAAATAAGCAGTGAGAAACAAACCATGAGTAAAGCTTTAAACATACATAAAAAATTGAGGGGGAAAATAGAAATACGTTCTAAAATAAAAGTTTCGAAAAAAAACTTAGAATTAATCTATACTCCGGGAGTAGCTGAGGTAACAAAAGAAATTGCCAAAAATCCGGGAAGCTCCTACAGATATACCGGCAAAGGAAACAATGTCGCAATCATTACAGACGGATCAAGAACGTTGGGGGTCGGAGATGCAATTCCCGAAGCGTCTTTGCCCGTAATGGAAGGCAAATCAATGTTTCTGAAACTGCTTGCCGGAGTTAACGCATACCCCTTGTGTTTAAATACCAAATCAAAAGAGGAAATCATAAAAACAATCGAAATTTTATCCCCTAATTTTGCGGCTTTCAACCTAGAAGACGTTAGAGCGCCGAAAAGTTTAGAAATTATGGAAGAAATAACCCAAAGGGGTTTTACTATCTTTCACGACGACGAACAGGGCGTGGCAATAGTTGTTTTGGCGGCTCTCTTTAATGCGCTAAAAATTGTTAAAAAAAATCTGGAGAAAATAAAAATTTGCATTGCCGGAGCCGGATCTGCCGGATATGGAATTTTTAAAATTTTAAACTATGCGGGCATTAAAAATATAATTGTTTTTGACGCAAAAGGAATAATATTTAAAGGAAGAGAAGGAGATAATAAATATTTACAAGAGATTGCAAGTTTCACAAATCCTGAAAATTTAAAAGGAAAAAAAGCCGAGGCGCTTGCCGAATGCGATATTTTTATTGGGGTTTCCGGTGTTGGCGGTCTTTTAAATAGCAATGATATCAAAATCATGGCAAAAAAGCCTATAATCTTTGCCATCTCAAACCCCAACCCTGAAATTATTCCCACCGAGATAGAAAAGGCCACAAACGATTATATTTTTTCCTCTGGCAGGCCGGATTTTAAAAACCAAATAAATAACATCGTTGTTTTTCCCGGTGTTTTTAGGGGACTTTTAGATTATAGAAAAAAAATGAGCTTGGCGCTTGAATTCAAAATCGCAAAATCAATAGCCGGCTTGATAAAAAATCCGTCTAAAAATAATATTATTCCCAGTCCGTTTGATAAAAGACTAATTAAGACCATAGTCAATTGTATTAAAAATTCTTAAAAAAATGGAAAAAAATATAATTGTTTTAAAAAACTTTATCGACTATCAGCTAGGTTCCGTGGTCAGCAAAGAAATCATGAAAACAGAAAACGGGACAGTAACGCTTTTTGCTTTTGACAAGGGGCAGGGATTAAGCGAACACACGGCTCCATTTAATGTTCTTGCGCTTATTATAGACGGGCAAGCCGAGGTAAAAATCGATAAAACGCCGTACACAGTTGCCGAGGGACAAATGATTGAACTTCCTGTCGGCAAGCCCCACTCCTTAAAGGCATTAAAACAATTCAAAATGCTTTTAATAATGATAAAATAAAATCCCCGCCGCCAGTGGTGATATTCTTTACGAAAAGACTTGTCTTATTTAAAATTCCTGAGCTAAACAAAAAATCGTCCGGTAATATTATTGGGACGATTTTTTTATTTATTTTTTTAAATGCAGGTGGAAAAATTATTATTTTTTATTTCCTCCTTTTTTCCATTTTATCGCTGAAATAAGCGGATAATAAAGATCTTCTTTGGTTTTTATTTCGAAAGAAGAAAATCTTTTTTTAGAGTTAAAAGGTTTTGAAATGAATTTTACAAACGGAACATCTTTAATAACAGCCAAGGGGGTGCACTCTGATCCCTCGCCCATTAAAAGAACTGCAGATACGGCCAAGCTGTCGGCAATATTGGTTTGCGAAACTTTAAACGACCTTCCGAATAAATCTTCTTTCTTTCTGTAATCTTTCAAAGGCATAAATCCGTAATGCGCCAGTGATATTCCCAAAACCCCCCTTCTCAAAGGAATAGTATGAGAATCGCTGATTATAATGCCTATATCTTTAATGTGATATTTTTTTCTAAACCAATCGTACAGCTTTTTAACAGTAGGTTTTAAATTGTTTGGCCAAAGAATGTAATAACCATTAGCATTGCTTTCATCAATGCCGGCAGAAGGAATTAATAAATTATTTTTTAAAGTTTGCATACACCATTGCCCGGGCACCAGTTTCCGTGAAATATAAAAATCTGCTTCTTTTATAATAAGATCATCTTTGTCTTTTATAGAATTAGCAAGAATGCATCTCCCCTGCCATATGCTTACAACCTTAGAGGTAATTACAATAATGCTTTTTTCTTCAAGAGATTTTATGGATTTGCTTATCGCTTCCAATAAATCATCTTTCGGAGGCATAATAATTCTTGTTTTTATCGGCCTTACTATCATAATATGTTAAAATTTATTAAATATATTTAAGCCTGCTTAAATATATCAAAACTATATTTTTTGTAAATAAAATGGGCCGTGAGCATGATAACTCGCGGCCCTACTGGGTAGCGGCGAAAGCCGCAAAAAAGAGCAAGGTGAACAGCCCAGAATCCGATAGGGGGTGTTTTATAAGAAACCAAGCTGTTCACTCTATATTAATTATAGCTTTTTTGAGCTCGTTATGTCAATAATTTTTAAGAATTAGAGCTTTTTGATTTATTTATCAAACAATGTTTTAATTTGATTTTTTTAAAAAAGTATTGTATTATAAATAGTATGGTTACTAATAACAAAAAACAATTCTTAACAGAGCACAATAAACTGTCTCCCCCAAACCTACAAGCCACCATAGACCAGCTCAACCGCTTCAAAGAGGAAAAAAGACCTCTCTTAAAAAATAAAAACTGGTCCATAGATAAGCTAAGGGCGCCATTTATTTCATGGCTTATTTCCCTGCCCCTGATAAAAAAGAGGGTCAGCAAAAAACAAGGAAAACAAATCTTTAAAAACTATCCTGAAACCAAGGTTTAATATTTTAAAATAAGCACTAATGCCATCTTGTTAATACGGGGTGGCATTTAATAAATTAAAAACATGCCCATTCTTCTGACTGATCAAAATTTTGAAAAAGAAATTATTAACGCAGACAAGCTAGCCCTTGTTGATTTTTACGCCGACTGGTGCGAGCCCTGTTCTGTTTTAGCTCCAATCCTAGAAAAATTAGCTGATGACTTTAAAGAAAAACTTATTTTGATGAAAGCTGATATTAACAGATCTCCCCTGTTTTCCCAAAAATTCGGTGTTGAACAAATTCCGACAGTTATCATTTTCAAAGAAGGAAAGCCAATCAGCGGTTTTGTAGGATTAAGCAGCCAAACAGCCATTAAAGAATGGATAGAAAATATCATAAAAGAAGATGACCCTACAGATAAACAAGCAAAAAACAATCCTATTCATAACTCCTCTGAAGAATTGCACGATAATGCAGGCTGGCACGGCAAAACAAGCGAAGAGTTAATAAAAGAGTTTGCCGAATATGCTGAAAAAAATAATATTAAACTAAATCCTGATAAAGAGGTTGTTAAAAGAATAGCTGGTGGCTTGCTGGAAAACGAAAAGAAATATGGAAAAAAATACTGCCCCTGCAGAAGAGTTACCGGCAATGCTGAAGAAGACGAAAAAAAAATTTGCCCCTGTTATTATTATAAAAACGAAATCAAAAAAGACGGACGCTGTTTTTGCGGACTATTTTTCCAATAGTCGGCCTATAAAAAAACAAAAAAATGACTTTAAGCGTTATAATTATTCTTTTGCTTGCTTTGTTTCTGTTTTTGATTTTTTTTCTTTATCTTTTTCTTTCTGTATTTTTTAACATTTTAATTCCTTTCATTTTTTGGGGAGCGGTTTATGCTCCAAGCTATGATAAAAAAATAAAAAAAATGATTGATTTTGCAGAAATAAAAACCGGCCAAAAAGCCGTAGACTTAGGTGCAGGCGACGGAAGAATAGTCGTTGCTTTAGCTGAAGCTGGCATAGAATCCCACGGATACGAGATAAACCCCGTTTTAGTTTTTAAAGCCAGACAAAAAATAAACGCGGCTAATCTAAAAGGAAAAGCCTTTATGCATTGGGGTAATTTTTGGAATAAAAACATTTCCAGTTTTGACGTTATTATTGTTTTTGGTATTAGTTTTATTATGAAAAAATTAGAAAAAAAATTAAAAAAAGAAGCTAAAAGCAGTGTAAAAATTATTTCAAATTATTTTTGTTTTCCAACGTGGCTTCCGGCAAAAAACGAAGAGGGAGTTTATTTATATAAAAAATAGAAATAACCTTTTAGAAAAACTGCTACAACCCCGGAGAAACTCTTGTTTTTAAAAGTAAAATAGTGTATTATGGCAACAGAGATAATTATAATTATCTCTTGGTAAGTTTCTTATTGTTTTCAAATAGGTCTAATAAGTAAGCCTTAAGAAAAGATAAGATGAGTCGGCTTACTTTATTATTAACCAAAAAAATTACGGGCAATAGAGAGATATCCCTTCGCTTTATAAAAGCTCGGGATGATTTGTTCGCTTCGCCCGTAAATCGCATGGCAAAGAAATTATATGTAGGTGGATTGTCTTACAATACCACCGAAGCTGCTTTAAAAGACGCCTTTGCGCAAGCCGGAACAGTTGAATCGGCAACAGTCATTATTGATAAAATGACCAACCGTTCAAAAGGATTTGGCTTTGTGGAAATGTCATCTGACGAAGAAGCTCAAAAAGCCATTGAAATGTTTAATGGCAAAGACCTTGATGGACGAAACGTTACAGTAAACGAAGCTCGTCCTATGGAAGCCAGAGCCCCAAGATCAGGCGGATTTAACCGCGACAATCGAGGAGGAGGATTTGGCGGAGGCCACAAAGAGCGCTGGTAAACGATTTAGCTCAAAGAAAAAGCCTCGCTTCTGCGAGGCTTTTTCTTTGAGATGATCCCCATGCTATTTCTTTGACATAAAATATCTTTTGATGTATAATTACTTTTTAACTATTAAGTTATATGAACAACACAAGAAACATTGCCATAATCGCTCACGTTGACCATGGAAAAACCACGCTGGTGGATGCGCTTTTGCGTCAGTCAAAAACCATTCTGAGCAAAGACGTTGCTAATAATGAATGCATAATGGACAGCAATGAAATAGAAAGAGAAAGAGGTATTACTATTTTTTCTAAAAATGCGGCAGTTTATTACAGCGACAAATCGACCGGATCAGATCAGGTTATAAAAATAAATATTATTGATACTCCTGGCCACGCGGATTTTGGCGGAGAAGTTGAAAGAGTTTTAAATATGGCTGACGGCTGTCTGCTTTTGGTTGACGCAAAAGAAGGCCCCATGCCCCAGACAAGATTTGTTTTAAAAAAAGCATTGGAAATGGGTCATAAAATTATCGTTGTTATAAACAAAATAGATAAAGAAGCCGCCCGGCCGGAATTTGCATTAGAGGCTACCATGGAATTATTTTTGGAATTAGGGGGGCACGATCAATCGTTAAGTTTCCCGGTAGTTTATGCTTCCGGTCGTGCAGGAAAAGCCGGAAAAACCGCCGACCTTTCAAAGATGGAAAACATTAATCCTGTTTTTGAAGAAATTATAACGCACATTCCGCCGCCTATCGGTGATCCAAAAAAACCCCTGCAAATGCTGGTTACCTCAATAGTCGGAGATGACTTTAAGGGAAGAGTTGCTATTGGAAGGATTCATAATGGCGTGATTAAAGCTAATCAAGAAATAATACGCATAAACAGAAAAAACGAACAGGAAAAATTTAAATTAATTTCTTTAATGACTTTTTCCGGATTAAAAAGAATAGACACCGACGAAGCTTCGGCCGGAGACATTGTAGCTATTGCCGGCATACCAGACATAACAATAGGAGAAACAATAGCTGATATCCAAAATCCAATAGCTTTGCCAGTTATTAACATAGAACAGCCAACAGTAAAAATGACCTTTATGGTAAATGATTCTCCTTTTGCCGGCAAAGAAGGGCAGTTCCCAACATCAAGGCAAATAAGAGAAAGGCTTTATAAAGAACTGGAAACAGATATTGCTTTAAATATTGAAGACACAGCTGATGGAAGATGGATTGTTTCAGGACGCGGAGAATTGCACCTAGCTATTTTAATAGAAAGAATGCGCAGAGAAGGTTTTGAGTTTCAGGTTTCAAGACCGCAAGTTATTATTAGAGAAATAAACGGACAGAAAATGACTCCTTTTGAAAAAGTTTTTGTTGAGGTTCCTGAAAAATATCACGGAATAGTAATACAAAAAATAGGAGGCAGAAAAGGAGAGATGGTTGAAGTTAGAAATATCAACGGCATAGTATTTTTAGAATTCATAATACCGACAAGGGGTCTCTTTGGCTACAAAACAGAGTTTTTAACCGACACCAAGGGGCTTGGAATAATGAACACTGCTTTTTACCAGTATCAGCTTGACCCCGGTAATTGGCAGGAAAGAACCAATGGATCTTTAGTATCAACGGGAACAGGCCAAACAAATATGTATGGCCTAAGAAATGTCCAAGACAGGGGAATAATGTTTTTCAGTCCGGCGGTTCCAATTTATGAAGGCCAGGTTGTTGGTCAGAATTCGAGGCCCAACGACATAAGGGTAAATGTTTGCAAAGAAAAACAGCTTTCAAATATGAGATCCAAAGGAGAAGGAAACACAGAACATTTTAACACACCAAAAACAATGGGCTTAGAAGACGCTCTAGAATATATTGGAGATGACGAACTGGTAGAAATTACTCCAAAAAATGTGCGTATAAGAAAAATATATTTGAAAGAAACTGACGAAAAAAGGGCAAATAAAAAATAAAACCCAAGAAGCTTACATATTATACTAACAAAAAAAACGGCGTTGGCGCCGTTTTTTTTGTTGGTAAATGAAATTAAAATCCGTTCTTTTTAGTAATAGTCTTTAACCTTTCTAAGCTCTCTGTGTTTCCTAAGTTTTTCCAATGATTTTGCCTGAATCTGACGGATTCTTTCTCTGGTAACGCCAAATTCCTCTCCTGTTTCTTCAAGCGTATGCATTACTCCGTCTTCAAGGCCAAATCTCATACCTAAAATTTTAAGCTCTCTGGGGCTTAATTCGCTTGAAATTTCTTTTAGTCTTTCTTTCAAAAGCTTTCTTGCGGCCTCGGTGTTGGGAGCTATTGTTTTGTCGTCTTTAATAAATTCAGCTAAAACGCTGTCTTGTTTTTCCTTATTTTCTCCAACCGGAGTTTCTAAAGATACTGCTTTTTGAGCGATCTTTCTTATATGATGAACCTTGTCAACATCCAAACCCATTTCGGCCCCTATTTCTTCTGCCAACGGTTCACGGCCGAGTTCCTGTAAAAGATTTTTTCTTATTTTTGTATATTTTGAAATTGTTTCAATCATGTGCACCGGAATTCTTATTGTTCTGGCCTGATCCGCCAGCGCCCTTGTAACCGATTGGCGTATCCACCAAGTAGCATAAGTAGAAAATTTATAGCCTCTTCTCCAATCAAATTTTTTAACTGCTTTAAAAAGGCCCAGATTGCCCTCCTGAATCAAGTCAAGAAGGGTTAGATTAGGAGATCTTCCTACATATTTTTTGGAAATAGAAACAACTAAACGCAAATTAGCCAAAGCCAATTTGTTTTTTGCCTCTTCGTCGCCAGCTTCTATTCTTTTGGCAAGTTCTTTTTCTTCTTTGGCGCTCAAAAAGCTGGCCTTGCCGATTTCCTTTAGATACATTTGGATAGGGTCAATTTTCCCTAAAAGAGCTTTTTTATTTTTGCGCAAGCTGGCCGTTTCTTTTTTGGATTTTATCTCCAAAAATTCCCTAACGTCTTTTATCTGAACCCCTTTTTCTCTGAATGTATCATACACCTTTTCTAATCCCTCTATGTCTTTTTCTATATTTGGAAACGCAGACAAAACTTCCGAGGTTGTAACAAAGCCCCTTTCTTCCCCTTTTTTAAAAAGAGTTTCCATTTGCTGCTGAAACAATTCAGACTTTTTAGCTTTTCCCGAACCCCTTCCCTTTCCTTTCTTTTTAGCCGGTTTTTTATTACGGATAAAATGCGCCGATTTTTTTTTGTTTATTTTTTTCTTTTTAAAAACCACTCTCTTTTTTACTGCTTTTTTTTTATTTTTCATCAGTCGGTTGAAAAATACAAAAAAATACGAATACGCAAGATATATTTTAAATCTCTCTGTTTATTCGTAAAAAATCCGCATTTTACAACTAATTATGTCACATATAATTGACTTACTCTATGGTGCCAATTACAACTCCTTTACTAATTTATTAAATTCTTCCATTAAATTATTAACCTTTTGAAAATCTTTAATCCCTTCGGCACTTTTAATATCGTCTGAAATTTTGTTAAGGTCTTCCCTTGTTTTTATATTTTTTAACTGCATAAGGCAAAGACTAATTTCTTCTTTCGCGTCTTCTCCAAAATTTATTTCTTCTTCTAAGGACAGATTAGTTAAAAAATTATTAAATTCTTTATCTTCGGGTTTTAGCGAAGAGTTTTTAAGGCTCTCTATAAACTTTTTATTCTTGTCGCAAAAAAGAAAATAATGTGATTCTTCAATTAAATTTAAATTTTCAGAATCTTTAATCGCTAACGAAATAATCTTTTCTTCTATAAGTTTTTTTCTTCCTTTAGAGTCTGTTTCTTTATTTTTGATTATTTTTTCAGAAAAATTATCTTGCTCTTGATATAAAAAATTAACATTAACTTTTACCTTTTTTAGCTCCTCAATAATGGCCTCTTCTTTTATTCCTAGTTTTTGAGATAATTTTTGGACCCAATAAGATTGTTCAATTTTGTTAGGCAGCTTTTTTATAACCGGTAAAATTATTTTACCGATTTCTTTTTTACCTTCAGGGGTGTCTTTGTTAAAATTTTCAAAGGCCGAATCAAAATAAAAATCCATTATCGATCTGGCTTCCTCCACATATTTTTCCCAGTCTTTAGGATTTTTTAAAACAGTGTCGGCCGGATCTGTGTCTTTAGAATATGTCTCTATTATTTTAATATTAAACCCTCTCTCTTGCGCCATATCAATTCCTCTTTTTGTAGCTGAATCTCCGGCAATATCCATATCAAAGGCCAAAATTAAATTTTCAGAATATCTTTTTAATATATCTAAGTGCCCCGGAGTTAGGGCTGTTCCCGAAGAAGCCACCGTATTATCAAAACCCGCCTGATGGCACATAATAACGTCTGTGTAGCCCTCTGTCAACACGCATTTATTGTTTTTCCTTATAGGCAGCTTGGCATTATTTAACCCGTATAAAATATTGCTTTTATTGTAAAGCAATGTCTGCGGAGTATTTATATACTTTGCGGTTTCTTTTTCGTTTTCTACATTAAAAACCCTTGCACCGAAACCAATCACCTGTGAGTTCAAATCAAAAACCGGAAAAATAATTCTGCCACGGAACCTGTCGTAAGAATCCGATCTGTCTTCTTTTTCAACTGCCAAGCCTGCTTTCACAATTTCTTCTCTTTTATACCCCTTGCCCACCAAAAAATCTGACAACCCCTGCCAGGTATCCGGCGAATACCCTAATCGCCATTTTTTTATACTTTCTTCGCTAATGCCCCTTTTTAATAAATATTCTTTTGCCTCTTTGCCTACGTTTCCCAATTGAAGCTGCTTTTCAAAAAAAAGACAGGCCAATTCACAGGCTTCATAGAGCCTTTGCCTTTCAGTTCTTAGTTGCGTATTTTCTCTTTTAAGTTCCACACCCGCCTTATTCGCCAGTATTTTTAAAGCGTCTCCAAATTCAACTCCTTCAATCTGCATCACAAAATCAAAAATTGAATGCCCTTTTCCACAACCAAAGCATTTCCACATCTGGCGGGTAGGTGAAACAAAAAAAGAAGGTTTTTTTTCTGAATGGAACGGACAAACGCCCCGATAATTAATTCCGGTTTTAGTTAATTTAACATAACTGCCAACAATATCAAGAATATTCAGTTTATTTTTAATTTCTTCTATTTGAGAATCCATTTACAAAGTATCTATTTAGGTCGGCTTTATCTTACCATAAATCGGCTAAAAATCAATTTTAAAAAACGGGCGTTAATTCGCCCGTTTTTTAATCCTAAAAACTAATTTTTAATATCTTCCGCTATTTTTTTAAGTTCTCCGATGTCTGATTTTTGCGATTTTTCCTGCCACCAATCATCCATTTTTAATCCGTCGTTTTCATATCTTGGTACGACATGCAAGTGAAAATGAAATACGCTCTGTTCGGCTGTTTTTCCTGATGCGTTAACCAGATTTACTCCCGCAGCCCCTAAGCTGTTTTTCATTTTATTTGAAATATTTTTGGCTGTAGAAACAATCTCTTTTAAAACGCCTTCATCTATATCAAAAATATTTTCGAAATGATCCTTGGGAATGACTAAACAGTGTCCTTTTGTTAAGGGGCTAACATCTAAAAATGCAAAAACCTTTTCGCTCTCCCAAACTTTCGCAGAATCAATTTCTCCATTCGCAATTTTACAGAAGATACAATCCATAATAAAAATTAAATTAACAAATTTAATTTCAAATTACCGAACGCGATAAGTTAGGTAAACTGTAGAATTTATCTCTAATTGCCCTGCTTCAATTCGCGGAGCAACGTTTGCTTCTTTTAGCATTGAATCTCCGGCTCCTCCAAGTCCGTATCCTGGCACGGGATAATATCCCTCTGAAATATTAACCAGTTTCACTAATTTTAGACCGGAATCAGCGGCAAATTTTTCGGCTTTAGCTTTTGCCTGCCCTATCGCCTCTTTCCTTGCATCTGACCTGGATTTTTCCGGATCTTCAACAGAAAACTGTAAATCACTGATGTTATTTGCACCCTCTGTAGTAGCCTTATCTAAAATGTCGCTTATTTTTTCAAAATTTCTTATTTTAACAGTGATTCTCTGATCTAAAGAATAGCCCCTAAAAACTCTGCCTGACCATTCTGAATAATCATAAACCGGAGTCAGATAATAAGCGCTTGTTTTAATATCCTTATCTTCTACCCCTAATTCTTTTACTGAACTAATAATTGCATTCATTTTTTCGTTATTTTGACTAACCACATCTGCGCTTTTTGCTCCCTCTGTTTTTACTCCTAAGCTTACTGTAGCTATATCGGGTTTGGCAAAAACCTTGCCTTCTCCCGTAATGGTTATTTCTTTCGGATAGTTTTGCGGTAAACTGCTAAATTGGTAAGCCATTTGTCCCAGATAAGACACCACCAATCCCAAAACCAAAATTGCGATTAAAATAAAAACCCTGTTTGATAATTCTATTTTTTTATTTTCTTCTTCCATATTATTTTTTTGAAACTTGAAACTTGAAACATGAAACTTTATGTTTCGGGTTTTAAGTTTTAGATTTCAATTTTAAAAAATGACCTTTAATTTTAAACTTTATTATATCTATTCTATAGCTCTTTTTACAACAACGCTGTTATTTTTTCAAGCGGAGGAGGTGGGACTCGAAAAGTTGCCCGAAGGCATTGCTCCCTCACCTGCGGGCTCGGGACAATTCGGGGATGGGTTCTCGACACAACCTCGCTCCAAGACTAATTTTGAAATGTCTTAATACAATTAAGGCATTTAAAAATTGTCATGCGGAGGAGGTGGGACTCGAACCCACGGGACCCTTGCGGGTCACGGCTTTCCAAGCCGTTGTAATGGCCGCTATACGACTCCTCCATAAATTTTACTCAACTAAAACTGCTGTGCCATAGCAAAGAACTTCTGTTACGCCAGACATAACCTCGTTAGCGTCATAGCGGACTCCAACAATTGCGTTAGCCCCCATTTCTTCAGCATGCTTTACCATTAATTCAAATGATTGTTCGCGGGTTTTTTCGCATAAGTTGGTAAATAAAGTAATGTTTCCGCCTACCAATGTTTGCAATCCTCCCCCGATTGTGCCAAAAATAGATCTTGACCTTACTGTTATTCCACGGACCAAACCAAAATTTTTGATTATTTTTTTATTTGGCAATTTAAATGTTGTTGCGATATTACTATGGTCCATAATTTTTATTCTTTATATAATATTATTTTCGTTTTTTATATTTAAAAACTAAACATCCATTCCACGCAATGCCCTTATTCGCTCTTCAACGGGCGGATGCGTCATAAATAGTTTTACAAACCAGTTTGCTGTTTGTTTTCCTTTAAACGGCGAAGAAATATAAAGAGAGCTGGTTGCGTTGTTTGTGATTTTCATTGGTGTTGCGTCAGCTGAAATTTTTTCTAAAGCTGAGGCCAATCCTTCAGGATATCTTGTTAAAAGGGCGCCGGAAGCATCTGCTAAAAATTCTCTTTTTCTGGAAATTGATAATTGAATTAACGAGGCTGCAAGCGGAGCTAAAATTGCAGCAATAATTCCTAAAACAGCCAGCACTGCCCCTGCTTTATTATTGTCTGAATCGCGATCTCTGCCCCCGCCCCAATAGCTAACCCTTAAAAACATATTAGAGGCCATTGCTATAACGCCGGCTAAAATTGCAACCACGGTTACCAGTAGCATATCTTTGTTTCCAATATGCGAAAGTTCGTGGGCAATAACTCCTTCTAATTCTGTTTTATTTAATTTATTTATAATACCTTGAGTAAGGGCAACCACTGCATGATTAGCATCGCGGCCGGTTGCAAAAGCATTTGGCTGGGATTCCGGAATAATATAAATTTTTGGCAATGGAAGACCGGCTGTAATGCATAAATTTTCCACTAAATGATAAATTTCCGAATTTTTATTATGCTCTAGGGGAATAGCCCTTGTCATTGCTAAAACAATTTTATCTGAATACCAGTAACTGCCAAAACTCGTTAATATACTAAAAATTACAGCTATAAATAAAATTGCCTGGTCTTCTAATAAATAGCTGAACAACCAGCCGATTAAAACTATAAACACAAAAAACCCGGCCATTAAAAGCCAAGTTTTTCGTATATTAGAATCTGCGTGGGAATATAGCGTTGCCATTAATTAAAACTTTGTATTTAAAATTTTACAGGCACCGGCTCTCTTTCTTCTTCGTTAGCTGTTTCAAACATTTCCATCTGTTTAAACCCAAGCATGCCGGCTATTGTGTTTACCGGGAAGCTTTCAATTTTAATATTAAGATCCCTAACATTAGTGTTGTAAAACCTGCGAGCAGCCTGAATTTTATTTTCCGTATCTGAAAGCTCTTTTTGAAGCTCTAAAAAATTAACAGATGCCTTTAAATCCGGATACGCTTCGGCCACGGCAAACAAACTCTTTAGTGTGTCTGAAAGCATATTTTCTGCCTGAGCTTTTTCTTTTAATCCTTGAGCTGAAATTGCGCTTGCTCTTGCCTTTGTTACTCTTTCAAATAATTCTCTCTCGTGGGTTGCATACCCCTTAACCGTTTCAACTAAATTAGGTATTAAGTCGTACCTTCTTTTTAATTGAACATCAATGTCTGCCCAAGCCTCTTTTGTTCTAAGGCGTAACCTCACTAAGCTGTTATAGCTGGCTATTAGCCATAAAATAGCTAAAACTCCAACAGCTAAGATAAAGAACCATATTGTTGCCATAATTTTACAAAATTTTTAATTTCTAATTTTTAATTTTTAAATAAAACGTTAATTTTTACCTTTTTAACATAGCGTGTTTAAAAATTTAATCATTAAAAAATTATTTATAAAATTAAAAAATTAAAAATTATAAAATTAATTTTTACCTTTGCATATTGTCGATTAATTTTGTTAAAAACGGATGCTGAACAACAAATTTATAATTAAAAAGTTTTAAAAGCATAAAGAAATCCGAAAGTTCTTCCCTAAATTTTTCCGGCCCTGAAAAAACTTCCCAAAGTTCTCGGTTAAGATTTTTTGTATAATGGTTTAAAATTTCGTAATCCGCCCTTCTTTTTAAATAAGTAATTATTTGTTTGAATTCTCCCCTATCTAGCCAAATTCCCTGGCACATTTTACAAAAATCAATTTTTGTTTTTGCTTCGTCGTACCCTACCTCGCATAAAACAACGCGACAGCTCGGGCAGCGCCTGTTACTGGCTAAAATTTTAAATTTTGCCTTATCTCTCCATAAATCAACATCAAGCCAGTTTAGCTGGTCGTCTTTCGCATCTTTTGCAAGCCGAAGTTCATCATTATCAAACCAAATACCAAGGCACTCGGTGCAGTAATCAACTTCAACATTATGAAATAAAACCCTTTCTAATTTTCCGTGGTTATTAGGACAATCCATAACAATAATTTTTAACTTCTTTTACAACATTATTATAACAAAAAACTTGCTTTTATACAAGATAGCAAAAGAGGGCTCTTCGCCCTCTTTTTAATTTATCAAAAATTTTAAATTCGATTAGTAGTCCTCTGACATCATTGGGTTGTGCATGTGCCCGGCTTTATCTTCTTTTTTAGGAAGCTCTGCAATAACTACTTCTGTCGTAAGCAGCATTGAAGCGGCAGAAACCGCATTTTCCAAAGCAGTTCTTACAACTTTTGTCGGGTCAACAACTCCGGCTTTTATTAAATCTTCATAAACCATAGTTGCGGCATTAAAGCCAATATTTCCTGTTTCCTCTTTTACTTTTTGCGCAATTACTGCGCCATCTAATCCCGCGTTCTGCGCAATTTGCCTGATTGGCTCTTCAACTGCTCTTTTTAAAATATTAACTCCGGTTTTTTCATCTCCTTCTGTTTCTATTTTTTCTAAAACAGCAGAAACCCTTAATAAAGCAACTCCTCCTCCGGGAACAATTCCCTCTTCCACTGCTGCCCTGGTTGCGTGTAGAGCGTCTTCTAATTTATGCTGTTTTGCTTTTTGTTCAACTTCTGTAGCTGCCCCCACTTTAATTACTCCTACTCCGCCTGAAAGTTTGGCTAATCTTTCTTTAAGTTTTTCTTTGTCAAAATCAGAAGTTGAATCGTTAATTTCTTTTTTAAGCTGACTTATTCTTGCGTCAATTTTTGATTTTTCGCCTTTGCCTTCAACAATAGTTGTGTTTTCTTTGGTAGAAATTATTCTTCTTGCCTGGCCCAGCATTTCCAATTCTATATTTTCTAATTTCATCCCTTTTTCTTCTGAAATAATTTCTGCTCCGGTAACTACGGCAATATCTTCTAACATTTCTTTTTTTCTATCGCCGAAGCCTGGTGATTTTATAGCTAAAGCATTAAAAATGCCGCGAAGCTTATTTACCACCAAAGTTGCCAGTGCGTCGCCTTCCACTTCGTCGGCAATAATAACTAATTCTTTTTTGCCTGTTTTCACTATTTTTTCCAAAATAGGTAAAATTTCAGGAAGCGACCCGATTTTTTTATCTGTAATTAAAATATATGGGTCTTCCAAAACTGCTTCCATTTTTTCAGCATTAGAAACCATATAATGAGAAATATATCCTCTGTCAAACTGCAAACCTTTCACAATTTCCTTTGACAAACCGAATGTTTTTGATTCTTCAACAGTGATAACTCCATCTTTTCCGACATCTTCCATAATCTGCGCAATCATATCTCCCACTTCTTTTTCTTGAGCTGAAATAGTGGCCACTTGAGATATTTCTTCTCTAGTAGTAATTGTTTTTGACATTGATTTTAATGCCTCTACTATTGCGTCCTTGGCTTTTACTATTCCTTTTCTTAAGGCTAAAGGATTAGCTCCCGCGGCAACATTTTTTAAACCTTCCGTTGCAATTGCCTGAGTC
>Ga0172379_10004507_pt1 | contig 20502 bp, 18 predicted proteins | sample GrowelOW334metaG_FD_119756 | JGI IMG/M metagenome (GOLD analysis project Ga0172379, IMG submission 119756) | Groundwater microbial communities from an aquifer near a municipal landfill in Southern Ontario, Canada - Groundwater well OW334 metaG | ecosystem: Environmental > Aquatic > Deep...
CGTATTTCTCTTGCAAAATCGTTTTCTGTTCCATCAAAGCTTATTGGGATTCCAATAACAACAATATCAACATTTTCCACATTTATAATTCTTGCAATCAATTCAAACACGCCTCCATCGTTTGAAATAGTTGTAAACGGAGTCGCAATTTTAGTTTCTCCGGTCGCTTTTGCAAGGCCTATTCTTTTGTCGCCGTAATCAATCCCCAGATAATTCATCAATTTATAATCTTTTATAAACAATATAAATTTATTTACTATCATACTCTAGAGTATGATAGTACGCACTACTATACTACGTAGTATAGTAATACAAGTATAGAAACTATAAAAACCAAAAGTTCAAAAATCGCAATCGGGTGCAGTTTGAGATAAAAATTTCTAAACCAATCATCATCGCCATATTTCGCAATCGTAGGGACCAATTCCTCAGGAGACCAGCTTGTTACAAGATTTTTTGAAAATAACCGCCCGTCTTTTTCTGAAAATAATTTATAAGACCGTTTTGAAAATGGCCAAAACCATTTGATTCCCCATCCCATTCCAATACTGTCGTGCAAAAAATGAAAAAATATTCCAAAAGAAAAAAGCCAGAACCAAACAGGATCGAAATAATAATACACAATTGCGGATATTGGAATAAATGTTAACGGGAAATGCGTAAGTTCGCGATGATGTCCTTGAACTCGCCCGCCGACTCGTCCGCGCTTTGCAAGCTCAACAAAAACATCCAGATCAGGAGCAAGTGAAAAAAATATTCCTAAAGCAATCAATTTTGCGGACAAGAAAATGCCGAAAAATTTTGAGAGGGCTATAGACAATAAAATCCCAAAGCCTACATCTAGTAGCATATTTGTTATAGTCTAGTTAAAATCTTCGCGCCGGATTTTGTAATGGCAATCGTATGTTCAAAATGCGCGGACAAACTTTTGTCGCGGGTCTGATAAACAAATCCGTCTATTCCGTTTTCCACCTGCGACTTCCCCATAGCAACCATCGGCTCTATCGCTATAACCATTCCTTCTTTAAGAAGCGGATCATCACCTTTTCTTCCATAATTTGCTAAAAATGGATCCTCCTGCAAATCTCTGCCAACGCCGTGGCCTGTTAATTCTTTAACGACCGAAAATCCCGCCTCTTCAATATATTTTTGAATTTCGCTAGCGACGTCTCCCCAATATATTCCAGGCTCGCACATATCCACAGCCAAATCCAAAGATCCTCTTGTTACATAAATTAATCTTTTAGCTTCGTCTGAAATTTTTCCAACTCCGACTGTTACCGCACTGTCTGTATGATATCCTTGATAAAAAACTCCCAAATCCAACGAAACAATATCTCCGTTTTTTAAAATCCTGTCGTCCGGAACTCCGTGAACAACCTCGTGATTTAAAGAAACGCAAAGAGCCGCCGGAAAAGCTTTCTTTGAACCTGCCGGCTTGTATCCTTTAAATGACGGGCGGGCGTTAAAACCAATTATTAATTTCTCCGCAAGATCATCAAGCTGGCGCAAACTAACCCCAGGCTTTACCTCTGCGGATACTTCGCTTAAAACACGCACCAGGATTTCACCACCCTGGCGCATAGTTTCGATCTCTTGTGGTGTCTTTATTTTAATCACGGCAAATTTAAAGCTTTTTTAATTCTCTCGTGGATTTCCTCTACTGTGCCCATTCCATCGATTCTAACCAGTCTGCCAGATTTCTCATAATAATCAATAACAGGCTCTGTTGATGTTTTAAACCAGCTTAGACGTGAAATTATTCCTTCTTTGCTATCGTCTATACGAGATCTTTTCAAAAGCCGGTTCATAGCCTCTTCTTCTGTTATATCAACTAAAATAGCAATAAGACCTTCTTTAACTTCTAGCCATTCCAAAACCCTGTCTAGCTCCTCTGCTTCCGGAAGACGCCTTGGTGTTCCATCAAGAATCAAATTTTCGTTGCCATGAAATTTCTCTATCAACTCTTTTTCCCATAAAAAAGAAGCAAGCCATTCCGGCGGCAGACCGCCAGATTCCATCGATATCTTTATCTTTTTGCCTGCAAAACTATCTAGCTTTGCTGTATCCCTGAAAAGCGCACCTGTGGATATATAAAGATACGGTTCAAAATTTTTTCTTATAAGATCAACCTGAGTCCCTTTGCCAGAACCCGATCTTCCCAAAAATACAAGTGTTTGCGAATTCATAAAATTAATTGTAACAAATGATTCTTAATATAAAAAGAATCCAGAGAAGACTATGATTATTATACAAAATATGCATTGTCCTCATTTTTATGCTATCACATAATTTGAGGACAACACTATAAAATATATTTTATATTTTAACGACTATCAATGTACGCTCGTGTCCAAATTTTTTTGGATCAGCTAAAGATTTTTTGGCTGTAAATCTCTTTACCTGATTTTCTAAGTCATTTTGCCACTTTTTGAACATATCTATAAATTCAGGCAATTTCATATAATTTTCAAATCCATCAGACAACACAGCAATCATATCGCCTGCCTCAATTGGAAACTTGCCGCAGTTTAAATATTTTTCTACGGTTTTTTCACCAGTAACAACCCCGTAGCCGATCAGGTTGCCTTTTTTATCAACACCATTTCTGTAAATTTTTCTGATTGTTTTCTTGCGTTCGTCTTCCGGAATTTCCGCCCAGTTAGCTGGTAAATTTTTACGCAAATTCGACCAGCACTCCGGAGAACAAAATTTTAGCTTACCTTTTTTGTTAAAATGCATCACGGAAGAATCGCATATAGAAACCCAATAAACATAGTTATTTTTAATAATGATAAAAGCCGCCGTAGTTGCGAATAGATCAAAATCCCAATAATTTATTTTGCCTTTGACTCGTCCATGCTCACGATTATATTTTCCTATAGACAAATTAGCCTTAGCAAAAACTTTTTTTAAATCGGAAACAGAAAATTTGTCATATGATTTTTCAGCCTCTTCAATGACCGACTCGCAAAATATTTTAGCAACTTCGCCGGCTCCAGACGTGTTTGGATATTTTCCTCCGGAATATTCTAAAGTGACTCCATCAGCGACCGCGAAGATAGGGAACTTTTTGGAAATTTTAAAATAGTCCTCTTGCGGATGTGAATTTTTTTTTATTTCATCAATTGTAAATCCAAACTTATCAAGAATTCCAAGCGCCTTGAGCAATAAACCGGAAATCGGCTCAAAAATATTAAAAACTTTCATATATTCAATGATCTATTAGTTTATTATATAACTTGTGAATCTATATATTAATACATCTTGTCCTCATTTTTATGCTATCACATATTTTGTGGACATAACTATTTTTAAGATAAATTAAATCTCTTTCTCAATAATTCATCATTAGTTATGCTGCGAGTAACAATATAATGAACGTATTTACCAACCTCAAAAACACTTGAAATAAAATCGATTTCATCTTTGCATTCGTATGGATAAATCCATAAGCTTTTTTGAAATGGCAACAAACCAATTTCTTTCATTTTATATCCCAAAGCGTTTCGAGCGACTTTTTTATTTTCTGGAATATCAAAAGCTACTATACGCCAATTTCCATCCCATCTTTTTGGCTTTTTAATTTCCATGTTCCCCAATTTATAATGTAGAATTCTTTTTTTACCAGATTCTGTAAGGACAATTTTTACATTTTCGCCATCTTCATGAAATTCTATAATTCTTGATTTCCGTAATCTCCACAAAGTTCTAGAAATATCACGGCTACTCAAACCTGACACTGATAGTGTCTGCCGAGTTATACGTTTTGACATTCCAACAATAGGCAACGAATAACTTCCGGCACTACTTCCGAAAATAGATTCTAAGAATTTTCTGGTCACATAATAACTCATATAATTATAATAACTCAAAATAACCCAAACCATCCCTTTGTCTCCATTCTTATGCTATCACATAATTTGTGGACATTTGAATATAGATATTAATAGTGTTTAAATGACTAATAATTGATAATAAAAGATAATAAAAAACAAATCAGGTTTTATGTTATCGCCAAAATTTAAAACTGAGTTCAGTAAATTAAACAAAGAACAGCGACAAGCGGTTGAAACAATCGCAGGCCCTGTTATGGTTATCGCCGGCCCCGGAACTGGCAAGACGCAAATTTTGACTCTCCGAATCGCCAATATCCTTTTAAAAACTGATGCCTCTCCCGAAAACATTCTTGCGCTAACATTCACAGAATCGGCTGCGTCTAATATAAGGAAAAGGCTTGTTGGGCTTATTGGAACGCAGGGATACTACGCAAACATTTCCACTTTTCACGGATTCTGCAACGAGATAATTCAAAATTATCCAGAAAAGTTTCCGCACATAATCGGATCAGTCCCAGCCACGCCCGTAAATAAAATATCAATATTAAGAAAAATAATAGACTCGGCAAAACTTAAAAAAATAAAACCTACGGGAGATTTGTATTACTATGTTCCCGCGATTTCAAAATCCATTCGTGATTTAAAAAACGAAGGCGTTGATTATTTGGATCTTAAAAAAGCGATTGAATCACAAAAGAAAAATATAATATCGGCAAAACTCACTTCGCGCCAACGGGCAGATAAGCTTTCACATGTTGAAAAAAATATGGAACTCGCGCTTGTTTACGGTTTGTACCAAAAAGAACTGCGCCGGCAAAAGCTTTATGATTTTGAAGATATGATTCTTGAAACAACAAAAGCGCTTAAAAAAGACAAGGATTTTCTTTTGGATCTTCAGGAGAAATACCAATACATATTAGTAGATGAACATCAAGATACAAACGGCGCGCAAAACAAAGCGCTTGAACTTTTGGCGGGATACGACGACAACCCAAATCTTTTTGTTGTAGGCGACGAAAAACAAGCAATCTTTCGCTTTCAAGGAGCAAGCTTGGAAAACTTTGTATATTTTAAAAACAAGTTTCCAAAAGTCCGGCTTGTAAATCTGGAACAAAATTACAGATCCACCCAAAGCATACTTGACGCATCTCACAGTCTGATAGAAAAAAATACGGCGACACTTGCGGTGCATTTAAAATCTCAAGAGAAAAAAACAGGGGCAAAAATAAAAACATGCGAGCTTTCTTCGGCAGATGCAGAATGCGAATTTATTGTCGACAAAATCAAACAGCTGATTGCTAAAAAAATTCCGGCCAGCGAAATAGCAATTCTTTTCCGCGAAAATAAGGATTCGCGGCAAATTGCGGAGGCTCTGGCAAAAAATGGAATTCCTTTTGCCGTGGAATCGGACGAGAATATTCTGGAAGATTCCGAAATAAAAAAGCTAAATATTCTTTTTGAAGCTATAGAAAATTTTGCGAGCCCCGCAGAAATGGCAAAAGCGCTTCATTTGGATTTCTTTGGCTTGGAGCCGATGGACATATACAGATCGATGAATCCTAAATCCTCCACGATTCCGCCGATTGAAAAAATTTACAAAAAAATAGGGGACTGGAAAAAATTAAATTTCAACGTCAATTTTGCAGAATTTTTTGAAACAGTCGCCAAAGAATCCGGCTTAATCGCAAATATTTTAAATAGGCCGGATTACCCCGAAAAAATTTCCAAGCTCAATTCCCTATTCAAAGAGGCAAAAAGAAGCGCACTTGCCAACCATAAATATAATCTTTCGGATTATTTAAAAGATTTAAAAATTCTTTCGGAACATAATATTCCCATAAAAACAAAACTCGTAGCCGCGTCTGACGCGGTCCGCCTAATGACGGCCCATAAAGCCAAAGGGCTTGAGTTTGATTATGTTTTTATTTGCGGAGCGCGAGACAAGCACTGGGGCAACAAAAGGGATATAAATTTATTCAAGCTTCCTGTCGCCTCTTTGTCGCGCCTTGATTCGGCAGAAAAAAACGAAGACGAGCGCAGATTATTTTATATGGCAATAACTCGCGCGAGAAAAGAAGTTATAATAACTTATCCGTCGATGGCAGACGACGGCCGAGAATATGTTCCAAGCCAGTTTATAAATGAAATCAAACCAGAACTGAAAGAAGAATTAAGCGTCGCCGATAAATATAAAAAACAAACTTTGATAATATCAAAATCTATAATCAATAAACCGAGAACTGATGAAAAAGAGTTCATAAGGAATATATTTATTGAACGCGGACTCTCGCCTACTTCGCTCAACAATTATCTGAGATGCCCATGGCAATTTTTCTACTCTAATCTTTTACGGCTTCCGCAGACTCCAAGATTGCCGCAAGCCTATGGAACGGCAAAACATCACGCTTTGCAATTCTTTTTTAATTCAATAAATACAAATAAAAAAGCTGGTGCGAATTATCTTGTTTCTGAATTTGAAAAAAGCTTAGCAAAACAGCTTGTTGATGAAAATGGCTTTAAGCATCTTTTGGAAAAAGGAAAATCAAGCTTAAAATCGTATCACGACTTTTATAAAGGAAGCTTTAAAAAAGGAACCGTAAACGAATATAAAATAAGCGGAGTGGAATTTTCGGTCGGAAAGGAAAAAATAAAGCTAACCGGCAAGCTGGATAAAATTGAAATAAATCCAAAAAACAAATCGGCGACTGTTACAGATTACAAAACAAAAGCGCCCAAAAGCAGAAATTGGATGCTTGGTTTAACTAAGGATCCAAAGGGTATTGAATATTTTAGGCAATTGGTTTTCTATAAACTTCTTTTGGATTCATTGCCTCATAAAAAATTCAATATGGAGTTTGGAGTGATTGACTTTACAGAGCCAGACGAACAAAAACGGTTTAAAAAAGAAATTTTTGAAATTTCAAATTCCGATGTTAAAAGCCTTCGCGAGTTGATAGAAAAGACTGCCGACGAAATACTGAATTTGAAATTCTGGAACTCTGGCTGCGGCAAAAAAGACTGCGAATTTTGCGCGCTAAGAAAACTTTTGCCAAAATCGGAAGTTATATAAGAGATAATTAATAATCTCTTATATAAAAATGTACACACAAAAACCAAAAATCGGCGTAGTTGGGCTTGGAATGGTAGGCGAAACAATTCGGAGATGGTTCCAAGATTCAAAAGGATACAAGCGCGGGCAGAATCTTTTCTGTTACGACACCGACACAAAAAAATGCGCAAGCGACGATTTTAAAAAAGCCGATATTATTTTTGTCGCCGTTCCCACTCCCCCAAATCCCGATGGATCCTGCAACACATCAATAGTAAAAAGCGTTGTCGCCGAAATTCCAGACGGAAAAACAGTAATAATAAAATCAACAGTAGAACCTGGAACAGTTGAGGAGCTTCAGAATAAATATCCAAAAAAACAGTTTTTGTTTAGTCCCGAATTTTTAACTGAATCTCAAGCGTGGTCCGACTTTATTGATCCGGACAGACAGATTGTTGGCCACACAGAAAATTCAAAACCTGTCGCAAGCGACGTCTTGGCTTTGTTGCCAGACGCCTTTTTTGTGTCTCCAGGAACGAAAGACAAACACTGCTACGGAAAAGTCCGCATCAACGCAACCGAAGCGGAAATTGGAAAATACGCCGCAAATGTTTTTGGATACGTAAAAGTTGTTTTTGGAAACATTCTCGCCGACATCGCGCACGGAATGGAACAGAAATTTAAAGGATACGGAATTGCAACTGCAGTTTCGTATGATAATATTTCGGAAATGCTTGGCCACGACAAGCGAATTGGAATGTCTTGGTTAAATGTAAATCATGGAAATTATTGCGGAGCTGGAGGATATTGTTTTCCAAAAGATATGAACGCCTTTATACGCTTTAACGAAAAACTTATAAAATCTTTAAAGAAAAACAAAAAAACCGACAAAGGATTAATTTTGTCTCTTGAAAGAGGTATGGGGGTTTTAACTGCAGTTAGAGATTACAATGTTCAGCTTCTAAAATGGCAGGGGCTGGATTTGGATGGAGTTTCAAATCATACAGACAAACTAAAATTGGAACCAAAGAAAATCAGAATTTGAAAGCTTTATTAGCTTTGCTAGAAATTTTCAATTATCAATTTACAATTTTCAATCAATGATCAATGAATTAATTTTCAAACTGATTCTTTGATAATTGCTAAATTGAAAATTCATTGTAAATTGAACATTGAAACTTGAAAATTATTTAGTATTCTTTTAACTTCTGCGTTCGCTCGTGCATACGAATTTTATCCAAAGCTTTCGCTTCAATTTGACGTATACGTTCGCGTGTAACGCCGAATTCTTTACCGACTTCTTCCAATGTATGAGTTGCTCCGTCTTCAAGGCCAAATCGCATCTGCAAAATTTTCTGCTCGCGTGGAGACAAATCTTTTATAATAGCGCTTATCTGATCTCTCAATAACTGCTGTGAAGCAAACTGCGAAGGCAATAAAGTTTTCTCGTCTTCTATAAGTTCTCCAAGCGTACTGTCTTCATCGCTGTCGCCAACCGGAGATTCCAAAGAAATCGCCTCTTGGGTTATTTTTTGAATGTGTCGGACTTTTGTAACATCGATATCCATTTCCTGCGCGATCTCTTCTGCTAACGGTTCGCGACCAAGATCTTGCAGGAGACGGCGTTTAACCTGCGTGTATTTTGAAATTGTTTCAACCATATGCACGGGAATTCTAATTGTTCTCGCCTGATCCGCAAGCGCGCGCGTAACAGCCTGCCTTATCCACCAAGTTGCGTATGTTGAAAATTTATATCCTTTTCTGTAATCAAATTTTTCCACAGCTTTTGTAAGCCCGATATTTCCCTCTTGAATCAAATCCAAAAGCGTAAGGTGGGAACTTCGGCCAACATACTTTTTTGCGATTGAAACAACAAGCCTCAAATTCGCCTGAGTTAATTTTTGCCTCGCTTCCTCGTCGCCCCTTTCTATTTTCTTTGCAAGTTCAACTTCTTCTTCTCCGCGCAAAAGCGCAACCCTTCCTATTTCTCGCAAATAAATCTGCACTGAATCAAAAAGCGGCCCGACTCCCTGTATTGGTTCGTGTTTTTTTACTTTTTCTTTTGAACCAATTGGCGGAGGTACCGGAATATTAAGCCTTTCCTGGGCGCTTATTACTTTTATGCTTAACGCCTCAAGCTGGCTGTAAAGCCGTTCAAGTCCTGTAATATCTTCTTCGATATTCGGGAATGTCTGGATAATTTCTGATTCAGTAACAAAACCGCGCGTGCGTCCTCTTCGAATTAAATCAGAAAGCTTTTCTTCCGTAACTACTGGAACTTTTATTTTTGGCTTTCGCTTAATAATTTTTTTTGCCTTATGCGAGGATTTGCGGCCTGCTTTTTTAGCGCGCTTTTTTGAAGCCCGCCCGGCAGTTCGCCTCTTTTTAGTTTTAGGCTTTTTGTGTCGCTTCATAGATTGACTAATTTTTTTGATAACTCATTAAATTCTTTAAGCAATAACTCCAAAGACGCACTGTCGCGCTCGGCTTCAGCTTTTTTAATATCGGATTGTATCATTTGCATCTTTGAATGCAGATTTTGTTTTTTTAAACTCAAAACAATTTTATTAAATTCGCCTTCTGCATCAATTTCAAAATCTCCTAAGGCCTCGCTTAAAAGCACAATTGACGAATCCGCAAAACTCGCGATATTTTCTTCTCCGGCCAAAACATTTTTAGCCATCGAAATAAAGCGCGGCTGCGAAAAAAGTTCAAGCTCTTCATCGCCGATTCGCTTTTTGAGTTCTGGGTATCTCATTAATAAAGATAGCAGATATTCTTCCTGACGCAAACCCGGAAGTTTGCTTATATCCTGCGCTTTGCCTGCCAAAAACACCGGTCCAGAAGCCTGCTGCGGCGAATCTATCGGCAGAGCTCTTTTTAATTCCATATTCAAAACATCTTTGGAAACTCCAACACGCCTTGAAAGTTCCTCCATCCAAAAATCCCTATCAAGCGGAGAAGCTATTATTTTTATAAAAGGAAGCACATTTGCAAGAACGATTTTTTTTGAATCAAGCGTTCCAGAAAAATTCTCCATTGATCTTGAAATCAAATGGCCGATATAAGGAATAGGATTTGAAGCGGATTCTTTCCAAAGCAAAGGATTTTCTTTTACCGCATCGGCGGTATCTTTTCCCATTGGAATCGAAACAACAGAAACAGAAAGCCCGCTGGACATTGCTATTCCTATGCTTTTTTTAAGAGCGTTGTCTCCGGCAGAGTCCGCGTCAAATGCAAGAAAAATTTTATCTGTGTATCTTTTTAAAATTCTTGAATGATCTTGGCTGAAAGCTGTTCCGCATGTAGCGACTGCATTTTTTACTCCCGCCTGATGGGACATAACAACATCCAAATTTCCTTCAACCAATATACAGCTTCCCAGATCTCGTATTGCGGATTTCGCTTTGTCTATTCCGTAAAGCGCGAGAGATTTATTGTAAAGCAAAGTGTTTGGAGTATTTATATATTTTCCTGCTTCCGGATGAACGGTTTTTCCTTTTACTTTGTCGAATATTCGCCCGGAAAATCCAACTACCTGCCCTTGGCTATCGCAGATTGGGAACATTATTCTGTGACGGAATCTGTCGTGATATTCAATCGCGGACTGGCGCGGATCTGAACGCTGACTGACGCCGACTTCATCGGATTCTCGTTTGACTATAAGCCCGGCCGATTCAATTTCTTTATCCGAATAACTTTCACCTCTCAAAAAATCCCTTAGCGACTGCCAGCTGTCCGGAGCCCAGCCGATTCTAAAATCCGTTATTGATTCGGAACTTACTCCTCGTGATTTTAAATATTCCAACGCGAGCTGCCCCGGCTTTGAAGCCATCTGACGTTCAAAAAATCTTGAAGCAAGTTCGCAAATTTCATATCCGCCTTTTCTTTGCGATTGAATTTGAGGATCCTGCTTTTGCAGTTTCACTCCGGCTTTTTCCGCAAGCATTCGCAATACATCGGCAAATTCCAAGCCTTCAACTTTCTGCACAAACGAAAAAACATCACCGCCTTCGCCGCATCCAAAACAATGCCACATCTGCCGAGACGGCGTAACCATAAAAGAAGGAGTCTTTTCGGAATGAAAAGGACAAAGCCCCTTCCAATTGGAACCGGCTTTGTTCAGCTTTAAATAGCCCTGGATAACCTCCACAATATCCAAACGGCTTTTTATTTCTTCGACGGGAGAAAGCATGGACAATACAATGAGACAGAGTTATCCTTTTAGCGCATTCAGTCTAGCAAAAAAACAAAAAACTCACAACAAGGAGGATCGATTGAATGAACAGGTAGATTTAAGCAATAACCAAATTGTTAGACCGGTTGTTGGAACGTTCTTTCAAAATCTTGCCGGCAGAATGTTCAAAGCCAGAGTTTTGCATCATCCGCGATGTGTGGAAGGAGAAGTGTACGCCGATTTGGAATCGGAACATTTCGATGCTTTTATGGAAGTAAAAGCAACTCTAGAAACAAGATATTTTAAGGTGGGCGCCACACAATTTGAAAATTATCGCAGGATGATGGAAAATCCGTTTCCGTATAGGTATCTGTGGTACATATTCTTCTCGCATGGAGTAAAGAATATTTCAAAAACATATTCCAATACTGAAGACTTGCATAGAGCGTTGATTTTGAACACTATCAGAGTGGTAGTTCTTGATTTTTCCGTCGTGGAACGCATAGCTGCTGGACTTGAAGTAGAAAGCCAATATGAAGAATCCGGATACATATCTTTTATAAAATGGCTGAGAGAAATAAATCCCGCTATTGAAGAGGACCCACGTGCAACAGTTGTTGAACTTGGATTGAATCCGGATGACTATGAAATCGGAAAAAAGAGAATATAACGGAATTGTTTCAAGAACCATACTAACACTGGTAGTCAGAAAAAAATAACAGCCGTCCCAAAAACAGGGCGGCTTTTTATTTCTTCAAATCCCATGAGAATACGATCGTATTCTCATGGGATTGACAAAATTACGCTGATGAGACTAACATTTGCATATTCGCCAAACTGGCGAAGTCCAGTAACGTGCATGAATATGCGTTACCGGGCAAAGTTCCTTTCAAACCACCCCTAACCATAGCCGACGCCATAGTGCTAGGCGACTGGAGGGAAAGATGAACGCGTACCACCAAGAGTTTCTGCAAAGACTCAAGGAACAGGCAAGAGACAGAATCTTTGTCAGAGCAATAATCATAAGGCATCATAAGAACCAAAACCTTTTTGAAATTGTATATCATCTGCTTACCGTAAAACCAAACGGGGAAATATTCTGGGTCTATTATACTGTAACCCATCCATTAAAAAACTGGGGATTCTTTAGGGCAAGACTTAATCCAATATATGTACATGAATCAGAAACAGATGAAAATAAAGAAGGAATTTTCAGAGTTTTTTCAGAGAGATATCGTGATCATAATACTGAGCACATTGACCAACTTGATGTTGTTTGTTGTTTCAGAATAGGTAAAGAAGCTATAACAAGGATTGGTATTCTTTTAGATTTAGTTGGTATCGGAGAAATACTTATTCACACAGCTGTCGCTTGTGCAATATCCGATAAAATTTCCAATAATAGTACTGCCAACGATTATTCATTACTAGATGAAAGACTTCACGGGCTTCTGGAAGAAGAATTCAGAAAAATCAGCGCAGCCACAAGAAATCTGTCAATCACAACTGAATAGTATCTACCCGCACCGGAACCTCGGTGCGGGGCTTTTTTATCCTGTCATTCCCGACTTGCCTGCCCGCCTCTGGAGGGATCGGGAATCTAGGCCTGGATTCCTGCTTTCGCAGGAATGACAAATTCGAGGGTTTGACCAGACCCTAAAAACCTGTTAGACTCTTGGCAATGAAACTATACGAATTATATATAATAATAAACCCGAATCTTAAGGAAGAGGACGTAAACGGCTTGTCCGCACAGATAACTTCTGAGCTGGATAAAAACGGTTTTGGAGTCACATCTTCACAGATTAAGCAGAAAGAAAGGTTAACATACGGAATGAGCCATTTCCGCCAAGCGCATGTTTTGGATATGGAAATTTCAGGCCCGGATGAGAAATCCTTTCCAGAAGAATTAGATAGGAATCTTCTGCATAATGAAAACGTTTTGCGTCATTTTGTTTATGCAAAATCAGAAAAGAATGCTGGGAAAGCAAAACCGTTTCCAAATTTTGATCAAATAAGAACATCCAGAACAGAAAGAAGGTCTTCGCCTGTTGGAGAAGTTTTGACTCCAGCGGAACCAAAACAAGAAACACAGAAAGTTGATATAGAAGAGGTAGATAAGAAATTAGAAGAGCTCCTTAAATAAGTATTTGTCCAAGAGCGATAGCGATTGGCGACAAATAGTTACCCCGCCCCCTAAGCTAATGAAAATTATTTCCTAAGCATAGGGGGCGGGGTGCTCAATGTTGTAACTACTCGCAAAGCTCGCAGACAACATTGGTATGAACCTAAACAAGGCCTTCGTATTAGGCAATTTAACAAAGGATCCGGATATACGTTCTCTGCCTTCAGGGCAGAATGTGGCATCGTTTTCAATAGCCACAAACAGGGTTTGGAACGATAAGGCCGGAGCGCGCCAGGAAGACGTCCAGTTCCATAATATAGTTGTTTTTGGTAGAATGGCCGACACATGCGCCAAGTACCTTTCCAAGGGCAAAATGGTGCTTATAGAAGGCAGAATACAGACACGAAGCTGGGACGCGCAGGATGGGACCAAGAAGTACCGCACCGAAATCGTTGCCGAAACAATGCAGCTTGGACCAAGGCTTGCAGGGCAATCCGAAGGTGGACCAAGTTTAACGGCAAACCGCGCGCCAGGCCAAAAACCTGTTGCGAAGGAAAAAAATGAAATTCCGGTAATCGAACAAACAGAAGAAATCGATGTATCGGATATACCATTCTAAAAATGTCGAAAGTTAATCGGTAACGAAGCCGGTATTGTCAAAAGTCTTACGTTTGACGTAACCGCTAAACGAAACGGGCATCGTAACCTTTAAACATTAAACTGAAATTAAAAGTAAATGGCCTATAAACAAACACAAAAACCAAAAAGGCAGGAGAAAAAACAATGCTATTTTTGCTCAAACGACATTGATATTTTTGAGTTCAAAGACGTATCGCTCTTGAAAAATTTCTTGACTCATCAATACAAAATCGCATCAAGAAAGCGAACCGGAAACTGCTCAAAGCATCAACGAAAAGTTGCAAACGCCGTAAAACGCGCCAGACTCGCAGGCCTTCTGCCTTTCACACAACATAAAATATAAACCAATAAAAAATGCCCCCGACGCGAAGTCGGGGGTGTTTTGCTTTTTATGGTATTAAGTTGCATGAATCAATCATTCTCCTAAGCTTAATTAAAGCTCTTTCTCGCAGTTGTCTTGTTCTTTCTCTTGAAATGTGGAAATAACGACCTATTTCTTCAAGATTTCTGGGTTTTTCGCCGTCCAAACCAAAATTCATTATTATAATATGCATCTCTCTTTCATCATCAAGTAAATACACAAGACTTCTTATTAACAATTTTAATTCTTTTATTTCAAATTCATAATCCACAGCAGGGTATCCACTTGCAGTTTTTTCAAGAAAAGTTGTATTGCCTTCCTCATCATACATTTCGGAATCAAGTCTTGCCTCTTGTCTGTTTTGTTCCTCTAGTTGAGCAGTAATAACGTCTTCTTCAGATATAAGCATTTCGCCTGCTATTTCTCTAACTGTAGGAACTCTTTGTAGCCTTTGTTCCAAAACAATTCTGGCCTTATTTAAATTTCTTATAATCTGATCAACATTCTGGGGCGTGTTGACAACCCTGACGTTTTTTCTTAAGGCATCAAGGATAGCTTGTCTTATCCACCATACGGCATAAGATATAAGCTTGAATTGTCTAGATAAATCAAATCTTTTTATGCCATTAATAAGACCGACATTGCCTTCTGCTATAAGCTCTATCAAAGACAATCCTGTGCCTTGATATTGCTTGGCTATAGAAAAAACAAATCTTAAATTTGCTGTAACAAGCTCCTCCATTGCTGATTCGTCTCCAATTTGAGCAAGGCTTATCAACTCACGTTCTTTTTCTTGCGATACAGGTTTTGATGATGACAAAACATCTCTATAAGCGTTCATGGACAACTCATCCATAATAGGCTTTTGATTTGCAGACATTAAAATACCTCCTTCTTGTTAAAGAGCTTTTGCTGGAGTGAGATTGATTTTTTAATTCCTAAGCCAATTGAGCTTCTTCTTTTAATGCTTTTTCTTTTATTTCTGCAACAATTTTTACAAACGCATTTGGATTTCCTTTTAGATACTGGCAAGAAGCTTCAACGCCTTGGCCCATCTTTTCACTCCCATACTGGAACCATGATCCAGCTTTCTCCACTACACCATATCTGACACCTGTTTGCAAGGTATCGGCAAAACTTGCGATTCCCTGGTTATACATAATATCAAATTCTGCCTGCTTGAAAGGAGCGGCGACTTTATTCTTTACAACCTTGACTCGCGCGCGGTTCCCGATTATCTGCTCTTTGTTTTTAAGCTGTGCTATGCGCCTTATATCCAAACGCACGGACGAAAAAAACTTTAACGCGTTTCCTCCAGGAGTTGTTTCCGGATTTCCGAACATAACCCCAAGTTTCATTCTTATCTGATTTGTAAAAATAACAGTTGTTCCTGATTTTGAAGCAAGATTAGTTATTTTACGCAAAGCTTTCGACATTAATCGAGCCTGAAGCCCCATTTGCATATCGCCCATCTCGCCTTCTATCTCCGCCTGCGGCGTAAGCGCAGCCACAGAATCCACAACTATAACACCAACCCTCCCTGTTCTTACTAAGGCCTCAACAATATCAAGCGCCTGTTCGCCGTTATCGGGCTGGGATATTAAAAGATCGTCTATTTTTACTCCGATCTTTTTTGCATATTCCGGATCAAGCGCGTGTTCAGCATCAACGAAAGCGGCAAGGCTTCCGCGCTTTTGTGCTTCAGAAACAACATGTAAAGTAAGCGTCGTTTTCCCTGAGCTTTCAGGACCAAATATTTCTATTATTCTTCCTTTTGGAATCCCTCCAACCCCAAGCGCCAAATCAAGCGAAATAGATCCTGTTGGAATAGAATCAACATCAACTTTTGGAGCGTCTCCAAGAACCATAATTGAGCCCTCTCCAAAACGTTCTTTTATTTCTTTTACTGTGTCCTGCAAAGCTTTTGATTTTGTATTAGATTTTTCTTCTACCGGCTGAGCTTTTTTAGTAGCCATTTTAATTACTTTGATAAAATAATCCTAAACTACGAATTTATCCGAATTCTCCAAATTAATTGATTCTTATTCGGAGCATTAGGATACATTAGGATTTTTCGGATTATGTTATCAATTATTATAAGTTATGCGTCTAATAATTTTAGATTCTTTTCCAAATCTGCTAACAGCTTTTATCTCTAAAACATTCATTCCTGAAAGCAGTTCTATTTCTTTTTTAAAACCACCGTCTCCTTCAGCATAAACGGGCTCATTGTTTATTGTCAAAGCATCGCCGGCCGAAACCTTTCCTTCTATTAAAAATCTTGATTCAGTAACAATAACATCTTCTGACGGATTTGTGATTGAAAGATTAGGGTTTTTAAAAACAACGCTAAACTGCCAGCCGATATATATTAATATGAAAACAGCAACAGCGGAAAAAATGATTGTTCTTAAAGAAGCGCTTTTAAAAAAATTGGTTATAAAAAAACCTTTTTTAAAAGATTGTCTGGAACTAATGCTGATAATTTGAGGTTTTTTTTCGAGCTTGGAAATTTCCAAATCATATCTTTGCGAAACTTCATTTCCATCAAGACCAACGGATTTTGCGTACTTTTTTAAAAACCCTTTCGCATAAACTCCAGGAGGCAAATCAAGCCATTCTCCGGCTTCTATTTTTTTAATGTATTTGCTTGGAATTCCTGTTTTAAAAGACAAATCATTTGCCCGAATTTTCATAAACTTGCGCCTTTGGGCAAGGTATTCGCAAAGAGGTAAATTGTCTTTTGTGTTTGCTATTGGCATAGTAGTAAAATCAAAATTCAAAAATCAAATCTCAAAATTGATGCGTAAAAACCACAAAACAAGATTAGCATAATATAAAACAAATGTAATCCTTCGATTTACTCAAGATATTTTAATGCCGAAAAATAAAAAATCCCCTCCGATGTTACGTCGGAGAGGAAGATACGTTCGTTACCCCATAAGGAAAAGATTAAACCTGACATAGAGAATACTCTTTATTGTATCAATTTCCTGATCATTAAAACCGGAATTTACAAGATTTTCTGCACTAAGAAGACAAAGGTCGCGGATTGTCACAATTCCAATTTCTGCAAACCTTTCCTTATCCCTGTCTGAAAAACCTACTTCGGACTCGGCAATAATTACAGCAAGAAATTCTTTAGCTACTTCTTCTCTGTCACGATAGTAAATTTCCCAGTTAAAACAATCATTCGGCGCTAGCATACCTTCTTTAATCAAACAACGCCGCAACAACGTCTTCGCAATCAGCGCATCGTTGATCGAACCTTCAACCTTGTCTGCCTCATCACCGGCAGACATCAGGGATTGAATCTCTGCTTCCGATAGTTCATTGATGCCAATCGGATCTGATGGATCCGGCGGCTCTTCGCCGTGTTCAACTTCCCCTGTATATCCTTCGGCAAGTAATAAAGAATCCATTTCTTCCTGATTCAATGCTTTAGGCCCTTTAGAATCTTTTGTTTGCATTCCGTGCCTTCCTTGTTGGGGTTTTTAAGGAGCTTCTTTCGGTTGAATTACATTAGCACATATCAAAACACCCGTCAATTCCCCGATGAATAGAGTTGAGCATACTTGTTCTATTGTTTTTCACTATCATACTCTAGAGTATGATAGTGTTTTTAAAATTAGCAGTTTTACTGCAATACTATACTACGTAGTATAGTAAGGAAAAAATCGCCCACGACATTAGCCGTGGGCGGGTATTAGAATTTCATCCAACAAATGACAAACGAAGTTCATTGAGAGCGTTCTCGATTTTTACAGCTTCTTCTTCCGGATTTTCAACACCCAACATCTCCAAAAGCATGACCAATCCTTCTTTGTACCCAACGCACAAATCACCGATATAAACTATGCCTATTTCAGAAAGCTTTGCGCATACTTCTTTGCTGATTTCCAACCGCGCAATATTCTGATTAAAAATGAATCTGGCCTTTTCCTCTGAATGGAAGCTTATATTATCTACAGAACGCGATATATTACCAATAGCGCCTTTGAATTTTCTAATAACTATTCTAAGAAAGGTAATTGTGTTAATTAATTGGTCTCTGCTCATTCCATCAAGATCTACCTTACTTTCACTACATCCAAATACTGCATACTTAGATTCAACTTCTTCCACCAATGATTGCGGTCATAAAATAGAATCAATTTCTTCCTGCGTCAGTATATCAGCCATTTCAGCCTCCTTTGGCTGTTGGTGTTTTTTAAGGTACTTCTCTAACTGTATGCAATATTACGATATTTGTTCGTCTGAATCAAGAGATGGAGGAATTGATTCTACGGGCTCTGTTTTTATTAAAATCTCTCTTGGCTTTGCGCCTTCCCCTGGGCCTATTATTCCTTGCGCTTCCAGTATATCTAAAAGACGTGCAGCGCGGGCATATCCAACTCTCAAACGGCGTTGGAGCAAGGAAGCCGAAGCTTTTCCTGCCTGCATTATTGCTTCTTTTGCTTGAGGCAAAAGTTCATCATCATCTTCTCCGCTATGATCAACTTTATCAAAATCAATCCCGACGCCGCCATGACGGGTCGAGGACTCTGCAGAAAGATACGGCTTTGAATCCGAAATCGCTTTATCAAGCCCGGATGATTCTTCGGAGTGCGGATTTTCAGCAATAGCTTCGGGTTGGTTTGCTTTTATAAACCCGACAACTTTCTTAACCTCTTTCTCGCCCACAAATGTTCCCTGAAGCCTTTTTGGTTTTGAAGAATCAGAAGAAATATAAAGCATATCGCCCATTCCCAAAAGTTTTTCCGCTCCAGCGGAATCTAAAATAGTTCTTGAATCAATTTGCGAAGCCACCGCGAAAGCTATGCGTGTTGTGATGTTTGCTTTAATAAGCCCTGTTATAACTTCAACAGAAGGCCTCTGCGTGGCAAGCACCAAGTGAATGCCGACAGCGCGCGCCATTTGCGCAAGCCTAACAACAGCGCCTTCTATTTCGCGTCCGTAAGCAGCCATCAAATCAGCAAGCTCGTCTATTATAATAACTATATATGGCATAAGCTCTTCGCCTTTTTTGGCATCCACTTGAGAATTGTAACCTTGAATATCTCTTACTCCTTTTGTTGAAAGCGTTTCGTATCTACGTTCCATTTCAGAAACACCCCACTTTAAAGCGGATACGACTTTCTTTGGCTCCACAATAACAGGAGTAAGCAAATGAGGAATTCCGTTGTAAAGCGTAAGCTCAACACGCTTCGGGTCAACCATTATGAATCGCAAAATTTCCGGCGAATGCTGATAAAGCAAATTTATTATCATCGCGTTTATGGCGACGCTTTTTCCTGAACCTGTAGATCCTGCTATCAAAAGATGCGGCATCTTTGTGAGAGTCGTCCAAACAGGCCGTCCCGAAACATCTTTTCCTAATGCAATATTTAAAAACGCTTTCTGCTCGCTCGGATCAAAAGCTTCAAGCATTCCTTTTAAGCGCACGATCATTGATTTATGATTTGGAATTTCAATTCCAACCAAAGACTTTCCTGGAATCGGCGCTTCTATTCTTATTGGATGAACAGCTAGCGCCAATGAAAGATCGTTATGAAGCGCAGTGATTTTTGCGAGCTTAACTCCGGTTGCGGGCTTTAGAGTAAATTGAGTAACAGCGGGGCCGATATTTACTTCGGACATCTCAACCGGAATTCCAAAATTCTCCAAAGTTTTTTGAATGATTATCGCGTTTGCTTTTATGTCTCCTGTAACAGGCATAGCTCCGTCTTCTTCCAGCATATCAAGCGGAGGAAATTTATATCCTGCAGATAATAACGGAAGTACGCTGAATCCAGAAGCGTTCTCCATTTTCTTTTTTGGTTCCTCTTCTTTCTTTACCGAAACTCCCTGCGGAGTATTAATTGTAACCGTATCGCCTGCGGGTGCTGGTTTTACTGGTTCAACTTTCTTTACCGCTCCCTTTGTTTTTCCAACAACAAGAGAAACCTTGCTTATAAACCCGCGTTCGAGCACAAGTTTTTTCTCCGGAATCATTTCTCCTGCTTCATCCGCCTTGAACGAAACTTTTTCTTTTATTTGATCCTTTAAAGGAATTCTGAACGAAATTAAAATCGCTGAAAAAAAGAAAGCCATAAAAAATATTAAAGATCCCCAGAAACCAAACAGGTACAAAAACGGCGCGCTGAAAAGTTCGCCGACTTTCCCGCCTGAATGGAAGCTGGAAAGAAGATCAAGAATTCCCAAAAAGCTAAGCAGCAATAAAGCTCCGCCGACTATTGTTGAACCAAGTATTTTTTTCTTGTCCGAGGTCAAAATAAAAAACGCCATTAAAAATAGCGTTAACGGAACAAA